>Ga0209977_10000912_pt1 | contig 12377 bp, 16 predicted proteins | sample SumtaG_2_FD_183113 | JGI IMG/M metagenome (GOLD analysis project Ga0209977, IMG submission 183113) | Deep subsurface microbial communities from Indian Ocean to uncover new lineages of life (NeLLi) - Sumatra_00607 metaG (SPAdes) (version 2) | ecosystem: Environmental > Aquatic > Marine > Oceanic... | reverse complement strand
CCTCCCCCATATTCGGAGCCAGAGGAAACTTTGGACTGGGGATGAACTTCGGTTCCTGGGAGACAGCCTTGTGTTCTTTCGGTTTCCCCATAGAATTTGTGGAAGCCAAGGACTGGCAGAAACCAACCGTTCGAGAGAGATCATCTGTCAAGAAGGGAAGAAAAGCAATAAAGGAAAAGTCCTGGCGATATGCCAGAAAGCACTTCCCTGTTTTCAGAGAGCGGTTGGGTTCTTCTGTACCCAGTCTGAAGAATCCCAGGCAAGGAATGGCAGATGCATTATGCATACTAGAGTATATACGTAGGAGGGAGAAGTAAATGTTAACGACACACAATAAAATTGATAGAGCTATAGAGGCCATGGAGGAGATCGTTGCTAAGGGACAACCCTTTGCAAAGGCAAACAAAGACAGACGCATCAGGGAGATTTTATGGTGGCTGAGGGTAGAACAGAAGAGACCTATAATTTTCAAGGAGGTCTGGTTCTATTTCTGGATGTGGCTGAAGAGTAAATTCAAGAGCTCCAATAAGGAGCAGGAGGAGTTACATGGGGAGCAAAATGGATAGCATACTGAAACTCGCATCGCTAAAGCTGAATACTCCTGACCTAATGATTCTGAGTAGCAGGGAGGATGTATACAGCTTTATTGAATCCAAGTATAGAGGATGGAATAAAGTATCCATACGGACAGATAACAAGGTAGGGAAAGCTGTCTACAAGAAATGGGGTTTACCTTTCTACCCAAACAGAACTCCGAAGGAAGCTCAGAAGATTCTGGGGAAACAACTTCTTTCCCTGGTTGATGAAGAGATAGATATCATCGTGTCCCAGGGGATTAATCCTAAGAATGCTCTTCTCTGTGGGAAATACAGAAAGAGTTACCAGGAGGGGGACATCATGGAATACGTCCTGGGTCCCTGTACAGTAAGAGATGTTGATAAAGGTATTCCTAAACGGTGGGATATCTCAGACATGGTAATGCCAACGGAGCTCAGTGCAATCCTAACTCGAGATCTCGTGACAAACGTGGGGAGTCTTCCTTACATTATTCGGTGGGCAGTTGCCAGAAAGTTCCGAGTTCCTTTTATCGTAGAGTTCTCCGTCTACCCTTATGGAGTAGGAAAACTAAACAGACCTCTTATTTTCTGGGAGGTAATAGAGGAGAAGATAAGATGAAAAGAATCTTGTTGGTTTGTATGATACTATCTTTGCTTTTTAGTTCTGTAGCTTACGCAAAAACGACTGGGCCTCTCTGGGCTGTATGGACCCATTCCAAAGACATAAATGAATGTCGTATAAAAACCTCTTTCTGGTTTACTCTAGGTACGGCCACTGCTATCTATCTCAGTCGTAAAAGCAAAAAGCCAGATAAGGAGATGAAGTGGTTTCCTTCTATTGTTGTTCATGAAGGCAATACTTTCATGGCTATCAATTTTAGGTTTTAAATTTTAAGACAGCTTAGTAAGAGTTAACCAACTACCGAGAAGAAGCGTAGTATCCTCGGGCTCAGAAATATTCTGAGCCCATCTCATATAAAAAGTACCAGCTGTATCCGCATAGAAGACACCATGATAAACAACTCCTTTATTACCTGTACCTAAATGGATGAGAGGAAAGTCTGTCTGATCAATCCATCCTGATTCAGTGATATTAGTCTCACCAAATATCATAGTCCAAGAACCAGGAGCATCAACATCCCATTGAAAGTCAGGTTCAGCCGCAGCATTATATATTATGCCAAGGTGGAGCTGGTATCTTTCCCCTGCTTCTACCGGAAGATATAGGTGAGGGTCATTAGCCAAAACCGCAGTATTATTCCTAGTTGTGGATGAGGGTTTGCTAACTGTCGATATAGGAGGAACTCCAAGAGTAATTCTAGCAGTTGCAGCATCCGCATTATCAAGTAAGGATTTGATAAAGGTTGATATAGTAGTATCTGCAGGCAGTGCAAGAGTTAGTAAGTCTGTATCAAGACCTAGGGTAGCAAGAAATACCGTAGCATTCTCATCATCAAGCAAGTCCTCCACAAAGGTAGATACAGAAAGGTCGCCCTCACTCTGAAGGCTTACATTTTTCAAACCTGAAAGATCAGACTTCCATTGCAGGAATTTTTCAGCCACGGGATTAGGTAGAGTCAGATCAGAATAGCTAGAGCTCTTTGCAAGGATAAGCATTCTATCCCATTTCTCAGATATCTCTTGTATAATCATGGTCAGTTTGTCTATAGCATTCTCATGAGTCTGGGAAGGAAACATGTCATTCTCTACATAGTCTATCAGCTGAGTTAGAGGTACATCTCGGATGATAGTTATAGTGTCTCCTGTAGGGTAAGGAGAGCTGGCCCCACAAGTAGTCACATTCCCCCCTCCTGCACCTCCCACACCTGAGACAGTATAGTTTGTAGTAATGATAAGAATTGTCTCAACTCCTGCCGCAGTAGTATGCAGTACAAGGAGATGTGTTTGAGCCAGGATACGAAAGGTATAAGGAAAGACCACTTGAGCTTCTGTAATTGTATACTGGTTTCTTTTGTTCTCTGATGTGACTGTCATGATGGAACTCCTTCTTCTGTTAAGACTGCATATGTAACTCCCCCTATTCTTACTCTTAAGTCTGATGCTTTTGCATGAGAAAGATTGCTATCACACTGAGCGTAGTAAGTAGTTGCATTTACTCTTATGGCAAATGATTCATTCCATAGCCCTCCGGCTGCTTCATAAGTTGTAATCTCTACCGTTGCAGCTGATTTCCTATACGCCAACTTATATGGGCCTGGTGTCTCTCCAGCAGAGGTAAAGAAAACTCGAACTGCTACATACATAACACGAGCTCGGCTACTAGAAATATGGTCATCGTATACCGAGAGTCGGAGTCCGAAGTCAGCATCAATAAAATCAGCTCGATCTAATCCTGCGTTCCAAGTATCTAGGGGATCTCCATAGTACCATGTTTCCATTGCAAGTTCTTTCCACAAAACGGCAGAAGATTTGTTATCCCCCTGTTGAGCTCCTTCTCCATCAAGTAGATAAAAAGCATCATCAGTTATTACCTCATCAGTCTGAGCTTTGTGTCTTATTAAAACCTCAATGCCATCAATTGTAGCGCCTACAGGAATGTCACCAGCAAAACTAAAGTTAGTGGCAGTTAACCAATCAGAGTAAGAATTCTTACTAACATCATTTTCAGAGAAGTTACCGTCATCTACTAAAATATTATTTAGATCATCCCAAGCCGACTCACCGTCTCTATCTACATTAGCTGCAGTCCCAGGCCCTTTCCAAGCAGTTACTTTGGAGGTAGAATAAGCAACCCGCATCTCAACATAATAGACTTCTGCTTCCTCAGTTACCCCAGGAACTTTATTCTGAGCGGAAATATCAATACCAAAATCAGAGCTTATTACATCCGCTCTCGTGAGTCCAGCATTCCAGTCGTCAGCAAGTCCCCCATAATACTCTGTGTTATGACCAGGCCCTACTTGCCAATCAATTTCGGGGTCAGCCCCATCATCCCCAACTTGACCGCTGGTTTTTCTAAGTCGTACAGAACTATCAAAGATATCATCAGCTCCTGAGGCATCCCGGATAATCATAACTTCGATCCCAAGAATAACTGCATCAGTAGGAAGGGTAAAACCAAAATTAGTAATTCTTAGCCAGTCTCCGTAATCGTCTACAGGAATAATACACTCAGCAAAATCCTCATTATTTACCTTAACATTGTCCGTATCAGTCCATGCAACCTTGCCATCCCTATCTGCAGTAGCAGTAGTTCCCGGACTATGGTATCTTGTGTTAATATCAGCCATTACTTACTCACCTCAGCAATCAATATCAAATTCCTTTTCAGCTGTAGGCAGTTTGCCTTTAAACTTTAATTTTAATATCTGATCTTCTTCCTCTGACAATAGCTCTCTCAATTTCAAATAGAGCCGAAAGGCACCCATGGGATCTACTACCTTATGGAAAAAAGACTCTCGTAAGTTTGAAGATAGTTCGTTGAGAAACTCCTGCACCCCCCAGATTGCCCAACCATTCCAATATACCTGTTCCTCCCCAGTAAGAGGTTGTAAAAAAGCTTCCCCAAAGGTAAGAGACTTCCATCTCTTAGAAAAGTTGAGAGCTTCTCGACAGGCCCCTCTTGCTTTGGCCTCATCACAGAAATCTTGATATGGAGAACTTTCCTCAAACATATCTATCCTCCTACACTATCCATATACACCCATTCACTAATGAGGTCGGTTCATTCAGGGGGATAACTATTTTCTCGGGGCATATAATTCCACTTGATGCTGGTAGAGTTACAACATCCCCATCACTCACAGAAATCCCAGAACTCTGCAATGCACCGACTCCATCATATCTCACCATCCTGTTATCTACCCCAGTTGAGATATAGGCCAATTTTTTCCACACGACAGCCATTCTATTTCTCCTTCTTCTTCTGAGCTAGAGATAAGACAAACAGTTGCTCAATTCTATTAGTAATCGTTTTGAGCACTAGTAGAGTCTCAGGAGGGGTCAATCGAGATTTATCGATAAGCCCAATAATCCCATTATGAAGACGACCCATCCTATCCTTGCCAATCTTCGTTTCATCCTTCATCTGATACCTCTATGCAGCGGAAGTACAAACATGCAAGGATAACTCACCAGTTGCCCAGCAGAGCTGTCCAAGTGCAACACCTGCGCCAGGAAGGGCAGCTTCATTTGCAACTGTCATAACTACAAGATCAACTGCCTGCTGAAGATTGAAGTCTATTGCCCCATCAGCCTCAGCAAGATCGTTGAGAGGAGTTGCTTCGATAACCAATGTCACCTCAGCATCAAGAACATGCTGATCATCTGCGAGCAATCCAGACAGATCAACGACAGAGATCTCATCAGCCCCACCATCTTCATGACTTGCCTTATGCGCTGTAGGTGCTCCCAGAGCCTCCCATGCTGGTATGTCCGTAGCTACCCTCAGAATCTGGTTATCCCCCCCAATCCCGAGACGAACTGGAGTGCTCGCACCAGAGGCATAGATGATGTCCCCCTTAGTAGTTAAGAGAGCTTTGAGAATAACCTCATCGTCAAATACCAGTTTCTTCCATTCAACGGCCATGATACCCTCCTACTTAGTTTTTTCCTTAATAATAATCTGACCCTTCTCTGGGTCAATCATAATCTGGGGGTCATTGAGCTCGATAGTGAGCTCTGGAGCCTCTCCCTTGTTAGGGTCTCCCCCAGCAAATATGACCATCTTCCGCCTTAGCCAAACAGTTGTTTTCATTATTCCCCCTATGCTTCAGTTGCTACATAAACATGATCATCATCAGAATCGTAGAACATAGTTCCCTCAGCCCCATCAGATGAGGTCTTCGGGATAAGTCTGATCTCGTCAACATTCTTCAGTGACTCTCCGGAAACCATATCTGTATCTACATCCCCGTTCTCATCAAATCCCAGCATCTTCATAGCTCTTACAATGGCACTAGGCAATTCTATTGCGGGATCCGCATCCGTCACAGGAGCCTTAATTGTTCTGTCAATCTTCTCTTCCAGCTCCTGAACAATCATAGTCAGCTTATCCAGAGCTCTCTCATGAGAACTAGCTGGGAACATATCATGTTCAATGTAGTCTGTCTCCTGAGTTGAAGTCACATTCCTAACGAGAGTTAGAGTATTGCCTAAGGCATACGTAGCAATAGTGGTTACATTCCCTCCCTCAGGGTCACCCTCTCCTGAGACAAGATAGTGTGTAGTAAGTTCAAGCACAGTCTCAGTCCCCTCCGAGTCACAGAGCACTACCTGGATATGGGCTTTCTTTAGGATAAAGAAGGTATAAGGAAATACTACCTGTTCCCCATCACAATTGTATTGATTCTTTTTGATTTCAGATACGACAGTCATGATCTACCTCTTTATTGTTTTAGCTACTTGCTCTGCTGACCTACCTACAATGTAACCCCCAACACCAATTTTCAACAATGCCCATAGATGATCTGGGAGAGTGAGCATCACTACCTTCTCAGTAAAGAGATTCGCATAAGGAAAGATGATATAGTTGTTAGCCACAATCGCAATGATTGTAAGCATCAAGATGGGTCTCCAATTCCTGGCAAGCCAAGATTGAGACTGTGTCTCTGCTATGATGATGTTGTGACGTAACTCATCTGTCTTTACCTTCAACTGAGCAAGGACAGTTTCGAGCTCAATCAGCTTACCATCCAACAGAGCCTTTGATTCAGACGTAAGTGTAGTCTCTCCGGTTATTGCTGTCCTAATATCCTTTGCAAGAGAACCGGCTCCCTTCAGCAAACCTTCAACTCCTCCACCAAGTATAGTTCCTAAAATTCCCATTATTTTCTCCTCCCTTCATCCTGGCTATAATGATTACCATCATCCCATCGACCTCCCCAGGTTCCCCCAATAGACTCCCAGAAGTCCCCAAGAGGTTTATGATCTGCAGTGCTAGTAAGATACTTTCCATTCCTAAAGAGATTTAAGTCTATGGCCATTCTCTTATAATGAAAGCTTTCATCTATGTGCCCATCATGTGCATAGGCATCACCAAAGGTAACTTCGTAACCTCTCTCATAGGCAAATAAAATAAGTAAGGCTACTCTTTTAGCAAAGACACTTTGTCTATCTCTTAGGCTCATTTAACTCCTCCTCATATTTTTTGAGTGCTTTATTCATCTCTCTAAGAATCTCCTCAATCTTCATAATACTATTTCTCAAGGAATGGTTTAAAACTTCTAACTCATCTCTCTTCTTTGTTATCACCTTGTAACCCTTGAGCCGTTCTTATCTAGACCCTTATGCCCATGTTTATTGACAGCTGTCCAGAGCTCGTTATCTATCTTCACCCTATCATCCTTCTCAGTATCGAGCCTTTTCTCCAATCCTTTAATGCTGGTATTGACAATCTTCTTAACAGCAAAGATTACAACTCCCAGAGCTAAACCATTAGCACTCGTAGCAACAATCAGTGTAGTTGGTCCATCCATTATCTGTACCTCTTCCTTCCTCTCTTCTTTGGTTTCTCCGGGCCTAATAATTCTATGGGTCCTTCTTCCAGAGCTTTCTTAACCCTCCTTGGCCCAGTATAGGGAATTCCAAACATAACACATGCTGCCTCAAGTGCAGCCTTTGCCTTTGTTGCTCTCTCCGCCCCACTGATAAATTTCCCTGCTGCTACAGCTGCCTTTAGAGCGGGAGAAGGAGTTTCCCAACCTTTTGAGGCAGCCATGATAGTCCTGCCAATCAGGGGAATAGCCATAATAGCTTCCTCTTTGAGAGCTTCCTTTATGTCATCCAAGTCCTCTGGGAGTCTCCTATAGGATATGGCATAGATTGTTAAGGATACCATGGCGAGACCAAGAGCACTTAAGAAAGCTTTATATACTCTCCCCCTTCTTACATCCCGAGGAATGTCATAGGTTGCAATGTTGTAGATCTGGTTCAGCTGATTAGTAAATTGGAGTACCCAGTTGAGCATTTCATTTGTAGTATACAACTCCGGTAAGTCCTTAGCATGAGCAGCAGGCTGAGTACGGAGGGTAGCATCCTGAGCCAGCCTTGTAGCCTCTTCATCCCCCAATTTACCTACATTCTTATTATACACTGCTCTCCAACCTATAGTAACAGCTGTTCTATCCATCCCCTTAATACCCCTCATACCAAATCTACCCACCTTCTTCATTATCCTCCCAGAATACTTCATCTCCTCAAGTTCTCTTTCAATCATCCTATGCTTCACCTGAGGGTCCTTCTCGTTTACAAACCTCATTGCCTTAAGAGGATTAGCGGCAAACTGGAGCCCAGCAGCAATCAGATGAGCTGGTCCACATTCAGGGAGATATAGCAGAACAGAGGGTAACTGTTTCCCCATAGTAACAAGGTTGTAAGACAAGTAGGCAATTACCATGTTCTTCCTCAAGTTCTGAGAAAGCTTCCCTACCTCATCAAGGGCTTTGTAGATCTGGGGATTGGCTACTCTATTGTTATAGTTCTCTAATCTCTTAAGATACTCACGACCAAAGTTCTCCACCACAGCTTGCCTGAAGTCAGAGTCAGAAGTTAGTTTTTGCAATTCCTTTACCTTCATCCCTGAATGAATATATCTCTCCTGTTTCGGTACCTGATCAAGCCAAGTATTATACAACCCTAAGTGGACAGGATTTTGAAACTCTCTCGGAATATTCTTCCTCTCAATTGTGAACTGCTTCCCAACATATGCCTTCTTCAAGTTGCTTCTAACCAATATCTCCTCAGCTATCTCAGACTTATACTTATTGGGGGTAATGTCCATTCTCTTAATAGGAGTATAGGAAGGCTCCCATCCCATATCTTCATTTGCGTATTCAATATGAGCTTCCCTTACCCGACTGTAGTTCATTCCATATTCTGAGATTAGCCAATCCGCAAATTGCTTTTCCTTGGGTGTGAGACTAGCAAAGATCTTTGTAGCCATCTCCTCAGTGATATTGTTTCCATACATCAGAGCCAATTTCTTCCGAGGGTTCTTCCACCCAGCATAGATGTCAAGCATTTCATCAACAGTAAACTTTATCTTGTCTACCTTACGAGACTTTAGTATGTCTCTAGCAGACAAGCCTAGCTCCTTTCTCTTTGCCGCAGAGCCAGCAAGTCTTGTATCTGTCATTCTATAGGCTTCATCTACTGTTCTATTCACCTCATCATAGAAGAACTTATGCATGGGTCCAGAGAATCTTTGTCCCCTATCAAGTTTATCAAATATTCTAGCAGGTCTTAAGGTCAAGGCACGAGCGACAGCTCTCTTTCTAGCTTTCTGTCTAGTAGCCCTAACAACAGGTATCTCCTCCTCTATCCTCTTCCCACGAGAGATTGTGGTAATAATCTCATCTCTTGTCTTCTCAAATTCTCTTCCTCTCTGAGCTAGTGTCAACTTTCTCTTTGTTCTTCCCAGCTTCCTCAGGGTTTCTATCTTATCAGAGATTTGCTGGATGTCATCAATGGTATAATCATTAAGAGGTTTCTTACTTAATTCCTTCATGAACTTGGTAGGCATCTCAGCTAGCCTGTCAGGGTTCTCCTTAAAGAATCTCTGCATTCTCTCTTTAGACTCTACAGTCTTCTTTGCCCGAAAGTGGGGGTCAATCCCCTCTCTCAGATTCTCAATACCTTCCTTGTAGAAGAAGTCAATATTGCCAAGGGGCTTGGTTATGTTATCAATCAACTCCTGAACATATTTCTTCTGAGCTATTCTCTTCTTTGCTTTCTCTCTCAGATCAAGATAATGCTGCTTAGCCTTCTCATACCCTTCCTTCTTCCCAACACTCATGGCATGTCTGGCTTCCCTCGCTGCTCTCCGCAAAGAGGCCACAAGGGCGACGTCCTCTCTTACCAAATCCGAGACCTTGGTCTGCCCTGTAACCAATCTTACCCTCGTCTTAGTATTCTTTATCTCCCTTGCAGCCTCTTCGGTTATGTCCGATATATTAGGGGAAGGGATTTCAGGTTTCTCCCCAGAGATGACCTCCCTTGCTTTGTCCAGCATCTCAGGAGTTGGTGCTTTCCTCGGGGTCTTCACTCCAGCCTCTTCTGCCAAGACATAAGCAATGGCATCCGACAAATTATCCCTGTCTACAGCTTCCTTCCCAGTGATAGTTTTTCCCCTCCCGAATTGAGACATGGGCTGGAGTACCTCCCCTATTTCATGACCTAGAGTAGGAGCATCGACTGTAGAAAGAGTAATTACTCCTCCCATAGTTTCACCATGTCTGTCAGCCAATGTGGCATACAAGACTCGAGTTATCTTACTCTCAATCTTGGGATACTTCTCCTCCAGTAATTTGAAGATTCTTTCTACTCCCTCAAGCTTTCTTCCTTTTCTCATCTTCTCAGGGAGAGTCTTTACAAACTCCTCAAACTTCCCTTCTTCAGTAACCCCCTCTACCATATCCTTATACATTCTAATATCTGTTTCAAACAGCTTTTTCTCAGGTCCTTTTCCAACTACCTCTTTAAACCCAAACTCTCTATGAGCCTCAATAGACTTTTCATTAGTCCTCTCAATGTCAACATAGAGACGATTGAGCCCATGCTCTTCTGCCAAAGATTCATAAGCCTTAGCAAGATACCCTTTACCGCGAAATTCCTCCAGTATCCCAATGGTGGCAAAAGGTTCTTTCTTCCCTCCCTCATATCCTACAATACCTATGCTTTCACCTTCTTCTACAATTGTATGATAAGCCCCTTTTGCCTCCTCTAGAAACATATGCTCCTTACCTTCAATGGCATTAAAGACTTTTCTATCGAATGTCTCTAGTTCCAATCTCCTTACCGGAGGAGCCTTTACTACTTCTTCCACCACTGGGGGTTTTCTTTTAGGAGCTAGAGCAAATTCGTATGTAGGTTTTTCCCCTCCCATGACCCTAACATCTTCATAAGGAGAGACTCTAAAAAGCTTCTTGAGCTTCCCATACCAAGGCCTATCTGTAATAGTAATCACTTTCTCAGCAGGGACTTTTATGTTCAAGCCTTTATGTAATGCTTCCACGACTTGACGATGTTGTAACCCTAAGCCCCTATAAATATCTGCGGCTTCTTGAGGCAAAATATTTCCAGTTTGTAAGTCTGCTTTCAAATCCTTTCCGCTGATATATATCTCCCGAGGAAGTCTATTTTCAACCATGATCTTTCTTGCTATTTTGTTCCCCAGCTTAGGAGCAGTTTTGAAGACTCCTCCTGCTGCTACCATCTTACCAATCACATCAAAGGTCTCAACTATCTCCCTGGTAACTTCAGCAGTGTCCTCAGGGAGAAGATCAGTCAATCCTCTGTTCCGGAAGATCTGATACTTCTTGTTCTTGAATAGAGAAATGGCAGCACTCTCAGCCTCAGCAATACCTTGATAAGTGGCTACTCCCAATAGAAGTCCAAGAGGGTTTGTAGCTATTGCTGCTGTGATAGGAAGAAGAACAAGACCTCCAATTAGTTCAGGGGTTGTTATCTCTCTTTCTCCAAAAATCCTTTCTCCAAGTTCATCGTGATATTCATAGGCCTCAGAGGGGGTGATATCTAACATCTCTGAGAAGGCCATAGCATTCTTAGACTTTGCTATCAGCTTCTTAGGGTCTTCCCGGAAAAGCTCACCTAGCCTATTCCAGAAGGTCCTCGGGTCTTCCTCATGATACCCAGGGTCTCTGGTGGCAAAAGAGCCAGTAGCTCCTATAGGTTCTCCTTCTCTAGTCGGCATTTCTTTCCCTTATCTCTTCAATGGTTTCATTAATTGACTCCTCAGTAACCAAATCTCCTTCTTCCTGCAGCTGCTGAATAGCTTCCTCTCTGATATACTGCTCCTCATATTCCTTAGAATCAAAGATCTCATGCCACTTCTTTGTAAGCCAACCCTCAATCTTTCTATCAACGTAAGGCTTCATCAACTCCTTAGTAACCTCAATGGGGTCTTCATCCATCCTACTAAGTAATTCATAAAGAGTTTTGGCATGCATGGAATAGTTATTAATAATCTCAAGGTCAGTTGCCTCCTTTTTCAAATCTTTCCCAATAAACATTCCTTCAGCCGCGGCTCGGTTAAGAATCTTTATACCCAGAGCAAGTTGTGAATCTCTCTTAGGGGCAGGCACTGTAGTTAATCTTTCATACTCCTTCAAGGCAAAGAGAGTATGCTGAGTAGAAAGACCTGCTCCCATATATTCAATAATCTTTTCCCTATTCCAACCGTCTATGTCCAGGTACAAACCAGAGACAACATCCCCAAAAGTTTGCGGGTCTGAGTTAAGGAAAGGGTTCTCAGCTTTCTCTACTGAGTCAAGGTATGACATCAATTGAGCTTTCTGCTTGGGATCAGACATAGGACTCTTCATAATTTCTTTATGTAAGGGGAGAGGACAATCTCCATTTTCCCAACCTACTATCTGTTCCAAAAAATTATCATAAGTCAAATCATTCAGCTTCTTTTCTTTTTCCCTTCTCTCAACCTTCTCAATGTTCCAATCCCTTCTCAAGTCAGCAATTAAACTATTTCTATCTTCTCTTGAAAGCTTAGGAGAATTCTTTTCATCCTGTAGCCATCCTATTCCCTCCTCATATCCCAGAGCTTTAGCAGTATACCAAACATCAGATTTCATGGCATCATATCTAAAATCCCTCATAGCCTGCTGAGCTTCTTGTTTAGTAATATATCCAACGTCAGTATTCAGTGCAGTTATGTCTTCCATCTGAACCATCAAGTTTTCCTTCTCCACTTCTGTAGCTCTTCCATATTCCTCTGCCATCTTTTCCATAGTAGAGGCATAAGAAGCTCTTCCCTGATCAACCTGTTTTCTTCTCTTTATTGTTCTCACTGCTACTTCTGTACTGATAATAGCCGAGTCCATCTGA
>Ga0209977_10000911_pt1 | contig 12382 bp, 11 predicted proteins | sample SumtaG_2_FD_183113 | JGI IMG/M metagenome (GOLD analysis project Ga0209977, IMG submission 183113) | Deep subsurface microbial communities from Indian Ocean to uncover new lineages of life (NeLLi) - Sumatra_00607 metaG (SPAdes) (version 2) | ecosystem: Environmental > Aquatic > Marine > Oceanic... | reverse complement strand
CACAGATTCCTGTGCCGACTCCAATCAGAGTACCGAGTCTCTCTGGAAGACCGAGTTTTCTTGTGATAAAAAGAGTCAAAAAAATTCCGGTTGAAATGCAGGCAACGACTATACCCACACTCAAGGCTCCTATCTGGAGCACGTTAAAGATGCTGAGTCGTATTCCCATGAGTATAATGCCGAGCCTGAGGAGCTTCTTAAGACCGAAACCGACCCCAGGCTGGAAACTTCGGGGAACACCGATTGTGTTCTTGATTATTATGCCTAAAACAATAGCCATCATGATGGCGCTCACCGGGCTTTGTTTGAGGTTGAGAAGCATTTTTATCCATTTTGTAAGCTGGATCCCGATTATGGCAATTGCGACTGTAAGAGCAAGCCCAGGTATAATTTTTACGGGATTCTGCATGCCAAAAAAGAAGTTCAGAATTTTTGAATCTTTTCTCTTACTCATCTTCTATTCTTTATCTCTTAAGACGAACTCACGTTTAAGTGTTTATGCCCTTGTTCGGCCTGGACGGCCGCTATGGCTTGGATTTCTTTGCAGCCTCATCTCTGGAAAGAGATAAGCAGCGAATTATAGCCTTATTCATATAAAAAAGAAAGAACACCCGGAGGGAGCTGAAAATCTCGTAAATCATGAAATAATTACGGGATAAAATTCTAATGTTAACCTACCCCATATAAAGAGTTGACATAACATCAGTTCTAAGAAACAGCTCTTCCCTGGGGACAGGCGTGCCGAGGGCCGGACTCGAACCGGCACGTTGGATAACCAACGAGGGATTTTAAGTCCCTTGCGTCCACTAAACCCTTCCATCTTTTGATGGAGCTATAAATAAAGAATGATTTCAGTATTAGATCTTAAACTAAACTGACTCCATAAGCATTCCATCCTCCAACCGAAGAATGCGGTCAGCAAACTCTTCAATGCGCAGGTCGTGACTCCCAACGATCACACATCTGTTTTGGTCCCTTGAATAAGTCTTGAGAAGCTGGATGATTTCAAAACCCTGCTTTGACTCTAGGCATCCAGTTGGCTCATCAGCGATGATAAGATCTCCTTCATTGGCAATAGCGCGGGCAACGGCAACTCGCTGCTTTTCGCCCTGGCTTAGGGTGCGAGGAAATTTTTTTGCAAGATGCTCAATATGAAATTGCTCAAGCAGTCGCAAGGCTTGACGATGCGCCTCTCTCCTTATCTTTCCGGTAAAACGAAGAACAACTCCAACATTTTCCTGGACAGTCAAGGAATCAATAAGGAGAAAAGTTTGAAAGATAAATCCCATTCTCATTGCCCGGATTTGTTGCAATTCCTTTACGGAGTAGGATTCAATATTCTTTCCAAAGAGGGATATGGTTCCTGAGGTGGGTTTCAGTAGACCTGCAATCAATGTAAGTAAAGTAGTTTTGCCACTTCCGCTTGGGCCCAAAACCAGTAACAGTTCGCCAGATGAAGCATCACAAGAAACATTCTGAAGGGCAACGGTCTTGTGTTCATCACTGCCAAATATTTTTGATACATCGGAAAGCCGCACCACACGTGTTGAGTCTTCTAACTTTTTCATAGGAATGCCTCCATCAGATAAATGCTGCGTAATCTTCGAATTGAGAGAAATGAACTTATCAGACTCATAATCTCAACGACAATGACAACCGCTATTATCTGTTCAACAGTTGACTTTGTGCTCACTTCAGGTGAGATTTTTTCAATCATCTGAACTAATGGAAAAAAGATTATCAAAGCAACAACGCAAGCCGCAGAGGATATCAACAACGCCTGCTCGATTATCAACCATCGCAAAAATCCCTTTGGCGAACCAAGGGTCTTCAACACAGCGAAATCTTTTCTTCTTTCAAGAATATTGACGGTAAGAAGAAGGCTCAGGATAACTGTTAACACAATACCACCAATTGCAGCTACAGTGTAAAGAAGAGGGAGAAAACCTGACCTCATCTCCTGAATATTGTTCTCTAAAAATGTCTCATGGTCATAAACCTCCAGCCTCGGCAATTCTCTGCGAATCTTGCTCGTAACTTCTGCAAGAGCATTCTTCTCATCCACCTCCACCAAGTAGCAGGTGGCAATACCAGGGAATCCGATCATTGTTTGCAGAAAACGCACCGTAACAAAAGCATACTGGATAACAAAGGCATTTGTTCCTGTACTGATACCCACTACTCTTAGCGAATGTTCCTGTATCTGGACGTAATCGTCCACTTTAAACTTAAATTTTGCAGCAAATGATCTGTCAAGAACGATTTCCTTATCATTGGAGACATTACGTCCTGCAGCAAGATGAGGAGGGCCTCCGATGTTTTTCTCTGGGTCAAAGCCGGTCAAAAATACTGTTCTATCTCTATCTCCTTTCTTAATTGCAGCCAAAACAAAAAGAACAGGGGAAATAGATTTAACACCGGGAATCTGCTGGATTTTTCTTCCTTGAAAAGCAGAAACCAGAGAGGAGCCACGCAGAATATTTGTCGCGTATCGTTGAAGCACCCATAGATCAGTTCTATTCTGGCGTATGTACTCTACTGAGCCATCTGCCGCTCCTCGATAGACTGCGAAGAGAAAAAACATCAGGATAACACAAAGGGCAATGCCACCAATAGTGAGCATCAGCCGCAGAGGCTGACTTCTTAACGTTCTAACTGCATACATGTCCATGGAGCCTCCTTCAACGGTCTTTAGCCAATCCTTCCCTTTATTCCTCTCTTATGAAATCATAGGTACTTCGAGAAGGAGCTTACCGGAAATACGATTAAAAATATCATCAAGATTGGGCCCTGTTATTGTTAGCCCATGATTCTTAAGTCCAACAGCAGTTTGTGAAGGATTATCAGTTTGACGGAAGAGGTCTACAACGGCTTCTCCCAGCTCTCGTGTTCCACAAGGATAAATCTGTCGGGTGCAAAGAACATCTTCCAACCAAGCGTGCACATGAACAATTGCACCTATGTCAGGATAAGTTCTATAGAGAAGTGCATGTTCAACAGTGTCTACCGATACTCGTGCTTTTGGCTCGTAATCAGGAGGCACACTCACCAGAGCCTTGCCTTGTTCAAAATCAAATCCCTTTACTAATAATATTTCTTTGCCAATATCGGAAATTTTTGCTTTGTTCACTCCACGGGCACTCATCCAGAAAGTTGTATCTCCAAGCTCAGGAATGGACTCGCGGGCGCTGAGATTTCCCCAGCTTAGACCTTTCATTTCAAAAAGATCGTAGATATGCTGGATATCTTCTTCTGAGAGAACCTCTCTTAGTGGAAAGGGCGATGGAAGCACTCCGAGTTTATCAAGCTCTTTTCCGAACTTCTTAAGCTTTTCAACTACAGGAGAAGTCTTCCAGTATTGGGAAGGCAAGTCGGTAGTAAGCACGTTTCCCATGGCAAAATGTGATCCTGCAATCGGCATTATCTGCTGATAAACATATTCAGGATCGAACGGATGATGATAGAAGCCTGTCTCTGGTGTTGTAAAATATATTTCGAAGCTATTGTCTGGAGCATCGGAAGAATATCCATTGGAAGGCACCACGCACAGGACCATATTGGAGAGAGAGCGGACAAGAGTTGTGAAACAGATGGAACGCAAATCCTCTCCTGGGTCTTCCACGGTAACAATAGAGAAGACAAAAATGGATTGAGAACGGCGGCGAAAAAATTTTGGAGCTTCTATATCGATCAGGTTCAGGACGAACTGAATGTTGTTTTCAGGTGAGGTAATCTCATGACCATGTTCAATAAATTTTTGGACAATCGCCTCAGCAATTTTGTCTCGCACAGTGTTCACACCATGTTTAACCACTGAAAATCTCATTTTTGCACCTCCTTTGTTTTAACTGATTTATTTACAAGATCGCGGCAAACCATATCCTCAAAAGTTTCTGACCTCCTAATCAAACGATGGCCTTGATCATCTACCGAAACAATTGCTGGACGGGCAAAGCCAAAAGATGATTCAAAAGCTGTGAAATAGGCACCGCTATCCATAATAGCAAGCACTTCGCTGGGATTGACCTGGGGCATAAGTTTATTGCGGTAGACAACGTCAGAGGCAAAACAAACAGGACCTATAATGTTCACCCTTTCAGTACGAGGACGTCTCACATCATTGCATAAAAAAACCTCATGATATTCATAGAAAGTTGGCAGGGTTACTGTTCCTAAACCACCGTCAGTGATAAGCCACTTTCGGAGTCCCGGGCGATCCTTCACTCGATGAACTGTGAGAAGCAAAAACTGGTTGGGACTGACTATGCCTCGTCCTGGTTCATACATCAATTCTGGCAAATCGTTCGTTGGAAAATATTTTAAGATAGTGTTTGATATCTCTCTTGCAAAATCTTTAAAAGTAATATTAGTAGCTTTACCAAGACCTGAGGGTAAGCGCTCGAATCCCTGGTAGATCAGGAGCTCTCGCGAGGTTAGTTCTCGCGTAGTCATCGAAGCGAATCCTCCTCCCACGTCTACAATCTTTACGGCTAATCCTGCAGAACGAGTGAAATTAAGAAGTGGAGCTAAACATCTCAATGCTTTTGAATAGTCTATTGGATCTCTTATTCCAGTCCCGATATGAAAGTGGAACCCGAGAAAGTGAATTCTCTTCATTTCTTTGAGAAGGTAAAATCCGGCTGTAACTTCACCACCTTTGAGATCAAGTCCAAAAGCACACCCTTTGCGGCTTCCTGTTGCTGACCCCTGGTTCATCCCCCGAGGCGTGTAGTCAGGATTAACTCGAAACAAAATATCCACATCTTTATCTTCAGCCATACATATTTCATTGAGTGCTTTCAGTTCATCCAGAGAATCGACAACGATGAGTTGCACCTGATTCTCCAAACATTCGCGCAGGAAATCATCAGTCTTGCACGGCCCGTTTACAACTATCTCTTCTCCCTCATGACCTATGTGCAAAGCCAAATTCAGTTCAAATGAGCTCATAACTTCTGCTTTTAGTCCTGTGCTGCGGATCATTTGCAGCACCGCTGGTACAGAATTGCACTTGTACGCATAATGGATTGATGTTTTCCCCGGGTAAAGCGACTCCACACTCTTTCGAAAGTTTTTGGCGCTTTCTTTCAGACGGATTTCATTCACCACATGAAGAGGAGTACCGTACTCTCTGGCGAGAGCGACAGCAGTATAATCACCAACCATCAGCTCACCCTCCTGGGTCACTTGAAGGTCCCAATCTCGAGGCTTCAAAATTTTTTTCATGTCTTTAACCTTTCAAAATGATTTATCCAGATAAATGTTTTTCATATATCGCGAACTGTTTATCAGGCTTCAATCCAAAATATTCAGCTGCTTTCACTGCGGGAGTATTCTCTTCTGACATCCACGTTGTTTCTAACACCTTATATTTCGGACATATCTGGCTAAAGGCATTGAAGAAAAGCAGATAAGCACGGCTATGTTGACAAGCTTTTTTAATACCCACTGAAAAAATAATTAGTTTCTGGATCTTTTTTTTATCGCGGAGAAACCTGATTAATTTTATCGGCCCTGCTTTTCCCTTCAATTTTTTAATTGCCGGGTTTATGTCTAACACGCAGTGCAATATTCCTACCGGATTACCGTTATGTTCAACAATTTTGATTAGGTCCGGGCGCGTTACCAGTCTTAAATACTTTGCCGAAAAAAGATATTCCTCTTTGCTCAGGGGTAAGAAATGCCAATTGGAGGAGAATGCATCATTATTTACCTCACGAAAGCGCTCAAGTTCTGCTTTAATATCTTTCTTTGAAAATGAACGAATAGTATAGTTACCCATCTTAGCAGGAGACCGCTTACTTCCGTACCGATCATGAACATACTGACGGATGTTCTCATTCTTTCTCGTATGAAATTTTGCTGAAATGTGAAACCCAATTTCTTTTAGCAGTTGGTTATAATAGTCAGGATTGTACGGCTGGAAAAAAGTCGGTGGAGTTCCAAACTGATTCACCTGCAACCCTAACTCAGAATAGTGGTTAGGATTAAACGGACCTTCGAGTAGCTCAACTCCCTGGCCTCTGGAATATTTTTCTGCTTTATCAAAAAGGTGGCGAACAGCGTCAAGATCGTCTGCAGATTCAAAGAAACCAAAGAATGCAGCTTTTTCACCAAACTTTTCCTGGTGAAGCCGGTTAATAATGATGGCAACGCGGGAAACAATAGTTTCATTTTTATAGCAGACAAAAAGTCTCAATTTTGCATTGGCAAAATATGGATTGTGTCTTTCATCCAGAACCCGGCGTACCTCCGAACTAAACGGAGGAATCCAGTTCGGATCTTTGCGGTAAATCATAAACGGCAGCCTAAGAAAATCCTTCATTTGCTTAGCCTTAGAAACAGGGATGACGCTGTATGGCATTTTTCATCTCATTTATGAATTTCTTCGACAACATAGTTGTTATAAATAAATGACAAATCTTGCTCATGAAGCGACTTTGCTACTTTTTTGAGAGAACGAATATTATTGTCAAGAGTTGAAGGATGTTCTCGGAAAACAAGAAGATTTCGATAAGTTAAAATAGCTCTGTCTTCCGCCACTCGAATTGTTTCTTTGAGCAAATTTTCATAGGCTTGATCGGACATCCACTCAAAAATATTGGTGAAGTTAAACTTAGAAATACAAGAATCAGGTAAAGTTGAGAAATAATGCTCACAGCTATCCGTAACTATTTCGATTCTATCTACACGACTGCGGATGATGTCGTAATTCGCACGCCTCAGATATTGAGGAAGACACTCTTCGCCATAAAATCTTCCGAGCAAAATATAGGATAAAAAATGATTTTCCTTCATAGGTAACTGGGTTATCGCCTGCTTAGCTTTCTTTGCGAAATGATTTCCAAAGGAAAACTTTTCATCAAGATAAGCAAAAAAAGCCTTATCAAAAAGCAGTATATTTAGTCTGCGGCTCAGCATGACTCTGGTGAGAAACCACCATCTGAAATTTTCCCATTTTTTATGAAAAAGCACTGTTCTTTCCGATGGATCTTCAATTTCGAAAAACTTCATTAATACTCTTCTACTTATTAATGGACTAACTACTACTCTTTTTAATAATCGCATGTAAGCTTCATAGCGGCCGCAGTGGATAATACCTCGTTGTATTTTCTTCAGCTTCGTATCCCAGTACTTGGTGCTCTCGATCTGCAACAAAGCGCGAATCCGTCTATACATTTGAAAACGATTTTTAGATTCCCTCACTCCTATAAATTCTAACAACTCCTGGTAGGAAAGAGCCTTAAATGCCGAAATCTTCAGGTCTAATAAAAAATTTTGTTGAGGATTCATATCCAGAGCAATAACCTTTTGAGGATTGTCAAGTAAGAAAGCTAAAACATTGCATCCACCCGAAGCAATCGAAAAGACTACATCCTCAGAGGTTATATTAAATGCTTCCCGGTCAATCTGCGGATCCTCCCAGCATTGAGCATACAGTATGTCTTTAAATATTTTTCTTTCAGAATTGAACCTTTTATGTTCTGCTATCCGGGAATTATTGTTATTTGGTTTTTTTGCTGTTCCGATTATTGTATGAATTACAGCCCAGTCGATTATGGCAGGTAAGCCAATTATAATCGCATGAAGAATTTCGTGAGTAAATGAAGCCACGATGAAACCAGGAATTAAAAGCAGATAAACTGAATTATGTCTGAATCCATCACGATTGATATTTAACTCTTTTAAAACGGCAATCAACGAGTCGAGACTTCTATGATTCGGGATTAATCGGGGAATACGCTTCTTATAATCCAAGTATTGTTTTCTAAATTGCTTTTCCAAAGATACTTCCTCATACTTTATGAGTTGAGTGTAATGCAGGTAAAGGAGTACAGGAAGAATCACCCCGATGAATGGAAGGCAGAGTGCAAACCCGAAAAAAGCGATGAGATCTGCGAGGTAAATCGGGTTCCGAACAATAAGATACGGGCCAGTAACAAGGAGTGAGTCATCTTGCACAAGAAATGCCATCATACGTCTCGATGTCAAAACACTCCCTGACCACATTCTGAGAACAGATGCGACAGCTGTAATGAAAGCAGCTATCAAGAACCCAAGGGACAGTGATGTCTCAGCAGTAAGTCCTGCTAATTTTCCAAGAACGACCACAGTGGCTGGATATTTAGCAAATACCGAAAAGGAAAGCACACAGACGAGAATTACTATGCTAAACGAAATAAAAATGCGTACTTCAAACTCAATTTTTTTAATTTTCATGTTTAGGTTTTTCACGACCTATTTTCCCTCTGAAATTGTGAGTCTGATCTGCAAGGCGGAAGGCAATATTTCAATCGAGCACGGCAGGCTTCCAAGAAATTCACCGTCTGCCTCTAACGTAACATTCTCGCTGGAAGAAAGAGTGACACTTTTTCCCCTATAATAACTGAACTTAGAGGAAGCTAAATGTCGCCCAGTATAAATCTTTGGAAAATTCCATAGACGTTGAGAAATGAACTGCTTATGCATTAAAAGAATATCAAACAAACCATCATTGACTTTGGCATAAGGGATAAGTTTCATTCCTCCAGCCATATAGTTACCATTACCTATGACAACACCGATAAAATGATCCGTTATTTTTGTAGTTCCGTCTATCACAACTGACATAGATCGGTTAGGATAACGAAGTGCCGTTAAAAGTGTAATTGCGCCAAAAGCGATAAACCCACCAAGCCTTTTATGCTTTGACTGGACAATCCTAACTACTTCGCCCCCAATTCCTGCTTGGCATTCATTTATAAAAAAGTGCTCTCTTGGTTTACCATTCTTATCAATGAAGACAACCTTACCAAGATCAATGAACTGCATTTGCCCACTGTGAATTACTTCGAGCTGTTCTTCTAATTCTGTCGGCAAGCCCAGACTCTGAGCAAACCCGTGACCGGTTCCGCTGTCAATGATGCCGAGTTGACAGGAAGGATTTATTAAATTCCCATTTGAAAAAAAACCGTTTACTGTCTCCTGTATAGTACCGTCACCGCCAATTGTAATGATGAGTTCATTGCCATCAATGATTGCTTTTCTCGCAGAAAAAATGGCTTCTAACGGCTCGCTTGTCACACAGAGGGAATATCTTTTTCCCAACCTTTTCTCTAGAGCGTTGAGGATTTCTGGTTGTCTCGCTCCGGTTTTTCCTCCCGCCGAGACTGGATTGATGATCACATGCACTCCCTTACCTTTTTCTTTTTTTACTCCAAAATTCATTTCAAAATTTCCTTGTCATCCGCTTTCTACTAATAATCTAGACCTTTCCAGTTTAAAAGTTGTCAAGAAATTGTTAAAAGTTTGTTAAAAGTCTGTTAAAATTTCACTCCTTCTGCTATAAGACCTCTTTAAAAATATGTAAAATATCTTCAGTTGTCAATAATTTTGACAGAGAATATATTTCCCCTAAGATTTTTATTGATTAAACGGAAGATGAAGGAAAACTTTTATAACTCTTTGATTTCCAAGGGAAAACAGGAGTGCCGAGGGCCGGACTCGAACCGGCACGTTGGATAACCAACGAGGGATTTTAAGTCCCTTGCGTCCTATTAGAGAGACTCCACCTAAAATTCTTGTGGACACCCTGTGGACAAAATGACTAAAAATGACTCAGTTTAAGTGACTCAGGCTAAAATATAAAATCAAAATAAGCGCTGAAAATAAAGGAAAATAGCTGACACGCCCGAAGGGATTTGAATCACCCATCTTCTGATTCTAAGCCTAACTCTTGATTTACTATAAGAAATATCTAATTTATTAAAACATGAAAATTGTTTTTTTCTAAATTCAATCGCTTTTTGTAAAAAGTCGAAATTTTAATGAGAAAAGATAAAAAATTGGTTCGTCATAATAATGGATACCGCACAAGATAAGAATTATAGATTTTGAGCGTACAATGCTCAAAAATGAAATCGATAATTTTCGTTTGACATTTTATTATCGTTCTATATATAATACGATGGTACTATACAAAGAACGATAGTACTTTCTATAGAACGATAAAATGCTTGAATTATATCAAGAAACAGTATTGTGGAAAGTCTTAACATATTTTTTGTCTCACCCGAGTACCTCTATTTATGTCAAGCAGTTATCGAGAGAACTTAAAATTAGTCCTTCAGGAACAAATCGAACCTTAAAATTATTAGCGAAGTCGAAAATTCTATTCAAGGAAGAAAAAGGTAAGGCTCATTATTATTTTCTGAATAATGAGCTCCCTTTTGTAAAGTTTCTCAAAGTTTCTTACTTTTTAGCTAAAATAGAAGAGTGGAAAATAGAAGAAAAATTTATAAACCAAGATGAAGATTTGATTTCTTTAGCTGTCTATGGAAGTTATGCATCAGGAAACTTTGATGAAAAAAGTGATATTGACTTGTTACTAATTTCCTCTAAATCTAAAGCACATTTTTTAAATCTCATTCAGAATATTGAAAAATATTTAAGCAAAGAAGTAAATTTTGAAGTATTTAACCCATCAAAGTGGCAAAAAATAAAAAAAGAAAATGAGCCTTTTTACCAAGAAATCATACAGAACCATATATTGTTAACAGGAAGTGAACTGCCGTGAATATTGAAGATTGTTTCAAAAAGGAATTGCTAATAAGAAAGAAACCTGCTCGAGAAAAAGCAAAGCAATCCTTAAAAGCTGCAAAAGTTTATATAAAGAAAGCAAAAGATAATGTTGCGCTTAAAAATTATGATATCACTATTGTTGCTGCTTACACATCTATGTTTCATAGTCTTAGATCTATATTATTCAAGGACGGGCTGAAAGAGAGGAGCCATATCTGTCTATTGGTTTATATTAAGCATGCATATCCAGAGCTTTCAGGAATTGCAAATAGTGTGGATGTTTATAGGAGATTCAGACATACTGCCTTATATGGATTAGATACAACTGCTTCCCGAGAAGAGGCTGAAAGCTCAATTGATGTAGCAGGAGAAACTTTAATTTCTGTTAAAAAGCTTTTGAGGCTTTAAAGTTTATAAAAGCTCTAAGTAATGAAGTGATATCGGGAAAAAATTCTGATATTAGCTTACCCCATATAAAGAGTTAACATAATAGTTCTTATTCGACGCAGATTTTTCTTAGACCGTTGGGAGTATTGCCTTGAGCGGTGGGGTCAGGCTAGTAGAGGATTTTCACCTGTGGGTATTTTCTTGTCCACTTTGATTGTTCGTTAAGTTGTTTAAAGCAGTCACTAAACCAAACAAAAGTGTCAGCAAATTTTACATACTCCTTCTCTACTGAAATATCCAAATCTGTTAACTTATTTGGGTGAGTAATGCGATTTCGAATTTTTACAGCGTTTGAATAATCTTTTAGTTTTTCATCGTCCTCTTTGATTTCAAATGTAGAGTCAAGTGCAACGGCACACACTTTAAAAAGGTATCTCAGACTTTTCTCTTTTGGCTCGGGGGGAAGTTTCTCTTCGATTCCACGAAGTTTAATAAGGTCTCGTGACAGTTCCCTTACTCTATAAATCAAAGCATTCATAGAATCAACTGCTGTTCGCACCATTATTCTCATCCAGGATTGAACGTCACTTTCGTATTTAACGTTTAAAGAATTTTCGTTTATCTTTTCTATATCGCTGGTTAGCACTTCTAACATTTTCAAAGATTCATGGACATATTTCACCTTTCTGTTAAACTCCTTTTGACTCAGCGTGCCTTGTTTCATTTCAACCTCCCTTAGCTTGATATAGCAGTCCTCAATCTAACTCAATATTTTCGGTACCTTTTGAAGTAACCGCAGGCTTAAGACGGCCTTCTTGCTTAACAACGTTATTCTTCCATTGGAGAGGACGGAGATTCGAAAGCTCATCTCCACCGCCTGGGTCTATGTGGTCAACCTCCCACCCATACATGGATTTTCGATTCCCATGACTTTCTCTATAAATCCAAGCATCATTAGCATCTTTTCGCCAAACATTGGGATTATTGCTTGATACAACTTTACCCTTTTCCCAAACTTGTTGGATTTTCTCATCAGTAAAAGGCATATCAACCTCCTTCGTTGAAATTTTGATACTGACATACTTGTCCTGATTCTATGCTCAGGTGTCCGTGAAGTCAAAGAATTTTGACTTCTTTACTTGCGTACTTCTTCTCTTTTCCTGTGCTGAGATCAGTCTTTTCTGTAAACTGTAAAATTTGTATTCAATTTCGCCGTTTTACCGCTGGCTTTTATTGTAGTAGTATCGAACGGAAACTCATCCACATACTCGGTATTCTCAGGGGGCTTATGCTTGAAAATGAATGATGCTTCCACTCGGTCACGATATGATGATTCAACGTATCCAAAATTATAACACAACTCGTTGCCAGAACTGACATATCGTTTCCATTTTGGCTTTTTCTCATGATTTTTGACTCTATCTCTTACGTCACT
>Ga0209977_10000909_pt1 | contig 12387 bp, 13 predicted proteins | sample SumtaG_2_FD_183113 | JGI IMG/M metagenome (GOLD analysis project Ga0209977, IMG submission 183113) | Deep subsurface microbial communities from Indian Ocean to uncover new lineages of life (NeLLi) - Sumatra_00607 metaG (SPAdes) (version 2) | ecosystem: Environmental > Aquatic > Marine > Oceanic... | reverse complement strand
GGCGGGTCTGCGGAAGCGTCTGCTGTCGGGGCTTGCGCTTTCCGGGGGGCTTCTTGGCCGCCTTCTTCTTCGCAGCCTTCTTCTTCGCGGCCTTCTTCTTGGTGGACTTCTTCTTCGAGCTCGAGCTCGGAGCGGGACTCGGAGCGGGCTCGGTGGCGATCGGCTCGGCATAGCGTTGGGCCGCCAGCTGGGCGGCGACGCGCTCGAGGGCTGGGGCCCCGTCGCCTTTGAGTAGCTCGATAAGCACAGCCGCATCCAGCTGCAAAAAGACGTCGACGAAGGCCTTGGCGGTCTCGGCCGAGTCCCGGCCGAGTTCGTCAATGAGGTCCCCGACCAGGTACTGTCCCTCCTCTGCGCTCGAGAGAAGGGTAAGTAGTCGGAAGCACTCGGCCTCTACGTTCGCACGCCCAATGTCCACTTGGTTTTCGGGTTCGGGCATCGCTGGGATTGTGCCTAATCCGCCAGTGGCGTCAACCGGTTCCTGTTTTCGAGGGGCTACCGCTCAACCCAGGCTCTTCTTTGAGTACCCGACTCGGCGGGCGGCGGGAGCGGGCCGAGAACGTCAACCGTCCCAGGCTTCTCGCGCCACGTCCTATGCGCAGTTGGGAGGGTCGGGAGGTTCCTCGAGATCCAGTCACCCTCGTCGCGGTCCGGGGCGTTCTTCTGCCAGACCCACCAGGAGTAGTCGCGTTGGTCGCTTCCCCAGGGCTTCTTGGTCTTTGGGTTCACCCCAGGGCCCCGAAAGCCGATGCGCCCAGTCACGCGCAGCTGATAGTTCGGAGGGTACTCGTCAAAGAGTTCCGCTCCCTCGGCGGACTGCCCCCAGGTACTCAATCCGAGCATCATCAGGACGCCGGACTCCGAGAGCAGCGGGATGCTCACTCGAAGGAAATCAGGGAAGAGCGTAAAGGGGGGATTCGTGCCGATGAGGTCGAAAGAGCCTGGCTCGAGGTCAGGCGCGACCTCGGCAAAGCCGGCGCCCACGATTGCCCGGTCGTAGTTCTTCGAAACGCAGGGGCCCTCCTCGGTTCGGATCTCGATGCCAGTGGTGTGCAGGTCCAAGTGCCCAAAGACGTGACGTGCCTCGAGGCCAAAGACGCCCGACCCCGAGCTTGGGTCGAGATACCGAAAGAGCTTGTCGGCCGGGGAGTGGCCCTCCACTGCCAGAAGGCCCTGGCGGACGATGCCCTGGGGGGTGAAGTCGGCGTCGTGCGCCCGTAACCGTTCGTGGTCAGGCGCACCGTCCTCGAAGCCGAATGCCCCCTGGCTCACCCCTCCGCTGCCTCCTTGGGCTCGTCCTCGGCAGCGTCGTCGGAGTCGGCCGGCGCCTCCGTCTTTTCGAGTTCGGGCTCCGGCTCGGGCTCGGGCTCGGGATCGGAGTTCGAGGCTTCGGGAGCAGCCGCAGCAGTCGGCGCAGGCTGGGGCTCATCGTCTCGAACGGCCGCTTCTCCGTTGGCGGCCCCAGGAAGGCGTCCCTGGGCGCGCAAACGCTGGTCGACCATGAAGCCGATGCGCTTCCAGACCTCGCGGACCCATTCGGGTGCATCAGCGTTCGGCGGCCACTCGAGCTCGGTGAAGATCGAGGACGCGACGGTGTCCTGCACGACGGTAATCGGGGTTTCTCCGTCGTAGAACTGGAGGGCCTCGCTCAGCACCTGCTCAGCGCGGGCCGACATGCGAACGCAGGCCTCGTGGTTCGCCTGGGTGTCGGGCACGTCGGACCAGACGACGATCTGGCGCACACGGGTCTGCACCGCATCGAGGCCGGTCTGGTGAATGGAGAGCCCAGGCCAGAGGCGCCCAGCTGCCTGATAGGCGAGCTCGCGGCTCGAGTTGATGTGAACTCCGTCGAGACGCAGAGCCTCGCGGATCGCTTGGTCAATGCCTTCGGTGGTGCCGCGCTCGCGCCAGTCCACCACCGCGACGGGCTGGGGTTGGCCCGGGTTCGTAAAGGGAGAGGGTTGTGCGCCGGCCGGAAGCGCACGAGTGGCGCCACCCGGAAGAGCAGCCTGGGCCGGGGCCGCAGCGAGAGCTCGGCGACGTTGAACGCCCTTGTAGACTCGGTAGCCGGCGTAGCTAGCAACGAGGGTAATAAGGACGGTCTTCGGAGCGATTTTGGCCATGGCGCAGAGAGTATCCTATTCGAAGTCGCTTTCGCCCTCTTCGATGTAGGGGTTCGCTTCTTGGTCTCGAACGCCCCAATTCAGGTACTGGCGGACTCCGCTCTTCTTCACGGATTCGTAGCCGCGCTCTTTGAGCACCTTCGAGAGCTTGCGCTGGGACATGACGTACTCGCCCGCCTTCTTGGCCCAGTCCTGGTAGATTTCGTAGACCAGGGAGACGGGAACGCCCTTGAAGCCCTCGCCGATGTGGAAGCAGTGGCGAACGAACTCGCCGACGGCGTCCATCTCCTCGCGATAGGCCTCGGTCGCCTTGAGGACGCTGGGCGGGGGACGGAGACGGCCTTCGTACCAGAGCTTGGCCCCCTCGGCGGCCCACCGGAAGATGCCGGCCCACTCGGCGCGGAGCTTCTCGCCCAGTCGGAGGTCTTTGCGCTCTTCGGGGATCTGGACGGTGAAGGGGATCAGCCGGAAGCGGCGCCAGATACCGTCGTCCTGACCGCGGATGGTCGGCTTCACGTTGGCGCACAAGAATATCTTGTACTCGGGCGTGTACTCAAAGAAGTCACCATACATGTGGCGGCAGGTGATCGCGTCGCCACCCGTCATGGACTTGACCACACCCTCGTCGAAGCGCTTGCCCAGGGGCGGCTCGCCAGAGGTCACCATCCGGTCGCCGCGAAGGCGAGCCAGGTCGGCGCGCATGGTGTCGCCGGGGCGATCGAGGAAGGTAGCGAAGTCGGTGTGTGAGCCGTAGTCGCCGAGCATGGCGCGGATCGTCTCGACGAAGGTACTCTTGCCGTTACGGCCGCGGCCGAAGAGGAAAAAGAGGCACTGCTCGGTCGTGTGGCCCGTCATGGCGTAGCCGACGGCGCGCTGCAGGAAGTCGATCAGGGCCTGGTCGCCGCCCATGATCTCGTGCAGGAATTCGAGCCAGCGAGGACAGCGGGCATCCGGGTCGAAGGCGACCGGGGAGATCTTGGTGATCATCGGCTGGCGACGATGGGCGTGGAGCTCCATCGTCCGGAGGTCGAGCAGGCCGTTGGGGCAGTTGAACCAGTCCTTCGTGTTCGCGTCCAAGGCCTCGGGGGCGATGGAGACCTTGATGTTGCTCGAGAGGCACTTGAGCGCGGCGTTGATACCTCCTGCACTCTCGGCGCTTTTGATGTGGCGGCGCCAGGCCTTCTGGTGGGCCTCGTCGCGGCAGTCCCCAAAGAGAGGGTGCAGACGACGAGCCGTCACCGCGGCCATGCGGTGAGCTCGGTTCTGGGTGTCATGCTGCCAGCGCCGGCCATCGAAGATGTACCAGCGGTCCATGACGCCGACGTAGCGCATGTCCTGACCCTTGAGGTTGAAGATGCGCGTGCCGTTCCCAGTGTCGGTCATGGGGATCCCGTCGGGCCCAGCGAGGAGAACGGGCTGAGGCGGGGGGGGCCCTGGCGGAGCTCCGGGCGGGCCGCCTTGGGGACCCCCCGGTCCGCCTCCACCGCCACCACCGAAGGGCGGGCCCATGTCGCCTGGGGGCTCTTGCCCCCATGGGGGCTCGCCCGCATCGGCGACGGGGTCGATACCCCACGGGATGTCCGGCGGCGGCTCGCTGGGCAAGCCCGAGAACGAGGGGTCGTTGACAGGGGGGCCGTCGGAAAGGCCTTCGAACCAGGGGGCATCGGGCGGGGCCGGGCGTTCGGTGCGGTTGACCTCGCGCCTGGGTGCTCGCTTCTCGCCCGCGGGCTGCTTCATTACGCTCTTGACGATGACCTCGACCTCCCGACGGCTGAGCGGGGGGCTGCAGTGGCTCTCGTTGACCTTCTCGATCTCGTCCTGGAGCTCGGCCTGCTCGGCCCCTTTCGCGCGAAGGCTGCAACCGTAGCGGTAGAGCTCGTCGTTACGGCCGCCGCTGATGATCGACGAGGGCAGTTCGTAGCGCTTGGTGCTGTCGTGGCGCCGGTAGCTGTAGGACTCCCCGCTACTGCGCTCGGCGATCACGGGGTTGCCCGTCTCGAGGGCCTGCTCCAAAGCAGCCGGGATCCAGTCCGGCAAAGGTGCCAGGCCGGCCACATCCAGGGGATTGCGCCAGCGATAGGGGCGCCCGCTCATGTGCATCGAAGGGGGCACTGTGATCCAGCTGGGGCCATCCTTCCCGTCGGCCTTGACGTCAGCGGCCGGGCCCAGGATGCCGTCCCCGCTTGGGACGTGGATGCCCGAGCCCGGGTGCCGGAACCAGACGTGGAGCCCGCCGCCACCCGAAAAGCTCGAAGCGGTCGGCGGGAACTTCCCAAACTTCTCTTGGAGGCGTTCGGAGACCCAGTGGCCCTCTGGCCCGTCGAAGTCCAGGACGACGATGCCCGAGGTCACCCCCGTCAGGATGGTGATGTTGGCCCAGGTCCAGTGGTTCCACCACTGGCGGATCTTCTCGGGGTCGGTCGTCGCGCGGTTCTGGTGGTCTTTGATGCGCGGGTGCTTGCCGGGCTTGGGGCATTCGCTGTCTCCGCAGCTGCACTCCCCGCGCTTGTTCGCGTTGTGGTACGGGACCACTGGGAAGCCGCGGCTCGCATACCAAAGCGCGTGCTCCAATGCGCCGGCGTGCTCGTTGGGAAGCTGGGCCATCTCGGTCACTCGGCGGTCCTAGCGACTTTCTCAAGGAGTTCCTCGATGGCGGAGGCGTGAGGATGCGGGGATTTCTTTTTGGGACCCCATCTGGCGGGTCGACGCCAGCCGTTCTGCTGGAGCTCGCGGATGCCCTGCTGGGCCCGCTCGTGGGTCATAGCGAAGGCGTTGGAGGGATGGGTGCCAGCTTGGATCAGCTTGCGAGCCTGACGAAGCGTCGCCAGACCCTTGTTCCGGCGAAGGATCAGCCGGTCCAGAAGCTGCGCAGCGTTGGTAGCGTCAAGCACCTCGGGGTCCTTGACGCCAAAGCGCTTGAGCGCCTCGGCCTGTGCCGGGGTGCACTCGCGGTCCCAGCGGTCCTCAAGGCGGGACATCTTCATCATCGCAAACACCTTGCCGGAGTCCGATGTATCGAAGGGATCGATCTTGTAGAGCTCCACTTGGGGGTCGACCTCCTTGCCCTTGGCTTGGAGCTCGCGCTGCAGCCGGGCCTCGAAGGTCTCTTCGGCAAGTTGCTCGAGGGCAAGCTGAATGGCGCCGCCGACGGACTTGCCCGGCTCGGACATCAGGATCTCCTGGGTCCGCTCGGCCTGCTCATCGGTCAGGGCTGGGTTCAGGACGTGGGGGCTGTGCACGAGCTTGAGGTGCTTGGAGTCCCCGACGAAGTCCAACACCAGACACCTCTCCTTGCCGGGGAAGAGCCGCAGGCCCCGCCCGATGCGCTGGGTGTAGGCCACGCGGCTTTCCGTCGAGCTCGCCATGACAATCCCGTCGACGGGCGGGCAGTCCCAGCCCTCGGTGAGGCAGTCGACGTTGGTGAGAATGCGCAGCTTGCCGGACTCGAGGTCCTCCTTGGCTTTCCGCTTCTTGCGCTTGCCCATCGTGCCCCAGACCGCCTCCGCTGGTTGGCCCAGGGTCCGCAGGTACTCGGCGAAGCCTCTCGCGGCGGCGATGGACGTGCAGAAGACTACGATCTTCTTGCACTCCTCCATCAGGTTGATAGCCGTGGTCGCCATCAGGCGGATGATGTTGGCGTGGTTGTAGACAGCGTCGAGGTCGCCGGCGTTCAGCTGGCGTCCGTCGCGGCGGACCTTCGAGAAGTCGAGGCCCTTGATGAAGGCGTAGCGCTGGTCGATGGGGGCGAGCCACCCGTCGCGGATCGCCTCTTGGATCGTGTACTCGAAGGCCAGGTCTTCGTAGATCTCCATGAGGCTCTGGCAATCGAGCCGGTCCGGAGTCGCCGTGAAGCCGACCACCTTCGCCATGGAGAAGTAGTCCAGGAGCTTGCGCCACATCGGGGCCATCGAGTGGTGGGCTTCGTCCACCAAGACAAGCTGAAAGTGCTCTTCGCCGAAGCGGTCAACCCGGCCGTCGCCCGAGAGCGTCTCGACGGACGCGACGACGCACTGGACGAAGAGCTCGGCCTTCTTTGGGCCGATCTCAGTGTCGGTCGGGACGCCCGCGGCCCGAGCTCGCTTCGCGGTCTGGTCAACCAGGTGGGCCGGGACCAGGACCAGGACCCTCGCGCCGGAGCGGATCGCCTCGACGGCGATGGTCAAGAAGCAGACGGTCTTGCCCGTCGCGGTGGGCGAGACCACGAGGGTTCGCTGGTGAGTCTGCAGCGACGAGTGCACCCCTCCAACGATGGCCCTCTGGTAGGGACGCAATTCAGGAAGGGCGCGAGAGTCCGCGCGCGTAGATGATCGGAGGGTCATCGCGAAACAGCAGGTCCGCCGAGGCGGCTGAGTTGGCCACGCCGAAGCGCGGACGCAGACGGTACGCCCACGGCGATCGAGGTGTCAATCGGAGAGGGGAGACGGGGGAACATGGGGACGAAATGTGGAGAAGCTGAGGATAAGCTGGGGACGGGAAGGGGAGGGATGTCGCGGGATGTCGCGGAACGCGGGGCGGGCCAAGTGGCCGGCCATCGAAGATTGTCTGGGGGTCTCGGGGGCTTGCGGCCCGGGCCCTCAAGTGTGGCGCCCGGCCTGGGCCTCAAGATCGAAGCCCGGATAGCGGCGTTGCACTTCGCGCTGGATCACTTGGCGAAACTCGTAGAGAATCTCCTGGTCGCGGAGAGGGAGATCTCCCTCCATGAGCTTGTCGAGCTCGGCGACGGTGAACCCGGCAAACTCCTGCGCACCTACGCGGTAGGAGTGAAAGGACCGGTCTATCAGCCTGTCCAGGTCGCTTCCCGGGCCGACGGAGAAGTCTCGCGCGAGGATCGCCAGGGCCTTCTTCATGGTCTCCTGGTCCTCCTCCTTCCCGGCCCAAGCGCGGCCGCCGGCGTCGGCCAGGGCGGCCGCGAACTTCTCGAGTTGCTGGCGTGTCTTGGGGATGTCGCTCATTGCACCATCCCTTTATTCCTCGCGGTCGTCTCGGGACGATGACGCCCGCGCCACGTGATGTCCACCGGGATGATCCAGCGAATGTGATTGCGACCGCGGATCTCGACGCGGTGGATGTTGACCAAGCCCCGCCGCTCAAGGCGAAGCAACGCATTCTTGACCGATGGAGAAGGCCGCTTCACCTGCTTGGCGAGAGGGCCAAGGGTCCGCTGCCAACCGAGCCGGCGTAAGGCGGTGAGCACGTGAACGTCTCCGGGGAGCATCAGTGACCTCCGGGGAAGCAGCCCGGGGAGCGGGTGATCGCACCGGCCTCCCACCAGAGGCCCAGGAAGAGGTTCTCGTCGGTGTCGCCCAAGGCACGGTAGTCGATCTCGAGGTACTGCGTCTTTGTCAAAGCAGGCCACTCGACCGGGACCGGGCTATCGAGATCGAACATACCCGCGTCCAAGGGAGCCATGAAGTGAGGGAGGTCCGCGTCTGGGTTGACGGTCCGGAACTGCTCAATGACGACTGCTCCGGGGGGCGTGCCGCCAAGCAGGTAGCGAATCATCGCGTAGGCCTCAGAATCGGCCGCGAGGCGAATGCGAGCACGACAGAGGCGGCCAGCGGGTGCCTCCAGGGCGAGCCCCGAGACCCAGATGCCTTGCGGGTTTCGAGCTCGGAACTGGCCTGCACGCAGCGCAAACTCCGTCAGGAGAATCTCGGGCTTCTGGGGCGTCGCCGCCAGAACGATGGACGGCTTGGTGGCGGCGACGGCAGCACCGACGCCCAGGAGTTGAAGAAAGCTACGGCGTTTCATTCTTGCTCACCTTTGGATTGCCGGCTACGAGCTCGATGCCTTCGGTCGCCCCGCATGTGGGACACGGCCCGCTTCCGCGCATCGCAATGCGCATGAGCGGAACATGGAAGTGATGGCCGTTCGGGCACGCAAGCCAGCCCTCGTGCCCTTGGGCCTCGAGCTTCTGGCACTGCAGCTTGGCCGTGACCACGCCAGCGACAATCATCCCTCGTCCTCCTCGTCATCGTCGACCAGGACAAGCTCGTGCTTGGCCCGCGTGTAGCAGACGTACTCAAGGTTGGCTTCCTGCTTGCGCGCCTCCTCCGTCTTCGCCATCGGGTGCGGCATCAGGTCGCGCCGCAAGACGAAGACGCGGTCGGCCTCGAGGCCCTTGGCCCGGTGGATGGTCGAGAGCGAAACGGCGGGGTCATCGACGGCGAAGAGGTCCTCGATTGTGTGGATCAGGTCCTGCGTGGTCTCGAGGTCCTGGGCGGCCTCCCAGACGACGAGGATCGACTGGTAGCGGTCGTTGACCGACTGCATCAGGGCATCCTCGCGTGCGGGGCTCGCGTCTTCGGCGGCGATTTTCTCGAGGGCCTGGACCATCCAGTCACCCAGGTGCCCGCGGAAGTCGGAGTAGGAATAGCCGCGGCGACGCGAGACCTGGTCGACCACGGCCACCAGGCTCTTGCCGATGTCGCGGCCCCGGACGGCGGCCGAGATACCGCTACGGATCAAGGCGAAGCACGCGCTGACCAGGGGTGCCGTCGTGCGGCAGAGCACCAGGTCGCCGTCCCGCATTTCGCGGAGAGCGCGACTACGGGGGGCGTTGCGGACATCGCCCGCGCCAGCGCCGGGACGTGTTTCGATCTGAGGGACCAGGACCTTGGCGAGCGCCACAATCTTGCGGTCGCAGCGGTAGCAGACACTGAGGGGCATGACCTCGGGAGTGACCCGGTCGATGATCTTCTCGACGCTGCGCGTGTCGGCCCCCGCGAATCCGTAGATGGCCTGACGGGGATCGCCGACGAAGAGCATGCGTCCCCCAGGACCGCACGCAGACAGCGCGAGTTCGAGTTGAGCTCGAGACAGGTCCTGCGCCTCGTCGACGAAGACGAAAGCGTAGCGCTTCGGCCGGAGCTTCAACTTCGCCGGGAGCCAGATCATGTCGGTGAAGTCGATGACCCCGTTGTCCTGATACATGCGGACGCCCATGTCGATGGCGAGGCGACCGAGCTCACGGGCGTAGGGAAGGACCGCCGAGTGAAGGTCGACGGCGTAGGTCGCCATGATCCGGTCGAAGTCCTCCTGGAAGGAAAGGTCAGAGAGCTCGATGCGGGCCTTGTCCACAAGGTCGACCAGGGCCGCGAGTGTGCCCCGATGCCGGTCGAGCTTCTCCTTGCGCATCTTCTCGAGGTGCTGGTCCTCGACCACCAGGTCTCCGACCTGGCCGTGCGCGACCAGCGTGGCGAGAGACGCCTTGATGACCTCGCGCATCTTGTCGCTCTTGACGTCGACCTTGCGGCCCAGGTCGTCACGCAGAGCCTTCATGCCTAGGGCGTGGATCGTCTTGACGTCCACCGGGGTCGAGCGCAGCCGCGCCGAAAGCTCCTTGGCGATGTGCTTGTTGAAGGCGAGGAAGAGGGCGGGGCTCCGCAGGAGGGTGGCGCAGTGGACGATGGTGCTCGTCTTGCCGGAGCCCGCGACGGCCTCGACGAAGCCGTTGCCACGGCCCCGCTGGACCCACTCAAAGATGCGGGACTGGTACTCGGAGGGTTCAGGGATTTGGAGAGGTGCGTTCACTTTGGGTCCTTGATAGGAGTGGGCAGGAGATCGGCGGGGACCCTGCAGGTGATAGGTGACGAGAGGATGACAGCGCCGGCGGCCGACGCTCCGTGAAGAGCCTGTTCCAGGTGGTTTCTCTGAACGGCCTGGGGCTCGGGAACGATGAGAACAGAGACGTCAAGGTCCCCCTTGCGGCAGGCCGCCATCGTCTTGATCTGGACCTGGGGCAGGCCTGCGCAGTCCAGGGCGCGTCGGTACTGCTCAACGAGCACCTGGCGGACGGCCATGAAGGCGACCGTTTTCCCTGAGTGAACAAGGCGCTCGGCAACGGCGACGAGGATTCGCGTGCCACCTGTCCCCAGAACGATCTCGGTTTCGGAATCCTGTCGTCCCAGCTGAGACCCCTCGAGGATCTTCTCCACCAGGGCTTTCTGGTATGGGCGCAGGGCAAGTTTGGGATGGCTCACTGGGTCGCCTCCATTCCGGCCGAGGCCTCCTTCTGGGCGGCGCGGAACTTCAGCACGAGGCCGAAGCAAATCATGTCGCAGGCGAGCCCGAAGACGAGCTGGTCGCCTCCAATGCCCCACTCGGCCAGGATGGTCTGTATTTCCAGGAGCATCAGAGCACCACCCCTTCCTTTTTGGTCTCATAGACGGTGGTGAACCCGGTATGGATGCTGCCCCGGTTGAGGTCCCCGTGGTCTGGCGAGTAGTTGGCGCTGACGATGGCCTTGGCAAGGGGCGGGCAGACCGCGTTGCCGATGCGCGCGGTCATGTCGCCCTTGGTGCCGATCATCTGGTACCCGTCTGTAAAGCCCATGCCGTTGGCGAGCTCGCGGGGCTCAAGCATGCGATGGGTGGTGGTCCCAAGCCGGTACTTATTGCGCCCCACCTTGACGGAGCCGCACTTGTCCGCGACGAGTTCGGTGCAAACGAGGCCGTGGTGGTCCTTCTTGGTGATGGTGCTCAGGGGCTCGTTGGCCGAGCGTCCGACCACGCCGCCGTAATGGCGAGCGATCCAGGTCGCCACTAAGCGGCCGTCCGGGAGCTTTACCACGCAGCGCTGGTGCTTGTCGCCGAGAACGTACTTGGCGGTGCCCTTCTCGATGCGCTCCATCGTCTTTGCAGCGTAGTTGGCAGTCTCGACGTCGCGGCCCATGACGCTCCAGTCGATGCAGGCCGAGGCCGGCACGAATGGCTTCAGGCCTTCCTCCTCGTCTCCGTGGGTGGGCTCGGGCCAGACGATCGAGTCTCCGTCATTGCGGGCGATTACGAAGAGGCGCTCGCGCGTGGTGGGGGCACCGAAGTCGTGTGCGCGCAGCACATTCCACTCAACCTGGTAGCCCTCGCGGCGGAATTGGCCCACCCATTTGCGGAAGGTCTCCCCCTTGCGCTCCTTGATGATTTTTCCGTCGGCGTCGAGGGGTCCCCATGTGAGGAACTCCCGCACGTTCTCGACCACAATCACTCGGGGCGCGGCGGCCTTGGCCCAGCCCACAATCGCCCAGGCGAGGCCGCGGATTTTGCCGTCGAGAGGCTTGCCGGACTTGGCGCGAGAGAAGTGGCGGCAGTCGGGAGATGCCCATAGCAGTCCGACGCGGCGCCCCGCGCAGACGCTGGCGGGGTCGACCTCGAGGATGTCCTGGCAAAGGTGCAAGGCGCTGGGGTGATTGAGATGGTGCACAGCCACGGCGTGGGCGTCGTGGTTCAGTGCGACGTCCGGCCCGCGGCCCAGGGCAAGCTGGATGCCTTCGGAGGCACCGCCGCCGCCAGCGAAGCTGTCGATCACGAGTTCAGGAAGGAGAGAGGGAGCGCGGCCAATGTCGGTCATTTCGTGTTCCTTTCGCCGGAAGAGCGCCTGGTCGATTCCACCAGGGACAGGATCATTTTACGCACCCAGACGCGCAGGTCAAGTGGTTCTCCTGTGCCGCCATTTGATCGCCCGAGCAAACTCCATTCTCTTTGCGTAGTTGACACCGCCGGCCATGTGCCCAATACTTCCAACTCCCGGTGGAATCGACCGGGCGCTGGAAAGCGAAAGGCACACAATGAGTCACCAAACCACTGTACCGGGCCCCTGGGTATCCTACGGCCCAGATCCGTCCCCCGAGTATTTCGATCCTTTTTCTTGCCTCCATCTGGAGGGTGCATGAAGACATGGCCCGACCTGACCCAGATCGAAAGAGGACCTGGAAGAGGCAATGTCCTGCCTGCGATTGCGGGAGAGCTCTCGCTCACCAGTTCACCCGAGCCGGCGATCCGACGTCGCTCAAGTGTCGAGGCTGTGGTCACATCTATCCGTTCACCGGGCGGCGAGGCGGCTCTGGCCGTGCGTCCGGGCGTCGCCCTCGCTCTCGTGGTCGCCTCCGTCGTGGTGGCCTCGGTAGTGACGACCTTCGCCGGGACCCTCCTGGTCATTCTTCGTGACCATCCCGGGCTTGCCCTTACGATCCTGGTAGCGGCCTATATCCGCTGGGGGCTACGGTGACGCTGCCCAAAATCGGTACCGGCGCCACTTATCGCATCGGCACTGACCAACACCCCTGCACCATCGTTCGCGTCGAACATGATGGGCTACGCCTCGGTGTCGTCCTCGACACGGTTGCCGGACCAGGGGTCTACTCAATGCCTGAGCTGGACGAAACACCGGAGCGCTGGTTCGTCTTGCGCGACGGCGTCTACCGGCTCGACGGGCGCCCCTATGGGCGACTTGAGCTGGGACGCCGCGTCTATCATCGAGATCCGGACTT
>Ga0209977_10000908_pt1 | contig 12391 bp, 16 predicted proteins | sample SumtaG_2_FD_183113 | JGI IMG/M metagenome (GOLD analysis project Ga0209977, IMG submission 183113) | Deep subsurface microbial communities from Indian Ocean to uncover new lineages of life (NeLLi) - Sumatra_00607 metaG (SPAdes) (version 2) | ecosystem: Environmental > Aquatic > Marine > Oceanic... | reverse complement strand
TCCGCTTCTGGATGACCTGTCTGGAGGAGTCGGAGAACGTGCTTGCCCCGAAGATTGAGGCCATGAAAAAGAAAGACTCGGCGATGGAAGCGGTCGACTTCGTGTTCGATGAGGCTGAGGCATGCTCATGCCTGGAAGGCAATGATGAACCTGTGTATTTCCTGAAGATCGACTCGGACGACCTTTACCATAGGAACACCATAATGAAGACGAGAGAAGTACTGGACTCGCTGGACGGCATACCAATGCTTATGTTCTGCAACGGATACCTCTATGATACCCGCACGGGAAAGATCAGCACTTTCGTCCAATGGTCTCCTCCGAATATCGCCGTGAAATACAGTTCCGGGATGTTCAACCACGACAGCTTCCGTGAACGTTGCGTATGCAACATAACAAAGGTGAGAGAGCGCTTCCGTCCGATAATACTCATGGACAGGATGGTCTGCGGTCTGGAGCATGACATGAATCTGCACGATGATCCAAGAAGGGGTGGCATAGAAAGAGGTAAGAGAACGGGCCAGCAGGATTACCCCTTCCAAACCAGAGCGTCTGCCATACTCAAGGAATTCGGAGTGGAGATATGAAAACCGCATTTGTCGATATAGGGGAGTTGGGTTGGAGTCTTCATCTGAGCGCCCATGCACGCTGGCTCAAACGACAGGGTCAGCCGATGCCACTCGTCGTCACACTGCCCGATAGGATGTGCTTGTACGAAGAATTGGCGCATTCGGTGCGTGCTGTCTCGCCTGATTTCAACCATGAATTCGGGCAGACTATCGCATCCTGTTTCGGTCTGGAAGGCGTGCAGGCCGACAGGTTAAGGCACTATTTCAACAGAATGCTGGCGCCGGATTATTCTGTGACCGATGAGATGTCGTTCCGTTGCAAGCCGTTCTGGCCGCATACCCATAGGGACAAATTCCTGTTCGTGCCGTACCCATATAAAGCAAAGCTCTCAGGTCGCAAGGAGATACTGGTCTTTCCCCGCTGGAGAAATGCCGTGGCCAGGAACATATCAAAGATTTTTTATATCACATTGATAGATACGCTCTGCGATAAATTCCAGGACTGCACAATAAGGACAATCGGCGCATCAAACGGTGCATACGATATCTATGAGGTGAAGAAGGAAAACTATGCGAATCGAGTGGGAGGAAACTCCAGACTCCAGGATTTTATAGACAGATGCCAAGTGGCTATAGCCGCGGTGGGTAGCCAGTCGGCGCCGCCGAAAATCAGCCTGCTCCAGGGCGTGCCGACATTCATGATAGGCCATGAGAGGGATAGGCATGTCAATCGGGATAATTGGATGGGCACAAAAGTGGGGTTCTATGAAATCCCCCATGCTTCTTATGATAATTTCAACTTTGCGGACTGCACGGTCAGGATAATGGAATTCGTGGAGGGATGCAGATGAATGTTTTACTATTGTTCCCGATGGCCGACGGCCAGACCGGTCCTGCCATCAAATATGCTTTTGAGCAATTGGGGCATACAGTTAGAGCGGTGGACGCAAAACTTCGCCTGGCATATTCTTATGAAGTAGCTTGCGGTTTTTCACCCGACCTTGTCTTCTGCTCGAGAACCCCGGCATTAACAGACGAGGTCATAAGGATAAAAAGAAGATTCAAAGATGCCGTTGTCTGCATGATGAATACCGACACTCGGAATGCCGTGAGCGAATGGACGCATATGTATCCGCTCATCAAGACCATCGATTATCATTTTGTCGTTGGATATAACCAACTCGATGAATGGCGGAAATTAAATGTAAATACCTACTGGCTACCGCTGGGGCTTCAGAATGAAGTCTACGATAAACCGCACAATATAACCGAGGAAGACAGGCGAAAATACGCCTGCGATGTATGTTTCTGCGGCCAAGTGGGCGGACCGTATCATAGTGACCGAATGCCATTCTTGGCGGCAATCGAACGCGAGGGGTTCAAGCTGAACCTCTGGGGGAATCGAGGAATGCCGAAGATTTATGACGAGGAACATAGCAAGCAAGCCGCACTAGCGAAGGTCAATCTCGGATGCTCAAGTTGGATACATGCCGGAAGATACACATCGGTCAGAGAGTACAAAATAATGGGAGCGGCAGGGATGCTCTTGACCCGATACGGAGATCAGTTAGAGGAGGTTTTTCCAATCTCAGGAGAAGAACAGGTAGCTGACTCTTTTACAACACCGACCGATATTGTCGAAAAGGTAAGATACTGGTTGAGTAATAAAGAAAAGAGAAAAGGTGTCGCAGAGAGAGGATACAGATGGTCGCATGGCAATGCCACCTATACGCATAGGATGGGAATGGCACTAGATTACATGAGGGATAGATTATAGGAATTTACCAAAAATGAGTGACAACAATAAAATAATAGGAATCATGAAAGCTTGGGGGGCCGAGGACTGGATCAGACCCGCCATTAGACAGGCGCTGGAATACTGCGATGAGGTTGCGGTCATAGTCGCCCCCTTCCATCAAACGCTCGAGAGATTTGCTGATTCCACATATGATATTTGCAGAGAGTATCGGGACATAAGGCTGATAGATTTTAAGACATCAAAACAATATATAGGCCCTGCGACAGCTGAAACGCTCAATCATATGTTGCAGACCAGCCCTTTGCATGCTGTCGGGAATTGGATTTGGATTTTGGATGTAGACGAGTTCTATACGGAACGCACTTACAAGGAGATTAAGTCGGTCATAGCCAGTAATCAATATAATTGGATAGGAGCGAGGACGAAGATTTTCTATATTAATATGCAGTACTACCTGGAGACTATCGCCACTTGGCATTACTGGAGATTGATTAAAATAGAAGATACGGGATACAGATTCAAACCAGCTCAGAATTGGTCTCAGCCACTTGAGCGCCCGCATCTTCTATCCAGAAGGAATGAAATGTATCACTACAATTTGTTGACGAATATGGATATGCGTTTGGCATGGTGGAGAATAGAGTTGGCGCCGGGCATCACTTATCCAACAAAAATAAATTGGCTCAAAGAGATATATCTCAAGTACGATCTTAAAAATGAAGATTACTGGGTGATTGAAAACCTGAAATTAAACGGTATCAAATCTCCCTGGCTCAGCGTCGGTTGGGTACCCGACGAAAATGGCAAACTTCTTAAATATGAAGGTAGGCACTCGAAATTCATAGAGGAGGCGGGGTTGCCGAAGATCGGGGATTTCAGAGAATATTATAAAAGCAGGGGAGACAAATTATGAAATTACTAATGGCGAGCTGCGTGGATGAGAATGTGATGGAATACGCGCGCTACACGCTTCCGATTCTCAGGATGTACGCCAAGAGATGGGACGCTGACTTTAAAATCCTGGACAATCAATCCTACAATAAGTTGGGCGGGGCCATGTGGAATTTCAGGACGATGGAATTCTATGAGCTATTTGAGATTTATGACAGAATATTTTACGTGGATTCTGATATTATCATAAATAAAACTTGCCCGAATATTTTTGACCTTGTCGCTTACGATACGGTGGGGACAGTGATGGAGGATAAAGGTTCGCGACTAGAGAATAGAAGAAGGAGAATTCCCCTCGTAAAAAGAACTCTCGGAGACAATCTACATTGGGAAAAAGACATACTCAATGCTGGCCTTTATATTGTGTCCAGGATCCATCGGAACATCTTCACTAAAATAAAGGGGAAGCTCTACGATGGCCTTGGATGCGACGGCAATCACTATATGTATCAGATAATGAGATTCGGATATAAGTATATCGACCTCGGATACAAATGGAATCACATGTCGATGTTCTCCGAATCGTGGAATGGAAGCCCTTCAAGGTTCGATTCTTATATTCTTCATTATGCGGGCCATGGGGCATTTTCCGATAAAGGAAATCGAAGCAGATCGCAACTGATAAAGGACGACATAATGAGGATATATGGATGTTTGGAGATTGAGGAATGAAGGCCTATTACGCCAGCGGAACGATTGGAGATGCCTATGTGATACTCTGCAAACTTTATGCCCTCGCTAAAAAAGAAAAAATACTATGTAGCCATTATACGACATATGAGAAACTGGAGCCAGTCATTAGGGATATCTACTCACTGCTTCCAAATATAAATGTTCAATTCAGAAAACCCAAAATTCCGATGGTGGAAATTTGGGGTTCCTTTTGTTCTCCAAGACAAGGGGTCGAGCAGAACGAATACAATCTCGTGCCAGAATATTATCCAGAGTTTGAATTAGGAAACATTGGGCATTTCAAACTCCCAGAGATTTATGAGGTCTTACAGATTGAAGCAGGTAGTCATGGAGCGAGATGCCTTCACATGGATGCTATTAGGAATATTTTAAATTGCTCGAGATCGCCTATAGTCCTTATAGGGAAGATTACTGCGAGTTTACCAGCAGAAAGTTTCAATGCGATGGATTTGCGAGGAAAAACTAGCGTAAAAGAAGTGATTGGCATCATCAAAGGTAGCAAGCATTTTTATGGTCTCTTGGGCTTCCTCAGCTTTGTTGCCGTAAGTCATAAGATTATGTCTGATGTGTATATAAAATCGCAGCAAGACGTTGATGCGATAAAAATAAGAATCGAAGCCGTTGAAGAATGGAGGAGATTTCTCATAAGAAGATGAAAGAAGTATTTTATTATAAAGGCAATTTGTACCCCGAATATCTCAAGCACGGCAATGGGAATGCCTTTATCAAACCATTTGCCGAACATTTCTGCAAGGGCGAAGGCTTGGATATCGGGGGATTTTTCAAATATACTTTCCCCGGCGCAAAATCGATTAACATCCTGAACAGCGATGGATTCGATGCCTACCATCTTCCGGATGAGAAATACGATTATATATTCAGCTCACATACACTGGAACATCTCTATGATTGCGTGGGCGCCCTTAAATATTGGAAAGAACATTTAAAAGAACGGGGAGTGCTATTCTTGTATCTTCCCCATCCAGACATGGAATACTGGTTGCCGCAAAACAACAGGAAGCATCTGCATCTGTTTTATCCAGAAGATATCCGTAAATTATTGGAGGATTTGGGTTTCAAATATGCTTTGCATAGCGAACGAGACCTTTACTGGTCTTTTGCGGTTGTGGGCATGCTGTAGGAGATTTTATGACATCTGGGAAGAATATGAATTTACCCGATGGATGGCTAAGTGAAGGGCAGGCTGCATATCTAGCGCAACTTGTGAGAGATGTCGCTGGGTTGGAAGGGTCTTTTCTCGAAGTGGGTTCTTTCCATGGATGTTCCGCAACTGCCATAGGAACGGAAGTTAAGAAACTAAATAGTCGCCTTTATTGCATAGACATATGGAATAAAAAATTAACAGGAAAAGATGAAATAGAGCGAAAGGAAATAATGGAAGAATACAGAAAGATACCCATAGTAGAGCACTTTAAAGGGGATTCTTATTTAATGTTTACCGAAAACATTAAGGCAAGAGGTTTAGGCGATGTCATAGTTCCCATCATAGGGCTTTCTTCTACGATAAGAAAAACATGGGAAATTCCTCTTAGGTTTATCTTCATAGACGGTAATCACGATTATGAATATGTCCGGGAAGACTATCTGTGGGGGCAATTCTTGGTCGGCGCGGGAATAATCGCTTTCCATGATTATATGGGAAAATGCGGAGTCAGAAAGGCTGTTAATGGAATGATGGACAATAACCCCAATTTTAAACCAATGGGCTTAATTGGGGGCATTAGAACATTTAGGAGATTATAGGCTAAATGAAAAATCTTGAGGATTTCTGCTCCACATTCGGAATTGCCGTAGCGGAGGTGGAGAGTAGAATCTCTGAGATGAAACCAGATACCGGCACTTTGATGCCGTTTTATTTCTCCACCGTCTCTTTGATTATAAAACATGCAACGAATGTTCTTGAGATAGGAGCCGGATTTGGCCGAACAACGGCTCTTCTGGCCCGCCTTTTCCCGTCAGCTACGGTATATGCAATCGACATCCCCTCAAGCGATAAGCATTATGCAAAACTGGTGATGAGATCAGGTCAAGAGAAGGTGCTTGAAAAGAACATAAACAGAGGCAATGTAAGGCTCCTCGTGAGAAATAGCTTCTTTCTGCCTTCAATGGGCTTGCCTCGTGAATTCGACCTTATCTTTATCGACGGAGGTCACAAGTATCCGGTCGTGGCTTGGGATGCTATGTTTGCATATAACAGTCTGCGGCCAGGCGGGTTCCTGTTTTTCCATGATTATCGGAGCGATGGGGGGACCGATGTCGAACCGATAATCAAATACATAAGGGACGTCATTGACGAAGAGATAAAATTGCTTCCCAGTGCCACGACGCCAGACGGTCGTAGCGTAGCTTGGTTAAGGAAATCAGCGAGTGAAGGGAATTGAATGAATAAAATAATAGGACTTTTAACAGCATGGGGAGTGGAGGATTGGGTCAGACCTGCCGTTAAACAAGCATTGGAATACTGCGATGAAGTCTTGGCAGTTGTGTCCGCTTTTGCACCGCAACTCAGGCGATTCGAAGACAAGACTTATGATATTTGCAAGGAATACAGTGAGTTAAAACTATTGGACTATGAATCAAAAGAAACATATATACGCTCGGTGATTGCCGATGTGTTGAACCACATGCTGAAAAACAGCGATCTGCGCAGAGTCGGAAATTGGGTCTGGATATTGGATTCCGATGAGTTCTATACGGAATCATCGGCCAAAGAAATAAGAGCGACCACTAAAGATAGCAAAGGGTATGACAAGATAGTCATGGAGTCGAAATTTTTTATGATAAACATGCAGCATTATTTGAATGAGGCGGGCGATAGGATGTTCAGAATAACGGATATGAATGACAAATTCGTGCCTACCTGCAAGTGGTCGCGGACGCCCAGACTGCCGTACATTGTCCGCAGAGCCAACGGGCTTTTCCACTACAGCATGCTGACGAATACAGAGCGCCATCGCGAAAGATGGCTCTTGCGGTACACGCATCCTCACGACCCGTCCCGCTTTAAAATAGTAAAATGGCTTGATGAGATTTACGCCAAATATGACCTTGATAACGAAGAACATTGGATAAAGGAAAACTTGAAGCTATGGGGCATACGGTCGCCGTGGTTCAGCAAAGGGTTTACGCCGGATGCAAATGGCAGACTGTTCAAATACAACGGGAGACATCCGAAATTCATAGAGGAAGCTAGTTTTCCAAAGATCAAGGATTTCAGAAAGAGGTATATAACGTGAATATATTGTTATTAGCCCCGCATGCGGACGACATCGAACTGGGATGCGGTGCGACCATCGCAAGATTCATCGAGGAGGGCCATAATATCCTGTGGGTCGTTTTTACTGATGAAGCGATTTTGAACCGTGAGCATGTGGAGGCAACCGAAGAGGTCGGTTTGAAGAGCGACTCACGCCTGGCGTTCGATTTTATATTGCGGCAACTTTCCGACCGACGACAGGAGGCGCTTGACCGCCTTGTTGCGCTTAACTCCAAGTTCAAGCCTGACCTGGTCATTGGCCCATCGCTCCACGACTTTCATCAGGATCATCAGGTGGTGGCAAACGAGATGGTGAGGGCATTCAAAACGAGTGCTTCTATAATTTGCTATGAGTTGCCGTGGAATCATATTTCATTCGATGTTCAGCTCCTCACGAAATTGAAAGGCCAGCATGTGCAGGCGAAAGTGAATATGCTGGGGAAATTCAAATCCGAACTCGTTGTGCGTGCAAAGTATTTCTCCCCACAGCTTATGCGTGGCATGGCTCTGCTCCGCGGTTCTCAAGCGGGTACGGCATATGCCGAGGCTTTCGAAGTATTGAGGTGGGTGCTATGAGAGTGGCCATCCATCAGCCGCACTACATGCCCTGGCTTGGCTATCTGCGCAAGATTAAGGAGGCAGACATATTCGTATATCTTGATAAGGTCATGTACATCAGGCATGGCTATCAGAATAGAAACAGGATATTCGTTAACGGCAGAGAGCATTGGCTAACCATCCCTGTCCTCACCAAAGGCAGACATGCGAGCCAGCCAATAATGGATGTCAGGGTAAACAAGAGTATCCATTGGGCAACGAAACATCATCGGACGCTTCTCCACAACTATAAGAAAATCGATGAAAACAAGAGGGAGATGCTGGATAATTTCTTCCGTTTCGACAGCGACAGGCTTGTCGATTGGAGTGTGAGGTCGGTTGATTTGCTGTGCAACGTATTCGGCATAGAGACGGAGAGGATATCCGAATCCGCACTTGGCATAAAAGAACCGTATCCCTCGTCGGTAAAAACCAAAACCGAAATTTGTACTGGCCGAGTAATCAGAATTTGCAAAGAACTCGGAGCAGACATATATCTTTCTGGAGCATCCCGAAAAGAATATATAGATAAGAATCTTTTCGGCGATATCGATTTCGAATACATGGAAGACCTACCAGAATCGACGCTTTCAGCCCTCCATTTCTATCTGAAAGACGATATTGAAGCGCTGGAAAGCACAAAACGAAATCATTTATCAAGAGGCGAATCATGAAAAAAATATTGATAGTCGGGGGTGCCGGCTTTATAGGTTCACATGTTACAGATAATCTACTTGCAAAAGGGAAAGAGGTCATGATATTCGACCGCCGGACGCGGGAGCCTTTTCGAAAAGACTGCAACATGTTTCTTGGGGATGTCAAGAACAGGGAGAGCGTATTCGATGCAGTTTACCATAGTGATGGCGTTATCCACCTTGCTTCGCTTTTAGGGACTCAAGAAAGCATCGAGACAGCTTGCAACTCGGTGGAAGTCAATATTGTTGGCTCTCTGAATGTATTTAATGCCTGCAGGCTTCATGGAAAGAAGGCCGTATACATTGCTGTTGGAAACCATTGGATGAATAATCCATATTCGATAACGAAGACTACGGCTGAGAGATTTGCATTGATGTATAATAAAGAGTTTGGTACAAAAATAGCTTTAGTCAGAGGCTTGAACGCATATGGACCGCGACAGAAAGTAAGGCCCGTGCGGAAAGTGATGCCGAATTTCATTTTGCCTGCCCTGAAAAATGAAAATATAATCATATACGGAACTGGAGACCAGATTATGGATATGATTTATGTTACGGATATAGCTGAGATATTGGTTCGGGCATTGCTTATGAATCACGAAAATTACGAATCGGCCATGGAGGCAGGGTTAGGGAAAGACAAGACTATCAATGATATTGCCCATCTTGTGATTGAAGTCTGCGAATCCAAATCAAAAATAGAGCATCTAAAAATGCGTCCCGGCGAGATATCTAATAGTGTAGTAAAAGGAAATGTGGAAACTCTTAAATGTTTGGATTATCCAACTGAACAAATGGTCGCCCTGCGCGAAGGAATAGAGAAAACCGTAGAGTGGTATCGTCATCACCTCGAGGATTGAACCAAGGTAGTAAAATGAAAATAATTTTTGTTGAAACGCCCAGTCCCTGGCTTGTGAGGCGGGATATGCACGTTCCGTTAGGGCCGTTATATCTGGCCACAATCCTCAAGCGAGAGGGTCATGATGTGAGATTGGCGCAAGCCAAGACAATAGAGGATTTCCAGTTTTTCCATGATGCAGATATCATTTGCATGAGCGGAACAACTTTAGAACATCCGATGAATGTGCAATGTGCAATATGGATAAGGACATGTTTTCCCGACATAAAAATATTTATAGGCGGCTCACATGTCACGGCAATGCATCAAGATATTTCTGAAAGTCATTTATTTGATGCAATATGCGTGGGCGAAGGAGAGTCTGTTATATTAGACATGGTTAAGGATGCAGAGAGAGGAGAGCTTAAAAAAGTCTATTTCTCAAATGGCTTCACCGAGGATCTTGATACTATCCCTTTCCCCGATAGGACGCTAATTGAAGGTGATTATGGCAGGAATATCTTCTTAAATAGAAAGAGTTATAACAGCAGAGGAAGTGAGAATCTCATAACTTCTCGCGGATGTTCGTTCAACTGTGCCTTCTGCGCAACCCATTCGATGTGGAACGGCAGAACAAGATACAGGTCGACAGAAAACATAGTTTCCGAGATAAGACAGGTTGTTGAATCCACAGGAAGGAGACAGTTTGGGATATGGGACGACAATCTGACATTGAATAGGAAAAGGTGTATGGAACTCTGCGAGGCGCTTAAAGAATGTGGAATTATGTGGAGATGCTTGGTAAGGGGAGACAATCTCGACCCTGAGATATGCGAGGCACTGGCGAATGCTGGATGCAGGGAGATTTGGCCGGGGATCGAAAGCGGAGATCAGCGAGTCCTCGACTTTTTAGATAAGCATATAGATACGGAGAAGATGCTGGAAGGTTGTAGGAATGCTAAAAAAGCGGGATTGAAAATAAAGGCGCTGTTTATGATAGGAACACCGGGAGAGCGGGCAGATACCCCTGAGTTGAATAGGGACTATATCCGCAGGCTTGATTTCGACATGATAACACTCTCCACGTTCACTCCGCTTCCGGGTAGCCCGATATGGAATGACCCCGAAAGATACAACTGCGAGATTCTGAACAGGGACTTCAGTAAATACAATCAGTATAATTGGGTCATGAAAAACGGGAAGAAAGTAGAGAGGGAATACGAGCCGATGATACATAATAAGATTCTTACTGTAATCCAGATGAAGAGCAACGTCGAAAGGATGAAAATCTACGTTGAGGAGACGGGAAGATTCAATAGAGGATAATGAGATGAGTTTCGATAGCCTGCTGATAAACCACATGAAAGTAGCCCAGACCACCTATGATACTTGGAGCGAACCTACGGAGGTTGTGGGAGCAGCGATTCCCTGTCGCATAATGTACCACAACAGACTGATGCGCGACTACAAGGGTGAGGAGGTGCTGAGCGGCGCTAAGATATTTGTCAAGCCGGAGCATATAACCTTCGGCCATGAGGATAAATTGCAACTCGACATCGAAAGCTATGGCATAGACCATCCGATAATCATAATAAAGCAACCACAGAATTCTGTGCATATTCATCATGCGGAGGTGTGGGTGCAATAATGGCGGAAAAAACGGGAATGACTTTTAACACCAAAGATTTCGACATAAAATTCCCTCGGGTCTGCAATAAAGAGATTCCAGAAGCAGGTGCCAGAATGGAATACAAAGTTGCTGGGATGGTATTACGTGATGCAATACTAGAAGAGCCACGGGCTCCGCACAAGACAGGCAACCTGTGGCGTAGCCAGAAGATTGAACAGCCACAAATAAAGGCTGGCGAAATAACCATAGAATGTGGCTTTGATGCCGATTATGCCGCAATTGTCCATGAGATGCCGTCGAATGTCAACTGGACGATGGCTGGATCGGGACCTAAATATTTGGAGGCAAAACTTATTAAAAACAAGGAAAAATATATGGCAGAAATAGCACGAGGCATGCAAGGGCCAGGAGGCGGGCGATGATAAAAGAGATAACTACCTTCATCGCGCAAAAAAGCCTTACATGGGGCTTTACGCAGACCTGGACCATAGGCACAAATCTTTTTGCTGGCCATGTTCCTGTGAAAAACGCGCTGGGCGTCGACATACCCGTGCGGTATCTCGCCGTGCTAGAGAATGCGGGAGGCGCAGTGCTAGAGAACGTGGGAGGAGTTGTAACGCCCACACCACCCTCGGCGCTAGCCGATCCGTCATATTGGCCAAAATATATAGAGAAGGCCATACAGCTGTTGAATCGAGCCAAGTCTTATTTTGTTGCCCATCGCGATGCCGAGGAGCTTTACGAAGCATTCCATCAAACAGCTGGTTGGAAGTTGCCCCTAGTACCCCCAGTAAACCGGCAATATCTGGCATGCGTGGTGGACGCCTACGGCCCGCCTGCACCAGTCGGAAATCCTGATGAAAAAGGATTATTCCAATTTTCAACGAATTTTGTATGGAAGATAGAGGAGGCCTCATGTGGGGCCTGAATATAAAATTTTAAGAAAAGTTTTTTTTATTTTGTAATAGATAGAAAAGTTGTAATATATTATATAGAAGGTTTGAAATCTGAGGACTGAGGCAAAAGCCTTAGCTTCTTGCGCTCAGGGCGCTCAGGATTAGCAAACGCTTTTTGCTGGTCTTGAGCGCCTTTTTTTTTGGCAAAAGGGACCAAGACAGAACAAATAAAGGAGGTTATTAAGATGCCGAAATTACCAATCGGAGACATTTCTCCTTGCGTGATCATCTGGGATTACGAGGGAGCGGGCCAAATGCACATCGGCCCTTATCTGGGTACGGTCTCGTTGCGCATGACAGACTCGGTAAGCGATGTTCAAGAGGAAGGTTATGGCGACGCACCTGTGGACGGGGTTTTTGCAGGCACAGTTGTCGAACTTGATATCCCCATGGCACGAAGCACTCTCAACCAACTCGAAGCCACTA
>Ga0209977_10000907_pt1 | contig 12400 bp, 13 predicted proteins | sample SumtaG_2_FD_183113 | JGI IMG/M metagenome (GOLD analysis project Ga0209977, IMG submission 183113) | Deep subsurface microbial communities from Indian Ocean to uncover new lineages of life (NeLLi) - Sumatra_00607 metaG (SPAdes) (version 2) | ecosystem: Environmental > Aquatic > Marine > Oceanic... | reverse complement strand
CCCCTTATCTCGCTATTCACATTGGGCGACTCATCGGTCGAATACAGCTTGAACCGATTCACACAGTCTATCCCATCGACTACGGATTTGTTTGATTTATGGATGTTGAATCCTTCAAGACCGATCTCCTCTATCCTGGCCGGCTCCGCGCTGTCTGCGTATATCTCCCGACCCCGGTGTTCTTCGGGTATCTTCTCCTTCAGCTTCTTCTTCAAGTCCGCATTGCCGGTGTTCTTCGGGTATCTTCTCCTTCAGCTTCTCCTTCAAGTCCGCATTGGTCATCCCGGTCTGGTAGATAAGCTCTGTCAGATAGAGCGACATGTTCTCCATGTCTATGTCTATCTGCAATAGCGCGTTCGGATTCACAAACCCGAAATCAAGTCCGTAAATGGTCTCCACTGGCTCCTTTGGCAACGACGGTATTATATGCAGTTTGTGTATTATTCCTTTAATCTCCGCAAACAGGCCGAGTCCATAGACCTGCCAGTATGATGCGTCCTCATCCTTGAGCCCTTCTAGCCACCTCACGTATGAAGAGGGAAGGAACTTTATCGCATCCAGGTAAGTCGAATGTATGACCTTCACGTCCTTCTGAGGAAGCAGCTTGTCGTTTATCCAGCCGTACTTCTCCGACGGGTTCAGCGACAGATACATCTGATTCCTCTCTCCCGGACCTTCCTTGCCGCTCATCCTCAGCTTCAGGATCATATAATCGTCGTACGTGAACTCATTCGTCTCTTCCATGTGAACGTAGTTGTATTCGGTAGATTTTATCTTCTCCGGGTCGTCAACGCTTGTGAATATCCATAGATTATTCTTGTAGGGATTGTAGATGGTACGCTCTGATTTATTGTGCGTGAAATACTGGTAGCATCCGTAGTCCTTCATCATTTTGACAGCCACGCTATATGCCGTTGTGCGAAGCGCCGGCAGCGTCTTCCTGGTCGTAAGGAAGTTCTTGTCCCTCTCCTCGTTGAATTTTTTGACCATGAGCTGAGCTATGCTGTAACTCTTCGAGCTTCGAGACCCGCCTATGTTGACGATAGTGCGTTCTATCGCCCGGTAATTCTGGTCAAATACAACAGTGACCTCGACCTTGCGGGCTTGGGTTCGCTGGAGGATTGGCTGTTCTGTGCTCATTTATTTTTCTTCTTTGGAGGAATTTGCTGTATTGCTGGAAGAAAAGGCCAGCCGAGATTTTCTCCTTTCATTGCCCTGTCTTTCTCTTTTGCTAAATTTTTCCGTGTTAGCAAGGGTATTTTCACTTCCCATCTCCTTTCCCATCGCCGCCCCTTTTCTTCTGCTTCTTGGCTTTCATTAGCACATACTCAATCTTTATCGGCCCGCCTTGCTCGCCGGTCAGCTCATGCCGTTCGATGAGCATGCCGAGATGCCTGGCCAGCAACTCAACTGCAGGAGTCTTGCTGTGAAGCTTGAAACTTAACTGCGAGCCACCTTTAGTAATCTTCTCTGTTATGCTTTGTATAGCCCTTGTCGCATCTCCCTTTATTTCTTTAAAAGTCTTTAACTTCAGTCTATTTATCCCAACCTCACCCTCGATCTCCCCGTAATCCCGTATGTCGCTGCGAGCCAGTATCATCAATTCCTTCAATACCATATCCTGGGTGACAACGGTTCGCTCACTCCTTATCTCTTTGAGTTCGGCAATTCTTGCCTGGATGTTAGCATTGGTTAACAAACGGCTTGCTTGAACCTTGGCTGTCTTTTTGCTGTATCCGGAACGCTCGGCCGCCTTCGTGCCATTGAGATCGATGATGAACTCCTGACAGAACCGCTCATGCTTGGGATTAGCCAATTTTGGCATTCGGCATTTCCTCCATTAATCCACAAATCCGCTTATGCCCGGACTTTCCGTCTCCCTGTTCCTGTAAACCATGTGCCAATTACTCAATATCAATGGATTATGCTGTTCATGGCTGACCACCCCTTGAGCGTAAACCTTGCGCCCTCTTCTCATCCTGATCAGCTTTTTAACGAAATGGGGCTTATGTCCGGGTCTTGCCAACCTATCCCTTTTGCATTTTATTTTCCTATCCCTATCAATTTTGGCGAGGAATTCTTCCTCTTCGCGCTCGGTTAAAGGAATGAAGAAATATTCACCCTGTCTTTTTGCTTTTTTCCCTTCTCCCTCGGCCTCGGCCACTGCCTTATGCTTCAATGCCTGGTGGGCTTCCGCCACGGTTTTTATATTCTCTTTCGGCAATCCGGAGATGAATAGGTGCCGCTCATCAAGCCCCATCAGATACCTTCTTTCATTGGGGTCGGTATGCTCGCTTATCTGTTTGATATTGCCGTCCCTGTCCGCTTTCGGGACTTTGTATTCCCTCCGCGGCTCTTTCACCAAAAGAATCAGCTGCTTGAAATCCTTGTCTATGTTCAACACTTCGACCCTGTTTTTCTCGTCCCCCACATCCACCATGAAATGCTCCGCCGGCCTCTCGTTGACAGAAAGTCTCACTATGGGAACATTCGTGAGGAATGTGCTTCTGGATATTGTGGTCGACATGGGCAATCCGGCCTCTCTGAAATGAGCCAATAAATTAACCCTGGTGTCTTCGGTATTCATTCTTTCTCCTTTTCAGCGTTTCCTCCCTGCCAGGTTTATAATCTGCTGATTCTGTTTGCTTATCGCCTCATCAAAACGCTTGACCGTTGTTGCGCACTGCGTTTTCTGCGAATTCACGGCAGTTGAGATTTTGGCCAACTCCACATTCGTTTTTCCCACCTTCGTATCCACTTTGCCGATACTTTCCTTTATCTCTTTGAGATGCTTGCCGTTATTATTCCCCTTCTTCAGCTCCCGAATCCACTGCAGTCCCCCGTTTATCACTAGTATTGCCAGTGCAAAAAGCGTGGCATTGCCTAATTCTACTGCCATATTATCCTCCTTGATGTATCAAAAGCGAAATCCTTCAATCCATGATTCTGATGCGCGGGGCTGAATCTCGTACGCCTGATCTAAATGCACGAAACTGGAACCCGCCTCTATATAGCCTTTATAACCCATGCGGAGCTCCGGATAAAGTTCGTCGGCCAATGCCGCATATTCTTCGGTTTCCCTTTTGCCGTCCAGATCCGAGTCCAGCGCCCAGAACGAATGGGGCGATACCGCCGCTCTCGCCCGCTTTTCTATTATCATCATGTAGACGAGTCGCGGGCAACGCCATCCGCCGTTTTTTGATATGGGTACCGGGCGTTTCCAGGCCGTGCGTATCCTCTCCCATTTCTGGAAGAAGGTATGGTAATAGATATTTTTGTAAATGTCGGGGGGAAGCTTTCCGCAGCATTGGCAGGCGTATTCAGAGACTAGGATGTGGACGTCGTCAAATACGTATGCGGGGCCAAGCATTCTGTCTTTAAAATAATGCTAGGCTAACTCTTTGTCAAATTTTTTGTGAATCCGCTCAGAACAGCCCAAAGATTCTATCAAGGATAAGCACAGCCAGGCCTCCGCCCGCGGCGCCTTTCACCGTGGCCCAAAACACGCTGGCTTTGGCCACCTTCTTGAGTGTTTCGTTGTCTTTGATTGCCGTATCCAGCGTCTCCCTGCAGTCATCCCAGCCTTTAAGGTTTGTGATTTCCGCCTCCTCGCATTTGGCTAGGCTCGTAGCGAATGAGATTACTTCTGTTTCGTAATCACCTATTATCTTCAAGTGCCTATTGAATTCCGAAAGATAGAATTCGCCGTCCTTGAATTTATCCAATGTCCGATTTGTACCCAACCTGGAGAAGAGGAATCCTGACTGTGTGAGTTTCGACTCCTCGCCTATGCGCTCGTTTATCTGCATTACAAGCCCAATGGGAGGGAGTGTCGCCGTCTTGCGCTTCTCTTTCTCTAATTCTACTTTCGCTTTCTCGCCTTCTTTTCTCGCCTCTTGGATGCGGGCCTCAAGTCTTTTGCGCTCCTTTTTCTCTTCGGCCTTTTCCAACCTACGCACGGCTCGCTCTCGCTCTGCCTCGCCGTAGAACAGATTCTGATCCTTAATCTGTTCCTCCAGCTTTCCCTCTAATCTGTGGTGCTCTTTAAGCCACTTGTTTGCCCGGACGCCCTGGATAGCGCCATACGCCACGACCAGAATTGCCACCGCGGCCAGCGACAGCTTCCAGTGGCCTTTGAACCATGCGGATAGCTTGATTAGTTTTATCATTTTATCCTCCCTCCGTTTAATCGGCCATGCCGACTATTCGCTTCTCGTTCCTCTTCCGGCGGTTCTATCACCGCCTCCTCGTTCCATTCCTTTATCCCCTCAAGCTCGTATTTCGCCTTATTGTATCTCTCTATGATATCCACCAATTTGTTGATGTCTACCACGGTTATATGCATCTGTCGCGGCATGACGAATCTGCCCACAGCGAAGCCGGCAATGAAGAAGACTGCAGCCGTGAGGAGAATGATAAAAAATCTTTTCATATCACTCGCAGAATTCCTTGAAAAGAGACCAATCCTCCAGTGAAAAAGGATCCAGCCCCATCTTCCTCATGCGTCCATGTGCCCAGATAGGTGCTTCGAAAACAGGGGCTTCTTTAGATTCCCGCTCCATGCGGATTATGTCTTCGGATGCTATGCCGTCATAAATGTTGTTGCTCATTCACTCCTCCCAGTTACCATAATCACCTTATGCGACACAGATCAGACCCAATGTTATTAACCAAGCGACACAAGGGAATTGTAAAAAGTACATCCGCGATCAGAGAAAGAATCCCTAACCACAGATTATGCCAGAGGCCCGACTCCCCGGGTGCTAGGCTCTATGGTCGTGCGTCGTTACCACAACTTCTTAATCTCGTCGTCAAGACCAGTCATCTCCCATCGGGTCAGAGCAATAGGAATCATACCGGCTGCAAAAAACTCATCCATGAATTCGCAAAGGTTAAACTTGTCTCCCAGCTGACTAGTCCGGTCTGCGAGCAGCTTTAGGAGCTGATACTTGCCACCGATGAATGCCGTGCCGTGCCAACCCACATAGCGAATATTGGTTTCCATTTCATACCACACTTCATGGCCATCCAGGAGCAACCAGTTGTACGGCGTTTTCTCATAACAATATTGTATTGCCTCTTTTAGTGTAACCTCGTTGTTGTTCATTTTCAGGTCTGCGATGCCGCGTACCGCACGGAAGGCAATCGCGATGTAATTGATCTCCTTGGCTCTCAGACGATTGTCAATCAACCCCGCCTGCACAAGAATCTCTTCAAGACCATAGGCCAATCCCTCGGAACGGATCTTGCTTATAGCATAGAGCCGTCGGACCCCCCGAATCGGGCGCTTATCGTGTTGGAGCCTCATTCCGTCGAGTTCGTGTCCGAAAAATTCATGACAGAGCTGCGGAAGCGAGTCACGATCCCGGAGTTGCTCGAAGAACGAACGAGCACCGAATGGTCTATTGGAAACATTCACCCACGGTTGAGGTCTTCTAGGTCCTAGGTATTCGGGGATTGTGAAAATTTCTTCTTCGCGGACGAACTTCCTAAGATTCTGCTCGGCTTCTTTGTGGCGACGCAGATGCTCCGCCTCTGTCTTTACTAGCTCAATCTGGGGAAGTTTGCGGTTCTTGTTCTCCTCCAATTTCAGGAAGGCTAATGCCCGCTCCAATTCGCACTGCGTGACGACCATCAACTCATCCCATGTATAGGGAGAGAGATGGACATTCTTCATCCACCAGTTAAGGTTCTCTTTCCCAAGGCCAGCGGGCTCTGTCATCCTGCTTTTGTTCTCCTCTAACCATTTGCCAAAGTCTTCCACTGCCTCCCGGGCTCGTTCTGCGTTAGAAACCAAATCTGGATGGTGCTCTGCAAGCCTGGCCGTAAGATTACGGTATATAGCACTCTCATCCTCATTAAAATGGATAGCAAGAGCCGCCAGGTCCGCCGCCCCTTCGGTGAGATTCCCTTTAGCCTGCTCGTAAACCTTCGGTACCGCCTGCAGCCGTATCTTGAACTCGGCAATATCATCGTCCTGCAGAGGCAGCCTGGGATTCCGCAATCCAGATAAACCATACATTGTTGGTCCCGCCCCTGCCTGAGAAATGAGATAGAAACCGGGATCGCGTGTCCAAGGCCGGCGAACACGATGGTCAAAGTCGAGCCCGTTCATCTCAGCACGAACAATATGGTAATCGACCTGCTGCGAGACCGGCCAACCGCTTATATCCATCGCAGCCAGACGTTTCTGGAATTCCTTCAGACCTCGCCGCTGTTCCGCCATCGCAGCTGGCGTGTAGTCGGGCACACCGTTGGTGATCTTTGGCTTCTGGAACTCACGAAATTCCTTAAAGAGACTAACAAGGTCTGAGTGATCGTTGTTACTGCCAGTAGCTTTGGTTCCTTTTTTCTCCGAATTGTTGCAAACGAATATGAAGAATATGAAGATAGAAATAAAGACAATAATAAAGACATGGCTAAACCTTTTCATGATACAAACCTCCTTACAGTAATTTTTTAAAGGAAGAAAAAGGGAGGGATACTCTTCCTCCCTTTTTTGTAATTCCCTCCTATTTGAACTCTACATTGAACTCTAAATCAGAACTCAATTCTGAATCCAAGTCTGAAAGTTCTTGGTAATTTAATCTCCCAAACATATTGAAAGGGAAAGTCCGACCTTGGATCATCTCTATGTTCAAGTGAGTGTTCTGCATTACTGTTTAGAGCATTGAAAATATCTACCATTGCGCTTATTCTGAACTTTCCGAGCATAAAGAATTTTTCCAACCTTAAATCCAAGTTGGTCTGGGTAGGCTCACGGTATCCACCTTTCCTTTCTTCGTATATCCATATGTTGCTCTGTTCTGCAACAGGATCAGGATCTATCGAATCGGGAAGCAATAATTCCTTAGTGTAGTTTTTTCCAGAAAATAAATTAAAAATAGCACCGAAAGTTGTGTTAATGACAGGAATATCCCACGCACCCATAATCTTAAATATGTGAGTTGGGCTATAACTTAAAGTGCCGAAATAATTGATTTGCCAGTTTGGATTGCTATAACTAACGCAAGAACCCAACATTGAAGATCTGTTCTCTGCGTAGTCTCCCCAAGAGTTGTCATCCGTACCCTCCGCTTTGCTAAGGATATAAGATGCCTGCATCATCCATCTATTTGAATATCTTTTGGCAAATGTAAACTGAAGGCCTCTGTAGTTTCTTGTGGGAGTGCGAGATACGATATCAGGGAATGCGGCTCCGTAATCTTCCCCTGCTTGGGGATTTGTGATAAGGAACTTGTTATCACCAGGATTAATCCGCTGGTAAACAGTGAAGGTTTTTCCAGTAGGAGCTGTCCACTGCATAGGTTCCCAAATTCCTGTAAGGTTCACTCTGGACATAAGATTATAATTATCTCTGTGAATATATGTGACTCCTATGGAGAAATCTTTCGCGAGTTCTCTCTCGAATCCAATGGTAAACTGATCCATGTAGGGCATCTTTAAATTGGGATCCAGTGTGTATTTTTCTTCCCAGGGGTCAGAGTAAAGAAGCTGCCAATCATTATCTACCCATTGATATTTTGCTCGTGGCCCTTGAGGCTTAAAATGAAGGTAAAATGTGGCTATCATTCCATGGTAATATCTACCGAAATGGGCTTTAACTGCTGTGGTATGGTCTCCAAAAACATCAAGAGTGAAACCTATCCGTGGGGCAATACCGATATTGGGCGAAAATGCGGGATTATCATCAAAAGCAGAATCTGTCTCATCATATTTCATGAGGTTTCCTTTCCAAGCATTAATCCTCAATCCTGGATTTATGGTTAGTCTACCGATAGTCCATGAATCCTGCACAAAGCCGGTCATTCTTGTCGTTCGGCCCTTACTCTTGAAACCAAAATGGTCGGGTGTATAATTGGTCTGTAGAAGATAGGACTCTCCACCTAAATCTTGATATAATTTACCACCCGGCCATCCATAATAATTACCTGCATAAGAAATCTCGAGCTGGGCTCCTACTTTGAAATCATGCGAACCCATAAGAAAATCTTCAGCGTGATGAGTGATCGACGTGTTTAATTGCATACGCGTCCTGTCATCTTCCCAGAACGAGGTGGCATTTCCTGATCTATATCCTGTTTCTAAATCTCTATGAGTAGGAAGAGTCTTGTCCACTTCAGGTTCTCTCTTGAGTCCATGATAACCGCCAAATCTTGCATCAAAAAAAGTAGTATCTGAGAAAACATGAAGGAAGGTAGTATTCCAGAATAATTGCCAACTTTCCACATCATATCCAACTTCGGGGGCATAGAGGGGACCCACATCTCGATTTCCCCACGTAGTGGTGCTATATTCTAATAATTGTGAAACCTTGTCATTTCTACCTATTTGCCAACTCAGTTTACCTAGATATCTAAGTCTTTCTTGATACCGTACTGGACCTGTAAAGTCTTCGATTTTCATGGCATCGTGAATATAATTTCCGCCAAGGTAAAACCACAATTTATCCTGCATAATTGGACCACTCAGATTTAAAAATCCTTCGATTTTATACAGAAAACTCTTTAAAAGCAAATCAGGATAATCACCCCAGTTTTCGCTATGCCAACTTGGTGGGTTGATGAAGAAATTCGCTAGGAAGCCGAGTTTATTTCCTCCGGATTTAGTGATCGTATGGATTACTGCTCCACTGAACCCACCGTATTCTGCAGGAGCCCCCAGTCCCATTATTTTCATCTCTTCAATCGAATTAAAAGAGAAGAGCACCTCAGGTTCACCTGCTTCCGGACTATTGACCTTAACACCATCGATATAAAAGTTACTTGCCAGAGATTCAGTAGAACCATACATTGAAACGTTCTTATGCCTACTGCCGACATAAGAAGCGGGGGAGAGATTCAATTCTTCTCTCATGGTTCGAGAACCAGGGATTTTCTCGAGGAATTCTCGAGGCATCTCAGTAGCAGCTATCTGTGAATCCTTAATATCGATAGTGGGAACTTTAGCTATGACTAAAACGGATTCATCAAGAGAACCTATTTCAAGAGCAAAATCAACTGTTAAAGTTTGTTCAACAGAAAGCTTAATATTTTCTCTTCTCTGAGGAGTGAACCCCTGCAATCTAGCTTCTATAAGGTAACTTCCAGGTGGAAGAACAGGAAATCTGAATTTTCCATTTGCATCTGTAACACGACTCTGACTTCCTCCTATTAGAGCAGGAGAGGAAACAGTTACCTCAACGCCAGGAAGAAATTCTCCTTCAGGTGTGGCAACTATTCCTTGAAACGCCCCGGTTTCTCGGGACTGAGAATAGATCGGTAGATGAAAAATGCATAATGATAAAAGTAAAACCAAAATAAAACTACTTGCTTTTTTCATTCAATTCTCCTTCTCATAAGATTCATGAGATTACCTAACATTAAACCTAAACCCTTGCCATAGAGTGAAAATTTTCACTCTAACCTACGCCCTTAAAATTTGTTCTGAATTTTCCTTATATTCAACCTCCTTCTTATAAAGATTATAAATTACTATGTCTACCATACAAAAAGCTTGCAATAAATGTGCCAAATTTGTTGCTTCGTATTTTCAATTATATCAACCCTTTTAATAGAAATACATCTTTTTAATCCATTTTTTTGAATTTCATCCAAAATATTGGATAAATACATTGGGGACAGAGATTCATTTTTACCTCCTAGTTGACATATGTTATTTCACAAACCTCATCCGAATAGTCTGTCTTCCCGCTATCACCGGGAGCACCAGGAACGAATATACCTCTAATTCTGTAACAATGTTGAGTTTCTGGCATACAGTTAATATCCTCCCAACTTTCATTGTGTCCCCAAGTAGTGTGATACAAGACATGTCCCATATCACCAACATTCTTGTGGATCTCTACCGCATTATATCTAGTGCCATTCTTCCAATTAAGACCGATACTTGAAGAAGAGATTACAGTTGCAACGAGATTATAAGGAGCAGGGAATCCCTTTCCCGTAATGTCAGGAGTCGTAGGTAGCTTTTCGCATCCCAGAACAGAGAAAAGGCAAACTAATCCCAGAACTAAAATTCTTTTTTTCATTCTTCCTCCTCTGTTTTCTGGCTTGATTTTTTGTTCTGGCCGTACATGAGGATTCTTTGCCTCACACATCCAACATTTGCTTTGAGGATATATTCCTCTAAGAAAGTTTGTTCCACACTTACAAGTTTCGAGTACACCAATCATTCTTTATCACCTCCTCCTCATATTAAATCCATTTTGGACTCAAGGAGACATAATATTCCTTATGCGACACTGGTATTTTCTATTTCCCAAATTATCGTTAGCTTATCACCTTTTTTTATTTTGAAATTCCTTATTGGCATCTTGTGTATTAATTTTCCATCTGCGAATATTCCAAGACCGCTAATCTTGAAGGTAGCCCTATTCAATCTTGTTCTTATTGGATATTCTTTAGTTCCGTATGAATAATTTTCCCTCGCTCTGAGTGGCACAAACATTGATAATCCTAATAAGCCTAAACATTTGATAAATTTCTTTCTCTCCATTCTTCCTCACCTCCTTTAGTTGACATAAATCTTCTTATGCGACACTATCCAATATAACTTTTTTTGATTGTTTAATTGTTTTCTCTTTGTGGTGCTTTTTACATAATAAAATCATGTTGCCTACAATATCTTTTCCGCCATCTTTTAGGGCGACTATGTGATGATTTTCTCCTCCATGAACAGGTAATTCTGCTCCTGCTGGTGTAAAATAAGAAAAATGTTCGCCACATTCTTGACACTCAAAATCATACATTTTGTGGATAAGCCTTCTAATAGGAGAAACCCTTAAATCATGGGCGGCACAACGGCATTTATCTTTACAAGTGGGAAATTCAAATTCATCTTTAGATTTACAATAATGTCTTCTCCTATTAGGAAGTTTTTTTCCGCACCATAAACATTGGCCCTTTAATTTTCCTATTGAATCTATATACCATTCAGGCCAATCAAGAACTGGAATATCCTCTGCTTCAATTTGGTCAACTCTATGTGCTCTTGTAATCATTTACTCCTCCTTAGTTAACATAATCCCTGTTATGCGACCCACTCAAGAATCTTCCTCCCTATTGCCTTGATTACAGGTACACTCACGGCATTGCCCATCTGCTTGTATCTTTGGGTATCGGATATTTTGGTTTTATTGCCATCGACATCCATTCCTTCAGCAGTCCAATCGTCGGGGAAGCCTTGCAGACGCTCGCATTCTTTCGGGGTAAGTCGGCGGATCCGCTTAGATAGAAGTAAGTTATCCTTCTGGACTCCTGACAGAGCGTTGGTTATTGGTTTAGGGGATTCTAAGTTTCTTCCTTTGCCGGCATAACTTCTTGTTCTATCTGCAAGAATCAAGGCATCCTTGTTCAAGGCATTTGTCACACAGCCAACCACCCCTTTTTTGGACGACACAAGTTCACGATTCCCCTCGCTAAAAGGTGTGTAATCCCTGCCTTTTTTTTGTGATTCCCTTCTTGCTTTTTTTCCTTTTTCAGTGCGTTCCCACCTTAATGGCTCGACCACATTAGGCAAATGCCCGCCACCTTTAGGGGTTCTGATTGTTGGGGAAGCATCTTTAAAAATCCTCGGCTTCTTCTCCTTGAATCCTCCGTATATGTTATGGATCAGGACTACGTTTTGATCCTCATTCCGATAGAGTCCTCGGTAGTCGGAGGCATTGATAGCGAAAGCGGTTTCCAAACCTTTCCTATATCCGTCCTTGCGATTAAATGCTACAGGCTCTTTTATGATATCATCCTTTCCTGAACCTCCAACTTTGAGAGCGTTCATCCTCTCATCCTTTGGATCAAATCGGAATCCCCTGCGATGCTTTTCCTGCCTCTTGTTATACTCAGCCATTTTCTCAATGTACCTTTCTGAGAGATAGTATTTCTCATCGACCTTTTCCTCTAAGATATCGGCAAGGATCATGACTCCATGAGTCATCCTATTGGCTCCGCTTTCTGCCGTTGTAATAGCCCTGCTCGGCTTATTAGGATTATCGGGAAAGGGAACTCTTCCTTCTCCCTTGATGCCGGACTTCCATCGTATATTCGGATGAGCATCTTTCTTTTCCATAATCTTTGCCAAGGTTGCTTTAGAAAGGTAATATTTCTCACTTACCTTCTCTTCGAGTACCGAAGATAAAGACCCTCTCCCGGTTCTGCGGTAGGTAATACTTAGTGTTTGCGACAAACCATTCCGCATCATACCCAAGTTCATCCAATGAAAGGAGTATAATCGCGAAAGTCCTGCCCTTGTCGTGAGAAAGTAATCCCTTAACATTCTCAAGGAGTAGGTGGCGCGGTCTTTTATCTCGTACGACTCGGCAGATCTCGAAGAAAAGAGTTCCCCTTGTGATGTCTTGAAAACCTCTACGTTTTCCCGCAACGGAAAAACTCTGACAAGGGAA
>Ga0209977_10000906_pt1 | contig 12402 bp, 8 predicted proteins | sample SumtaG_2_FD_183113 | JGI IMG/M metagenome (GOLD analysis project Ga0209977, IMG submission 183113) | Deep subsurface microbial communities from Indian Ocean to uncover new lineages of life (NeLLi) - Sumatra_00607 metaG (SPAdes) (version 2) | ecosystem: Environmental > Aquatic > Marine > Oceanic... | reverse complement strand
CGGGGAAATATAAGAGGAGGATTCAATGAAAGATTCGGGCAATAATGAGATGATGCAAACCGGGCAAAAACCGTCTGGATTCGCTTATAAAATTCTTAGACTTTTTACAGTTGTTCACCCTGGCGAAGCCCTGACAGCGCTTCTTTTAACGCTTAATGTTTATTTAATTTTTGTAGCCTATTACATCATAAAACCAGTAAGAGAAGCGCTGATTTTAGCCGGAAAAGGGCCTGAATGGAAAAGTTATCTTGGCGCTGCTATCGCAGTTTTACTTATATTTGTGATTAAAATATTCAGCAGTATTGCTTCAAGACTCCCGCGTCAGAAATTGATCACCTTAGTAACGCTCTTTTTCATTTCCAACTTGGTCATCTTCTATGCATTATCTCTAACAGAAATTGAGTTAGGCACTATGGGTATAATCTTTTTTATCTGGATGGGGATATTTAACGTAATGGTAGTTGCTCAATTCTGGGGCTTTGCCAGTGATATATATACCCCAGAAGCAGGGAAAAGACTGTTCCCTTTGATTGCCTTTGGAGCAACCTTTGGAGCTTTCTCTGGAAGCGCCATCGCTGCTTGGCTTGTAATACCCCTCGGACTCTATCAAATGATGCTCGTGACAGGAGGAATTCTTGGAATATGTATATTATTAACACGAATTACCCATATGAGAGAGATGAAAGGAGCCGAATCTACTGCAGCAGAAGTCAGTCAGGAGGAAGAGGTAGGAAAAAAAGAACAGGAAAAACCCCTTGAGAAGGGAGGAGCATTTCGCCTTGTTTTTAAAAAGCGATACCTTCTTTACATTGCTCTCCTTGTTTTACTGCTAAATTTCATCAATACAAATGGCGAATATATATTAGCGGAGTATGTAACCCGGACAGCCAAAGAAGCCGTGGAGATGGGGACAGCCGGAGGATTAAGTTTAGAAGAATTCATAGGCAAGTTTTATGCTGGTTTCATGAAGTATTTTAATCTTGCAGCCTTGCTCATTCAGCTCTTTTTAGTGTCTCGAATCTTTAAATGGTTTGGAGTCAGGATTGCCCTTCTATTCCTGCCTATCATTGCCCTCGGCGGATATTTTTTTATAAGCCTCGGAGCATCTTTAATGCTGGTTCACTGGGTTAAAGTCGCGGAAAATGGCACGGATTACTCTCTTATGAATACAACTCGGCATTCTCTGTTTCTCATAACTTCGAGAGAAGAGAAATACAAAGCCCAAGCCGTCATAAAAACCTTTTTTCAGCGTGCAGGCGATGTGTCATCGGCCTTAATCGTTTTCCTGGGCACGACTTATCTTGCTTTTAATACCGAAAGATTTGCTGGATTCAATATAGTTCTAGTAATGATTATGATATTTATCTGTTTTCTTATTATGAAGGAACACAAAAAATTATCAGCTAAAAAAACAGAGTATGACGTAGAATATATGAAAACTGACAAAAAGTAGGACAGGCAAGGCCAGCAAGATTAACGCAGGTCTTTGACCTTGATGATTCCTCCTAAACCCTGAGCAATGTACAAATAGCCTTCATCATCCTTGGCAATCCCTTCCTGGTTGTCCCCGAGGAAAGCATATTCCCTGACTAATTTCCCCTCAAGAGTTATCTCCACCAGGATGTTATAAGCATCGCTGACAACATTTAAATGCCCTGTTTTTGAGTCATAATACATGCCTCCAGGATCATCCATTTTGAAGGGTAAAACCCGGATAATCCTGGCCTCGGCTGTCTCAGCTCGACTCGATCTAAGAGGAACCAGAATTTCTATTATGCAGGGAGGGTCCCATTGATTACCCGCATAGAAAGTCCCGCCTTCAGGATGATCCTTATCAGAGACAAAAGCAATTGATTCAATCCCTTGATCGTAGCCTTTTTGTTTTTGGAGAAAGTTGGCATTTCCCTGGAATTCTCTGTTGATAGGAAATATTCGCTTGACTTCTCTCTCATCAGGGTCAAACTCCAGAATGACATCATCCCCTTCTTTAACAATGTACAGAAGCCCCGACTGAGGATTAACTGTTATTCCTTCCAAATCTCCGGGAACCTTCAGGTTAAAAACAGGGATTCCATCAGTCCTTATTTCAGCAATCTCTCCTTCATCACTCACTATAAAAAGAGTTTTTCTAAGAGGATGAAAACAGATACCTGAAGGTTCCACAAAACGTTGCTGGTCAATGTTTATTCCATACCCAGGAATTCCCAGCCAATCTACAGGAAATCTAATGGTTGGCGAGTTTTTTGCTGGCGAACAACTGGCTAATAAGATTAAAGCACCCATCAAAAAAAGCTTTATTTTCATTCCCTTTTCTCTTTTCATCTCTTAAAGACGTTCAAAAGACACCAAATTTCATTCATTATAAGCCAATTGTTATTTCTTTAAAAGTGTGGGCTTAATGAATCAAGCCCCTACAAGGGTCAAAAAGGAAATTTACAATAATTTACTCAAGTTTTGCAAGTCTGACCCCAATGATATTTTTAGTTTGATTTTTTTTAAAAATGTAATTATATTAGTAGAAATATTTGAGGGAAAGTTTGAAACTTGGAGGAACGGAAATGAGACTGAAAACATTCCTTACGGTATTTATATTCATTCTAGCCAGTCAAGGCTATGTGGTCAACGGACAGTTCACCCCTGCTGAAATTGCTCAAAGGCAAGAAATAGAGGAATTTCTCAAAACCGCAGAGATCGTAAGCTCCGCAGATATACCAGAAGGCGTTACAAAACCGACCAGGCTCTTCTTAAAAAAAGGAGATGTTGAAAGGAGCGGAGCTTGGAAAAATCCCAAAGGGAAGCAAAAGGGCCACCTTGAGGGATGGCAGTACGAAATAGCAGCTTACGAGATAGATAAACTTTTAGAGCTAAACTTGATTCCACCCACTGTGGAGAGAGAATTCAAAGGGAAATCAGGCTCTCTTCAGTTCTGGGTTGAAAGTGAATTCAGTGAGCTCACTGTATTTGAGCAAAAAATCGGGATTCCTCGTTCAAAATTCTACAAAAAGGAGAATATGAAATATATAGCGAGGGCTTTCGACAGCTTGATCGGGAACGATGATCGAACGCAGCAGAATATCCTCTACACTAAAGATTGGCGTATGATTCTGATCGATCATTCTCGTTCTTTCCGGTCAAGCAAGAAATACACAAAGAAACTCATGTTTGGGGCAAAGGGATTGAAAAAAGCCGGAGGTCGGCCCATGCTCTTCAAACGACTTCCCCGGGCTTTTGTGGAAAAAGTCAAAGCTCTGAACTATGATGATATAAAAAATGCCGTTGGTCCCTATTTAAAGGATAAGGAGATCAAAGCAATTCTACTTCGCAAGGAGCTTCTCCTAAAAGAAATAGAGGAGATGGTTAAGGAACAAGGCGAAGATAAGGTGTTGTATTAATATATAAATTTAATTAATCCAGGCTATAATTTAGATAAATCAAGCGGAAAATCTAAATTAAAAAGGAGGAGAGAAAAATGAAAAAAAGACTAATAATCTTTTTCGGTTTGGTAATTATCTTAGGATTTAGTTTCCAGTCCATAGCTCAATTCACTAAAGAAGAATTGGCAGAAAGAGAGAAATGGGAAGAATTCCTCAAGACAGCAGAAATTGTCAAACAAGTACAGCCTTTCGATAAGCGAGAAGCTGTGACCGACCCCTGGGTTCTCACCCTGGAAAAAGACGGGGTCACAATGGACGCCATATGGAAAGATGTAGCAGGCCGGCAGAAGGGTTTTTTCGAAAACTGGAAATGGGAAATTGCTGCCTACCGTTTAGACAAGTATTTAGGCTTGAACATGGTGCCGCCCACCGTGGAAAAAAGATTTCGGGGAAATCGTGGCTCCTGTCAATTATGGATTACATCAATGATGAGTCTCAAAAAGAAATTCGATGAGAAAATTAAAACCCCATCTTACAAGGTTTTCTATTGGAATAGAGCATTCTACAAGGCGCGGGCTTTTGATAACTTGATTGCCAATGATGACAGGCATCAAAATCAAACTCTCATCACCGAGGATTGGCGCATGATCCTGATTGACCACTCGCGTAGCTTCCGGACCGCCAAAAAATTTACCAAAAAACTCATCTATGACGAGAAAAATAAAGAAGGCCCAACGTTTATCATGAAGGAACTTCCCCGCGGTCTTTACGAAAAAATAAAGTCCTTGAATGCTGAAGTGGTTAAAGGTGCCGTCGGAGAATACCTGACAGATAAAGAAATCGAGGCAATGCTTGTTCGGAAAGACCTGATAGTTAAGTGGGTTGAGGATCGTATCAAGAAAATGGGAGAGGATAAAGTCTTATACGATTAGAATGAGGACTGCGCTTCTTTAATTGTTTTATAAATTGTAAGAACGTTCTGATCTTTCTCCCGTTTGTAATCAAATCCATCCATAAGCTTGCGGGAAAGGAAAACTCCCAGTCCACCTTTTTTCTCGCTCTTGATGATCTCCTGGATATCAGGTTCCTCTAATCCTCTAGGATCAAACGGAACGCCCCAATCCCTTATTTCCAGAAACATCTTTCCCTCGCTCTGCCAGATCTTAAGAAAGATCTCACCTTTATCATCGGGATAGGCATACCTGATGATGTTCACGCATATCTCCAGGAGGGCGAGCTCTATTTTGAAATAATCCTTATCTGAAACACTCAATCCTTCAAAGCTTTTCTTTAAAAAAGCTCTCATCCTGTCTAACTCAGCTAAATCACTGTCAATTTTTAATGTATTCATACTGGTTTTTTTCTACTTTATCCTCATCCAGGCCCTATTCTTTCGACTAGAACGGATAGCAGTTTTTGATTTCCTCCGCTTGGCTCTTGGATAATTTATACAAAAGAAAAAGCGATGTCAAATGCAAAATGAAATCTACTCCAAAAGTTTGATTTCAGAGGCAAAAAGGGCTGCCCACCTATAGGATGGGTCTATTTCTGCGGCTTTTCTCAAGTATTCTCTAGCTCGAATTTTTTCTCCAAGGGCATCAGATGCCATTGAAGCCCAAAGATAATATTGGGCCTTTTTTCTTCTGCTGTGCTCTATCAGACTTTCACTCTTCAATTTCATCTCATTCAAAAGCCTCTCTGCTTCATTAACATCTCCAAGTTTTCGCAATGAGAGAGCCTTATAATATGAATGGACTGTGGGAACTCCTGTTGTTTCTACTTTGACTTTACTGATATATTTTTCTGCCCTCTGCTTATTCCCCAGCTTTTCATAGCATAATCCTATAAAGTAATATTCTCTTGTGAATAAAGGATGCAGCGGCCTTCCTGTTCCCAGATTTTCTGGATACTGCATAGCCTCGAAAAATTCATTTATTGCTTTTTTGTATTTTCCGTTCGTCATATAAGAATAAGCTCTTCCCAGGTGAGCGAGCACGAATACCTCTCTTGCACCTGTCCAGCCCTCCCAGGGAAGAAAAGTATTGCTCTTCAATATTTTAAATGCTTTTGCGTATTGCCCTGTGTCTACATAATATTGCGCTCTTTTGAGCACGTAGTTGAAGTTCTTTTTTACAGTACGAGGAGCTTCTCTATAAAGTTTCGCTCTTGCAGAGTGTTTCTTGGTTAAAGCGTATAATTCATCAAGAGCCAAATAAAGACGATAATCATAAGGAGCAAAGGACACTGCCTTCTCATACACTTCTCGGGCCCTCTCATAATCTTTAAACTTCTTCCAGTAAATCTCTCCAAGATTTCTGTAGATTACTGGAAACTCGGGTGTAAATGCTGCTGCATTTTTAAAGTGCTCTAATCCTTCCTCCCACCTCAGCTTGGCCACAAGAAGGTTTCCAAGATAGTAGTGAGCTTTCCAATCAGAAGGATTATATTCTAAAGCAACTTTCAGCACGCTCTCCGTTTCAACTCTGAAGGGAAAAACATAATCCGGACTGCAGGTTGCTGCTTTTTTAAAGTATGCTGCTGCTTCTTCTTTGCGTTTGAGTTCGTCGTTAAAAAATCCAAGATAGTAATAAAGGATAGGATAATCTCTGGCATTGGTATTTTCGCCATAAATCTCGAGGATGCGAATGGCGTCATCTGTGAGGTTCATTTCTGAATAATCAGCAGCTGCCTCAAGATAATATTCTGGATCTGCTCTTAAAATATCAAGCTCACTTTCCCCAGAGAGCAGCTCTTTCTCCAAAAGTACAAGAGGAGAAATCGGGTCCTCTTTTAAAGCTGATTCTATAAGTGTTTCAGCTTCCGTCTTATTGTTAAGATGTCTTTCCGAAGCGGCAAGCATGACTCTTGCTTTCAAATCAACGGGGTTATTCTTGAGTGCCCGTCTCAACAATTCCCCTGCTTTTCTATAATTCTCCTTTTCGAACTCCAGAGCAGCAAGCAAGTAAGGAGCAAGATGCCTGTAAGCAGCCCTTCTTGAGAGCATGTAAAGATCCTCCTCTGTACCCTGCCTAATTCCGAGCTTTATTTTAGAAAGAGCTCTATAATAGCGCGCCGTATGGTCGTCTTCATTTCTTCCGAGTACTCTCTCAAACAGGTCCAGTGCTTCTTTAGTTTTTCCTGTTTTGTAATACAGTATTCCAAGCCATTTAAGGGCAGGGGAAAATTCAGCGTCTGCCTCGAGTGCCTTCATGAAGTAGTACACGGCTCCCTCCTCATCCCAGTGCTTCATGGAATAATAACCTTTGAGAAAAATTATCTCCGCCAAATCTTTCTCCTGTATTGAAAAATCTGGCTGAAGCTCAGGAGGGGAAATCTCAGGCTTTTCTGTCGTGTAGTCTATAATTTTCTGCCCGTATCTATCTAAGAATTCAAGTGTGTAAATTCCCCGGAGTTCTCTCGAGGGAATCTCCTTTTTATAAAATCCTTCGGGAGAGATATCCAGCCTCTCTGAGAATATCTGCCTTTCTCCGCGGAAAAGCCTTACTTCAGCTCCTTTGAAGACCTTTGTTGTGTTCAGAGCAATAAAGACTTCTTCATCTCTTAATTCCAGGTTCAGAGCAGCATCAGGATTTACCTTTACAAATCCGTGCATATTCTTTAATGGATACCACCACTCATCCCATTCCTCGATAAGATGGGGCTCGAAAATCCAGGTGTCGCCCTGAGTGAGAAGTCTTCCTGCCTGGACTTCAATGTACTGACCATCTTCATCCGTAAGAAGATCTTCCCAAATAGCTCCACTGGGGGCTGTTCCCCACGTCCAGAACTTTTTTCCTGGACTCTCATATCTCGAAGCATAATGAGCTGTCCCGTTATCTTCCTCGTAATTGTAGGCACCGTTGTAATCTCCTGCGGTTCCGCAGAAATAATCATGAGCATAGGCTGTATTTTTATACCAGGAAACATCTTTTCCTTGATAGACAGGCCAGGGCCTTGGACTCTTTCTGCCACCAGCATAAGTGTATTCGGCAGGAGGAAAAACAACTCTTGTCTCCTTCCTGGCATGGGTTGCTGCGTTTGCCCAGAAATAGCCGTTGTTATGAGTAAGAGTTCTGTTGTAAAGCCTTATCCTGGTTTTGAAATAAGACCTTTCGGGGAAAATGCTGATAAATACTTCCCACTTCATCCTTCTCACCCACTCTTCTGTTCCAACGACACAGGTGACGCTTCCATCAGCATTGTTGAGAATCTTGTAGTTTACAGGAGAGAAAGTGTTTACAGTATGGCCCAGCGTAGGAAAGTTCCACTCAATCCCGCCCGAGAGCCAGGCACCTCTCAAGGCTACAAGACCCGGCTTCATCACCCGATTGTGATAAATAAAGTCAAAATTGTCGTTAGTTTTATCAAGAGCAGCGAGAATTCTTCCTCCAAGATCAGGCAGAATCAGAAGTTGTATGTAATCGTTTTCCATCACAACCACTCTGTATTTTTTGATAATTTTCTTGCGGGTTATGTCAGTCTGCATCGGATAAGGATAAACCCTTAAATTCCAGAGAGGAGGACTGGGGTCATCAGGACCTGTAGCGTATGTGGGAATATTCATTTCAATTTCTTCTACCCTCACCTCTCCTGAAACCGAGAGGCATATGATCAGGATTGCAGGAATTAGCACAATTAAAAGAAAGATTTTTCTTTTCATTTCTTCCACCTAAATCCAGAATATAACATAAAATCAAACCTCGTCAACGAGAGGAAAAAAAAGAAGGCCGGGAGGTGTTTAAAATAAAAGGACAGACAATTTTGTTATCCGGATATTTTTTTATTTAGACTCTGATGGGGAGACAATCCCGAATAATTGAACTCTGCTGTTATTTCTTTCTACAACATAGACATAGCCTCTACTATCAATGGCAATATCGACCGGATATTGCATTTGGCCGTTACTTATTCCTGGAGTTCCCCATTTAGCTATAAACTTACCATTTTCATCAAATTTCTGAATTCTATTACTGCCAGAATCAGCCACATATACGAAGTTATTATGATCGATAAATATTCCCTGGGGATTGTTAAACTCGCCATCGGCTGTGCCTCTTCTTCCCCATGAAGCAATAAATTCTCCTTCTGAAGTGAATTTTTGAACCCGGACTCTATCAACAACGAAAACTTCATCTTTTTGACCTATAGCAATTCCTCTTGGATAAGTAAAATCGCCGTTTGCAGTGCCCTGTTTTCCCCATACTTTCTTTAAAGCACCCTGGCTAGTATATTTCTTTACGCGGTGGTTTCCAGAATCAACAACATAGATATCATTTTTGCTATCAACCGCAACTCCAGAGGGAGTTTTAAAGTCTTGATTTCCTATTCCCTCCTTACCCCATTTTCTTTTGTAAATCCCTGCACTATCAAATTTCACAAAACTGTGAGTTTTTGCATCCGTGACATATACATTGCCTTGATTATCAACGGCTACGCTTGTAGGATTTTTTATTATCTTGAATTGTTTCCCAGCTGCTCCCCACGCGGTCTGGACTTTCCCTTCTGGATTAATCTTCTTCATCTTAATCTTACTTAGATCAACAATATAGATATTATTATCCTTATCTATTGCTATTCCAGAAGGCTGTATAAATAGCTGGCTTGCAGATCCGCCCCATTTTAGAAGATAAGCATATTTATTAGGAGTTAGGGCCATTTCAACGACTAAAGCTTCCTCACCTTCTTCAATCTTTATCTCGCCTTCCCATTCTGCATAATTCCCTTTTATTACTTTTATATTATGAGAGCCAAAGGGAACAATCGGCAGAACACAGTTGGTCACTTTTTCTGTATCCTCACCGTCCAGATAAACCTTTGCCCCTTGTGGAGCAGATTTTACTTCCACATCTATCCCGGCTCTCTCTAAGGGATATTCTTTTCCTGTAGTAGCCTGGGTGATAAAAAACTCATCTCTAACCGGCTTGTAGCCCTCTTTTTCGATTTCAATGACAATTTTAGGATTTGCGGTTCTGTATATTTCAGGAGAAAGCCCTATTTCTTTACCGTTGACTTTTATTTTTGCCTCCTTTGGCTTAGTAGAGATCTCAATAGAATATTCTGTGATCAATCCTAAAAATTGTTTCTCAGCTTGCTCTATTAAGGCGACAACTCCGGGATCAAGGATATTACGGGTTATCTCCTTTGCATAAGCATGATTGACCGCGAACATACTCTTGAATTCAACCAAGGCAGAATACGCATCGCCTTGACCAGCAAAAGCTAAACCTAACCATAAATAAAGCTCTGCTCCTAATTCTCTCTGCTTATTGTGGTCTGTAACGTTAAAAACATCGGCAATCAGAGGCTTTAGGGAGCTTATGGCTTTTTCAAAATCTTTCTCAATTCTTATCTGCTTCCTGCCTTCGTCCATCTTAACTTCAATCGCGGCAACAATTTCTGGCTGGGATTTTGTAGATCTGCCCGGACCTCCTACCTCTTCCCTGGCCAATTCCCTTTCACTCACTTCATCAACATTCATGGCATGAATATAGCCAGAGGATCCTTGCCAAGTAACCTTGTACCAATCTCCTATTTTACTCGCTGCATCCAGAATTGTATTCAGAGGAACTCTGGTAAGTGTCTTTCCTCCGATTGCCCGCGTTGCTTTTACGCTGGCATTATCAAGAATAACTTTTATTTTAACGGGAGCTGCCTCAAGAGTGACGAGAAGGAAAAAAAGAAGAAAAATACCTAATAATTTTATTCCCCCGTTAAAATTTTTTGATTTCATTTTCCCCTCCTCAATTAGACCATAAACGTTTTTTCCTGACAACTCAATCAATTTCTTATCTTTATATCTTATCTTCCTTTGTAATTTTCCAGACATTTCCTTGTTTTTCCATTGTCCAGATTACTTGTCCTTCAAAAACCTTCGTCCTCTGACCAGTTTGTTTATTGACAGCGGTCGAGAAATTAGAAAATTTTACGTCAGCATGTCTTCTATCTCTAAATCTAATCGAAATACTCGCCTTATCAACAATAGACATTATATCATCGTAATAATTAAAGATGTCCATTATATCTGATCTTTTTGTACTCTGAAGATCTGGAGACCCGACATAATAGAGAATTGCTGGGAGGTCTTTTTCCTCCTCGGCCTTCCTAAGGCTTTCTATTATTCGCCTAATTTCATTTTTGGAATTAGCTTCATAAATGGTTTTATCCGCCAAATTCCAATACCTTTTTGCCTCTTTGTGATCTTTATCCAATTCTAAAATTTTTTCCATTTCCTGCAAACATTCCTTATAATTTCTGCTTCTATAACTCCTGATTCCATCCTCCAGGATTTGGGCGATCATAATTTCATTCTTCGCTTCAGTTATATAGTCTTGCGCTGTTTTGTTTTTGGGATATTTGGCAATAACCTCTTCTGCAAGCCTTATGGTCCCGTCATAATCGCCCTTCTCCAAACTTTCCTTAGCCCTGTTTAATTTATCCTCTGTGCTGCCAGGTATGACAGTTCTTGTCTGGGGAGACTCCGGTTTTTTATCTTGAGATAAGAAAGGTGTTTCTGTCTTTATTTTTTCCGTTCCCGGAGTTTGAGCGACGAGAACTTCACCTATTTTACTCTTCGCTTCACTTAAATATTCCTGGGCTCTTATATTTTCTGCATCTTCGGCAAGAACCGCTTCTGCAAGTCTGATTGTCTCAACATAGTCCTCTTTATCAAAACTCTCCCTGGCTCTGTTCAATTTATCCTCTATGCTGCCAAGTATGACAGCTTCTGGTGGCGGGGATAACGGAGGTTCTTCTGCTTTCATTCCTTTGAATATACCTGAAAAAAAAGGTATTTCTCCTGTCTTTTGGTAGAGAAAATAGCCCCCTCCTGCAGCAGCCAAAAGGACCGCAGCAGCAGAAATGGCTATGATAGGCCACAGTTTCCGCTTTTTCTTCATCATTAAAGTTGGGAGTTCCTCTTTAATCATAGTAATGGGTATTGTCTTATCTGATAGCTGGTCAAAGTTGTGCAAATCTGTAGCAAACTCAGCACAGTTTTGGTAACGATCTTTTGGATCCTTAGCTAAAGCCTTACAAACTATCTGTTCAAAACCAATTGGTAGACCTTTTTTTACTTCAGTCAGAGCAAGTGGCTCTTCATGGATAATCTTATAAATTACTGTAGTGATACTTTGAGCTTGAAAAGCCCTTTTTCCCGTGAGAAGCTCATACAGGATCCCCCCCAATGAGAATATATCTGAACGCCCATCTACTTTTTTTCCCATAACCTGTTCTGGAGACATATAACTTGGTGTACCCAGCGTTGTCCCCGCTTGAGTCAAGGTCGATGTCTCAAGTCGAGCCACACCAAAGTCGACAATAAAAGGTTTCCCCTCTTTATCCAATAAAATATTGGCGGGCTTAATATCTCGATGGATGATTCCATTATCATGAGCATAATCTAAACCTTTGCATAACTGATCCATGAGCTGGATTACTTCTTGAGTAGAAATTTTCTCACCTGAACTAATCACCTTTTGGAGACTCTTACCTTCAATCAATTGCATAACAATGTATGTCATCTCTTTCTCTCTGCCGACATCATAGATAGTAATAATATTTGGGTGTGTTAGCTTACCTGCAGCTTGAGCCTCCCTCATGAACCTTTCCATCATTTCTTCTCTATCATCTTCCTCAGAGACCAAATCGAAACGTATAGTCTTGACAGCCACCTCTCGATTTATATCGGGATCAAGAGCTCTATAGACAATTCCCATGGCTCCCTTTCCGAGGATACTGGTAATTTTGTATTTACCTATATTTTTCATTTTTCCAGATTTAGGGCTTTATATGTTCTTTTTGAGTTCTGTAAGATAATCATAACGTCCTTTTATGATTGCAAAGGATTCGCATGCTGTCAATCATCAGTAAAGAGGATTTTTCAAGGTGAATACTAATTTCCTTTCCTCATCTGAGAAGGTTAGAGCGTTCATCTCCACCGAGGAGGAATTATCAGCTAAATATAACCTGCTTGAAAGGAAACTGGTACGCTGCCTCTTATTGAAAACGGGTATCCCTCCACCCATAAAAC
>Ga0209977_10000905_pt1 | contig 12406 bp, 12 predicted proteins | sample SumtaG_2_FD_183113 | JGI IMG/M metagenome (GOLD analysis project Ga0209977, IMG submission 183113) | Deep subsurface microbial communities from Indian Ocean to uncover new lineages of life (NeLLi) - Sumatra_00607 metaG (SPAdes) (version 2) | ecosystem: Environmental > Aquatic > Marine > Oceanic... | reverse complement strand
TCACCACGAAAAGATACGTTATATTAACTCAAAGATAATCTATTCCACTATTATAAATAAAAGCATTAAATCCTATTATTGATTTAAGTTCGGTATTATTAGTTTGATGGGAAAGTAAGGTGATATACTTTAGCCTGGAAGGAATTAAGGTTTCACATTGATTGCCCATAGGCTACTCCATTGTAGCATACTGCCAATCTAAGAAAACCTTTCTAGCATTGTATATATAGCATAAATAAAGAGTTTGTCAAATTTAAGAGATTCTTTTGGTCTTGATGATTGCCTCAACAGCATACCCCTAAATTAGATTGACAAGGGCTGAGTTTGGTCTAAAGTGTTAATTAGCAGATCGATAGGTGAGAAAAATGACCACTTTCGACGATTTCAAAAAACTAGATTTGAGAATTGGAAAAGTTCTATCTGCAGAGAGAATCCAAGGGACAGATAAACTGATAAAAATGGAAATTGATTTGGGAACGGAAAAAAGACAGCTTGTTGCAGGAATGGCTGAGTTTCTTGAACCTAACCATTTAGTTGGAAAGGAACTTCCTGTAGTTGTGAATCTAGAACCCAAGAAGTTTAAGGGAATTGAAAGTCAGGGGATGGTCCTCGCAGTAGATGTGGACGGAGAACCAGTTCTTTTACATCCTGAGAAGGAAGTTCCTCCTGGAAGCATCATAAAATAATCAAATGCCGCCTCGCAACCCTGGTTAGTTGCCGCTTACTCAAATTTCTCCCCTTGCCCGAGTTTTCAGATACGTCGGAAGGTGAGGCGAAGTTGCTTAAGACAACAATGGAGGCGAAGAGAATGGACCGTAACAAGGAAAAAACAGGTATGGAAAAGCTGGTAGCGCAAGCCATAAGATTAATTGATTTGGCAGATTATCAAAAAGGCTCTGTGGTGAGCCGAACGATAATTGACAAGAAGACAGGTACCGTCACCTTTTTCGCCTTTGATGAGGGGCAAGGATTAAGTGAACATACAACACCGTTTGATGCCTTGGTTTACCTTCTTGATGGTGAAGCAGAAATTGTTATTTCTGGCAAACCTCTTTGCTTGAAGGAAGGTGAAATGGTGATAATGCCAGCCAATCAACCACATGCCCTAAAGGCAGTAAAGAAATTCAAGATGGTTTTGACGATGATCCGATCTTGACCTGCAAAGCCAAAGACAGCAGTCTCAATGACAGCCCGTTTTCCGAAACCCGTGGCATCCCGAAAATATCTAGGCACTCTGTAGAGCGCAATACAGTGAGACGACGATGATTATGAAATCATAGAGGGGAAGGAGGTATTCAAAATATGGAAATGAGTGATAAGGGGTCACAGGATGAAGTGGATTATGATATCTCCATAATACGGCCTCAGATGCGAAACGAGGACATTCGCATGAGAGAAAAGGGGATGCCTTCGGCAAGATTAGAGGCGATTAAAAAGGGGCTGCGCACATTGCATACCCTGGAAGGAGTGGCAGTCAACATCTACAGGTTTCAGATCACAAAAAGGGAAAGTGAAGTCAATCGTCAGCTCATCACCGCTATGTGTAATGAGATGACTCACCTGCAGGATTTTCAGGTTAAGCTTTTTGAATATGGTTGCAGACCTAGTAAGCTCAGATGGGCATATTTGATTGTCGGTTTTGTACTAGGATGCGCCTCACGCCTGATGGGCACGGAGAAGATCCTTAGAACAGGCATCTGGGTGGAGACCAAGGCTGTTCATCACTACGATAAACTGCTCCAAACAATAGAGTGGGACGAAGCTACTCGCAGGGTGATTGAAAAAGATCAGGCTGATGAAGTTGGGCATATCAACCGATGGAAAAAACTTATCCAGTCAAGGGAATAGAAGGCAAGGTCTAAAGAAGCAACATTGGGCAACACTGGCTAGATAGCTTCTGGTGAAGATAAGAGTTTATTTATCACCTAGATCACTGATAAGACTGCCTTGGTAGGTCTGAACGAATTCCCGGATTATTACGATAGGCTTCAGAAGATGGAAAAAGAAGCAGATAAGTTCTGGGGAAAAGATTAATAACAATATACATTTACAAGAACTCTTCGCCATCCGGTCACACCAACCGTTGAACTTGTGCTCCGGTTTCGGCCCTTAGCTGCATCAAAAAACCAAATCTCCACCAGAGCCCTCCAAACAGATTGACAATAACTGGGATTTGGCCTACACTTTCAGCGGGCACGGTGGAGAGTTTCTGGATAAGTGGTAGCTTTATTATTGGTGTTCACGCGTTACATTGTCCTTGATAGTCCAAGAGTGAAGGAGTTATCCTAAGGCAGTCGGATATCGAAAGATCACCTGTCATCTTGGCCAACAAAGGAGCAAAAAACTTGAATCCCAAATGGTACAGAGAGTTTTTTGAAGAAATGGGAATAGAGTACCAAGACTACCCATTCACAAAGAATACTGAAAATGAAGTCAAGTGGATGATTAAAGAGTATTTAAGAGATCCTGAAATGAAGATTCTCGATGTTGGATGTGGGACTGGACGTCATGCTATCAGTCTGGCAACTAAAGGTTATAAGAATATCACTGCTATAGATTTATCCAGTAGCATGCTCAAAGCGGCCAAGGAAGTTGCAGAAAGAAAGAATGTCCAGGTTGATTTTAGAGTCTGCGATGCAAGAGAGTTGCCCTTTGAAAATGAATTTGATGCTGTCCTGTGTCTTTGCGAAGGAGCTTTTGGATTACTGGAGAATGATAATGAGAACTACAAGGTACTGAAGGCAGTTCACAGGTCCTTAAGAAAACATGGGATATTCATCCTTACTACTTTGAACCTTTTTCGGGATGATAAATTCGATCCTATGACGTGTCGCTTTGAATTTGAAGAGGAAATGACCCAGAAAGATGGTCAAAAGAAGAAAATCAAATGTAGTGATCGGAGCTATACCTTTCCGGAGTTGAAATGGGTACTAGAACAACACGGTTTTGAGGTGCTACTGGGCGCCAATCCCTTCAGTAAAAAGAAGATAAGTTACGGATCCATCGAGTTCATGATTGTAAGTGAGAAATCATAATTTTCAAAGCGCTCGAATCACCTCCCAATATATTATGTTGACCACTTCTTTCCGGGGAACTTGAGCTCGGTCCTAGGACGGACTTCTCACTTATGCTTCAATAATACAGGCATCTGAATCCGACATTAGATTATTCTAAAATTTGATTGCATCATTCTCCATATTCCCCCCAATCCAGATTGACAAGGGCTGAGATTTATTTCCCAGTATAACACGAGATCAATCTTACTCTCCGAGTTTTGAAAATATGTTATATCCTACCTGTGAGGTATATTTGTTTGTCTCGTGCTCTCTTGGCTGCCGCTTCTCCTTATTGATCAAGGCAGTATTCTCAAATGACCTGCAGCATTCTTGGTCTACTTTCCTGGGCATAGGACTACTCAGGTTCGAATATTCCACTCCTAGAAGAAGGAACCATCTTGCATTGTCCCTCGAAGAAAGCCCCTTCTGCAATGGTTAGATCAGAAGCTTTTACGCCCCCTTTCAAAGTTCCCGAGGCAAGAATCTCTACTCTTCCCTTACAGTCAATGTTTCCCTCGACTGTACCGCTGATGGTTATCGATCCAGCCTTAATATCGGCCTTTATCATTGCATTTTCCCCCATGGAAACGTCTCCCTCAACCTCAATTTTCCCCTCAATTTTCCCCTCAATACGAATACTCCCTTCGCCCTTCAAGGTTCCCTTAAACTCTGTCTCTTTCCCTATCACGCTCTCAAGTTCTGACTTTTCGTTCCGCCTAGACATCTCTCATCACCTCCATAATATATCTGGTATGAACTTATCCGATCTTATCAGTTCCCTGAGTTTTGAAAATATGTTATATCCTGTGTGTAAGGTATGTTGTTTTGCTTGCTTGCCCTCTGGGTACTGCCTCCCCTCCCCGTATACGTAATGTGTGTTACATCCCTGTTCTACAGGTCCTCATTCTCGCACTCGACCGTAGCTCGCAAGTAGCGCACCGATCATGTTCACTTCTGGTGAAAGTTATGAGTTTCCCTTGTTTGTGTAGCTAAGGGAGTTTCTTGACCATTTCCGCGAACTCTTCTGTGGGGAACGCTCTGAGAGTCGTTGTCCTAATTTCGCCCCGTGCACCTATCCCCGCCATGTGGGTCATGAGGACCTCGTCACTCGGAGCTTCGACAATAGCTACTGCGTCGTACTCTCCCATGACGAAGTAGTGAGCTACCATCTTGCATCCCGCTGCTTCAAAGGCTTTCTTAGACTCTTCTACATGTGCGGGAGCGTCCTTGATGCCCTTCACTCCCTCGTCTGTGATTCTTACCAGAATTACGTACATTGGCATGGTTCTAGCTCCTTAAAGTTATTCAGGTGAACACCCCGGTGCACTACTCTGAGCCCAAAAATTCACCTCTCCGGTAATAGCTCGGTTTCCATAGAGCAGTCTTAATTTTGCCTGGGTCAGTATATATATACGGTCATCTTACCTTGAGAAAGTGCCTCTATGAGCTTCTGTGTGCCTCTTTTTTCTTGTCAATCAGTATAATGTCCTGATTTAGCTATTTTTGCTTATTTTACTCTCTCCCTTAACCCCTTGCCCGGTCTAAACTTGGGGACTTTCTTAGCTGGGATCTGGATAGTTTTTCTGGTTTGGGGATTTACTCCTCTCCTTGCTTTTCTTTTCATCACTTGAAAGGTCCCGAAGCCAACTAAAATAACTTTTTCTCCTTTGGAAAGTGTACTTGTGATAGTTCCAGTCATAGCATCCACTACATTCCCAGTTTCCTTTTTAGTTAATCCTGTCTTACCACTTACCCCTTCTATTAATTCGGCTTTGTTCATTTTTTCTCCTCCCGTTTGGCTGATTATTCAGGAAAAACTGACTGTTATTGTAGCTAAAGATAAGACTGTCTCAAAAACGGCCTGTTTGCACGTCTATTTTTTAGGTTGGATTTTGAAGTCAGATGGAGTTTTGCGATCAGTGGAATAGATATTTCTAGTGAGAGTGATGAAAGTTTTTGGCGATGAGGGGTTTGGCAGACCGTCGCATGTATGACATTGGATTTTTGGAGTTCAGTGTTGGTGAGGTGAGTTGTGGTGTTTGGGTTGAGGTGTTGGATTGTGGTATTTCGGTTGGTGGTTGAGGTTTTGAGTGTTTGGAATTATTTAATTTATTTTTCGATCTCAACCCTCACATCGAGGTGTCCATCATTGTCGCTAACCTTCCAGTCGTTTATTCCTAAGTAGAGTCTTCCTGCTTTTTCTACTACTCCTTCATATTTCTTTCCTACATAGAATGGTTTTCCTCGCCCAATTTTTCCTAAAAGCTCATGGATTCTTCTCCCGTGGTAAGGGTAGGGCGATAAATCCTTCACCCACTTAGGAGGAACGATTCCTTCTGGGCCACAGGGAAGATCAGGTTCAGGTGCGTCGCTGCCTGAAGCATCCCAGGTACCCTTAGCGACAATAAGGATTTTTTCTCCCTCTTTTAGGTCAATTCCTGTATCAGTCCAGGGCTTCCTTGCCGAAATTCGAGGTGTTGTTACTTCCACCGGTGTGCCTAAAACTTCTATCTCTCCAATAAATAACCAGTTGGTGGCGTAGGAACGTCTTGTTTTTTCCAGCTTGATAGTAACTTTTGAGGCAGTTATGCTTCCAGTTTGTTCGGTCCATGTGCCTCGGTACGAAGTGCCAGGGTTGGTAGGCGTTCTTCCGAATGGAGATTCCATAATATCAGCATTCCATGTTTCAGCCCTTTCGCAGTTTCCCGGGTTGTATCTAATCTTAGTGATATTATAGGTTCCCTCGAGATCAATAGTAACTGTGACAACGAGTAGTTGATCTATATCTCTATTATCCCAAGCAATACATCCATCTTCTCTACCTGATGAGACGGGTTCATAAGTTAGACTGCCGTCGGTTATGTCTCTGGGCCATTCCCCCTGGTGTGCATCAGAATAATCTTCAGCTCCATTTGTAATGACAGTACAGGGTTTGCTGAGAGCAACGTTTGAGGGCGCTTTTTCTATTTTTGCTGTTTCGTGCACTTTTTCTCCTACCTTAGGCGCTTTTTGTTTCTTTTCTGCTTTTAATTCTTGGAGGAATTCTTCTACCTTCTTTCGAAGAGCCTGAGATCGTTTATCACTTGGTGGTATTGTTTTTAACAATTCTAGGGCGTTGTTAACCTGGGCAATAGCTTCGTCGTACATCTTTTTCTCATAATAACAGCTGCCCAACCTGGCGTGTGCAGTAGCAATATCAGGTTGGATTTCGATTGCTTTTTTTAACTCTCGTATAGCACTGTCATACATTTTCTTGAACTGATAGGAGGCACCTAATAGCTCGTGCGAACTAAAGTCATTTGGTCGCATTTGAATGACTTTTTTAAATTCTTCAATGGCTTCATCGAACTTTGTTGTGAAATGGTAACATCGAGCTAAGTAATAATGTGCGTCGGCGTTACTAGGTTGAATCTGGATTGCTTTTTTGAGATGGGGAATGGCTTTGTCATACCGCTCTTTAGAATGATAACACCTTCCCAAGTAATAGTGTGCCTCAGCGTTAATGGGCTGGATTTGGAGTACTTTTTCAAACTCTTTTATTGCGTTGTCATATTGGTCTTTTTCGAAATAAGACTTACCTAACTCAAAGTGTTTTTCTGCTTGAATTTTTAGGTCTTTTAGGTCTTGTTTATCCTTTTCATAATTTACTGTGAAGTCAAATGCTAAAACTTCCTCAGGGATACGGCTCCTAATCACAAGGAGTGCATACACTCCGGGTGGTAAAGTGCTAACAGGAATTAAATAATACATATCATTCCTGTCTTCAACTGGCGTAGTTTTAAACCGTATTCCTGTTTCCCGTATTCCTGTTTCTGCAAGCCACATGTTCGCCCACGTCTCGCGCGGACCACCCGGAGGTAAGACCGATATTGGTGAGTCTCTGTCAATATATCTCAGTCTGGAAAGAAAGAGCCGATCTAATTGTCCTCTAGCTACTAACGAGGCTGCGAGTGGGTCGTATATGATGATGTATACGTTGCCAGGAACATTGACTCCGGATAGGGTCTCAATTCCTACAAGCACTTGCCTGTAAGAAGGTAGATGTTCACCAAGCAAAGTCGTATTTTCTTTGAGTTGGATTAGGTTGCCATCGGCAACTAGATAGACACCGTGATATACAGGTATTGGGATTTTCTCTTCACTGGGTGGAAGAGGCTCTACTGGTGGCTTCTCCTTAGCAAAGATTATAAAATCTATGTCTTTTGTTTGGATTTTGAGCTTTCCGTAGTCGGTTTTTACAATTAGAGTTTTTTCTACGAAATTGCCTTTTAAGGTAGTTCCGTCTTTCAGTTCAATCAATTGGCCAATGATAGAGATAAAGTTTTCAACAGGAATATTCATCTCTCCATATTTGGTTTTTATCTTGATTTTTTCTTGCTCAATTTCTCCTTTGATGATGCTTTTGTCTTTTAGTTTGATTTCAGCGGGGATTTCAGTCTCAGGAGGAACTGGTTTGGGAGGCTGTTCTTTTTGAGTTTCTATCAGGTATTCTATGTAGCTGGCCGTATCACCAGCGACCATCCAGACGTTGGAGAGCTCTAGGGGTAAGGTCATCATCATCTCCTGCGGTATCATGTTTACCTGCTCTCTAGCGTTAGTATCAAAATATTCAGAAATCCCGAGTTCGATCATTGAGGGAACGAGGCTCCATTTTTGTACTTCACCAAGGATCTTGCCTGTCTTTGGCGATTTGTACTTTGTATGAATGTGGAGCGTTGTGGCCTGGATGCCAGCTCTCACTGCTCTAGAAATGGTGTTTATTTGCTCGATCATCAACTCTCTGTCTGAGTTCGCAAGGGCGATCCGGCGCATTTTTTCTAATTCGGCTATACTGCCGAGTCTCGAATCTACGGTGTTAGGGATGTAGCTGCCGGTTTCATCTTTTAAATAGGTCTCGTAGTTTACCTTTTGATATGAGCCTTTTGAGACAACAATTGCTATTTTTATCTTTTCTATGTGATTGGTAGCTTGGAGGGCTGAATCGGGAGAGAGTGGATTGTGCTCAATATTATCTATAAGAGCTCTAAATTTTTTTCTGATGCTGCGTTGTACCGCATGTGTTCCCGAGACGATCTCAAAGTTCCTTCTGGTCAAATCAGTGGACTTGCGAAGTATTCTGAGAGGACCAGGTTCATATTGAGCGTAGAGATAATCCTTAATGACGGTTTTATAGGCATCGGGATTGAACTTTATACGGGTAGAGCTCCGCCTGTAGGCTTTGTCCAGCATCTCTTCTATGGTGGAGCAGTAGGTAGGTCCATCAATGGCCAGCTGAAGGTTCTCACCTACTTGTTTTGAAGTACTAATGCTCATTATGGTGCTGGCTATTTGTAGATCGGTCTGAGAGCTATCAAGTACCTGCTGAGCACTTTCAGAAAGTCTTCTTGCATTGATTAATGAGCCTATTGTATTTATTGTTTCTTCTATGATGACAAGAGGAGTACGGAATAAGTCTTTTAGGCGTAGATCACGGTCGATTCTTTCAGCATCGGCGAAAGCGGTAGCAGTAGTATCGGTTTCATATTCGATTTTTTCTATTATTGTCCACTGGAGGTCCTTAAGAGTGCTGACTAGGAGTTTGTTGTTCTTATTGGGTTCTGCTGGCCAAGAGGGTCCGATGAACACTAATTGGAAGCCTAACAATAGGGTCGTGAGAAACAGGCATTTTTTCCTCAAAGGAATCCTCCTGTAACCGGAAAGTCATTAGAAGTTGGCTGTTTTGAATGTTGCGACAGGTTTCTGTTGGTTTGCATTCTGAGTTCTGGGGACAACTGAGGAGACCGGAAGGCTCCTGACTAGAGTATGGAGGAGTTGAAGTCTAAACAACAAGGTCGTGACTGAAGATTTCGTAGGATCGATGCAAGTGTTTAGTTATTTAGCTTGAATTGACACCTCCTCTTTTGATAACGTAAGACAATGCTATTATATAGCATTTGTTGCCTTCGTCAACCTTCGCCTTTGGCATCCATGTGGGTGCGCCTAGTCGATAGAAATCCCTTTTTGGATTGCCCATAACCGGAGGAAAAAGAAGCAGACTTTGGTGTCCAAATAGTGTCCATAATAGGTGTAAGATGAGGCAAATTCAGGCAAATTGGTGGGGAAAGAGAATCACTTGGAAGGATTGTCTAAAGCAGGCTTGGTTCTCCTGGACCTACTCTTGTGATTTGTCACCATCGGCTTGGAAGACCGCCTATTTCGCTTTTATATTTTTGCCATAAAATTAGCCTCACAGGATACCTATTTTCCAGGATCTTAGGAGGTATTTTAGCAAAATATTTCGTATTTGTATAGTTAATGCGAAACTTAGAATTTCACGACGTGGTGAGGTCTCGGATAAAAATAAAGGACGTAGGAGACCTTGGGAACTACTATCCTATATCTTTAAGTCTTTAGCATAATTATAGTTGATGTATTGACCGGGACTAGTCTCTTTGTAACCTTTCTCCTCGTGCGAAAAATCGCTTAGTTCTTTAGCACCATAGTTCTTGAAATGATTCTTAACTTTGGCAACAACCTCAAGTTCGGTATCGGAGAATATGGTAAGGTTGGGATCTTCAATTGTTTTATATTCTAGTCCGGAAGTGCCTGATTCAAAAAATAGTTCCGTCATCTCAAGCATACCTTCGTCAACCAATTTTCCCAGAATTGTCTCGTAGAGTTCGGGAACGGGCCCCAAGGGAAGCCGTTTATACCTAGCACCAGTTATCCCTTTAGTATACTCCTTGAAATGCTTAAATTCAGCATAAAATAGTAACTTGTTAATTTTAGTCTTCCAACATCCTTCTTTACAGAAATACAGAATAAGATTATTGACTTTGTCGATGACGAAGGGAACAAATCCATTCCATTCATCTATTTTATCAGGAGCTAAGTATTCTTCGATTACATTATCTACAATGCATTCTCTTTTAATGTCGTTCTTCAATCGCTCTATGATGATGCTCTTTTTTGATGGTGGTAAAGCCGATGGATTTTCCTTAATTCTATCGAGGACGAACCTAGGATCTTCCAGCATTCTTAGTTGAGTATCCTGGGGTTTGCTTTGGAGAGAACCATTTTCGTACCTACAAATGGTTACTTTGCCGAAACCTAGAAGATCGCTCAATTCTCCTTGTGTTAACCCAATTGACTTGCGAAGCTTCCTAATTCCCTCGGGTTGCAACATGTTATTTTTTTTGCGAAATTTGCGATAGGCCCTCTCTAATGAATCATTATCGTCCATAGTATTCAAATACTCAGTCCCGCATCTGGAGCATTTATAATAGGTGGTTGTCGTTTCGATCGGCTCACCTCTAACAAGGATCTTTTCCTTCTTCGTAACTTGCGTGACATCAGACTCTTCCTCACAAATTGGACAAGTTCTTAACATTTTAATCCCCCCTTTCACTTTTATCATTACTTAATTTAGCGGATAATGAATAGAATGCTCTGCGGGGTGGAAGGAGATACACACGGCACATTTTTTTTACTAATTTTCAATTTTACATAATATTCATCGTAGTCTATATTTTTCCCAAATATCCAAATCTCTCCGGGAAAATCTTTATCAGGCTCAGGTCCTCTGCAGTAATTCTTATGCGTCAGACTAAGAACTTCCTTATCAAACTCCAACTTGGTTAAACCCAATTTGGCAAGTTCATTTTTATCTCTACGTATTAAAACGATTCCTGTTTTGCTTGCTTTGTTTTTGAATTCTATTAGAAAAGCGTTAACTTCAGTTTTTTTCTTTATCAATTTGCTACCATTATATATCAAATGATAAATTTGTCAACCCTCAATTATCATATGATAAATTTATCACGCAATATCTCGTAAATAGTAGCTTTTTACTCCGCATAGGTATAATTGGCAAGTTTTATTTTTTGGTTTAGGATCGGAAACTCAAAAGTTTGTTTTAATGAGGAGTTCTGCAAGGCTGTCTGAATCTGTACTGAGCAGTCACGTTCTTACTCTGATACAAGAAAGCTTGGTGTCCATATGAGAGTCAAAAACTTCCATGGCTCTTCTTTTATGGTTCTGAGCAAGATGAGCATACCTAAGAGTTGTCTTGAAACTGCCGTGACCCATAATTTCCTCTACTGTCCTTAAAGGGCCTTGTTCCAACACCCCGTCTTCTACAAATAATCCAACCTTTCTTCCTTTTATATTCGCTCGTATTAATTACTGCTCAATCAATCTAGCCACAAAGTCAGATTTAAACTCTTCTGCGAGTAGGTCCATGAAAATTAGATCATACTTCTTACCGCAAAGTATCCTTGCCTTTCTCCTAATACCAATCTCTTTAAATCCAACTTTTTTATAACAAGCGATGGCTCGTTTATTAAACGCACCCGTAGCAAGCATGACATTGTTTAGGTTAAGAAGATTGAATCCGTAATCAAGCAGAAGACGCAGGGCTTCTCGGCCAAATCCCTTGTTCCAGTACCTTTTTTCCCCAATTACAATTGCTACGTTTGCCCTTCTATTTAAGTGATCGATATTCAGTAGTACACAACGTCCAACAAGTTTATCCTCTTCTGTTGTGATAATGTTATAGAGATGCGTTTGTTTACTAATGTCATGCTTCAAGAGTTCCTCTTCCTTTTGCAATGGGATCGTTTGATAAGCTTCTGCGCCCATTGGTATTGCGACCTCTAAGTCGTTAACCCACTCAGTATACTTTTGGGCATTGGTTATGGAACAAGGTGACAGATAGCATTTTTTTCCTATAAGCTTCTTAAAGTATGGCATCTTAGCTCCTCCCTAGAATTTTTTCTCTAACCGTAGAACAGGGCAAAAGTTTCATGAAAAAAAGTCTCTCACGCCAAATGAGTTGCCTTGGTGCATAGATGCACCAAGGCAAAGCCGTAAAGACATTCTCTGTACCATTTCGTATAAGTTGATATATAGGAAATCCGCTTTTTGTCAAATTTGGAAGATACAAAAATATGAAGAGGTGCTGAGATGGGCAACGACCACTACTAGACAGAATCGACGGAAAAGATGAAACTCCTTCGGACAGCTGTTTGTTTAAAAAGTTCACCCATGAGATTACTTGATACCGTGTATTCTCTTGTATTCCAGCCAGTTTTTCTTAAAGTATAAAAATTCCTCAAAGGAGTTCTGCAACAGGAAGGGATTATTTTTCTTTTCATGGCCAATAGTAGAGCTAGTTCTGATTCCGGAATCGTGTCCGGGATAAACTTCCACCTTCTCATCGAGAATGAGGATCTTTTTGTGAAGACTCTGGTACTGCGCTCTCGCTGCCTCATCTGAAGTGGTGCCACCCACCTTTCCTACGAATAAAGTGTCCCCAGTGATGAGCTTATTTTCCATCAGAATACAGATACAATCCTGGGAGTGGCCTGGGG
>Ga0209977_10000904_pt1 | contig 12411 bp, 11 predicted proteins | sample SumtaG_2_FD_183113 | JGI IMG/M metagenome (GOLD analysis project Ga0209977, IMG submission 183113) | Deep subsurface microbial communities from Indian Ocean to uncover new lineages of life (NeLLi) - Sumatra_00607 metaG (SPAdes) (version 2) | ecosystem: Environmental > Aquatic > Marine > Oceanic... | reverse complement strand
GAATGACTATTCCTACAGACAATAGCCGCTGTTCCTCTTCTCACGGCTTCTATAGCGTACTCGACCTGAAACAACCTCCCCTCTGGAGAAAACTGAGTTATAGCCATGTCATACCCTCGTCCTGCTTGCTGGAACATGATATTTATCCCTTTTTAATTTTTAATTAATTATCTTATTTTTTTTTTACTATTAAAATATTGAAATTTTTAATAAAATTTATATTTTGTCTAAATAAAGTATTAGCTTTTGAACACAAATTCATAATAAAAAATAAAATCTATTTGCTCAAATTCGGGATATAAATAGAAAAGAAATAGAATGTAATTTTAAAAGACTTGATAATAATTAGGTGAATTCTTCAAACAGTTTAGCTCCAAGCAACCTTATTGATAAAAATTGACCACTCAAGTAAAATCATACCTTCGTCTCGAGTATGTGCTATGAGGTAATCTCCGTCTTTTGTTATCGATCCAACTATATTACCCTTCCCCCCAGCTATATTTTTTGCCGCTAATTGAATTTCATCATTTTTTAATATCGCAAATCTATAATTCTGAAAGTTAAGAGCTGGTTCTTTTTGTTTCCACGCTACAAGCATAGCTTTAGCTTCTTCGTTTGATAAGGAAAATTCTTCGGATTTAAAAAGTATCTCGCCGTTAGAATCCAACAAGAAAATTTCTTCCGTACCGTCGTATTTTCTTAGTTCTTCAACTAAATAATTAAATCGTTGTTGTTCCATAACTCACATCAACAAATTCTTATGCTTTTCTTTAAACTATCATAAAAGTTCATCAATTTAAATTTTATCAGAACGAAATTAAGTTAAAATTAACTAATATAATTAGAGAAAATAAGAAATATTACGCCATACTTACTATTATAATAATTATTATTAGGATTCATATTTCTACATATAGGAATTTTTATGGTAAAAAATTTAGTTCTATACGACAAAATTTATAATGTCTATACAGATAAAGATAAAACAGAAATTTCAATAAGATATCGAAAGTATTTGAACGAATTAGCTCAAAGTTTTCCAAATACAAAAGTCCAAATAAAAAAAGTAAGACAATTTGACGATAGAGTTGAGATTCTAATATCGGGACCAGAAGAAGTCTTCCTTCTTAATTTATTTAAGAAAGAAGTTGGAGCTATCGTTGAGTTTGATAAGGTTGAAATAAATCAAATGTATAAAGGAGTCTTATTAGATGTAGGTAAGGTAGGGTTTGGAATTTTTGTGGATTGCGCTATTTTAAACCCTAAAACGGATGTTTTGCTTAATCTTCACGCTCTTAGAAAACAATTGTGTAAAGGAAGAGATGTTTCGCTAACAGAAATTATTAAAGCTTACGATTTTATCGATCGATTTCCTGTTTATATAAAGATTACTTCAATCGATAAAGAAAAAGAACAAATCCAAGGCAATCTAGACCAGAAGACTTTAGAACTTTACGGTAAATTAGTTGTGGAAAATCTCGAAGGCGTTTTTGTAAGCGGTGAAACAAAAGGTCAGTTCAAAAAAGCTCTTATAAGGACCGGTCATTATCGAGACATCGCTTCAATAGAGCGATTCGGATTTCTGGAGAATATCGTAATTTTAAGACAAAATACAACCGCTCCCGGAATTATTGCAGATATCGGCAAATACCTTAAAAATTGTAAGATGAGCGCAATTAGACCTGAAAGAATCAGAAAATTATTTGTATAGAATGGAAAAATGGTGGGCCCAGGGAGGATCGAACTCCCGATCTTCTCGGTGTAAGCGAGACGTATATTATTCAATTTCTAAAAATTGAATCATAACCACTAAACCATGGGCCCTATTAGTGCTTATTATATCAAATTATTTAGATATAAGATAGTAATTTAATACTTTAATATTTTTTTAAAGCGATTTGAAGATATTTTTCCTTATAAGGATAGCTATTGTCTCAACGATCAAAAATTGTCTAGTTTTTTATAATTTCATTCAAAATATTTTCTAACGACAATGCCTTTAATCAAATTTTTATCAATAAGTGTTAAGCAATGAAAGAACATAATGATAATGAATATAAGGATGAAGAAAATAAGTATGATATCAATGATGAAGATGTAACTGAAAATTATGATCTTGAAAACGATTTTGAACCTAAAGATGAAATATTTAATTTTCCTGAGCCAGAATTTCAACCTCATTATGAAGACGATTACTTAGATAAGCCATTGAACATTAATTTTGAACCAAGAGATGAAGAGATTAGTAAAAGAGAGCATTCTAAGGAAAAAAAAGAAGAAATTATTTCTCTTATAAAAAGCAAATGTGAGTCCTCCTTAATAAAAAAAAAAAGTACAAAACCACGAATCCATCACCCAAACCTTAAAGATGACTACTTCAAAAAAATAGATACAAAAGAAAAAGCTTACTGGCTCGGTTTCATATACGCAGATGGATGTATAGTTATCGATAAAAGACACCCAGGAACTCGGAGATTAACCATCCGAATTGACAAAAAAGATGAAATCTTAATTAATAGATTTGCTAAAGCAATAAGATTTAATTTATTATACAAAAAATATGAAGAGAAAAACAATATAATAGGAATTCAAATAGGAAATAAAAAATTAACTCGAGATCTGATATCACATGGTGTAATCCCTAGAAAATCCAAAAAGATAGAATTACCAACCTTATTAAATAGAAAATTAGATTTAGCATTCCTTCTTGGGTTTTTTGACGGTGATGGTACACAAGGTACTACAAAAATAACCTCAGGAAGTAAAAAGTTTGTTGAACAAATTAAGACTAAATATGATATTGATAATAAAATTCATCCAAAATATGGTAAGGGTATGGGATATGATTTTTATCTCGGAGGTGAATTATTCAATGAAATGCTCGATAATTATAAAAAAAGTTTAGGAAGGAAGAGATGTAGATTTTCAACTGAAAATGAGAGAATTACTAATATACGAAAAAAAGTATGGAAGGGTGGACATGAAAGAAAACTTAAATTGACTAAGGAAGAACTTGAAAACCTTGTATGGAAGATACCGAAAACAGTTATTGCCAAAAATAATAATGTTTCGGACCGCACTATAGGTAAATGGTGCAAAACCTGGGATATCAACACTCCACCTAGAGGATATTGGTCTAAAAAAGATGTTAAAGAAGGTAGAGAGTAGGTATCAAAACAAAAATTATTAAAGTTTTTAATTGTTATTTATAGAATAATTGAATTTAAATTAATTCAATTATAGTATCTCTTTTCAGTTATTTGCTCAGGTCGCTTAGCCTGGTAGAGCGCTGGATTGCTAATCCAGTGTCCATCGGATGCGTGGGTTCGAAAAGATGTTGCATTTAGCATATTATGGAAAATCCCACCCTGAGCGCTTAATAAATCAAATGTAGAGTTTTAAAATTTTAATACTTTTTCATTGGAATGAGCAGTTCATATTAAAGATAAATAAATGGATAAAAAAAAATAAAGTAGATTTTGTATTTTTAAACCTATTATTCTTCTTTTCTGGGCTTATTTTTTTTATAAAGCATGTAATAATTTCTTAGCTTGAAATCAACGTAATACCAGAAAACGCCAAACGGAATACATATCACCCAGTTGATGATTAAGTACAAATAAATGGTTAAATCATATGACAAATCAATTCCTAAGATACTTGCTCCGTAATGATCTCCATAAACTGAATAAACAACTGAAAAATATAAAATCTGTGTTAGTAGGATGTGATATGTAGATTTTCCTATTGTAGATATTGCTTTAGCAAACCAATTGTCCCATCTCTTTGGTATTAGTTTGATTCCCAATAAAACTAAAAACGCTGAATAAGGAAAAACGAATAAATTATAATCCCCTCTTATGAATTCAAAACGAAAATCAAAAAATTGGTATTGGATTAAGTAATAAAGGCTTACTGGGAAGATAATCCACATAAAAATATTCTGTTTAGCAAAAAGATTAGGTCTTTTTGAAAACCACATCCCTAACCCAATAGCAGAAAGCATGAAAAACGGAGTTGTAGCTACAAACAAGAACCAATATAGATATTCGAAATACGCTTCCCAAGTTGGAAATGGAGGTGCACCAAATATATTAAAGAGCGTCAATTGTAGCGACAATTCTATGACATAACATAAAAGAAGTGTAAGAATTTTCCAAATTAATTTACCAGAAAATCCTTTATATAGCAATGGTAAGAGTAGTATTGCCCAGAATATTACGGGTAAAAACCAATTCCCTGGCCCCCAAAAAGGCAATATTCCAATAAATAAATGATCGAAATCCCAATTCGCTTCCTCATACTGGTTTAGCGCGTTCCAATCGAATCCGTTGATCGCCAAGCCAATTAAAGAAGATACTAACCATAACACGATAAATGGATAGATATACCGCCAAAACTTTCTTTTAAAATATCGCCAAGAATACAGTTTTCTTAACCTTTTATCTTCCATTTTGCTAAACGATATACCCATATTAAAACCCATAATTACTAAAAATACGGGAATCGATATTCTTTCCCAAAACGCAACTCCAAGTTCATTCTTAATAGGGTCCCATGGAATTGTGTGGTCGAAAATAACCAAAAATATCATTATTGCTTTTAAAAAATCGACTTGGAAATATCTCTCCTTATTAATCTCGATTAGTTCGTTTTTAATAATATTTTGGTCGTCTGTTTCCATAATATTTAGCCCTTATTTCTAATTAGACTAATTTGAATATCATTAAGATTAATAATGTTCATAGTATGTATCAATATAAGTTTTGCTTAATCTCATAGATTAGAAAATAATAAATTTAAAAAAGAAAGAGGAGAAATTTAAGCTCAAAATCACTCTTGGATTATCTCAAACACCATTTTCTCGATAATTGGCTTCTTAGTGTATCGCTTATCGTAATACCAACCAACTAAATGAGCTTTTAAAGGAGGATCATTTTCGGGAAGATTAGGAATTACGATTATCATTACACCATTTGAGAGATATTTTAAAATTTTTTTATCGATTGCGTGTAATTTATCGTTTCCTGAAGGGTGTGTATGAGCCTGCCAGATTATATCTACTCCAAGCTCTTGTTTAAACTTCCGCATATTGTAGATTTTCGATTTCTTATATCGCATCCAACTTCTAGGTTTTACGTGAGTTTTGGTTTTTCTCAAATCGGGATTGATAATAAATTTATTAACTATTCCGAAGTTTTCTTTACGATCCGCAAAAATCCAGTAATTTTCGATGTTAGGATAAACTTCTGCTGCTCTGTTCGTGATTTCTTTAAAAATTCGATCTGGTATTAAATATCTAAAATCTTTTGCCCCGCTCATTTTTTATATCATCTCAATTATATAAAATTTACATAAAATTTATATTTTTCTTATAAGTGTTCCTTAAAGTATGAGAGTAAAATAAAAAAAAATTTATTTTATTAAATATTATCTATTTTAATACCTATATCATTATAAAAAAAAAGTAGAAAATATAGATCATCCATTAAACATGGATAATTCGGTGGAGTGTGATATTAATACCACTTTGTCGAAAAATCGTAATTCCAGAGCACCTGTAGCCTAGTGGTAAGACGCTGGCCTTGAGCTTACAATAGAAACTATCAAGTAAGCCAGTGCGCGTAAGCGCTCGGGGGTTCAAATCCCTCCAGGTGCGTTTTCAATGGTGATTTTAGTAAACGGGGCTATTAGCGCAGGCAGGTAGCGCATCCGGCTCTTAACCGGCAGGTCGGGGGTTCGATTCCCTCATAGCCCGCTCATTTTTTAAAATAAAAGAAAAAAGATTTATCTCTTTATAAATATTGAAATATAACTTCAAAATCAGAGAAATCAAATGGTTTTAAGATGTAGCCATTGGCTTGACTTTCCTCAAAATTTTTTTCTACTTCAGAACCCGGGATGGCTGTTAGTAAATAGACCGGAATATCTTTAAGATTTCTATTTGATTTAATTTTTTTACAGATGTCGTAACCGCTATAATCTGGCAAAATAATGTCGAGTAGAACTAATTTACATGGGTTATTGGCTAATTCTTGCAATCCTTTTGTTCCACTTACGACACCCTTACAAGAAAAACCTTTACTATCAAAATAGCTCGTTAACAAACGAATAGTTGCTAAATCATCTTCGATTAGCAAAATATCGTATTGAGAGCTTTCCGTTTTTATATTGTCTAATATGCTAATAATTCTATTCTCGAGAAGTAAAGATTGGTCGAAGATATTTTGAATTGTATTAAATACATCATCCACCAATTCCTCCCTATAATTCTCAATTAATAGTTGTGAAAACCCCTTAATTGATGTTAATGGCTCTTTCAACGCGTGGGATATGTTCGTAAGAGTTTTCTCGTCTAGTTTATGCAAATCTTCACCGATTAAACCAGATTTCTGCTTAATAAAATAATTTACGCTTTCTCTTATGAGTTTTGATACGGTTTTGTATTTATCCTTATGAGTATTTATAAAATCCTGCCAGTCAGCTTTAGTTTCATCGGCTACATACAACGAAATTCGCTCTTTTTCGCGATCATAAATTTTTTCTCCTTTCAACCATTTAATAAAGCCTTCGGTTATTGAACCGCGCCAGATAGCGTATTTATCGGTTTCCTCTTCGTATTCTTTCATTAGTTTTTTAGTTTTTTCGCTCTTCAAATCAAGATTTTTTAATTCATTTTCAGTCAATTTAGGCATAGAATAGTTATTCGCATCGTTCGAATTACTATTGCGTTTCTTTTCGTCAGGAATTTTTAACACCTTTATTTTTATTTTGTGATTTAATTGTTTTTTACCGTTCAAAATTTAATATAAATATTTATTCATTGTAAAAAATTCTATCTTCGTTATATCAAATATTACATAAAAGTAATTTTTTACAAAAAATAAACATTGTTTATTTTAATAATGTAAGTAATCTATAATATTTTATCTATAAATGTAAGCATTTCTTTCTCTTATAATAAAGGATTATTATAGTAGAATCTGAATCTAATTATTTTGCTCTTCCGTTTAATATTTTAAAAATAACGTCAAAATCAGAAAAGTTAAAAGGTTTAAGAATAAACCCATCTACTTTTGTTTCTTCAAGGTGTTTTTTTACCTCAGACGCCGAAATGGCCGTAAGAAAGTACACAGGAATTTTTTTATAAGAGTTATCAGTTTTTATGGTTTTACAAATATCGTAACCACTTAAATCTGGCAAAATTATGTCTAATAAAATGACTTTAGGTATGGTTCTTCGTAGTTCTTCTAATCCTTTCGCTCCGCTAACTACACCCTTACAAGAGAATTTTTTACTGTTAAAATAACTAGTAATCAATCTAATTGTCGCTAAATCGTCTTCAATTAATAAAATGTCGTATGGAGCACTATCAGGTTTGATGTTGTCCAAGAAATTCTTTATAATATTCTCTAATAAATTGCTTTGATCAAAGATATTTTTCACAGTTTCTTTTACGTGATTACTTAATTTATCTTTATATTCTTCGCTCTCAAGCAATAATTGAGAGTACCCTTTAATAGAAGTTAACGGTTCTTTTAACGCGTGAGATATGTTGGATATTGTTTTCGGGTTAAGTTTTGATAATTCGCTCGAAACTTTACTAGAGTCTTCAATAAACGACTTGACGCTCTGCCTTATTAGCTCAGAAAAAGTAGGAAAATCTCCTTTGTTTGTGTTGATGAATTCCTGCCACTCATCCTTAGTGTCGTCAGCTACATATAAAGAAATTCTTTCTTTATCTCGCGTATATATTTTTTCGCCTTTTAGCCATTTCTTAAATCCCTCTGTTACGGCCCCCCGCCAAATCGCGTATTTACCCGTTTCTCTCTCGTATTTCTTCATGAGACGTTTAATTTTTTCATCGTTCAAATCAAGTTTTTTAATTTCTTCTTCGGTCATTCGAGGACTATCGCCGTTTTTTTCAGTTTTTCCCCCCTTCTTAATTTCAAGTTGCTCCTTCTCCGTTTTTGAATTATGGCTTCCTTTTTTTGACTTATCTTCCGATTTGTCCAAGTTTCTACGTTCTTCTGTGATTAGTATTTCACCTTAACACACGATTTTTTCCAAAAAATTAGTGAAAGAAGTATTATTTAATATTATCTAAATAGAAATTTTTTGCTCACACTTAAGCAATTAATTTTTTTTGAGTAATTTAAGTCGCGCCATCTTACGAAAAAAATGAAGCTTTAACAGATTTCCACATTCCAAAATAATTCCTTGTTATGAATCGAAAAATTCAATCACGACAAAAAAGATTCTTTACTTATGGTATATATCGATATTATATAGATTTTTAATCCCATTAAAAATATTTATATTCAAATTCATTTTTTTCACAGAAAAAAATTGAATTCGTTATCAAAAAAAAGTTTTGTTGTTATTATTAGTAAATATTTTAATTAAAATCGTAATGTTTAAATATGTATGTAGACTAATTTGTTATAACAATCAAAATTATGTGTGTACAAAAAATAATTTTTGTTATCAATTAATTCCTATGAAAATTAGGAAAATAAAAAAAAAAAATTTAAAAAAAGATAATTTTTACATGGTTTGGAAAGAGGTATGTTAAAATGGTCGTAGAAATAGATGTGTTATCAAATTTATGCCCCGAATGCGGGGGAAGTACAATCAATGTTATAGAAAGAGGGGAAACCGTCTGCCAACAATGTGGTTTGGTTGTAGGTGAGAGAAATTTAGACATTAACCATAGCGGAATTAGAGCCTATTCTAAACACGAAAAAGATAGAAAGGAGCGTACTGGATCTCCTATGTCGATTTTGATGCCAGATATTGGCTTAAGTACTGTTATTGATAGGACAAAAATCAAAAACCCAGATTTAAGACGGGCTGCTAAGTGGAACACACACTTGTCTTGGGAAAAACGCAATATGTTAATGGCTATAACCGAATTAAAAAGAATTGGTGGTAACTTAAATTTTCCTGAAAGAGTAAAAAAATCAGCAGTGCGATTGTATAAAGAAGTTTTTAAAAGACAACTATTAAGAGGCAGGTCAATTAATGGCATGGTTGCGGCGTGTGCTTATTACGCGTGTAAAGACGAAAAAGTACCTATTACTCTTCAAGAGATTTTAGCGGAAGCTTCTATTAATGATAATATCGTAAAAAAGTGCTATAAAATATTGGTTCGGGAGTTAAATTTAAAAATATCACATATCGATCCAATTACACTCATTCCACGTTATTGTGCAGATTTGAATTTAGGGATTGAGGTCGAAAAAGAGGCGATGCGCGTACTTCAAAATTTTATTAAAACTACATCGATATCTGGTAAGGATCCTAAAGGATTGTGTGCGGGCGCCATATATCTTATTGCGAAGTTGAGAAATGTTAAAGTGAGTCAGAAAGATATTTCGCGCGTAATTTCCGTTACGGAAGTCACATTACGCTCAAGGTATAAAGAACTCCTTAAAAATATCAGTTTTAATTTTGCTCCATCAAATTAATTAATATTTTGAAAGATTTTTTCATTATTTTTCTTTATTTTTTAAAAGAATTAGCAATTGATTTTTTAATTTTAAAAACTAATTTTTATAAATATGTTGATTTCGTTCTTATGTTAATTATCTTGACTTAAAGACCGGTCGTACTTGTAAGAAGAACCATAATATAATCGGCAACGCCTTCAATAGAATCGGAAATAGCTTCTAAAATGTCGAATATGTTTCCGATAGTAAAAATTGTAAAGAAATTTATGTTGTAGTCTGTTTCTTGAAGGCTTTTTCTTAATTTAATATTTAATAGGTCCACTTCGTGTTCGTATTGATTTATTAGCTTAGCGTACTCTCTCACATTTTTCCTTTCTTTCACTAAATCAAGCACGATCTTATCTAAGTATTCAACTGCTTCTACGGTTGTTTCTATTATTTTCAAGATAATACTTACGGTCTCTTCGCTACTTTGTTCCCAAAAACTTACTGGTATCGTAAGAATTCTTCGAGCAACGCCAGTACTACAATTTGCTACATCATCCAATCTTTTTACTAAATGTGATAAGTTTAGTCTTATGCTGGGGTTTAATTCTCCTATAGAGACATCTTTTTGGATTCTCCTTCTTAATCTATCCGCATCGTCTTCTAGAAGATCAACTTTTAAAAATTTTTTATTAGCTTTTTCGATATTTTTCTCTTTTAATAATAAATTTAACCCAACTTCTAATTCTTTCACGCATTCTTGAACGATTTGCGCGTGTTTGATCGTTTTTTCCAAGACATTTAAAGTTGTTTCTCGTTTTAAAAATTCTATTAATGAACCCATTTTTATCACATATTTTTTACTTTTTTTTGTATTGCTTTATATTAAGATAAATTATATATATTTTATTATGTTAATCCAAATAAATTAAATCCAAAATAAATAAACCCAGCAAAAGCAGCTGCTATTGGAAAAGTAAGAACCCAATATATCCCCATTTTTCCTAATCCTTTATAATCTACTTCTTTTTTTTGAGCTAAACCCATACCAATTATACAAAATACGATGACATGACTATGAGATATTGGTAAACTTAATAATGTAGCAACCATCAAAATTAAGGCAGTACTTAATTGAATAATTAAACCTTCGCTCGGACGAGAATCAATCATTTGCGACGCTAAGTTTCTAATTACATATCGTGCGGCAATATATATTCCAATACAAGAAGAAATCCCGCATAGAAATGCGTAGAATAAATACTGCCCCATATTCAACGAGCCATTGTCCAATAACCCATAAAGGATACCTAAGGCCTCGCCCGAATTTGCTCCCACCCATATCTCGGCAAATATAACAGTAATTAACAATAACCATTTGAAAATCTTTTCAGAATTCTCGATCTGGTTCAAACCTTTTAATTTGGATAAATAAGTTTTAGCAATTATTTTAAAAAGTACAAAAGTAATAATTAAACCAAACACAGGCGATATAAACCAACTAAGGACAACATTTCCCAATTTAACCCAATTAAACGCTGTTTCTGGATTTACTCCTCCTTGTAAAAAAGAATACACGATTACAACTCCAACTATGCTCCCTATTAGTGAGTGAGTGCTGCTTAAAGGAATTCCCGCGAAACTTCCAACTACTAACCAAATTATACTGCTTATCAAAACAGTTAACAACATAAAAGAAGTATAAGTTAAACCCTCTCCTAATAAATCAGCACCTACAGTTTTTGCAACAAACGCAAAGCTAAAGGAGAACATCCCAGCACCAACAGCTACACCCCCAATTAATAATGCAACCTTAAACTTTATAACTCCTGCTCCTACTAACGAAGATAAAGTTTCGTCATTAGCGCCTATAGCGAATGCGAGGGAGATTGCCAAAATAATTAAAACGATAACTAAAATTGAAGTTAGGTCGCTCACCATATCAAATCGTAGTTTTATATTTTAATCGAAAATTAAATATTTAGTCGTTAAAAATTGAATGTACTCTGAAAAACTCTTGATGTGGTCAGCCATCATCATTACACCTTCTATTAATTCTTTCAAGTAAAGGAAAGTCCTTGATAAGTAATCCATATCATAATTATACAAACGGTTAAGAAGTTGCCACTCTTCTTTTCTCATCCTACGCCTTTCTTCTTTGATATTTTCGCAGATATCGTGAGCTTTGGTTAAATCAGAACCAATAAATTTGATTGCGTCTGTTAATTGATTTGAAATCAATTTTAATGATTTAAGTATATTCAGTATTTGGAGTTTAAAATCTTCATCAGGAAATACAACTCTATAAAGGAGCATTTTGTTAGCAGAAAATTCTCCAATGTTTTTAATATCGTTAATTTTATTAAATAGTTTAAGCCTGTCCGCCTTTGAAAACATTAACTTAGATTTAAATATTTTTGATTCAAAAGCTTTTTTGATTCGAACTTCAGTATTAGTCTCAATGACATAATTTAGGTTTTGTGTGAAATTGTCAAAATCTTCCTCGACAAGAAATTCAATGCCTTCAATTAATTTCAAATTTTGTTCGTTTATGTTGTCAACAAATAAGTGCGTTAATTCATCAATACTTAATTTTTTTAACTCTTTCTCACTTATCTCCTTCATACTGAATATAACCCTTGAGAATTCTTAAATTTTTGATATATACGATATATATAATTAATAATTTCTATTGGGAATTTAATTTTACCATTTTTTTATTAATACCAAAATATATACATTGTATGTTAGAAAACTAGTAGCCTTACTTGAAATTTAAATTAATTTTTTTATTATCACCTTAAGATGCGCAATGTTCAAAAGTTCTACTTTTTTCGGTGTTATCACTGTGGTGAATGGTTTTATAGCAATAAGATATTAAAATCAAAAAAATGTTGGAAATGTAGTCGGTCGTTTCAGTTTAAAAATTCTTTTAAAATTTCCAAGATGGTAACGCTCCAAGAAGCCATTAAAA
>Ga0209977_10000903_pt1 | contig 12418 bp, 15 predicted proteins | sample SumtaG_2_FD_183113 | JGI IMG/M metagenome (GOLD analysis project Ga0209977, IMG submission 183113) | Deep subsurface microbial communities from Indian Ocean to uncover new lineages of life (NeLLi) - Sumatra_00607 metaG (SPAdes) (version 2) | ecosystem: Environmental > Aquatic > Marine > Oceanic... | reverse complement strand
ATTGGGGTTGGAAAAAACAGCTATAATAATTGCAGTTCTGATAACATTAGGTGTGATCTTTCAGGCTATAGAAATTGCAAGCATATTCACAATTACTCGAATATCAAGAGTATACTATAAAGCTAAAAAAACCAAAGCCCAAAACAAAAAACTTAATTAAAAATGTGTCTAATCAACAGTACTACTCACATATCCAATTAAACATCCTTTAATAACTTTATTGAATTGAATTTTTGGATAATGAAAATTCGGTGTTTTGAGTGATTTTCGCATATAAACATGAAAGACCTCAGTTCTAATACATTTTAAATTTTTTATGCTTAGGAATTACGCAATTGAAAACATGTTTCTTGTGAATTCAACTGCGTAACACTTAACAAAATTAATATAATTCAACTATACCAATTAAACCTTCCTCCTGATTAGAAGCAACACTCTATCCAAGCAACTGTAAAGCAATCCTCGGCTGCTGATTGGCCTGAGCCAACATTGCTGATCCTGCTTGCTGCATGATAGCATTCTTAGTCAATTTAGCAGTCTCAGTTGCTATATCTGCATCCATAATACGTGATCGTGCAGAATATGTGTTCTCCACAACATTACTCAAATTGGCTATGACCGACTCAAAACGGTTTTGGTAGGCACCAAGTTCAGAACGGATTACCGAGACAGAATCCAGGGCAGCATCAATTTTACTGATGGCAGAACCAATCTTGTCCGCAGAACCAGCACCAGCACCAATACTTATTTTAATTCCTGTAGTTGAAGTAAGACCAAGGGCGGAAACACGGGCATCACCAATAGATACATCAATCATCTGACCTACTTCAGCACCAACCTGCATCTTCTTACCTACGAAACCACCACTCAACAGACTTTGACCATTAAACTCAGTTGTATCAGCAATTCGCTCGATCTCATCCATCAACTGGGCAACTTCTCTTTGTATATCATCACGATCACTTCCGGTCATGGTTGCATTATTGGATTGAATGGCCAACTCACGCATACGTTGCAGGGCATTTGTGGTTTCATTCAAAGCACCCTCTGCTACCTGCGTCAATGATATAGCATCATTGGTATTACGCATAGCCATGTTCATGCCTCTAATCTGTGAGGTCATTCTTGTGGATATTGATAGTCCCGCTGTATCATCACTTGCGCTATTGATACGCAAACCGGATGAAAGTCGTTCAAAAGTCTTGCTCATATTGGACGTAGATTTTGTCAGATTCCGGGTTGCGTTTAATGAAGCGACATTAGTATTAATTGAAAGAGCCATTGGTTCATTCTCCGATTTATGCGAAAATCCATATTCCGCTTTAATATAAAGTACCATTCCCTGGTTTGGAGGTGAGCTGTTCTTTAATTCTGGCCTGCCCAGGCCACTAAAACTTTCATTAATTTTCCCTAATTTTAAAGGTTTACGCCATTCAAAGGGATATACCCCTGTGTTCATAACGATTCAAACAGGTTCTTAAAAAACATTATAAAATATGGAGTTGCACCCACATTTACCGTTCGCCAAACCCTGTATTGCTTATCGACATGACTATCAAATTCTTTACCATTTTTTGTACGTGAGTATGGCGAAACACAAGCCTACAAATATTATTCAAACTTTATAGAGCGTTTTGAGGAAATAGCCGAACATCCATACTTATGTTAAATTGTTAATGATATATGTAATAGGTGCAGGCGTGACTTGTACGGAATTGACAGTATTTAGCATTATATACCTATTTTATAGGAACCGGCCCCGTGCCTCCCCCCCTTTCCATCCAAACCAATATGGCACATGTCATAGCATCCACTTGATCATCATATAGATGACTATCATCTGCTGTGAATCCCGTACATTCATTCACCAAATGATCTACCCATCGGTATCCAGGCATTTTTGAATTGGGCAACTCCACTCTCCCAGCGGCCATTGGCACAGCACATTGATTCACACGAGCCGCCTTATCACCACTGGTTTTCTCCAAATTTGGCTCCCAAGGCCTGACGGGTGTACCATCTTTCCTAAGCGTTTGTATCAGACTTATTCCTGACGCTTTATCCTCAATCCAGAATTCAGATGCTCTCGTAATCCCCCTAGATACATTATGATGCTTGAACCAAAAAGCCTTTGCCTGTCTTAATAATTCTGGAAATTCCCATTTCCCTCTAACTTGATCGAGTAAAATTATACTACGAGTATTGTCCACACCCCAACACTGAAAAACCGACCAATCCGCCGTATCCTTTGCTTTAAATGCCGTATCACCAGTGATATATTTCAACGTCAGTCGCTTTTCCACGGTGTCCAAATCATTCCAATACCGAAACCATTTTTCCTGCATCAAACTAAACGATGCATCACTGGGAACTTGCATATATTGGGAATAATACAAATATGGATTGGTTTCCTTCATTTCCATCAATTCCTGGTAACTAATTCGTCCAGGCCATATCGTATTTTTTTCATTATCGTGGGCAGGAATTTGCAAAACTTCCCATTTGTCCCTTTCTGTTTGGAGAAGGTGGCCAGCTAAATCTTGAGGATGAAGGCGTTGCATAATTAATAAAGTGGGTGTTATGGGGGATTCTTTCCTGTTTTTCCTGGAATCAAGAGTTCCATGATACCACTCAATACATTTTTTCCTTTCAGCAGCGGAGTCCTTGTCTTGTGCTTTCAATGGATCATCAATAATTACACAACCACCAAATTCCTCTCTAAGTCTCCCTGCTCCCCACCCAGTAATTCCACCACCCACACCAACCGCTTTCACACTCCCCTTTTCTTTTGTATAAAAATGAGACTTTTGGCCACCTGCTTTTTCTCCAACCATCAACACCTCAGCACCCCAATCAGAACCAATCATACTCCTGTACCAATCACTTCCTAATGTAGCTCTAATTTTAACTGCACTATCAGTGGAAAGTTCGCTACCATATGAAGTAATTATAAATTCAGAATCAGGAAACCAACTCAAAGCCCAAGGGACAAATGCCTTAACCCCCAAATCAGTTTTAGCACACCGAGGAGGCATTAAAATCATTAAATTAGTTTTGTCTAAAGTCCCAAGCACCAACTTTGTCAAGTAGTCAGCAATTAATTCATGAAATGGGTGAACCTCGCACATTTCCCCCTGTTGGTTTCTTTGTATCTTCCAAAAATCAATTAATTTCATTTTTCACAATATTCATTTTTTCGTTCATATTAATTTTTCCCATAATTTCCATGCATTAGTCCAACAAGATACGTATACTGTTGTTAAATTACACGAAATACATTGCACCCTTATCAATCCCTGACAATACACAACACGGCCCTGATGTACGTGTTTCATATATCATTTTTTTTGGCGGTCAATAACAAAAGGGTATTCCTGGCTTGCTGTGCTTTCTCATCATTCACACTTATATTAATTTCTTGACCATCAATACCAGAAATTTCCTCTCTTCTAGTGTCATGCCAACCATAACGATTTTTTAAAACAAACATAGACCCCTGTGCAGATTTCCCCGAAAATAAGAATTCCTCCGCATAAGCCTCGCACTTCATTCTAGCATATGTAATCACTTCCTCAAATTTAGGCCCCCTTTTTTTTATTCGAGACAAAGATGCATGACTAATCCCCAAAAAAACACAAAGACCACTCATGGTATACGGCTTAATTTGCTGGACAAATTCTTGGCGATACTCCTCACCATTTGCCCCCTTCTTCATTTCCCATCTACGAGACAAGCAACTATCGAAATATGTATTAACAATTTCTATGAATTCTTCTACAGTATCATAAAGACGTTTTTGAATTGCTCTCGAAGTTTTTCTTGTTTCAGTTCCTAAAGGCCAAATAGTCCGCGTCCATCGAACCATAATCCCCTGATAAAAAGATTTTTTCTTTGCACTAAGAAATACAGACTCATAATCATCACCCCAAAAACGGGAAGCACTCAAAAAATTAGAATGAATGCCTAAATGTTCTGCTAACGCACCCAATGTATATCTCTTCACCCACATTAATCTTTGTTTTTTATACGCAACTCCATTTATATCATAATTAAGAATCCACTCACGATTTATACAGGATTCGTAAAATTCTTCAATCTCCATTCGCATATCACCCGCTGTCTTCCACCTGCGATATGATGCAGGAACACTTGCTTTTTTATTCATTTAGAAAACTCTTGTCCATAAGGCTATGATTTTAAATAACATTTACACACAAAAATAGAACTATGGAACCTTGTTTTTGCCCAACAGTTACTTTACAATATTAACATAATTTACAATACAAAGAGACCATATGGATAGAATAAAATTTTTTGATACACCAATAACTACACAATTTATCCCCAAGAAAAAACTAATTCATGACTTTATAAAATCATGGAAAGATGATCATTTTACACATTCATTTATTGAAGAATTCTGCTTTTCCCATACTACTTTAAATGTGAAAAATGTTGTAATTTCAGGGGACATGTACGGAATAATCACACCTGACACAAAAAAATTTTACAACTCCCTCGCAGAATTTATCGGAGTGGTGTTTCTAATTCATAACACACCTTTCAACTGCAACTACACATGTATAGGGACTCCTGACAATATCCTGGCATTCAGATATCTATTCCGCCAAGCCTCTCAGCAAAATTACAAAGACTGGAAAAAATACGACAAAAGCTCCCGAGATTACAGCCTATGGACATGGGAAGAGGACTACTCCTCTTTCATATACGAAAAATACACACAACTGGACGAAAAGGCCCGGTTGTGCAAACAACACGAATACATCAACATGGCCCCCCAAATCCGCCGATGGTACAGGCAACAGTTGAAAAATAATTAAAATAAATTGACTTTACAAACCTCACAAACTATACTTTGAAGAAATGAGGCAAAATCAAAAACCACAAAGGACATCAATATGAAACTTGAACAATTCCCGCTAGACTACTACTCCAAACCGTTAAAGGTCTCATTCAAGAAACTTCCACGAAAAACAGGATTAGCAGCTGTGTGTGCCAATGAGCCATCAACTATTATCAAAATCAACAAAAACCCCGTAGGGGAAATCCAACCACCCACACGATACCAAAAACACAATAAATGGCAAATAGCTCTCACAATTTTCAATCCTGAATCAAGCACCAATGAAGTAAAATCCTGGCACTGGATTACCTTAAAAAAAATCTTTCCCAATGAACTGAGGGCGCGACTTTACGTAAAAGAAAATATACGCGAAATTGCAAAACGCTATCACCTTTACATCCTGGAACATTGAAAAATTAAAAATATTAAGAATCAGCTGGAGTGCAGATTGCGTGGATAGTTGGGCAGTTCCTTACGAATACACCACAAAAACTCAACTAAATCGCCATGACACCACAATCAAAGACAGGTTAACAAAAAAATGAATGCATTTAAAATAATTATGGACTATTTGAAGAAAAATAAATTAGATGGGCTATTCAACACGGACAACAAATGCGACTGTACAATGGATATGAACGGGGTCATACCATGCAAACAAATTAAAATGGATTGTATTAGTGGTATAAATATACCCGTGTCCAAAAATAGCGTGGACACTTTTCAAATAATTCCAAAAAACAACGCCCTATCCAACTGGCCAGAATGCCCAAAATGCAAAGAATCTAACAATATCCCCGAGCATAAAAAATCAGATATAAATTCATGTGAAAACTGCCGTAACACTGGAAAAATTATCAGATATAAAAAAGATTACGAAACCCTTGGTGATTTATTCTACACACGCTCGTACAATAAATTACTAAGTAAAGCCCAATAATTAAATTGATAAACACCCTGGAGAATACCTATGATTTGTCCAACATGTGGAAACTTATGTGATTCAGTCAAATATGACCATTGGGTATCAACAAAAACTTTCTCAAATGGGAACAAAACCATCAAGACAGAAAAAGCAATTAAAAGTTTATGTTGCCATGGCAAACTCTGCTGGATAGATGACGAAGATATCCCACCCATCTGCGAAAAAATGATCACAGATAAACTCCCCAAAGGCATGGTTATAAAACAAATTATGAAACTTGGGTATCTGGAAATTGATGCAGAAATGGCTGTGGATTCCGCAAAAGTCAATGCGTCTTTTAATTAAAGAGCATCTATGACATACCAAATTTTCTAAAATGCAAGATAAAATACTTTATGGCGTTACTCACCTAAATATAACAGTATTTAATAAGGAATCCACTAAATATGAATGTCCAAATTCTAATAGATAGCACAACAAGAATGCCCACGGTCTGGGTATGTGGAATATGCAAAGCAATGTACACATCAGCATACAAAAAAGGATATGAAAAAGCCGAAAAATGCTGCCAACCAAAAACAACCCCCCAACCAAAATGCAATACATGTGGAAATAAATACATAGAAAGCCCAATACGCACAACAAAAGCCCAATGTTTCCAAGAAGGCATAATCTTCTTCGACACCTATCTGTATAAAGGGGCTTTACTCATCATAGAAGGTGAAGAGAAAGAAGTTAAACACTTAATGAGTGTTAAGGCCCGTCACGCCTATCAAAGCTCAAAATTACTTGTACCTGGAGTAAGTGAATATAAAGACAACAAGAGCAATATCTCCGCTTTACTTGATTTTATATCTTTTTGTGAAAACACAGACAAATAAAATGAAAAATATATACAAAGTTCATTTTGAATTTGGAAAATGCAAGGCGCAAGTCCACGTCAAATCTAAAACCAAGGAAGAAGCCATTGCACGAGCAATTCAATTGCTTACTGAAAAAATAAAAATACGCGTATTCCAACAGAACCCCAGAACAACATGCCATTAGACAATAATTAGGAGGAATAAAATGCCAGATATCACCATGTGTCAGGACGAATTTTGCACTGACAAAAAACACTGTTACCGATACACTGCAACTCCATATAAAAACCACCAATCATGGTCTTCTTCATTTCAAAATAAAGAAAAGAAACCAAGAGAAAAATGTAACCATTTCATGAAAAACACAAACAAAGCCAAGCCCGAAGTACTGCAAAGAGTAGGACTTTCTATGCAAGTATGCGTGCCAAATGACTGGAATTACCAGCACGTTATTGACTTTGCTGAACAAAAAATCCCATGTGATACTAAAAAAGGATGGACGATTAAAAAACAAGACGAAAAAGAAACAAGTCAAAAATGCCTACTCAATAATGGATTTATCCACATCAATCTAAAATCATAAGAGAATAATTTGATGAGCAAAAAAGCATCTAACACCTCACCTCCTAAACCATCATGTAAACCACCCACACCAAAAAGGAAAACAAAAAAATTAAACTCCGATAACATATATAAATATAATATTATTGCATCTTAATGAAAATTATTACAACTAAAAACATACTGTCTTTTCCAAGAGATAAAGATTCCACATGCTCATCAATTTACGGCCTTTGTGAATAATGCAACTAACCAGTGAGTTAAAAAAATATCAAATAGAAGGAATCCGTAAAATTGAACACTTCAATGGCCGGTGTCTTCTTGCCGATGATCCTGGGCTTGGGAAAACCGTTGAGACTATTGCGTGGTGTCACTGGAAAAAAAAGAAGAAAATTTTAATTTTCTGTCCTGCTTTTGCCAAATATAATTGGGAAGATGAGATTATATACTGGATCAAAGACTCATCTATCCAAGTGATTCAAGGATTTTCCCCTGTAAAAATAATAGAAAAGTGGGTGATTTGTAATTACGATGTTCTTTTAGATAAAACAAGAACGGACATAAGGGTTGACCTGTACGAAGAAAATTGGGACGTGTGTTTGATCGACGAATCCCATTATATTTCAAATCCAAATTCCCTCAGAACATTAGCCGTAAAAACTCTAGTGGCTGACATTCCCCATGTGATCCTCATGTCCGCGACCCCTGGGAAAAACAGACCCATTGATTTATTTGTCCCTTTGAACATAATTGACAGTACAATTTTTCCTAGCTTTTACAAATATGGACATAAATTTTGTGACCCAAAACACAAACATGGAAAATGGGAATACAAAGGGGCCACAAATACCAAAGAACTACACAAAATTCTAACCTCCACCTTTATGATACGCCGTACAATAGAGCAAGTTTTCCCACAACTACCAGAACGAATTAGAATCCCTGTTTTGCTTGAAGGTGGAAAAGAGCTAGAAACAACCGATATCAGCCTACACGCTTTTGAGAAAATGAAGCAAAGTGCCGTCAAATCCAAACTCCCAGCTATGATCGAATGGATAAAAAATATGCTCATAACCGAGGATAAGCTAATAATCTTCGGGGAACATAAATTCACAATTGATTCCATTTACAACGCTTTTCCCAATATCTCTGTACGGGTGGACGGTTCGATCTCTTCCGCTAGTAAACGCCAAGAGGCCGTATACCAGTTTCAACGGTGCGACAATTGCGGGGTTAAAAAGGAATTTCATGGAAGGAACAAGGCCGCTTGCAGCGCATATGTACCAGACCTATCCACACGGCTATTTATCGGGTCTAGGGCGGCAAAGGAAAGTGGGACATTGACCGCTGCAAATCACACCGTGTTCACCGAACTTTGGTGGAGTATGAAAGATCACAAACAAGCAGAAGGTCGGGCATTCGGTCGGGCTGGTGATCTCCACGGAACAACAAATTGGTACTTGATCGCAAAAGATACCATTGAGGAGCATATTGCAAAAATAATTTCTTTAAAGAATGAACGCATGTCTATGGTGATTGATGGAAAAGAAGTTTCCAAAAATCTTCTACTTTCTGCCTTAATTAAAAAATACAAAAGAAAACAAAATGGCCAAAAAAACCATGACTACTGAATACCAATTAATAAAAAACATACTTAATTCCGCAAACAATAACAATGAGTCAATATTACGACCAAATATAATTACCAATGAAGACTTCAACAAAACCGATTATGAACAAAGACTCAGCTTTGTCCGAGGATTTAATATAGCACACATCAATATACATTCAAATAATATAGATAAGTGCCATCACCACGCATCTATGGCATACCAATTACCTAATAGTGATTGGTTTGTTTTTGACTGCTCTCAAAAAAATAAAAAATGAAACACAATTTTAAATAGGGGTGAAACCATGAACCAAAAATCATATTTTTTTATAATATTTATGTTGGTTTTTCTTGTACCAATAAATGCAACTGCTAATATAAAAAGTCTAAACTTACAAGCACACGAAACATGCAAAAAAGAGGCAAAAAAAAATTACACACACAAATCTGTAAATAATTGGTATATTATCTACGAATATCAAGATGAAATGAATTATTATTTAAGAACAAACATTGATATTGTTACACACAATATGTTTAACCAATCATCAACAATTGGTCTTGATTGCACAATACCACATGACCTAACATATACACACATAAGCACATATATTAAACCTAAACCATCTCCAGAAGAAAAGACCCCTCAAGTACATCATGGAGAGCAGATAATGCGGGTACAACAGGCAGGGTCCGCATGTCCTTCTTTTAGTCATTGGAAAAAATTCTCAGATAATATGAAAAAAAAGAATTATATGTATAATAAGCCAAAATCATGTTTTGTGGTAAAACGACACACACACGTATCAGGACCAATAAAAACTAAAACATATAACAATAATGATTATGTATATGTACGCATGAGCAATGGGAATAAATATTGGATGGAATCATTAGCTATTGATTTGCCTAGTAAAGATTGATTTGTTTTTGACTGCTTTTGTGGAATTTAAAAATGAAGTACACTTTTCAATGCGGATTTGATTCAACTCATGCCCCCACAATATCAATCACCGCTTTCAATGAAGAAGAAAGCTATATAATCATCTACTTTGTTTTACATGAAAAGAATGGGAAACCATCTATTGAAAGACGAATAATCAACAAAAGCGGTGATCATTTAAAAACAAACAACAACTTCCATAATCCTCTGTTATCTTGGGAATTTCAAATACGAAAGTCCATAATCCAATTTATGCAATTAAAAACACCCGATTCTCAGGAGAAAGACAACATGACGATAATTGCCCATAAAGCAAAACAACTCCTTCACTTATAAATGAAGAAAAATAGGCAAAAAACGAAACAAAAAACAATGATGGTTAGCTCCTTTTATTTTGAGCTAACCATCATTTTTGCTTCTTTTTCAACCCTATAAGAGCGATCCACCATAGCACAGCGATGCAGAGAGGGAAACTATGGCGGTGGTGGTAGATGATTGCCGTATCCAATAACCATAGCACAGCGATGCAGAGAGGGAAACTATGGCTGGAGCAAGAGAAACAAAGAAGTCATCCAAACCATAGCACAGCGATTCAGAGAGGGAAACTATGGCAGTGAAGGCACGTACTGCATTTCCCAGCATACCATAGCACAGCGATGCAGAGAGGGAAACTATGGCCATTCCGTCGACGCTGAAAAGTGTCGACAGACCATAGCACAGCGATGCAGAGAGGGAAACTATGGCACTTCCACTGGGATGCCTTCTGCCACCCATACCATAGCACAGCGATGCAGAGAGGGAAACTATGGCCGAGGGAATGCCTTCCACTAGGTATCAAGGACCATAGCACAGCGATGCAGAGAGGGAAACTATGGCCCAGAAGTATACGCGATACTAGACAAATACACCATAGCACAGCGATACAAAGAGAGAAACTATGGCGAATTATCAAGTCAATTTTGTTAAATTCCTGCAAGACTTCAACATACCATATTCTTTAACTGGAACAAAGCACAACAGAAAAGGGTGGGTCCAAATTGGTTGCCCCTTTTGTGCTTCCAGCATAGGCACTCATCTAGGCATTAAATTACCCGGAATATACGCGACTTGTTGGCGATGCAAGGGCAAGACTATACCCAGTGTCATCCAAACTATTTTATCAATTTCCTGGCCAGAAACTTTTGCCCTTATAGAGCAATACAGTTTTGGGGGAAAAATACGACAAGTAAAAAAGCAAAAATCCAAATTAATTAAGAAAAAAGTCGAGTATCCTATGGGGACAACCAACCTAACCCCCCGTCATGACTCCTACCTAGAATCTCGAAATTTCGACCCAGAATACCTGGAGAAAATTTTTGACCTGAAAGGCACGGGACCAGTTGGAGAGTACAAACACCGTATAATCGCTCCTATCATCCTTCAAGACACTTTAGTGAGCTTTCAAGGACGTGACATAACCAATAGAGACAAACTCAAATACAAAGCCTGTGAGAATGTCGAGGAAGCCTATCCACATAAACATACACTTTATGGAGCAAATTTAGCCAAAAGTGAACGAGTTGTTATAGTTGAAGGTATAACAGATGTTTGGCGTTTAGGTCCGGGTGCTGTAGGAACATTTGGAACGTCATACACAATCGCCCAAGTCCATATGATAAAAAAGAACTGGAAACAAGCATTTATCTTGTTTGACCCGGAACCTGCTGCCCATAAATCCGCCCATAATCTAGGTGCGTCCCTAGCCAACACTGGAATGAGTGTTGAAATTCTGTACTTAGATAATTGTGACCCCGGAGACATGGATAATGATGATTCAATTTCCCTCATGAAAGACCTCAGAATTTTCTAATCACGACTAAAAATACCCCTCTAGCTGTGCCACTTAAAACGGAGAAAATCTCCGTTTTAAGTGTAAAGTGAAAAGACTAGAAAAAGCCTTAATTAAGAAGAGCGATTGACTGCTTAACTTGTTGTTTTATAATAAATAAAAATTATAATTAATGCGGTTAAAACACAAAGTTATATTAATTTATGTCCAGGGGGCAATATTGCCCTCTGCGATTTTTAAATATAACTTTTAAAAGCAGAAAAAATCTTGGTTTAAAAGGCGCAATTAACTTTTTAATTTACCTCAACTTGTTGTTTTATAATAAATAAAAATTATAATTAATACGGTTAAAACACAAAGTTATATTAATTTATGTCCAGGGGGCAATATTGCCCTCTGCGATTTTTAAATATAACTTTTAAACTGCAAATTTTGTTTTTAATTAAGTTTAATAATTTAGATGTATATCAACAAGTTACGGGCAAAATTTTCCAGTGTTATAGTAACTAGGCGATTACTCTATTCTTTTAAAAGAATTAAAGGAAAAAGACTCTAAATCTCATTCTAGCACATTTTTTAACACACAAAAAAACAAACTTTTCAACCAAACACTATTCCATGCTTTTTAATTAAATTTCATCCATAAATTTCATCCATAAATTTCATCCATAAATTTCATCCATAAATTTCATCCATAAATTTCATCCATAAATTTCATCCATAAATTTCATCCATAAATTTCATCCATAAATTTCATCCATAAATTTCATCCATAAATTTCATCCATAAATTTCATCCATAAATTTCATCCATAAATTTCAT
>Ga0209977_10000902_pt1 | contig 12420 bp, 16 predicted proteins | sample SumtaG_2_FD_183113 | JGI IMG/M metagenome (GOLD analysis project Ga0209977, IMG submission 183113) | Deep subsurface microbial communities from Indian Ocean to uncover new lineages of life (NeLLi) - Sumatra_00607 metaG (SPAdes) (version 2) | ecosystem: Environmental > Aquatic > Marine > Oceanic... | reverse complement strand
TGTGGGGTCAAGCCGTAACTGTAAAATACCCAATTCCGGACATGGGTCACTGGTACAGACAAACCAAGGCCCTCGCCCGGGGAATCGGTCTAATGTGGGGAACACGCCACGCCACAGACGACACCGAATTGACTTCCCATCTTCTCGGTTTCAATATGATGCACCAAATTGAGCGCAGCCAAACCGAGTGGGATCCCGTCGCCAACATAGGTGACATCGGCAAGCTCGAGATCCGGGCACCCGCACCGACGAACCTTATCACCAAAGAGATATACGAAGAGGAGGGCTTGAACCCCGACGACTTCCGCGGGTGGCCCGGAGTCAATAAAGAGTGGGCCACCCTCGAAGAAATACACGACGCGATGGCGCCCGTCGCCACTGCCAATCTCCGGAACTACTGCATAAGAAACAAGTCAAACTTCATGGGAATGATCGGCGCTCAAAACGCCGTTGAAGGATCCCTCGTCCAGCTCGGAAACCTCGAGGGGGAGGACGCCGTTGACACAGACTACACCTGCCTATGCAAAAGCCTCCACGCGCTCCAGACCCTTGGCTATTATTTGCCACAGGACGCAACCGAGGAAGGGAAAACCTGCTTTGTCAACTACCTCCAGGCATACGAAGACCAAGGGATCTGCCCATCCACCTATCAGCTCATAGAATACGCGAGAGAACGATGCGGAATAAATATAACAACGACACCGCCGACCCCGTAAGCACAAGACCCCTTTTTCAAACACCCGGCGCCCGCCCGGATCCCGACCGGGTGACCGCCTCCTGAGGAGATGTCTCCCGCCCGGGAAAATTCTCCGGATCCAGAAAAAACACGCGGCCGGCGCACGATCGGCCGAAAGGCCAAACAACCGCAAACCCAACACCGACAACGTCGACCCTCACGGCCTCCGGAGAGAAAAACCACCACGTGGACCCGGGCCTAACCACTCCAAAACAAACAAAAACACTCCAAACCCACAGCCAAAACTCAGAGAAACCCAAAACGCCAAAATAGTTCCAAAAAAAGGGTGGCAATTCAGAAATAGCAAAGAGGAAGGGCGTCTTGTGGACGGTTGTGGCAGCTCCCGCGTTCCGCGGGATTGCTCACAACCGTGTAGCCGAACCATCCAACGTGGAGCCCACGGCAGACGCCAACTATGCCGCGGGCTTTTCCACGCCGGAGCCTTGGCCGGCATCCACAAGACGCCCTTCCTCTTTGCTATTTCCAAAAGACTAAAGATTAACAGCCTTTGAGAGGATGCACCCTTTTTTGAAACAAAACGGGCAGGGACCCTAAGACCCCCGCCCGCTTAAGAACACAACCGCCCACCCATAGCAATTATGTAGGACCGGCGCTTTCAGCGCCCTCCTTAGACGCGCGCTCCAGTTCGACCGTCAAAATAATCCGGTCGGTCTTTAGCTCAACTTTGGAGACCACCCACCCGAAACCTATCACAAGATTTCGCAGCCGTTCAATCTCGAGCTCGTCCGGAATCTCTGCCACAAGACCACCTCCTTTCCCGCCCACTACGCCCACGTCGCTTGGCGACACATTAAAAACAAGACTCCAATCCCAAGCGGCCAAAGAAGTAAAACGCTCACAAATAATCCTGCCAACATCACTACAAGAATGGCTTTTTCCACTCGATCCCCTCTACAAAAACTGTGACCCACCCGGAACGCCCCCTCAGCTGCAGGGCATTCCTTTGATCCCTCACAACGCTGATCACCCACCCTCCACAGCTTTTTCAATAAGTTTCGTACAGGCTCCGCAGACCCTTAAAATTTTCTCCGATCCGACTTCCATAGCCTCGAGGCATAAGTCACACGCAACGTACACAGGCCGCGTCTGCATTGGGTTTGCCAGGGAGTCACCCTCCCCGCCAGCGCCGTCTTGATGTCGCAACTTCTTCCTTTCGTCTTGAACCCACATGCGCACGACGGCCTTTGTTGCGCCGTGATCTATGGCGAAGCCTAAGTAATACTCGATCTTCCCAAGCTCACCCAGGGACCAGAGTTCCTCTGCCACGCTGTAGTTAATCTGTTTAGAGTGAATTGCTTTTTGAAGACAAGGCGGCATCTTTAGTAGGTCCATCCGACGCTTTACTATCCCGACAGACTTACCCATCCGGCGCGAGATCTCGTCAACTGTCAGTTTGTGCGTCTCTATCAGGTCTAAGTAAACCGCGGCCTCTTCTATCAGCGACACGTCCTGCCGTGACACGTTTTCGGTAGCCCGCATAAGAGCCACTTGCACATCGTCAAGCTCCGTCCACGACGCATCGATCTTTTTCTTACCCAGGGACCGACACGCCAGGAATCTCCTGTGACCGAAAACGATTTCAAACCGATCACCGACCGGACGAAGCAAGATCGGTTGTAACTGACCGATGCTCGCAATGGAATCCGCGAGCTCCTGGATCCCCTCTTCTGAAATATCCAGCCGGATCCTGCCAACCGGCTCGTCAATCAGGTCCAGGCTTACCGCCGTTCCCTTTCGACTTGAGGCTTTCCCCATCCACAAACCTCCTAACCGTCAATGTCTTGTCTTTGTTCTCCATTAACACAAAATGAGAAACGCCCGCCCACTCCAGTTCTCGCACGACCGATTTTGGAATGTTAATCCTCAGTTGACCACCACCCCAACACGCCTTGATGAAATGTTTAGCCATAACTCAACCCCCAGGCCCCTAAAACCATACACATCGCACCGAGGACATAAAGCACAAGAGTAAAGCCATTCATTATAAACCACCTCCACAACGCCTATTATCCTTTTATCCTTGACACGTCAAGTATAAAATGCTAGTCTCACGACATAAGGAGGTGATCCCTTATGGAAGGCACACAACACGCCACCTGGTTAGTGATCCTCCGCGACGACAGGTGGTTTACAACCGAGAAAGAAATCCATCCGGTAGAAATCTGCGTCGACCTAATTAAGCGCGGCGTCGACTGGAAAGACATCAAGCTCATTCTGCGGTTGCCGCCCGGGGAGCCAACCAGGTTCTAGATGCCGGCGCTCATAATACAGTATAACAACCGCCCGGGAGGCCGCGGATGAAACAGTTTACGAAAGTGTTTAACCCGACGGATAGCGAGGGCCGCCTGGTGTTGGACCTCGCGATCAATGGGTTTGTGGAGAAGTACTGGAGGAGTTGGGCAAAGCGCTTGCGACTTGTGGGCTTTTACCATTTTCAAACGTGCCCAGGGGATGGGAAAATAGAGCCCTACGTCTTGGTAGTTTTTGACGTGGTCGAGTGAGAAGGAGAAAAGGAGACCGGACAACGGGTGACCCCTCCGCAAGCGGCCACCCTCCCCGTTGACAGGTGCCAGTTTTTGAAAGGTGGTCACTCTGCGGGACCCTCTCCACGTAGCGGCCCCCCCGCAGGGTGACGACAAATTTCAAGATCAACAACACCAAGGGACTCGAGGGTCGGGGCCGGCACCCCGCAGCCTGATCACGACTAGGGTGGTTCCCTTCCTCCTTGATTGCTGCGGGACCGGCCCCCATACGTTGACTGTGACACGAATCTCAAGCCCCAACGTGGCGAGCTTAAGAGCCCGTAAACCCCGGCAACCCTCCAACGACGCGGTCGCGTCCCATAACGAGGGGTCTGTCTGGATGCCAAACAGCCGGGGAACGGGCTCTAAACCGTCCGGGCGCCGCCAACGACTCGCTTGCGCTCCCTGTTGTCACAGACCCGGAGGCAGGAGCACCTTACCTGCACCGCCACCTAAGAGCTTGCTCCCTGTATCACCCACGACATTAAGGAGACGCCGGCACGTCTAAACCCCGCGTGTCCGGCGTGTCAGATGCTCGGCCTCCACTCCGCTATCTTCCGCGAGCTCCCTCCCGCGCAGTGATCCTCGCGCCTCTATCCTGTTTCCCCGTTCAGAAAAAACAGGACGGGAGGCGATCTAAGATGAAAAGCAAAGACAAATACCAACTACGCTTGGTGATTATCAGGCTCCGACGACGGACGAAAAAGCTGCGTCTTGCATTAAAATCCCTGAAAAAGGGAGGTGATTTTTCGTGAAATATCTATGCGCGTTCTGTCATAAGCATTACGAACACGAACAGACAGACGACCATACGCCTTTGGCTGAGTTGATCTGTCCGCCATGTGCTAAAAAAATGCACATTGAGCTCCAAACCCATCCAAACGACCCCGAAGACGACGAGATCGTCATTTTCGGGTGGTGAGGATAACCTACCCGGCCCCCGGTTCCCTCGGGGGCCTTTATTCTGTTCAACTTCCAACTCCATAACCACCCGAAATCACTCACCCTCGACCGACTTGCGGAAATACCGCAACTCATATCTCAGGTACAGCGTATATGAATATCTTAAGACCTAGAGGATGTCGGCGGCAGCTTCGCGACCGCCATCGACATTCTAACCGAACCGCCCAAGCCAACCCCTTGATAATGCAGAGAAAGAGCGTTAGTAAGGAGGGGGAATGAGCAAGGATCGTGCCACGTTACCCCACTTGACAACTTTCGCTTGCTCTGTTATCAACAAAACCGACCCTTCTGCAGAGGGTCCGGTAATCCCAAATCACTCCTTTGGGCAGCCATCCTAGGGAATTACCGGGCTGCCCGTCCTTTTGTCCGGGATCTTCTATAATGAAGGTTGAGGCCAAAAAACCACGTCAAATATCAACAGCCCCTAACCGTTTCGGACTTTCAAGAATGGTGCCAATGAGTAAATCATTAAATGCCGTTCAGTTTGATATGATCCTTTTGGCTAACAAGAACATGAAGCATTATAAGCGGACCTGGTATAATTATCCCCGAGACGCGGAGGTTGGCTGGTTAAATAAGTGGTTTCGCCGGAAAATCGGACTGAGTTGGCTTGATGATTGCAGGGGCGTTCTAAAAAAGGGCGGGTGGGTCTATAGGTGGCACACGGCACGGCCCGCTGAAGGCGGGATGTTCCACGGTTCTGAGGCACGCGGACAATTTGCATGGAAAATAGTCTCTATGCTTTCCTCTCGGGGAATCACAGTAGAAAGAGGCGTTTACCGCGTCGCAAAAAAGTCATGGAAACCCTTAAAACCACCGACCGCAGCTCCGTCGGAGGTGCCGAAAGACCAGGAAGTTCCCCAAAAGAAATCAGGCCCGGGCGACCCCGAAGATCCATAGTCTTGCAAACTACGCGGTTTGAACCGGCTCGCCTTATTCAAAACCCGTCGCCTCTAATTACCATAATGTAATTAAACCCTTGACGTACGCCCTCCCGTTGTGTCAATACTTTGACGCTCTGATGTCAGTGTTTTGACAGTCTGATGCATATAATCGTTTCACAACCCAAAACAAGGAGGCAGTCTGATGGCAGAGATCAAATCACTATCCGCTATCCGTGACAAGTGGACTCGAGTCACCCCTGGACGGACCGAGGACTATAAACTTGGAATCCAAAACCCCCGAAGGGACTGGGAAACCGAGACCTTGGAAGGCGAGGGAAACTGGAAGGCTGGCATCGATGCCGCAGCCGCCAAGGGCCTGTTTGCTAAGGGTGTCAAAGAAGCGGGTACCGGGAAATGGAAGGAAAAGGCTCTCAAGAAGGGGCCTGGTCGATTCGCAGAAGGCGTCTATATTGCCGGTGATGATTACGAAAAAGGCTTCAAGCCCTACCGTGAGGCCATAGCCGCCGTTGATCTTGGACCCAGGTTCCCGCGCCGAGATCCGAGAAACATCGAGCGAGTCAAGCGCGTCGTGGACGCCCTGATAGCCGCTAAGATAGGCTAACAATTCGCGCGCTCATAACTCGCGCGCGCCACCTTTTCTCTCCTCATTCAAGGGAGGTTCAAATGCCAATTCCGATTTTTAAGATCTTTATGGTGTTCGGTATTGTTTCCATGTGGGCCACCAAGGCCCTGCAAAATGGCAAGATCACCCTCCTCGAGGGCGCGGACCTTGCCAGCCAGTTGGGTGTTGCCCTGGGGATCCCGACCGAGCTCGAGATCCCGGCGCCCGCCCCTGAGACCGAGGAGATTTTGATTGAGACCGAGGAGAAACCCCCCGCAGAGACCGAGGAAGTTCCCTTAAAGCTCAGGGCCACCACTTAATAACCCGTTCCACGGGTAGGAGGCTTAGACACATGAACTACAGACTTGCAACCATCTTCTCGGAGGCAACCTACAACAATGACGCCACCGAGATCATAGACCTCAACGTCACCGATCCTATCTCTCAGATCATTATCCGGTTTCAGCCCAAGAACGGCGCAGAGGCAGACTCCGCCGGTCACCCAATGAAATGTATCAGCAAGATTGAGCTAGTCGACGGCAGCGATATACTCTTTTCGCTCTCAGGACAGGAGGCCCACGCCCTAGACTGGTACAGCCACCACCTGGAGAGGCCCAATATCTGTTGGTATCTCCCCAATCAGACCCACGACCACGCCATACACATCTCTTTTGGTCGGCACCTTTATGACCCGTTGCTAGCTCTCGATCCTGCAAAGTTTACCAATTTGCAGCTCAAGATTACCCTGAGCATCGCGTCCGGAGGCATGAACACCAGCCAGGTTATTATGTCTATTTTCGCGCATCTCTTTGACGAAAAGGCCATCACTCCGACCGCCTTTCTCATGTCTAAAGAGATCAAGGACTATACGCTCGGCGGGGCCAGCCACGAGTACACCGATCTGCCCGTTGACCATCCCTACAGGAAAATGCTTTTCCGGATCCAGAAAGAAGGTGCTGGTGTTGACTATTGCTTCGACACCCTGAAGCTCAGTGAGGACAACGACAAGCGCATCCCCTTCAATCACAAGATTCAGGAAATCCTCCAGGCCATCACCGCCCAGGTGAGGCCATACCGCGAGTGGATAATTATAGCGGGCGGGGGATCTCCGAGGTACTTCCATTGTACGCCCGGCTATTGGCCCGGCTTTTCGCTCACTCATTGGGAGGGCTCCGCCATAGCACAGGACGCAACTGTGTGGGAAGGTGACGGCGGAAAAGCACAACTCATCACCACCGGCGTAGGTGGTAATTACCAGGCCCTCTGCGAGGGATGGTGCCCCCATTCCGTCATTGAGATACCTTTCGGCCTCCAGGATGATCCCGACGACTGGTACAAGGTCGCCGAGCTCGGCGCGCTCCGCCTGGATATCAAGGACGGCGCCAGTATGTCCTCAAGCGAAAGCTGCCAGATCTTTATTCAGCAGCACAGGTTATATACCTAGTTCGCTTGCGACATTTATACCAAAACCAGTGGACCGAGATCATCACGCCCGGCCACGACAGACAGGTCTGCAGCGACCAGGTCCGGCCGGGCTGGATCCTGTATGTCCATAGTTGTTATTTACACTTGCCCGAGGCTAAGTCCGGAGACGTGGCAACTATTTACTTGGTGCATGGGGCGCAGCGCCACGTCCTCCGGTCGAGAGCCCGCGACGCAGCAAAACAGGGCTTGTCCGCGCTACTCCCTTTTCATGTGGCCGAGCACCAATGGATAATCGGCTATGCTCCTGATGCGGACGAAGGCGACACCATAGAGCTTGGTATGTGTGGCGCGATGATCCCTTTGAAAAAGTGGCGAAAAGGGGGGTTTTAGGCTTACGTGCCCAAGCACAGCATCAACGACTTTGACCAACTTTACCGCATCACCAAGACCGGCGTCGGCGTGCTCAATCAGACCGTCCGCCTGTCCCTTGGGCGCGTTGCGCCCAACACCCTCCGCGTGCTCACGCACGTCACCGTCGAGAATAAAACCAGCGACGGAACAAAAAACCGCATCGGAATAACTGCCGGCGGCCGCGATCACTACCTTGACGAAATCGACGACCCACTTAAGGACGAGCTCATAGTCTCCCGGTCTGATATTCTACTCGGTGAGGGAGACTCTTTTTTCGTAGAGCTCACGGGCACCCAAGACAGTGACGAGCTGGTACTTACCTGTGTCGGTTGGGAGCAGGGCCTATGACAGATTTTGGCCAGGCGCGTTCATTCGCTCTTTCCCTCCAACAGACCACACACACCTTTGTTGACAACATAACCTTTGACGACGACCCGACAACCTACACGGCTGATGGCGTCGACGTCTCCGCCTATCGTGACTTTCTTTTAATCTTAGATCTTGCGGTTACCAACACACCGACAGACATAGTAATCCGTGTTGAGTTCTCAGACGACGACTTGACATACTACAGGTACATAAACGAGCCGTTCGGGGATCTGAGGTTTGAAGACGGGGCGGGTGCAAAAAAGGAGGCGTTGCGCGGTAAGTGCGTTGCTCCTTTCATGAGGGTTTACGTGGCAGCCGCCGGCACCGACGGAACTGATAAATTCATTCTGACCGTCAAGGCCGTCTTAACTCGCTGATGCCCGGCATAGTTATTAAATCTTGGGCGGCACCGTCGCTCTCCCCAACGGGCCTGGCGTTCGACGGCAAGCATCTTTGGAACTCTGACGCCGTGTCCCGGCTTGTCTATCAGTTGGATCTGGACGGGACCGTTATCCGGTCTTTCGCGTCGCCTGGCAACTTCCCCGGGGGGCTCGCGTTTGACGGCAAGTACCTTTGGAACTGTGACCTCGGCTCGGCGCTTGTCTATCAGTTGGATCTGGACGGGACCGTTATCCGGTCTTTCGCGTCGCCTGGCAACCTCCCCGGGGGGCTCGCGTTTGACGGGAAGCATCTTTGGAATTCCGACGGGTTCTCCAACACCATCTCTCAGTTGGACCTGGACGGGACCGCTATCCGGTCTTTCGCGCCCCCTGCCATCTCCCCAGCGGGGCTCGCGTTCGACGGGAAGTATCTTTGGGCTTCAGTCCCGGTTTCTGAGACCCTCTATCAGCTGCATCTGGACGGGACCGTTATCCGGTCTTTCGCGTCGCCTGGCAACGGCCCAGCGGGGCTCGCGTTTGACGGGAAGCATCTTTGGAACTGTGACGCCGGGACAAGGCTTTTCTATCAAATAGAAACATAGAAAGTTACTTACGGAGCTGCTCCATGTTTTACGTGTTCGAACACCCAATAGTAACCGGCAACACTGAGACCGACCCGGCTCGACTCGAGATGGACCTGACGGCCGGCGTCATACACCAGGTCGATGTTCTCTTTCAAGATGGCTGCGACCACCAGGCCCGTGTTCAGATCTTCCACGGGTCACTACAGTTGTGGCCGTCCAATCGAGGTAAGGCCCTCCGGGGAAACGCTACCGTCGTTTCCTTCCGCGAATTCGTGGAGCTCGAGACGGGGCACACCGACTTCCACGCCCTGATCTGGGGCGACGGAGTTATAACCGGCGTTGAAGTGGTAATTCAAATAGGGCTCTTGCCTAAGAAAATCATACAGCCCTTGTCCTTCGACGCGCTTCTCTCCGCGGCTGCGGGTCTTGAATGACTCCTCTCCAGAGAGCGCCTTGCCTCGGCGCCCTTGACGCGGCCTGTTTTAAACATAATCCGCAGTGGGCCAGGCGGGCGTTTGCCTATAGGCTACTCCACACCGTTTTCCCGGGACAGATCACCAGAAGACTCCCCAAGGGCTTGCGCCTCGCCCTTCTCGGGCCGCTTGTAGACGTCCCGCCCGGTGTCGACATCCCGGATGGCACCGTTGTTGCACCCGGAACTACCATCCCGCCCGGATGGCAGCCCGGCGATCCCTACCCTGACGGCTGGATCCCCGCGCCTGTGAATCCTCCGGACACCGGCCCGGCCGCACCAATAACGACGGACCCTTTCACTCCCGGACCAACTCCACCGTCAGGCGGCGGCCCGGCGCCAATAGCGCCTGCAGGGCCGACCAGCGGCACATACTATTCTGCAGCTGGAGGCGACGACGGTACGTGGAAACCCGGCTGGTCGTTTTCCTCGACCGAGAACTTTCTATATTTTGGCTATGCGGTACCATACAGGGCCAACTGTTTTATGACCTTCCACGGCATACTGGCACCCCAGGGCGCAACGATAACAACCGCAATAGTAACCTTCCACTCGGGCCAAACAGCCGGCGCCGACATTGTGGACGTGGTAATAAACGGCAACGCTGTAGATAATCCCACCAACCCGACAGACATTCCCGAGGCAGACGGTTTGGCTTTAACATACGAGTCCGTTGCCTGGGACACCGAAGATTGGATCCTCGACGATTACTACGACACCCCCGACTTAAAGTTGATAGTCCAGGAGATTGTGGACCGGCCCCTTTGGGTGCCGGGCAACAACATTATGATAATAATTAAATCCACGGTTACCAGTGAGGCTTATAGGGCGCCCGGGTCCTGGGACGGCGTAGCTTTTCACGACGTGCCCGCTTTACACGTCGAATGGACAGTCTAGATTTTATCTACAAGGGCCACCAGCTATCGTTGATTACTTCATAAAAAGCCTTCCCATCCTTGCCGCCCTCCTGGTATATTTTGTGCGCCTTGAAGTAAAACTGGCGGAGATCCGGACCGACCTGGTCTGGATCAAAAAGTTTATAACGTCATGCCAACAACACTCGGAAGAAAATACAACCTAGACTGGCGCGGGGCTCCGCCCCACATGCTCGCAACCGACGTCCCGGTTTGGTACGCCTTTCTAGAAAGTTGGGGCTTTCTGTTTGACTCGCTTTATTATGATTGCCTCCTTGGTGGAATAGCTCTCTCTGAGGAGGACGAGGCCGACCCCATGAAAAGAATGTGGAGAGCTAACACGGCCAAGCGGGCGGATGCGATTGCAGAGTTGACCGACGAGATCTGGATTGTCGAGGTTGCCCAAAGGCCGGGCCTCCGATCGATCGGTCAGCTTATGACATACCAGCATTTATGGCGAGAGGATCCTAAGATTGAAAAACCCGATAAACTTGTCTTGGTTGCCCAACAATTTGACAAGGACCTCTTCGCGGCAGCCGGCAGGAGCGGAATATTGATCTACGCCGTCCCGGAAGCCAACGGCCCGCGCATGGAGATTTCACCCGGCTCTTAGCCTTAACCCGTCCGGGATCGTCGATCCTGGGAGACCTTTGGGCCTCGCCTTCACCACAAAAGGCCCTGATCCACCCCGAAAGACCAAAAACCATGGCCGACTGGACGGCGCCGTTCAAATTACCCAAGCTCACAAGCGAGGAATTCCGCGCCAGGCGAGACGCCTATGTTGCCAAATATGGCTACAGTATCACCATTCCGGGATTCGAAGACATTGTCAAGGTTCCCATCGAGAAACCCATCACCATCGGGGAGCAAAAAAACTGGAGGGCCAAGAATTGGGACGCCTTCACTGATCAGCGCCGGGACGAAATCGCCTATCTGAAAAAGCGCAATAAAGAGAAGTTCCTGTCAATGCTCGGCTCCGCGACTCCGGACGTCTTTAGAAACCACGCGTCTCTTATGACCGCCGCGGACGACGTCCAGGACGCGCTTGCAACCGCGGCCGTTATTGGGATCGTGGCAGCCAAGGCCCTTCCCCGCAGTATCGCCGGTGTCCTCGAGGGACCCGTAGGCTGGATAATGATAGGATCCGAAGCGTTCAACGCCGTGATGGCTACACAGCGCTACGTCCCGATGGGCATGACGGCAAAGCGCGCCCTTGGACAAACTACCGAGCTAAACCCTTTCAGCAAAAAGGCAAAGCTCAAAAGAGTCGCCAGAATGAAACGCATTATGCCCACCAAGGGCGACGCCATCCAAGCCCTCCAGGTCACCGATCAGATCTTTGGTGTCGGGATATCCCTTGGCATGGTCATGAACATGCCCGTCGAGATCATAGCGGGCAACGTGCGCCGCTTCGTGTGGGGTCAAGCCGTAACTGTAAAATACCCAATTCCGGACATGGGTCACTGGTACAGACAAACCAAGGCCCTCGCCCGGGGAATCGGTCTAATGTGGGGAACACGCCACGCCACAGACGACACCGAGTTGACCTCCCATCTTCTCGGTTTCAATATGATGCACCAAATTGAGCGCAGCCAAACCGAGTGGGATCCCGTCGCCAACATAGGTGATATCGGCAAGCTCGAGATCCGGGCACCCGCACCGACGAACCTTATCACCTTGGAGTTATACGAAGAGGAGGGCTTGAACCCCGACGACTTCCGCGGGTGGCCCGGAGTCAATAAAGAGTGGGCCACCCTCGAAGAAATACACGACGCGATGGCGCCCGTCGCCACCGCCAACCTCCGGAACTACTGCATAAGAAACAAGTCAAACTTCATGGGAATGATCGGCGCTCAAAACGCCGTTGAAGGATCCCTTGTCCAGCTCGGAAACCTCGAGGGGGAGGATGCCGTTGACACAGACTACACCTGTCTGTGTAAAAGCCTCCACGCGCTGCAAACCCTTGGCTATTATTTGCCACAGGACGCAACCGAGGAAGGGAAAACCTGCTTTGTCAACTACCTCCAGGCATACGAAGACCAGGGGATCTGCCCATCCACCTACCAGCTCATAGAATACGCGAGAGAACGATGCGGAATAAATATAACAACGACACC
>Ga0209977_10000900_pt1 | contig 12424 bp, 12 predicted proteins | sample SumtaG_2_FD_183113 | JGI IMG/M metagenome (GOLD analysis project Ga0209977, IMG submission 183113) | Deep subsurface microbial communities from Indian Ocean to uncover new lineages of life (NeLLi) - Sumatra_00607 metaG (SPAdes) (version 2) | ecosystem: Environmental > Aquatic > Marine > Oceanic... | reverse complement strand
GACGCCGACAGCAGGCGGGGGCAATGGTAGATAAAGTGGCTACAGGAATACGCGACTGGGCACTGCACGACTACCGGGTGAAGAGAAGGATAGACCTGGCGATGGCGTATCTCTACCCCTACTGGTTCTGGCCCTCGAGGACTTATTCTAAGTGGCTGGGCAGGATAGTGATGAACCCGGGGATAGTCTCGTCTTACGGGCACTACAGGAACTACATGGAGAAGGAGAACGCGGACGCCCCGGACTTTTGGAAATATCAAATTCGGGTCGATAACCTGTTGGGATTCGAACTCGAAAACCCGCTATTTTTCAATTTAGAGGCTTCCATCAACCCGATGTACGGGATGATCCAGCCCAATTTCAACGACCCGGCGAAACGGACGGGGTTGTGGACGGCGGCGTTAGACGATCTGGGCAAAGTTGGCGTCAGCACACACCCGCTGTGGAATATCGCCACGGCATTAATATTGATGTCTCAGGGAGAGAAGGAAGCGGCTGCCAGGTGGGGCGGGACGGGACTGATCCCGCAAGCTAGGGCAATCAAGGCGGCTACTTCTCTGGCGGGCATAGGGCCTCCCGGCGGCGTGCAGCTTGACCCGTTCATCCACCTATTCTCAGGGGGTTCAGACCCATACGAAAAACGGCGCATTGGGCGGGGCATGTACGCTTTAACAGAAGAGAACCCGGAACTGGCTGCCCAAGCCTACGAAGAAACCAGGCTGCAGGAAGGGGAGTTGTGGGACCAAGCACATACAAATGCTGTTAACCAACGGGCGCCAGGACAGATAGCCTCGTTCCTGCTGGGTACGGGATATAAACCCAGAACCGAACAGGATATGATGATCGACGAGTACGACAAGCAGAGGCGGATGCTGTTCAAGATGCGGGATTTCTATACCGTGGATGAGTGGCGCAGGGCGTGGTCGGAGATAAGAGAAGCCTATCCTTTTGGAGACCTGGTAATTTTATCGAGAAAAGGCGGGGTAGAACGGGACATCGTTTACGCTTCTAACGTGCTGTCACGCATCCCCCCGGGGCAGTCGGATGAGTTTGCGGAGGCGGCGGAGATCCCGATGAAACTGATGGAGAAGTTCTGGGAGGGAAAGTGGGAGCTGGATAAGTGGGGAGAGAGCGACAGGAACCGCTTTATGGCGGGGATCGTGGATCTGGGAGCAATACTAGAGATTCCGGACAACGCCACCAAGCAGGAGTGGGACGAAGCCAAGAACAGCCGCGGGGAGATAAATACGAAGCTGAAGGTAGTGTTTGGTGAAGACATTTTCGACAAAATCGATATGTGGTACGGAATGCTGGGAGAGACCCCCGAAGAGCGCATGGCTGCCGACGCGTATGCCAAGCAAAACCCCAACGTTGAAGAGGCGATCCAGGCGCAGCGGCAATTGATGATGCAGAACCCGGACATCATGGCTTATTACGGGGGGATGGACATGATCGAGAGGTACTGGAAGGGGGTGATGTACAATTTGGCGGAGGAGAAATACGGGGAAGAGATTTGGGACACGCAAAGAAAGTATTGGGATTACAGAGATGCTGGGCAAACGGCGGATGCTAAATCGTGGCTGAAACAGCACCCCGAACTGAAGAAATATTGGACGTTTAGGAAGCAATACCAGAAGATAATCGACCAGCAAATCATCTCCGCTGGCTCGAAGTTGAGAGAAGGTAAGCCTTTTAGTTTGCGGGATGAAGAACTCAAAGGATTTTTGCAGGAAGATATTGCGGAAAAACTGATGGCGCTGAACAAGGAGAAGGCGCTGGAGCAGGTGAGACCGGAGGAATGGCAGGCGCAGATCGGCACCTTCGCCTTTGAATACATCCTCAAATATGTGTTCGAGAATATACCGATTCCTCGGATGGGAGAAAGCCTGCTAGAACGGGAGGCGGCGGAACTGGGAATCACTGTGGATAGGTTAATCCAGTTAGTAGGAATGTCGGTGTTGAGGCAAAGAGAGCAGCAAATGGTATTGCAATAATTTGAAATTTACTATATAATGTTGAAAATTGAATAGATGGTGTATAGCCGCGAGTTACCGTCCGGCGCTGAAAAAGCGTCGGACGTTTTTCTTTAACAACTTAATAAGGAGCTAAAAATGGGCAAGATTCAGCCGGAAAGCGGCTCGGGCTCGGATCAGGACGTTGCACCTACAACACCTGATTCGCAGACTCCGAGTGACAAGCCAATTTCGCGCCTGGACGAAGGCGCTCGTGCAGAGGTTTCGCAGATTGTGAGCAAAGCCGTGCAGAAGGCATTCAGTGGGGTCCAATCAGGAAAGGACCGGGATGTCGCGGATGCTAGAAAAGCAGCCAAAGATGCACAAAGTGTAGTTCTACAACTCAGGAATACTCTGGAGGCAAAAGGCTATTTAACCAAAGAGATCGAGGCTGTTCTCAACGAGGAAGCCAACGAAGGTCGCTTGGAAAGGTTAGAAAGCAAATTTGACTCTCTTCTCGAGAAGGGAATAGGTAGCCCTTCGCAGGAAGCACCAATCGTCTACGATGAAGCCTTTATAGCCGCTGGCTACAAGCCGATTGAAGTAACGGCGGAAGATCAGACTTGGGCTATCACTGAAGTCGAGCAAGGAAAAATCAAAACACAAGCTGACCTGAAAAACGCATTGTTTAAACGTCGTGCGAGCCAGCAAGCAACAAAACCCACGCCAGATGGGAGCGGCATTGTCTCTCCTAGTGGTGGTGGGGTTGGTCCAGAGCCGGGTGTAAAAGCGGTGACGGACGAATACGCAGAAAAATACGCAAAAGCTGCTAACGAGGGCGCGTCGCAAGACGAACTCACACGCATCACGGCCGCGTACAAAGCAAAAGGCGCTGCTGTAGAAGGAGTTCGTTTTACTTATAAGACAGGTGGAAAGCCGAGATAATAGTCGCCCCTTGATGCGGCAAGGAGCATTTCAATGACTATTCATGGCATTGTGGACAGCTACGATGGTACTGTTCCACAAAAACGAGAGGTGACGGATAAAATTCTGCTCACCTCACCTTTAGATCGTACAATCATCGACAAACTGGGGCTAGACAACGTCAGCAAGTTCAGATTCGTAAACCACCCATTCAGAACATATGAGTGGCTGGAAGATGCCTACGTTGGCAGAACTGACTCTCTGACCGCTTCCGGCGGTTTGGCTTCGGGCACGACAACCACAACCTGTCTGGTTACGACACCCAAGATGTACAATGTGGGTGATATCCTCCAGATCGATGATGAATTGGTTTGGACATCGGCAATCGATATCTCTGGCGCTCAGTTGACAATCGTACGCGAATTTGGCGGGACTGATGGGGCAACACACGCGAACAGTTCAGTCATTTACATCCGCGGTAACGCGCGGCTGGAAGGCGCTGATGCAGATGACAGCCCCTCGACCGAGGTGACCAGCACAACCAACTGTTCTCAAATCTTTCAGAGGACAGTCCAGGTATCGCGAGATGAACAATTGTTCCCCCTCTACGGAATCGATAATTTGAAAGAGTACAAAATCCAGAAGCGCATGGATGAATTAATCATGCTCTTGAACTGCGTGCCTTACTTCGGTAAGCGCTCGGTCGGATCAAGTGCTCATTCAAGTGGTCGTTCTGCAGGCGGGATCACAACTTTCGTTGATACCAACAAAACCGAGTTAAGCAGTGTAGCCCTGACCAGGGACCACATCGACGACCTGCTCGAAGCTTGCTATGGCTACGGCGGGACACCTGACCTGCTGTTCTGCAATACGTTCCAGCAGAGGCGCATCAACTCAATGTACGAGGACTTCATCCGTACAGTGCGCGACGAGAAAACGGGCGGGCACATCATCACAACGCTGTTACCTCCGCTCGGCAACATGCGCGCTTTGGAGGTAATCGTCGACAGGCTTTGCCCGACCGATTACGTCTATATGCTGGACAGCCGGTACGTAGGGTACATCACCATTGACCCGTTCTTCTACGAAGAGCTGGCAAAAGATGGCGATTCTGAGAAAGGTGAGGTGGTGGGTGAATACGGGTTCGTCCTGGCACACGAAAAGGCACACGCGTGGATCAGCGGCTTGACCACGAGTTAGGAGGATGATATGACAGTTGCAAAGGCTGCTTATCATTTAGTAAAAACAGTCCCTACCTCAATGGAATCGGAGAAAGAACCCGATATCCTTTGGGGTTTGGGGACTCCTAACGGCGCCATCGAACCATTTGTATCCGTACAGAAAGGCTCATTGTACTTTGCGGTAGACAACACTGACGACCAAACGCACATCTACCAAAAAGTGGATGAGGGCGGAGACAACGCTGACTGGGTACGCATGTTCGTTGAAAATCAAGCACTGATTGACAATAACGACCTCGCTGCATCTGCCGGAGTTGTCGGCTCGAAGTTAGCGACTAACGCACGACGTCAGTTCGCGGTATCGAAAGAGTTCGACATCGACAACGGCGCTGGAACCACAGATGACGACATTATTTTGTCTACATCTGATGGTTGTACAGTTGTTTCTGCTGCCATAGTTTACACCGTTGCCACCGATTCGGCCGGTGCGGCTGCTGCAAATGCCAAAATTGGCACGACTGTAGGCGGGTCGCAAGTTGTGGAAACTACTGCTTTGGAAGTTTCAAAGGCAGTGGGTTCTCGTACTGCGATGGTGTTGGAGACTGGAGCCGGTGTATTGAATGTGGATGCTGGAGGCTTTTTATGCGTCCGGCACACGGGCGTAACTGCTACTGAAGCAGGAAAGTACAAAGTAGTGGTTGAATACATCGTTGACGACTAACATAGATGAGGCGGGGAAACCCGCCTCTTTATCGTACTTTAACAACTTACACGCAAACGAAACCTGTTTGATTTTGGGGAATGGGCCAAGCCTGAACGATGTTCCACTGGGTTTTTTGGACAAATACCCCACAATCGGCTCTAACACCATCTTCATGAGTGGATATGTTCCCACGTACTACACAGCAGTAGACAAGCGAATATGCTTTGAGTTCGGGGACATTGTAAATGAGAGGCTTGGACACATACCTAAGTTCATACCTACACCAAACCTTGATATGTGGGAGGGGGAGAATTTCTACCGCTGGCATCACCGCCCAGGCCCTTTGTGGCCTTACGCCGAAGACATCCCGTTTCCTGGCAACGTCCTATCTGATCCCGGCATTACGTATGCTTGCGTGATGCACGTTCAAATACAGCTGGCGGGGATGATGGGGTTCTCCACCCTGCTGTTTGTTGGCATGGATCACACCATAGAAAAGCGAGAGCATTTCTGGGGCGAAGATGTAAATATGCCCGAACTACCCCCTGCCGACAAGTGGGCTGAAGGATACGAGATTTTGAGAAAAGGAATGAATGTGGAAATGGTGAACATTAGTACGAAATCGGCATTACCAGAGAGCATTATACCGAGGCGATACTGGAAGAATTACGCATGAAATTCTTTTGCTACGATCATCAGGGTAAATCCAGGGCATATGTCAAGGCTCTGGAAGAAGCCGGACACGAACAGACAGAAGATCGCAAAGAAGCGAGTTTCTTGCTGATAGACATTGACATCCTCAGTCGGGCAAGGGAAATAGACCAATTTCACGCAATGGGGAAGCCCTCATTCCTGTATCCGCACACCGCACGACCAGTCCTTCAGTGGGACGGGTGGTATTCCCCAAGCCCTCATGTAACCGCCGTCTTTACTATTGCGGAGGGAGGCGTTGAGGTGCCGAGGACTTACGGGTTCACGCAAACACCCATTCATCCCGTGGGATGGACTTACTGTGAAATCAAGCCATTTAGCCCCACACGCCCAAACAAGATTCTATTTGCCCCCATTCATGTGAATGGCAATGGGTTCATGACGCACAGAGAAAGATCGCTGAACTCAAAGGTGTTTCATAGGCTGTTGAAGCTGAATGTTGAGCTGACTGTCCGGTTCTTACACGAACTGGAATGGAACGGGCTGTGGGAAGAATCTGGTGTAACGTATGCCCAGGGCATACCTGACCAAAGCACCAAAGAAATAGACGAGGTAGACGTGGTTGTATCGCATCAGAACATGGGTTATCTCGCTGTAGCCAGGGGCAAACCAACATTAATGATGGCCGAACACTTGCCGCCAATCAGCGGAAATAGTCCCGGTAATGTGCAGATGGTTAAGTCTTGGGACAAGTATAAGGATATGCTGATGTTCCCGTTAGACATATTGGAAAGCAATGACACCATGAGCATGTTGAAGTTGGCCTGTCACAGTGATGAGCCAATTAGGGAATGGAGAAAGAAATTTATTGGGAACGAGTTTGATCCCAAGAAGTTTGTAGAAATCCTGGAGAACTACCTTTGATGCATAAACGCGAAAGACTCTATGAGTATTGGGGAGATCCCAGACCAACAGACTCTATTCTGCGATATGTTGGCAACATAAGAGCTGGAAAAAGAAGCACGTATCTTGTCGGCATTGTCAGGAAATATGTAGAGACAACGGATTCCATTTTGGAACTGGGCTGTAACGTCGGTAGAAACCTCTGCTATCTCTACAACGTGGGCTATCGGAAATTGCTCGGCATCGACATCAACGAAACGGCGGTTGATTTGGTGAAGGGGTTCATGTACCCGATCAAGGCTGTTGCCGGAACTATTGAGGAGAGGATAGACGAGGTTCCGCAACAAGACTTGATTTTCACAATGGCTGTGTTGATGCACCTGCACCCCGATTCGGATTTTGTCTTTGAGAAGATCGCAGCGAAAACGAACTTGCTTTTGACAATAGAGAACGAGAACCAGAACGGCGTAAGGCTGTGTGCTAGGAACTACAGGGAAATCTTCGAGCCCTTTGGTTTTTATCAGGTTATGGAAGAGAACAAAATTCCTGGCATGAATCCCAATTACGTCTGTCGCGTGATGAGGAAGAGATGATAGAAGAACACGCCTACAAATACGAGGGCAAAAAAGCCCTGGTGGTACTAGGGGGCCCAAGCGGGGAGGACTGGGAGTCTATAGACCATGATGTATTGATTGGTGTGAATGGCGTAAACGGAAAAATAAAACACCTTGATTACTGGCTCTGTACAGAGAACATGGCATATCCATACAACAGGTCTCTGGACGGCGAGCAGAGATACATCGACATCATGAGAATGTTCCAGAAGACGGGGGCGAAGTATCGGCTAGTCAACAAAAAAAGCTACAGCTTTCTGAAGAACAAAGAAAACGTCATCCAAATTCAACGATGTGGTGTTGAAGCGGAAGATTTGCACTTATACAGTTTTAGGAGATACCAGGAAGGACTAATAAACGGCTCATTATTGAAACATATGGAAGGAATGCGCGGGCAGGTACGCGTCGGCACAGTCGGATTACAAGCCATCCACCTTGCAGGAATATTGGGTTGCGACGAGGTCCATACGATTGGGTTTGACCTGTTCCTGCCCGACAAACATCATTGGTACAACTATCCGATTTATGAGGAAACGCGATTTTTTACGCCTGAGATGTTTACTGAATATGAAGGATTAAAAACCCTGTGGTTCTGGGTTGAAACGGCGGAATATCTAAAGAAAGCTGAAGATGTAATGGTAAGGGATGGCTTGAAATGGGTTGACCATTCATGTGGCTTGCTGAAGAAAAAGAAACTTCGAGCAACCCAACAACATCGTCTATGCCATCAAGGGGAAAAGATATTTGGCAAGAAATCATACGAAGAACACCGACAGTTTTGTGAGGTGTGCGAGTGAAAGGACTCTAATGAAACTCAAGAAGTCAGACATAAATGGATATTTTTGCCCGGACGACCCAGGTGAACCTGTTTGGAACACACAAAGACTATCCATTAATGACTTAGAAGCAAGGTTTATCAGCGAGTTTGCTCACGGAAAAAATGTTCTTGAAATCGGAACAGGCTTGGGGGTAGCGACCAGGGCGTTGGCAGCAACGGCAAAGCACGTTTACACCGTAGACATTGACCCCTGGGTCAAGGAGAGCGTGGAGCTACCAGATAATGCAACTTTTTTTGACTCTGCAGAAAGCCTTGTTACCAACAGCATGGATATGGCTTTTATTGATGGGTGCCACGAAGAGAGATATGTTATCGAAGACATTAAGATTTGTCGCCGCATTGTGAAGAAAGGTGGATTATTGTTGTTCCACGATACAAATATGACATCTGTACGCAATGGAATTGCGAAGAGCGGTTTATCGGCTTACGGTCTTAATTTTGAGGCCGGAATAGGAATTGGTTGGAATGACTAAAAAGAGAAATCGCCCGAGGAAAAAAACAGGGAGTGTACTCCAAAAGGACATGAAAGCTGCAATTAAGGAAGTGGCAAAGCGCGTCCCTAAAGAGCGCACATTCGCTAAAATGGAAAACGCCATCATCCAAGAAGAAACCCAACCTGTCAAACTGCGCAGCGTACCTATTATGTGGGGGATACCTATGGACGAATTGATGTTCTCGAAATTCTTTGCGAATTTTATCAATCTAAACATGATGCCGTGGGATCTCAGATCGGTTAGCGAAGGCACTTATTTACCTCATGCGCGCAACGCTATCCACAATAGTTTTATAAAATCCAGCGTCGAATGGCTAATGATGCTTGACAGCGACGTCCTCCCCCATCCGTGGATAGTAGAAAACCTTATGGCACACAATAAAGACCTAGTGGGCGGTTGGTATAAAGATAAAACACCTGTCAAACGCAAAGGGGGGAAATTGTTGCACCCCACCGTTTACGACTCTTACGTGATCGATGAAGATGATGGATTCCCTTATTACAATTTCTTTGATCGCCCTGGAGAAGGACTGCAAGAGGTGGCGGGGATCGGTGCGGGATGCATACTGATGAAAAAGGGACTCGCCGAGGCATTGGGTGAGAACCCGTACCATACAAACTTTGGGGTGGGGGAAGATTTAGTAATGTGTAAAAAGGTTACTGATTTAGGCTATAAAATTTTTGTAGACTGGAACTTATACTGCAAACATGCTGGTGTGGGTTCTGTATAGGAGATGATATGACTAAAGAAAAACGAGACGAAACACTTGTTGTTGGCGGGAAGACAAGGCGGGTTTCAGCTACGCTGACGCGCCCGGCCGATACAACCCAATACGCTGCCGGCGACCAAGTATCTGACAGCACCTCGGCACCGACGATATTAAACTTCGCTAATATCGGCGTATACGATGGAATCAGTGATAAGAACGCGTCGGGCGTAATCTTGACCGCCAGTTGTATTTGCAGCAAGGCCGAGACGGTGAAACCGAATTTGGAACTGTACCTTTTCACTCTATCTACTGTCACGGTTGATAACGACAATGCTGCCTGGGCACCTACCGACGCCGAACTAAATGACTGCATTGGAGTGGTGGTCTTCAACAGCTGGAAAGTGGGGAGCGGAAACAGCATAGCATTTGTGAAAGGGCTAAATATCCCCTTCCAGTGCCAGGATGGCGACCTCGATCTTTACGGATTGGTGGTCGAGCGGGGCACCTACACGCCCACGTCCGGCGAAGTCTTCAAGTTTGTGCTCGGCGTAATTCAGGACTAAAGATGCTGTTTACGCCTAGAACGAAGATAGCGCTAACTAGCTCTGGCTACACTCAGATTATTGTTAATTTTGATGGGGATGAAGCAACTTATTTTGATGGGGGCTGGTCTGAGGTAGGCGGGAATGTTTTGAATGATCAGATTTCATTGGGGAGTGAGTTACTTGTAGATACGGGATTTGATGATGCAGGCTCATGGTTATTAGGTGGAGCAGGAGCAAGTATCGCAGGGTCAAAGGCTGTTCTAACCGCAAGTGTAAATGGAACTTTTCAAAATGATAATAGTAGGTCAATGAATACATGGTATCGATATAGTTTAGATATTGATTCTATCTCTGGGGGAGGAGTGAATTTTAAATTTTGGTTACCGGTTTCATTGAATTATACATCAACAGGTACTAAAACAGGAGCGGGCCGGGTAACGGGCGGAGGTGTCAGCGTAATTAGAAGAAATACTGGAACAGTGACAGCTTCAATGGATAACTTTTCAATCAAACCATTTATATTCTTGACTCTTCTCAATGCTCTGAAATCCAAATTTGGCCTAGCAGATGGATTTTTTATTGATGTTTATATAAATGCTATTACAGCAGGAAATCCAGTTGGAATTCTTTGGAACTATGATGGCTCTAATAATTTCGGCATGGCGTACATGAATGGCATAAATCTTGTCGTAGATAAAAACGTAAATGGAACCTATTCCAATCTCGCAAATGTAGCCCAGGCTGTAACCCAAGACCAAATCTTGAGAATCGAAAAACCCCTGGGTTCAGACATAGTTACCGTAAAATACAACGGGGTTTCAAAAGCGACTCCAACAATTTCTGATGCAAGTATTGTCTCAAATACGGGTATTGCTTTATTTTCCACTGAAGCTAATAATGCCATTTCAAAGATAGAAATAGGAGCGTTGTAAATGAGCTTTACCCTGAGCAACCTGCTACAGGCCGTCTACGCTGAGCTGGGGCAACTGCAGGTATCGACTGCCACGGCGGGGGGAGATGATTACGTGACGGACAGTAAAATGGTGAATACAGGGGGAAAAGATGATGTGTGGAAGAACGGGGCTATCTTCATCGTTGAAGCGGGCGGGGAAGCACCTGAAGGGCAGTACCAGGTCATTACGGCGTATGACGATTCTGACGGAAAGTTTACAGTAGCGGAAAATTGGACAACCAATAATCCAGCGGCTGAGGACTTGTACGGGGTTGTCAGCGAGTATTACCCGCTGTACACAATGGTCGAACTGATGAACGCTGGACTGCGGGGGCTGGGCGATATCGGTTTGATGGATACGACTACGTTGGATACGGAAAGTAGTAAAACGGAGTACGCCGCGGCGGTTGCCTGGAAGCGGAGACCGCCTATGCGGATAGACTACCAGGGGCGCACAGGGGACGCCGACTACAATTTGTGGATTCGCATATACGATTGGGAGTTCGTGCCTGCTGCAGCCGGATCAACCGGACTGATTGTTTTCAGGGAGCAGCTTACCGCTGGGCGGGACTTACGCATCTGGTATCTGGATGCGCACCCACGGATAAATTCTTATGATGACGAGGTAAATGAGGTGATTCCCCCGGAACTGGCAGTGGCAGCCTGTGTAGAGCGAGCTTTACGCTGGCAGAATTCACGCCTGGGTGGGGGAGACCCATTCTTATTGAAACGTTGGAACGACGCCAAACAAGAGCTGAGTAGAGCAATTATGCAGTTCCCTATTTGGCGACCGGGTAAGGTCTCCAGGTCTAAACTGGCGGGAGTGGGAGGATAAATGGTCGTCCGAGTATATCCGGGCGCTAAAAGCCCAACTCATGAGATAAGTTTGAGCGATGGCGTCAACACTTGGGGCTTGAGACTGGATGAGGGACCCAGATCCCTCCAGGAAATTCCCATGACTCCGTCGACCATCCACATCTCGGGTGGCGCGTCGAAGTACGGAGCCTGGGAACCCGGACTGGCGGAACTGGAACAACGCACCTGGATGGGGGGGCGGGGCTTAAGCGATTTCTCGCTCGACCCGACCAGATTCCTAGACAGCCACATGGCTTTTACAATGGTGGAGGGGAAGTTTTTCCCTGCCCCACAGTGGCAGCTCCCCACAGGCATTCGGGAGGACTACAAGCACATGCCTGGAAATATGGACTGGGAGGCTTTACACGGCGACACCGACACATTATACATTTCTGCCGATTTCACCGTGGGGGGAGCGGCGTTTGACCCTCAAAAGGTGTATATTTGGCTGAGGCGGATCGGTTCACCACAACCATTAACATATTGTATATATACCAATACCAGTGACGACCCGGATGCCCTGGTCGCCAGCGCCAGTGGGACGATAAGCACAGACGATGTGGAGGACGTGAGCAGCGTATGGATCAGCGTGGACGTTTCGGCATCTGGAAACTTGGACGCTTCGACAAAATATCACGTGGTGGTTTACGGGGCAGAAACAGACAATACCTCCAACCATTGGGAAGTGGGGATCGATAAAACCGGGACTGGTTCAAAGTATTCGGATGATGGCTCTTCGTGGACGGCTGCACAATATACTTTGTACCACCGGGTAGTGGGCACGGCACTGGACAGGCGGTGGTATCTGTTCGAGTTTCGAGGCGCGCTGTATGCGGTGGATAGGAAAGTCAACGGGAACGCTTCAGAACTATTTATCAATGGGGACAGGGGAAAGGCGACCAGCGCTACTTCTACTGTGATCACAGATACGAATAAAGCCCGGACTGCCGACGAATTCATCGGCGCCTGGATAAAAATCGTTGGGGGAATAGGAAAGGGACAATACCGGCAAATCACCACTAACGGGACGAACAGCTTCACTACCGCTGCCTGGGACATCACCCCTGACGACACTTCTCTGTACGTGATTTATGCAACCGAAA
>Ga0209977_10000898_pt1 | contig 12443 bp, 8 predicted proteins | sample SumtaG_2_FD_183113 | JGI IMG/M metagenome (GOLD analysis project Ga0209977, IMG submission 183113) | Deep subsurface microbial communities from Indian Ocean to uncover new lineages of life (NeLLi) - Sumatra_00607 metaG (SPAdes) (version 2) | ecosystem: Environmental > Aquatic > Marine > Oceanic... | reverse complement strand
CTTCAAGCCCTCATATTCCTGCCGGATACCGCTACCGGCGCGGTGGCTGAGGAGCCAACCAGCGATGCCGAGCCGAGTGTTAATACTCCGAGCCTGATAAGCAAAGGCCCTTACGTGAACGTTGCCGGTGCAACCGAGCTTGTGGATGCAACGGGCAGAGTTATTGAAAACGCCATCGAGGACGACAAGGTCTACCTCTCCAACCTGCCCACCGGCACGTACTTCGCAAGGGACGGGGAGAGGACGATAGTTAAGATCGTTAAAGTGGAATAACGCTTGCCCTCTTCGGGGCAAGATTGCAAAAGTCAAATTTCAAATTTTAAAATGCAAAGTGCAAATTGATAGGCCGCCGTGGGCGGCCTATTTTAATCTGCGAAATCTGTGTAATCTGCGGATTTAGTTAGTCCAGCGGTCCAGTAACCTTCTCCACCGCCTCGAGGATCTCGGCGGAGCGGACAACCTCGGCCATCTTGTTGTTGTCGTCATAAAGCGGCCGGTCCTCATCCAGATGATCCACATACTTTCGGACAACGTCATATGCCGCCTTGGAAGCAGGAGATGGCTCGGCGTCGCGGAAGTCAAACGCCTGCGCCGCTGCGATAAGTTCGATCCCCAGAACACCGTAGGCGTTATCCAGAATCTGGCGGGTCTTGATGGCGGTAGTCATGCCCATGGATACGAAGTCCTCCTGGTCTGCAGCGGCTGGGATGGAGCCGTTGGCCGCGGGATGTGAAAGCACCCGCTGCTCGTTCACCAGCTGACAGGCGGTGTACTGTGACAGCATCAGCCCTGAGAACATGCCGCCGCCCTTGGTCAGGAATCCGGGCAGACCGGCCGAGAGTGCGGGGTTCATGAGCCTGTTCAGGCGCCGCTCGGAAAGCACCGAGACCGTGGAGATGGCCAATCCCAACGCCTCCAGGCCAAAGGCGATGGGCGTGCCCTGGAAGTTTGCGCCGGTCACGACCTCCTTGTCGTCCGGGAAGAACAAGGGATTGTCCCCAACGCCGTTGAGCTCTATCTCGGTCATCTCGCGTGCGAAGCGCCACGAATCACGCGCCGCACCCGTCACCTGCGGGGTGGAGCGCAGGCTGTAGGCGTCCTGCACCCGCTTGCCCGGGCGCTGGAGAAGCTTTGAACCTTCCATGATCAGACGGATATTGGCAGCGCATGTGACGGCTCCGGGATAACCTCTGGCCTTGTGCAGCCGCTCATCCAGGCAACTGGTGTTGATGTTTAATGCCTCCATGGTCATGGCCGCGGCCACATCGTGCATCTTCAGCCAGCGCATGGTCTCAGGGATCATGAGGCAGCCGTAGCCGTTGATCACGTTTGAGCCGTTGATGGTCGCCAGGCCGTCGCGGGCCTCGTATTGGATAATGGGTATGCCTGCGCGCTTCATCGCTTCGGCTCCCGGAAGTCTCTCACCTTTGTAGAACGCCTCGCCCTCACCCATGAGCACCAGGGCCATCTGACCCATGGGTGATAAATCACCCGAGGCGCCAACCGAACCGCGCTTGCACATCACCGGATGCACGCCCCGATTGAGCATGGCAACCAACGTTTCAACGATCACCGCTCTGCAGCCTGAGAGGCCGTTGCACAATACGTTGATGCGGGTGGCGATGGATGCGCGCACCACGTCCTCGGGTAAAGGCTCGCCGATCCCTGCCGCGTGTGAATAGATCAGATATCTCTGGTATTGCTGGGTCTGCTCAGGGGTTAAAACCACCTCTGAAAACTCGCCTATGCCTGTGGTGACCCCATACATTATCTCGCGGGCAGCGATCTTCTCCTCGCACATAGCGCGGCAGCGTTTTATCTTCTCCCATGCTTCAGGTGCGACCTGGACCTTTTCACCCTCGCGCGCGATGCGCTCGATGTGTTCAACCGTCAAGTTCTTACCGGTGAATAAAACAGCCATAGCGCTCCTTTCGCAGGGGTTCAATTTTGGAGAGCTTATCCGGCTGAGCTGATTTGTCAAGCAAGGATGGGTCTTTGGTTCTGGATTTATGGTCGCCACGTTCACCTGGGCAGCAACTCAATATGGTGCAATTTCACTTAAGCATACTTGACAAATACAATTTATTTACTATAATTAGAATCATGAAGCCCTCGGTGGTGGAAAGACTCCCTTGGAGATGAACCACTATCTGAGGACAGAACGAGACAAGAACCACGAGATGGCTGCGCAAACAGCAGAAAGGAGGAGACCACAAAAACAAATCCCAGGACTCAGGTTTAACCCGAGTCAAAAAACCAAACCCAAAACCAACGGGCCTTAAAAGCCCAAGGAGGACATCATGTCCAAGAAAGCATTACTCATAGCCGTCGCAGTCCTTATGTTTGCTTCAATCTCGATGGCTCAACCGATCGACTGGTGGTTTAATAAGGATATCGTTAACCTCACCGCCATGATGGAACCAGCCTGGGATCTCGCTGTCATAATCCCAGGATACTGCACGGTAGATTCAAACTGGCATTACGATGGCTACTGGTGGTCCTATCATTTCCACGAATTCGCCACGTACCCCATAGGCGACTACAGATGTATACATTGGGCTGATCCGCATTATGATTGGGATCCGAACCCTCCCAACCCCATTCCCTTCTTTGACACTGTCCATGTCGGTGCAAGAGGTTGGGGAAGACCCTTCAGGTTCATAGACATGTACTGGACCAATCAATGGGGGGCACGTATTCCTTGGAGTATCGTCTGGAATGCCACCACTGGAGAGATTTTTGTCCAACCGCCATACAATGCGGCGGATCAAAAAGGGATGTACTACGCCGTTGTGAGGAACGCGATTACCCCTGTGGATGAGTCAGGTAAACTGATTTCCTCAGACTGGGCTGGTCCCCGAGCGGTCACGATTAGCGATCTCATGTATGTGCTTCTTGATGAGCCCTTGCTCCTTGATGATCTTTGCGGCGGTTCCGGTGTAGACACCCTTCTGGAGTATCTCTATGAGGGTGATACCGTTGTTCCCCCTCGGGGTTCAATTAGGTTTCTGATCCCGGAGCTGGTTGAACCAGGACAATATCTGGTTTTCTGCTGGGATAACATTGTTGCCTCTCTGAACGGTTCAGACCAGACTTGGGCCAGAGACTATATTCAGCTCAGGGTCCCCGAGCCAGAGCCTTCGCCCGGTGTTGAGGAGCGCGGATCGGTTGAGCCTGAGAAGTTCCTCGAAGTCACCTCCTACCCCGACTATGCCGAGATCCGCTATGCGCTGCCGAAAGCGAGTCACGTTAACCTGGTCGTCTACTCGGTTACCGGTGAGCGGGTAGCTACCCTGGTTGATGAAACCAGCTCCGCCGGTGAGCACACCGTGTGCTGGGACGGCGGCGATGCTCCAGCCGGTCTCTACTTCTGCCACCTCTCAGCCGACGGTATCGAAGCTACAGAGAAGATGATTCGCCTCAAGTAGCCTAAACTACGGGGACGGTTCCCTTCCCCTGCTTCCACATGGCAGGGAGTCGTTCCCTCGATAAGCAAAAGAAAGGAGGCAGCGGAACATAAACACACCGCCGGTTTGACCGGCAAAAAAACGTAACTAAACCCGAAACCAATGACCGTAAAAGGTCAAGGAGGAATACGATGAAAAAAGGCCTAGTAGCCTTACTGGCAGCGTTAGTGCTGACCGGAGCAGTCTATGCTCAACTCGAGGATACTGTCGAGGTCGCCCAGTCCATTAAAGTACACCAGTGCTGGGAGGCGGCCAACGACATTCATTTCGTGGTTTACCCCTTCGAGCCATGGGTGGGTATCCTTGATTGGCAGATGAAGATCTTAGGTTCTCCCCCCTATAGCTACACTGTGGACAGCGTTTACAACCCCCAAGGCAAACTCCACTGGCTGCGTTTTGACGTAACGTTTGCCGGTATGATTCCTTATTGCACCTGGATAACCATCGATGTCACGCTTTGGCTCGATCAGTTAAACGCCGTCATCATAGACAGCATCTACTGGACGTTGAACGGAGATAAGCTCAACGAGGAGACCAAGTTCGATTTCCCTGGCCAGGGGTTCTCGGTGGACAACATCTCTCCCAACGGTCGCTCGACCGTGTGGTTCCGCAACCAGAGCGATGAGGTCCTGATGATTCGCGGCTTCCGTTTAGCTCCCAACCAGTCTGGGTTCCTTCCTCCCTCCCAGCTTGATAATTTCACCGGATGGACCGATAAGGTAGACCCGTTTGCAGTTCTGCCCTCCGCTTCCTATGCTATCCCTCTGGAAGATATGGAGCCGGGCGCATTTCTTTTCATGGCCTGGGATATCTTCAGGCCGGGCGATGGCTTGTGGGCCGATGAATTCGTGGGAAGCTCGGTCGGTGTCCACGAGGATCAGTTGGGCGCTGACGGTTTGAGCGTTGAAGAATACGGCCTGCTTGACGAGGTCAAGTTCCTGGACGTGAGCGTACATCCTGGGTATTCGAGCATCCACTACTATCTACCCAAGGCAACCCACGCAAACCTGAGCGTGTACACGGTAACCGGTGAATTGGTTGCCACCCTGGTTAACGAGGAGCAGTCTGCCGGCGGTCACACTGTGCGCTGGGACGGCGGCGATGCTTCAGCCGGTCTCTACTTCTGCCGCCTTTCTGCCGATGGTATCGAAGCTACAGAGAAGATGATTCGCCTCAAGTAGGAACTATCACGAGCTAGACCAATGGGAACGGCTTACCTTCTTCTCACGGGAGGCAAGGGAGCCGTTCCCTCGATATAAGCATTAAGAAAGGAGGCAGCGGAACACAAACAGCCGCAAAGGCGCTTTCAAACAAACCCAAAACCAACGGGCCGCAAGGCCCAAGGAGAAAGTATCATGTCCAAGCTAACTAAAGTGGCGGTCCTGGCATTGCTCGTTTTTGCGGCTACTGCCTTTGCCACTGCCCAACTTAACGTCACCTTTCTGGACTCGGAAAATGGAGCAGCGTTCACATTCGATAAGGCAATAATCTCGGACGGCGAAGAGGTGCAGGTTTTCGAGAACGTAACCGACATCTCGGCCGTTGTGCCGGATGAGTTCACCTTTACTGCTGTGTATCATGTTGCTTCGCACTCCAACATGTTTGAGATCCCACTCACTCTCAACGCCGGTGAAAGCCTAGACCTGGAGATCTACGCGGTTGATCCCAACACGGTGCTTGCCCGGGTCAGGCCGTATCTGGTTGGCAAAGAGGTCGGAATCACAGTCAACCTCCTATGGAGTTATTCCGAAGAAGACAATACATTGATTTACACGGTAGAAACCGACCCAACCGGGAGATACGCGTTTACTGATACCTGGGTATACGCAGCTACCGATTTCAGCGAGGCCGAGGTTCTGAATTCCCCCAATCCTATCCCCCATATCTATAACTCCAGAGAGTTCGAGCACAACAGCCATATCGTCGCCTACTTTTGGTGCGTAAACCTACATGACTGGTTCAGGTATGAAGGTCCCATCGTGGATTTAAACGTCAATACAACCGCAGTTCTCCAGGTACATATCCCTTCTCCAAGAGACAGGGTAAGAATCGCGTTCTCAAAAGTCCCTGAGGATATGAAAGGCCTTGGGATTAGAAGAGCGAACCACAAGTACGCCAGGGTGATTAAGGAGTATCTGTTGACACTTCGTAACCTAGATGGACAGGATTACGTTCCGGAGGATTTCTATCCGCAGTGGAAGATTCCGCCCGAAACTCACTACATTCTGGGGATAGAGGGTATGCCTGCCGATTTCGTTCCGCTGGAGTATCCTTTATTCGTTCCGGATACCGTGCACTCCATAGTGTCGGACCTTTACCCACCGAAACTGGCGGAGCTAATCCCGGATACCTTCTTCGTGGCGGCCGAAAACTTTTACGCCAACTCGTCTTATGCGAATCTGGTCCGCGTCCCGGGTGAGTTCATGGCTGTAGATGTAGCCACAGAACTGGCTTTTGAGTGGTGGGGGTGCTTCGTTATCTCCGACGTCTACACCGTGGAGCACCTGTATGCATATCCGGACGGGATAGAGTTAGAAGAGAACACGGATTACCTCATCAATCCGGCCGAGGGTTATAATCTGGTTACGGTGAGGACTTCTCCCGCTTACGAGCAACTGGTTCTGCATTACGCTCCGGTTCGTTCACTGGGCGCAGAGGAAGCTGAGGTCGTTCCCAGCCTGCAGACCTATCTTAATCGCTCCGATGGAACGACCCAGATCAGATACACCTTGCCTCAAAACGCCCTTGTGGAGCTTAGTGTTTACTCCGCCGACGGCCGCAAGGTTACCACTTTGGTCAACGAGTACAAACCTGCCGGAACCTACACCGTTCACTGGGACGGTACCGACGCGCAAGGCAAGCGGGTATCTGCCGGAGCCTACATCTGCCGGTTGGAGGCCGACGGAATCCAGGCAGTCGAGAAGATGATACGCCTCAAGTAGCCTGAACTACGGGGACGGTTCCCTTCTCCTGCTTCCACGTGGCAAGGGAGCCGTCCCTACCTCTTTCCCTGCGAGGGTGTGGAATATCCCGCAAGCTCTTCCTCGCTCCTCGCGATGAGGGATGGGTGTGGGCCGGTAGCTGCCCGACACTCGACCGAGGTGTGACAATGCACTATAGGGATTTGACAAAACTCACAAATTGGATATATTCTGGGTATCATGGCTGAGAGGTCGAAGGAGGCTCTGCGGTTGGCTAATCCCCGCGGGGGAACCCTGAAATCTGCCCGTGGCAGGAGGAGGCGCAACAGCGAACAAAACCCGGCTAAAAACCAATCGGCCGATTACGGCTAAGGAGGAATAATGAGACGTAAAGGTCTCTTTGTAGTGCTGGCTGTGCTTATAGTGGTAACAGGCGTGTATGCATCGGTCACGGCGAGTGCCGCCGTAAAGATACACAACAATACCCAAAGAGAGGCGACCGATCTGCACTTTACCGTCTATCAGAAGGAGGGCTGGGTCTGGATCGAAGACTGGACGATCACTCAGGACGGCTTCCCTGACCAGAAAGAGACCCCTTGGGATCATGGAAAGGGCGACGGCAAGACCCATGCAATAGACGTCGAATGTTCTGGAGCGGTGATACCTCACTGCACCTGGGTGACGATCACTGCGAAGTTTACCCTTAATAAATGGAACACGGTCCGGTTTGAGAACTTCCGTTGGACCTTTGAGGAACAAGACTCCACGGATGCAGATGCGCCCAACCACGGATTCGCCGTGGGGTATACCGATCCTGAAGGCAACGCTACCTACTGGTTCTACAACGACGATTCACTTCTTTCCATAACGGTAAAGAACTTCCAGTACGTACTACACCCCACCTACATCCCTCCGGATTCTCTCTTCGATTGGGAGGGATGGGTCGGTCCTACCCTAGTCCCCTTTACTGTCCCGCCAAAAGACTCGTTTGCCATTAAGCTTTCAGGTCTGTTGCCCACCGGTTACCAAGACATAGGGGATTTTGTATTCTTTGACCTCGATCTCTATCTCTACGAAGGCGAGTGGCTTGTGGCCGAGGAGACAGAGGTTCATGAGATTCAAGATACCATAGTAGGGGTTATCGAGGACCACGGATCGCTTGAGCCTGTGAAGCTGCTTGAGGTAACTTCTGCTCCTTCAGGCCTCTTCGAGATTCGCTACCAGTTGCCCAAGGCTTCCAAGGTTAATCTGAGCGTCTATTCGGTCGCCGGCGAGCGGTTTATCACCCTGGTTGATGAGCAAAAGCCAGCCGGTTCCTACACCGTTCGTTGGGACGGCACCGACGATCAGGGTAACATCGCTCCCGCCGGACTCTACTTCTGTCGCCTCTCAGCCGCCGGCATCCACGCAGCCGAGAAGATGATACGCATCAAGTAGGAACTATCACGAGCTAGAGCGAAGAACAGAGGCGGCCACTTAGCTTCTTTCGAGTTGCAGAGGGGGCGTTGCGTATGCAGCCTTCGTCCCGACATGCCGGGGCATGCCTGCTGACCCGGCAAAGACGATGCTGGACGGGTGCAACACAGCCTGAATGAGGCTATGGACTTTGGAGAAGTTACTACCCTGAATCCAGATCATGGCTAAAGGCCGCACTTGACACCTCATGATTTATCTTTAGGATGCAGGGATGAGACTCGTCTTTTTTATCCTTGTGTTGCTCGGTGGATGCATGCCGCTTGCCGCCCGTCCTGCCAACCCTCTTTCGGTTGGGGCCGATCTTGCCCTGCATGTGTATCAGAAACTCATCTCACCACTTCAGGGCGGGCATATATGCAACTTCTCGCCCACGTGTTCTGCTTTCAGCAGGCAGTCTTATCGACTCTACGGCCCACTCTGGGGGACGCTCATGACCTTTGATCGGCTCGAGCGTTGCAACCCCGGGGCTTGGCGGCATCTTCATACATACTATGCGGAGTTGAGGTCAGAAAGGTTATCCGACCCGCCCTCAAACCATTACCTTCCTGCCAGACTAAAAAGGCAAAAGAAGAAAGCAGATACCTCATCTGTAGTTATAACCGAGGAGGTGGAGGGTGATTAGCCTGCTCGTATCCCTTCTCTTTGCCCAGGCACCCATTGACTTCGCCGACTATCTTTACTCCACCGGCGATTGGAGCCGCGCCGCCCTTGAGTATGAGCGAATCGGCTTCCTTGAGCTAACCGACAGTTCATGGGCATCTTACGCCCTTCTGCGGGCGGGAGAGGCGCTCCTTAAGGCAGACGAGCCGGAGCGTGCCGCCGGCCTTTACTCCTTTGGAATAGACAACCTTTCTGATGATCGAGAACGTTTCACCTACGGTCTCTTGCGTGCCGAGTTTGCGCAGGATCACTTCGATCGGGTGAACAAACTGGCATCCTCACTTGAGGGGACGGATTTTGCATACCCCTCAACCCTATATCGATCCTTTGCTCTGGTGTTTTCAGGTGATACGGCCTCGGCCACTCGTTACCTCTCTGTGCTTGATGGCAATGGCCTGCGGGATTCAACCATCGCGCTTATCAACACCCCTTTTAAGCATCGTAGTCCGTTTTTATCCGCAGGACTCTCAACCATCCTGCCCGGCGCGGGTCAGGCATACTGCGGCCGTTTGGGCGACGCATGGCAGTCGTTCTCGGTTACCGCCCTTTTTGGCGGGGCCGCGATCTACTACTTTTTCTTCTCGCCGGATACCTCCACCGGCAACACCGTAAAGGGTGCGGTCACCGCATCGCTTGGCGGGCTCTTCTGGCTCGCAAACATCTATGGAGCGGCCAACGCGGCACTCGACTACAACGACTACGCTGGACGCAAGCGTCAAGAACAACTGCGCAATCTTCTTAACCGCTTCGATCTGGAACCAGAGCTGAAGCGTCCGTGAACGCCCTCCTCCCAGCCCTCCTCGCCCTCCTCCCATTTTTTGCGACCACGCATGAGCCGGATCTTACGAATATAGAACGACTTGCCGACAGCCTCTACGCCTACGGCTCCTTCGATGCGGCAGCGCTCGAATATAAACGAAGCTTATACTTTTCACCCCACGCCGTTGCTTCGCAACGCCGCGGGGACCCCGAATCTTTTGAGACCATAGACACTCACTTTGTGAATATAAAGCTGGCTCTTGCTTTATATCGAAATAATGAGAAGAACGAGGCGGATGCAATCCTCTACTCGCTCGAAGGCCCGATGGTGCGGATGGCCAGAGCGGTGCTTTTGATCGAGGAAGGCAACCCCTACCTTGCAGCAAGGGCGGTGGATTCGGCAACCTGTGCGGCCTTAGGGGCGCCAGCCTACAAGTTACGCGGCTGGGCGTATCTTGAGGCAAAGGAGTTTACCAGATCGGCATCCGAGTTCCGCAAGGCGGGCGAGGATTCTCTGGCGGCGCTGGTGGAGGATCTGAAAAATCTCAGGCTCAAGAATCCCAGGACCGCCCGACTCCTATCCATACTTCCCGGTCTGGGCGAGGCCTACGCCGGCAGACCTTTATTCGGCCTGTGGACGTTTGCGGTGAATGCCGGTGATACCTATCTCATAGTCAATTCACTAATTAAGCGGCGCTACATTGACGCACTTCTGGTCTACACCTTCCTTTGGCAGCGCTTCTATGCAGGCTCGATGGCCAACGCCGACCGTTTCGCAAGGGATTGGAATGAAAGGGCTTACAAAGATGCCCTCGACCCCATCCGCGAACGGTTCGGCGAGCGCGAGGCACTAAGGCTCGATCTTGCGGCGCTTAAAAATCTGCAAACCCCTTAGAATTTAAATCCGCCCCGGTCAGATTTGAGTGCAATTCGTCATAAAAAAGCTGGTCAAAAGCTGGTCAAAAGCTGGACAAAAGCTGGTCAAAAGTGGGTCATTTGAGGGTGATTTCTGGTGATTTTGGGTGAATTTTGCACTTTGAACCGAAGGATTGCGTTTGCTGAATAATTTGAATTAATTTGATAGCTACCACTTTCCCCTCCCCCCGGCACTTCGTGCCGACCCCCTCCACCAGGGAGGGGGAAGTATTATTCGTTGCAATCATCGGTTATCCCCCTCCCTTTTGTTCCCTGCCCGACACTAGACGGTAGTGCAGGCGGGGTCACTTGTCTCGCCGTCCGAGACGCTGTCCAGCAAGGGGAGGGATATTGGTTGATGCAGGCGCTTGTTGCACTCCAAACCGTACCCCTCCCTTGACGGGAGGGGATTAAAGGGGAGGGTGAACACCCCCACCCTACCCTCCCCCGTCGAGGGGGAGGTGATCAAAGGAATCCCCCTTTGTTCCCCCTTAATAAGGGGGGTGGCCACAGGCCGGGGGGATTACCGCTTTCCCCTCCCCCCGGCACTTCGTGCCGACCCCCTCCACCAGGGCGGGGGAATTATGGTTGGTGTGCCCCCTGCATTCACCTCTCCCTTGACGGCGTAGGCACTACCGTCTAGTGGGGAGGATTGAGGTGGGGGTGATACTTCAGGATGCAACAAGGCGCTTGTTGCACTCCAAACAAAATTTACATTTTACACTTTGCATTTTGAAATACCCCCTTGGGGTTACCGCTTTCCCCGCCCCCTTACCCCCTCCACCAGGGAGGGGGAACATTGCATTTGCAAAGCCCTTGGGTTATCCCCCTCCCTTTTGTTCCCTCCCGCAAGGGGAGGGATATTGGTTGATGCAGGCGCTTGTTGCACTCCAAATCGTCGTAACGCTTCTAGCGTTACTCCTCGCAACGACAGTTAAAGGACTATTGCCCTTCCTGCCTCTGCTCGGCCAGCTTTTGCCTGGCAAGGGCAATGTTATCGTCGCAATCCGCAATTTTGTCTTTTGCCCCAATCTTTACAAAAATCTCACGCGCGCGCAGGAAGTAGTCAAGGGCTTTTTGGTGGTCACCCATATTACCGTATACAGCCCCGATGTTGCCGAGGTCTTGAGCCTGACCTTCAAGGCTGCCTATCTTCTCGTCTATCTCCAACGCCTTCTGGTGATACTCAAGCGCCTTGCGCGATTCGCCAAGAGTGTCGTAGACAAGGCCGATGTTGCCGAGGATACTGGCTTGAATTTCGAGATTCCCTATCTTCTTTGCTATCTTCAACGCCCTCTCGTGATACTCAAGCGCCTTGCGAGGCTCGCCCAGGGTGTCGTAGACAAGGCCGATGTTGCCGAGTTGGCTGGCTTGACCTTCAAGATTTCCTATATTTTCAGCTATCTCCAGAGCCTTCTGGTGGTACTCAAGCGCCTTCTGCGACTCGCCAAGGGTGCGGTAGACAACCCCGATGTTGCCGAGGTCTTGAGCCTGACCCTCAAGGCTGCCTATCTTCTCGTCTATCTTTAAAGCCTTCTGGTGATACTCCAGCGCCTTCTTCGGCTCGCCTAAGGTGCGGTAGACAATTCCGATGTTGCCGAGGTCTTTGGCTTTTCCTTCGAGATCACCGATCTTTTCGTGGATCTTCAAAATCTTCTGGTAATACTCTAGCGCCTTATGCGGCTCGCCCAGGGTCTGGTAGACATTCCCGATGTTGCCGAGCTGGTTGGCTTGCACTTCAAGATTTCCTATCTTCTTAGTTTTTTCTAGTGACTTCTCATAATACTCAAGCGCCTTGCGAAGCTCGCCAAGGGTTTGGTAGACAAGCCCGATGTTGCCGAGGGCGGCTGAAAGGGCTTCGTCGAGCTTGGTCTGCTCCGCGATTTCAATCATCTCAAGGAAGGTCTTTTCCGCGTCGCGTGTTGCCCCCATAGTTTTTTGGCTTAAACCAATCAAGTTGAGTATCGCGCAGCGCTCGCTGGCGTCGGTAGCTTGGCCGAGCAGGAGTTTGAATTTCATTATGGCGGTTTCGTGCTTATATTTTTTTCGCGCCTTGAGTGCTTCATTAAGAAGAATATTCTTTTCTCTTGGAAGCAGTTTAGTAAGTCCGTTGAGATAAGGTGATGGTTCACCCGGCGCTTTTTTCGTTAATAGCCGCCTGTTCCGTATCCACTTGCGGAGAGCGAATACTTTATCTAAGATAAACCATGTAGCCGTTATCAAAGTCAGTGCGGACGCAACAATA
>Ga0209977_10000896_pt1 | contig 12451 bp, 27 predicted proteins | sample SumtaG_2_FD_183113 | JGI IMG/M metagenome (GOLD analysis project Ga0209977, IMG submission 183113) | Deep subsurface microbial communities from Indian Ocean to uncover new lineages of life (NeLLi) - Sumatra_00607 metaG (SPAdes) (version 2) | ecosystem: Environmental > Aquatic > Marine > Oceanic... | reverse complement strand
AGTAGTAACAAACTTATACCTGCTGACAAACTTCAACAAGCCTACGTTCATACTCCCTCCTTCCAATAGCAGTATAGGCATCCGTAGGTGCACTTGGGGGGCCAGTGGCAAAGCTCAACCTTGTTGGCTAAGCACTTGCACTCTCTACGCTGGCCTTTTAACTTAGTGCTGGGCTTGACTCCTAGTATCTCACAATCTACTTTACTTACGCAGGGAGTAGAAGGCAGCCCAGGCTCGGCGCATACCTCTGGCTTGCCTAACTCCCTCCAAGCGTTAATCCTCTCAAGTACTGGTAGATGGAAGGTTCTCTCACCTGTACTGATTCCTGCTTTCTCTAGTCTCCTTCTAACGTGAGGGTAAAGGTCCAGGAAAGATACACGTACCCTACCCTCTGCCTCCGAGGCGAGCGTCTTTAGTGCCTCTATGCCCTTAATCTCAATGATTGGGTCTATACGTAGCACTACTCTTTCACTGCCTAGGAAGCTACAGACCTTGTGATAGTCAGCCATAGCCTTCTCAGGCTTAGGAATGTTGGGTTCTAGTATAGAGCCTCCCATCAGTGTTATCGTGCAGTGGACAATCACATTATCTGCCTTATCTAGCATAGGGAGTAGTGAACCTGGATTCTTAGTTACTAGTATAGCAGGCTTACCTTCCCTTACCCAAGGTAGCCACTTCCAGTTGACGGTTGGGTCAGCTCTCTCCGTGATTCCTATTAAGTTAGTTTTGCACGACGATAAATCTGTCATCTAGTACCTTCTCCAGTATTGGCTTGACGTCCTTCCAGTCTAGACCTCCACTTCCGCAACCAGGCCTGGTCATATACAGTGGGAATATACTAGAGAACTCGAAGTAGCCAGACCTGGCTAGCCACCTTGTCAGGAAGACCAGCTTGTCGGCAGACAGTCTTATTAAGTCTACGTCCGAGTCCTTCCGCCAGTCCTGCTTCGTAGGGAAGGTTATTAGCCTGTAGTCCGTGAAGTTGAAGACTCCACTTCCTATTGCCATTATCTTTTTACCCAGCAGGCTAGGTAGGAGGGGGAACCTCTTAGCAGCTTGCAGGGCAATTCCCTTACCCATAACAGCCTCACCGTTGGCTTTCACGACACCGTTAGTAGTAATAACTACCCAGTTCCCTTTATCGTAGTAGTCCCAGATGTTACCTCTGATTTCTTGCACGGCTAACCTCCGCTACGTACTCCTTAATGTTCCCCTCTATTAACTCTGCTACTAGGTTTTCCTTATAGAAGTTGAGAGGAGGTGGAGTTGGACTAAACTCACTTAACTTTCTCAAATCCGCTGCCAGCCTCACTGGGTAGGAAGTACATATGCCAAGAGAGGTACTGGGGGGTATCTCCTCATAAGGGTCCGAGTGTACTTCCAAGTAGATGACCTTCTCTCTAACACCCAAGTCTCTAATAATCTCTTCCCTCCTAGCTATCGTCTCAAGGGGGCTGGGAAGGCCAATGATGCTGCAGTTATCCTTTAGGAAGGAGTAGCACTTACTGAGGCTCTCTAAGTCGACTCCCTGAAGGACACCAATCAGCTCCTGCTTGAGCTTCCTACCGTAGAGGAACACTTCAACTAAGTAGTTCGTCCTAGCGTAGGAGTAGTCTACACTTGGTAAGACTACTAGTGAAGGCCGGACCAGCTTGATACCCCAAATCATCCTGTCTAGGTCGTGCTCCCTAGGTAGGCTAGCACTGTAGTCTAGTATGACTGTACCCTCTCTGCCGGTAAAGAAGTCGCGGTATGCCTTGTTAGTAAGTAGAGAAGCGTAGCATACAAACAAGTCTGACGGGTTAAGGTTCTGGTACTTTATCGGTGTTATTATTCCTACACGCATCTTCCAACACTCCTGCTATTGCGTCTGGGCAGCTTAGTATATGCCTACCGCTGTCCCAGACTTGGTTAGGACACCCAATGCCCTTAAGCTCCTCTACGTACTCTGCTACGGGTACTCCGTACTTCAGCCCGAGCGTAATCGCTCTCGTTATAGCCTCAAGCTGACAGTGAGCGCAGCCTCCAGCCTTGCCCAGCGTAGCGAAAACCTCAATTAGGAAGTCTCCATCCCAGGCTGGAGTGATGTATATGTTACCGCAGCCCGTGACTACCTTGTGAGACTCGCAAGTAGTTACTTTCGGCCGCTTTCTCTTCTCTGCCATATCGCTATCACCAAGTCTGGTCTGAACTTTCCGAAGTCAACTTTGTATCTACGTCTACTTCTACTCTGGGCTATATTGCCAACCTCTACCTTGTAAAGAGAAAATGCACTAGTCGTGCAGTTGTTTACCTTGCAGAAGTGTTTAGTCAACTCGACTAGAATACTAGAGTCCTTGTTCTTATGTGCCTCAGCTACTGTCCTCCCCCAGTGCTTGATACTGTGGCAGTCAGAGCAGAGGCATCGGAAACCGACGAACCTCTGTATCCTAGCTTTGTCGTCATACTTCCAGACCTCGTGGCAGTGTAGCTGCTTATCAGTAGCACCGCAGATAGCGCAAGTGTAGTTAGACGCCTCGTAGACTTCCCTTCTTAAGTCATCCCAGATGGGTTTTGGTAGCAGGTTAGCTAAGCTAACTCCCCAAGTACTCTCCGGAATTGGCTCAATAGTAAGCTTCATATTAGGGAAGAACTTTAATCTCATTAGCGGTGACTCCTAAGAACGATATCCAGTGACCGCAGCTAGACTTCCACAGCCGGTAACGGTTTAATCTCTTCTGGCGTTGGCTCTGGCTGTAGCTCTGTCAGGTCATAGAAGGGAGGACTATAATACCTATCCTTTCTACTTATGTGATGGCAACCCTTTGTCATCCTTCCACGGAACATACGGTGCATAATACTTGGCATCCTCCCCTCCCCTTTAGCTATTGAGGCACTCCTCTAGTTTCCCCTCAAGCATCATTGCCAGAACGAAAGCGTGCCCCATCTTCCTGTCTGGGTTGTTGATAACGTTAATTAAGCTCATACCCATCTTTATGTGGTCATAAGCGTCATAATCTCTTAAAACCAGCTCTCCGCACTCTGCGTATAAACCAGCGAGGTCGGCGTAGCTGACAGTCATTATTACACGTTCAGCGTAGACAGTAGCGTATATCTTCTTCCTTGCCTCAATGTAACCTAAGTGCTCGCCTCTCCACCAGGAGTACTCAGGTATAGACCCCTTACCCATAGGATAGCGGTGGGCGTGCTTGTCCGCAAAGCCTTTAGCTCGCCAGTCAAACCACTCTGGTGTAGGCTCCCCGTTCAAGTCTAAGTACGTTCTGTATACCTTACTAAACTGCCACAGGTTCTCAAAGTTCTCAGACCTGGCTCCTGGGACGTCAATAGGCCCGAGGACGAAGGGGCTCAGGTCTCTATACATACCCGAGCTTGAGACGGTGCTAATGTTCGGGCAGTTGCGTAGACGGCCTTCCAACCATACTGGCAACACGTGAACTGTCACTACCCTACCTCCTGCTCTTGCCTTAAAGTATCAGCACAACTACCGCAAATATCACTATCTATGTTGTCGGTTCTAATAGCACTACATCTAGAACACACTAATCGCCATTCTTGTAGTTTGGCTTGCCACTCGCTAGTTTCTAATACATCTCGTATTCTTAACTGCCTGTCAAAATTCTTGGTGATAAACCCTACTACTTCCCTTCTCCCTGCCTTAAGGGAGGCGTCCCTCTGCTTCACTAGCTGAGAGAACAGGAAATACCCTACCTGCTGTATCTGCTCGTAGGTTAATGAGCGTAACAAGTCATCAGGCAAACCGTCAGCTTTTATGAGTCCTTCTCCAACCATTGCTGTATCTTTAGTTGCCACTTCTTACCTCCTTACACTCTGTCTGCGAATATCCCTGTAACGATTGGTAGTCCGTTCAACTCACTTAACCCCGAGCGGTTGACTAGAACAGCTATAGCAACTGTCTCCGGACCTAGATAACCCTGTATGGTCCTACCGGTAGTGATTACATCGTCTACTACTACTGTCCTCCTGTTGTGCCCGAGGGTAGTAGTATACTTATCCGTCACGTAGACGTCAAGGCACTTAACTGAACCTATGTCTAAAGCTAGCTGCCACCCCCCAGTCTGTATGCCTACTAAGTTGTTAGGCCTATACAGACCAATCTTGTAAATCCACTCCCTCATAGCCTCTATGCGGACCCACTGTGGGTACCCAAAGAGCTTCATAACGCCCCAGAAGATGCTACTTTGTTCTCCTGACTTGAGGGTAAAGTCGCCCTCTAGTCTGAGTCCCATTTCCCTAAGCTTCTCTTCCATTGGCTTACACCCCTTTCAGTCGAGTATAGACCCTCTAACGTACGGACTGGCTACCGCACCCTCGTCGGTACTTGACGTCCTGACCCTGTTACTCCCTGGCCATACCCCTCTTTACCGAGAGGCAGACGCATCTGGAATCCTCGAGGTCTTCCTCTGCGCCGTCTACTGCGTTTCACAGTGCCTCCTTTCAATTGGTGACTTTACACTTGGCAGTTAAGTGCCAAATCCGGAACAACCCTCCTCGAGGGTCTACACTCCTTTTCTGTTGCCCCACACTATCTTATGCCACTGTAGGCTAAATCTTACTCTTTTTTCTAAACAGAACTCTACTACCTCCTGTAACCACTCTTGGGTCCAGTACTCTTCTGTCACCTTCGTACTCTTATCAACCAGGACGCCGGTAATAGGGCTAACTACTATCTGAGGACTCTTAGTGGCGCAAGCTCTTATTACTGCACTAGCAAAGTCTAGGTCCTCCTTAGTCCCTACAGTAAGCTTTATCTGGTCAGTTACCCTGGAGTCTAACCACTCCATACCACACGTGCTCTTTACCCCAGAGCTGGGCGTCTTGATGTCTACAGCCCAGCTGTGTACCCTTGTCCACCAGAACGGTTTAGGGAGGGAACCATTCGTAAAGACCTCGAGGTAGTAGTTAAACTTGTTTAGAGTAGCTACCAGCTCCTCAAGGCCCTCAACCTGCAGAAGAGGCTCTCCTCCTGTGATACATACCCTCGTCTTTGAGCTAGGAGATAGGCTAACTATCTTGGCTACGACTCCGTCAGTAGTATACTCGGTACCACCATTCTCTCTAGCGTAGTCTGTATCACAATAGGTGCAGCCGGGATGCAGGTTACACCCCTGCAGCCTCACGAAGACTGTTGGTAAGCCCTGGTTAACGCCTTCCCCCTGGATGGAGTAGAAGACCTCGTTAACCCTCACTTCCACGCTTCTCCCACTGCCCTACAAACTTGAAGCCTTTTATTGCCACCCAGCACCCGACTAGTACTAGTGTTGACAGGTACCAGAAGACCATAAAGCTGAGTAGAACGGGGTGGGCTGTGTATATCTCAGCCACGCGTAGGTAAGTCGGGAAGGTAAGAAGCCCGACGAGTAGCAGACCCAGTACCCAGACACAGGCAAGCGCGAAGACGGCAATCCTTGAAACTAATACGTTAAACACTTTTACCTCCTTAATACTTAGTACAACTTAGCTACCCAGGCCGGGCAGCTTTACCTTTATGCCAAAACCGACACCAGGGCAGATTGGTAGCCAACCAGCGATGAAGAAGTACCTACCCCCCTTTCTTCCTACGAGGACGGGATCTCCTCCACCTGTTGTAACTGCGAAGGTGTCAAACACTCCCATCTCCTTTACCTTATCCCATACCTCCTTCACTTCCTGAGGCATAGAGGAGAGAGTCTCCTTGACGTCCTTCTTACTCCACTTGTCCTTGGTATCTACCCTCGTATAGAAGCCAGGAGCTACCGGGACAAAGCCAGCCTCCAGGGCTTTTAGAAGTTCCCTGCCCCGGTCTAGGCGCTTCTGGAGAGAGGTTTTCAGGGGAGCAGTCTTTACGTGGGGTACAATCTTTTCTAAGTCCGCGACTAGGGCCTTCTCTGTAATAAGAACCTCCCCAAGATACTTCTGTAACTCGTCCCTCTTGATTAGTAGAACTGTTGCTTCCATCTTAGCACCTCCTTAGTATTATAGCACAGTAGATTACTATACCGACAAAGATTAGCGTAGCCAGTATCCTTGCCCATCTAGGCCATCTGGGGAGCCAATTCGCGAATACCCTAGCAAGGCCTAAATCCACCCAAACAGGGATGCCGTCCGTCCAGCTAGCGACAGACCCAGTTCTCTCCTTGCGGCGAGTCTTCCCTCCTAGAGTACTGGACTTGACCTTATCAGGGACTAGCTGGCCCTTACTGTCTACCATTGGCCTAATCCCAGTAGCATCAATCTTGAACCCAACTCGACTCCAACGCTTTTTGCAGCGCATACACCGGCGCTTCTCAACGTCAATTTCCCCGCCACACTTAATATGCACGAATCTCATTTCTTGGGCTCCTTTACCCTCTCCATAGCTTCGAGCATGGTAGCGAGCGGGTCCTGAGCTAGCTGACTTAGCTCCAGGTTAGTTATAAGCTCATAAAGCTCCCTCCTCGTATAGCGCCTCTTGGGGCTATGGAGGACGATGACCTTCAACTGTTCCCAGAGCTCCTTGTGGTTTCTCTTACTCATTTTGCCTTTAGAGCCTCCTTACTACGCTGACATAGTAGAGATGAAGGTCAGGCAGTCTTGGATTTATTTTGACTATCATATCCCACCAGTCATCCACTGTAGCGAACCCACTACTACCGGAATACGATACTAAATCTCCTTTAGTAACGTTCTCCTTTACTAACTCGCGGTGGCAACCCCCAACCCCCGGGATGAATACCATACCCTGGCTAGGAGTATACCTATACTTCCTCACAGTGTAGACGAAGTTATTCCTAAGGAGATATTCCCGTAAGGAGGGCATGAAGTGCATTGTTGCCACTACTTTGCCTCCGCATAGCTATCCTCAGTCTCCCAAACCCTGACAAAAGCTAACTTAACTGCTAGACAGTGCTCTTCCCGCCATAGCTCCCAGGAAAGAACGATCCTCTCGGCTATGTTCTCGGCTGTGGGGTTCTCGAGCAGATCGTTTACTAGGGTGTGGTCGAACCTCTTGACTACCATCTCCTTAAGGAAGGCATCAAGGACAGAAAAGTCGATGACCATCCCAGTCTCTGAGTCTACCTTCCCTTCCACCCCCAGCTCGACTACCCAGTGGTGCCCGTGCATATTCTTACACTTGCCTGGGTGGTCAGGCAGAAAGTGCGCTGCGTCAAAGCTACATCTCTTTGCTACTATCATCTCTCTTCTCCTTTCTCCTCCTTAATTCCCTTCTAAGGAGGATAATGCACATACCCAGAGCCATTAAACCAAGTACTACAGTTATCGCTGGGTGCATAATTCTACTTAGCCTCCTTTGTTCTATGTAGGGGCTACCCCCTTGTTAAACTCCAATTGCCACTGAGTATAATCGGTGTACCAATCGGCTTAGTTCCTATTCTAACCCCGAGACTATTGCGAACTAATTTATAGCCAGCTCTTATCTGAATCCGTGAGGAATCAAGCTGCGAATAATACCCTCTTGCTGTATAATATACCTCACGTGTAATCCTATCTTGTATGGTAACATTACAGTCATCTAAGGCTAGCTCAAAGGGCGGGACTGCTTCAGGAACAGTACTGCATCCTGAACAAGCCAAAACAGTTAGTAGGAGTAATAAACAGATAGTAAGTTTTTTCACTTCCCATCCTCCTCTGACTTAATGTCTATTATACCCCCCAAGCTTGGGAGGTTCTTCACCTTATCAATTATGTGCTGCTCACCAGTTATAACCATCTGACCGATGTAGATACTATTCCCCTTACTGTCCGTCAACGTGACGTCCTCCATCTCTAGCCTTGGGAAACTAGACACGCCAGCTTTGTAGCCCTCAGAGTAGCCACTCGCTAGCCCCCAAGAGTAGCCCTCGTTATTGCCCAGCCAGCAGGATAGAGTCGTAAGAGCAGCAAATAGTAGTACGACTATAAGCACCTTCTTACCTGTAAGCTTCATTTCAATCCCTCCTTATTTAGAACCTCGGTGTTACCCTTACTTGCTTCACTATGTTCTCTTCTGTGACACCTAGTAAGGCAGCTGCTCCGTACTTCTTCACAAACTTTGCCTCACTAATTTCGGTACGGTGCTGGGTTATACGCTTAACTTGGAGTAATACAGTTGGGTCCTCAACGAAGAGGACGTCGTTATCGCCCAAGCGCTGTATCAGGAGTGCTCTGACTTCCTCGTTAAGCTCCTCCCCTGTCTCGAGGTGAAACTGACCTTCAAGCCACTTCTTGACTATCTCAGGGTCAGTAAGAGTCTTAATACCACTCATATCTAGGACTTCAGCTTCCCGGCAGAACAGGCTGTGCCTGCACATTGCTGGTAGTGGGCAGTCCTTAGGTCTGCTAACCTCCATCTTGCCAAGGACTATCTCATCTACCATCTCGACTATCGGCCTTGCGTAGACTGCGTCCTTCTCTATAAAGATGTCGTAGGGCCTGCAACTGTCCTTGTGCTTGACGTAGAACCAGCAGCCTGCCACGTTCTTTAACTCTTCACTAGCCAGATAGAGCTGCACCTGGCACTTGTAGCCTGGGAAGACGTCGATCCCCTTCTGTTTAAGGTCGGTATACTTACCCAAGCTCATAGCCTTAATCTCGAGCAAGTCCTCCCTCTCGTCAACTATTATCCTGCCATCGGGTCTACCACGTATAGGTATCTTACCAACGTGAACTGTCTGTTGGTTATCTCCTACAAAACGTAGCTTGAAGCCTGCTCTCCTGAGGTCCTCAAGAACCTCAAGCTCTTGCCACTTGCCATTCTTCATCAGCATTCTGGTCTCAGGAGCGAAGTCCTCGTCGTCCAAGTGGTGGTAGTTAATATAGGTAGCATATGGGCAGGGCGAGACACCAGTCACAGTTAGCTGACCAGTATGGATACCGTCACTCTCCTTCTTATGGTAAGCTGCAACAACTGCTTGCGCTAACATTTATCCCTCTCCTCCTCCCTCATGGCCAGGCCCATCACAACTCCCAGAGCTAGGAGGAGGACAAAGATTACGAGAGATATAGTCGCCAGCTCCCGGTTCCACCTCTCTAGTACTGTGTGGTACAGCATCCAGCATAGCCAACCAGCCCCAAAGAGCTGGACAGCGAGCCACACCAGCCTAACCCTAAGCTCAAACTTATCCACTTCTCTCCTCTAGCCTGTGTAGAGTCTGGAACGGTCGTACTTCCTCACCAGAGCGAAAGCCTCGTTCTTCAACTTCTTGTCACCAAGCTTGACGTACTTAGTACCTGCGAAGAGCTTTAAGTCCTCGAACCCCTCCTTAGCAAAGTTGAGGTCGCCTTCCCCCTTGACTACAAACTTTATCATATCTTGAGAGCGCAGTGCGTTGTAGTTAAAGGCTCCATCCTTCACGTAGTTGATTATCCACCTGTCGACTGTGTGCAGCCAACCAGGATCTCTTACCTCACCGCTCGTCTCAACTTCAATATACATCCCCACAGAAGATAACCCTTTTACTAGGGTGCCTGTCCCAACTCTAGTTGTACCCTCCCCAAAGATGCATACCCACTTGCACCTAGTGTGCATAAGGACTTCCCTGACCAGGTCCTCTGAGGAGTACTCTGGGCCAGGGCCGAACTTTAGGAACGTAGTCGGCAGGCCGAAGTTAAGTCCTTCTTGCCTCACATCCTCATAGATTTTTGCTACTTCTATCACTCTAACTTAACCTCCTTCTTAGGTAGTTAACAGCACCCACTGGGGTACGAAACCTAACTTCCTTAAACCTAGTATCTGCTGTACCGTCCAACTTAAGCTGCTGGACGTCGATATCTTTCCTGAAGCCTCCGCAGTAGATACTCAAGAACCTTCCAGGCCAGGCTGCAGACACTAGTACGTGGTAGGGCCAGGAGGAGTCATCACTGTATCTGTAACCCTGCCTTTGTAACTCTCTAGTTACTTCTACCAGTACTTCTGCTGCTAGTAAGCAGTGCTTGGGGGTAGTACCTCTAGGCAGGCCCTTCACCATCAGAGCTAATCTATCCCTGCTAGTTAGCATCTCCTCTTCAACTCCTCAGCTACGGAGCTCATATACTCTAAAAATCCCAGTAGCTTTGCTATGCTTGATCGTAGCTCTTCTGCCCAGGCTTCTTAGACTAGCGAGCCTAAGAAAGGCTTCCGGGCGGTTCGTAGTCTCAAGTACCTTAACCCTCCGTACCTTTCCCCTCGCTTTAAGCCGGGCATACAGCTGCCTAACTAGGCGTCCAGCTTCCCCAGAGGTCATCTGCTTTTCCTCAATAGGCTCGCTCTCACCAAGAGCGGCACTCAGTCTGGCTATCTCGCGCTTCTGGGGACCAGTAGCGTCATAGATTTCTACCACGTGAAAAAACCTCCCTACTTATTCATAGTGCACACTAAGAAAGCTGGGCCAGAAGTAAGAGTAGTAAAGCCGTGCACCATAGTAACGATCTTCCCCTTACTCTGTATCTCCAGAATAGCGTTAGCTAGGTCTTTCCTAATATGGAAAGACCAGAGAGGTAGCTTAACCTTATACAAGTCCTCTCCGAGTTTCTCAATCTTCATTTCACCTACTCCTTTACTGGAATACTAATATGAACCAACATATCGACGTCAGCGTGGTAGCAAATGCGGCTAGCCACAGCTTTAGTGAAGCGTAGCACACAACGAAGGCTGCCAGCACGATAGCAGTCGGCAGGCTAGTAGTCATCGGTATGTCTGCTCTGCTGACGATAGAGAACACCAAAGAGGGAGCAAATATAAAGCCTCCGACCATCAGCACAATGTCTTGCCACTTAAATACCTTTCCGCAGATTCTCATCTCACCCACCTTCCTAAACTAAATACTGAGTAGTCGTTCTTATAGACGTTCCAGAACTCCCTACTCTCAGAGAACTGGAAACCATATCTTAGGTAGGACTTATACGAGGGTCCTACTATCGACATCCAGCACCATAGCTCGTTGTACTGCTTCTTTAGCTCCTCTAGGATAGAGTAGAAGCTACCCTTACTAGGGCAGACTATCTGCCCAAGGAGGGCTATCCTCCCTTCCTTAGCTGCAAACTGTTCAACTATGTCTGCCGGTACCTGCTTCACGTGAAGTAGGAAGTTGCACACCCCATCATTATCGTCATCTAGGCCATCATCAACCAGGTCAGCGTCTATGTAGTGGACCGCACCGCCGACAACCTGTGCGGGCTCTAAGTCTAGGTCTCCCCTTCTCTCTGCTACCATAAACTGGTCAATGTAGTTCCGAACTACGAACTCGTTTAGCACGTACGGCATCAGGAACTCGTCGTAGTTGCGAGCCAGGTCAACAATCTTACTAGCATCTTCTAGCCTAGCTTTCCTTACTTGCCAGTCCATCCAACTTCTCCTTCAACCTTTTTATCCTGTAGTACTCTATCATAGAGTAAACTCCTATATCCAGGCACTCCTGCATAGCCTCCTCAAGAGGGTCAAACTGGTAAGCTGCAGGGTACTCCTTCTTACCTGCTGCTACCCGACTAGACATCTCCGCAGCGAAGTTAAGTACTTTACTCCTATCTAAGAAGGTAGCAGGTAGTTTCTCTCTCAGTTCTCTAAACATCTCTGTACTCCTTCATCTACTTCTCCCTCTAGAGGTTTCTTAGGCCTAGAACAGCCCATAGCACTTCGCTCGCACATCCAACATTCCCACGGATAGCTCTTAGGGCAAGACTTGCATAAATCCAAATCTATAACGGGCTCCTTTGCCATAAACCCTCCTCTCCTACTTGTCATCTAAGCCTCATTCAGCTAGAGTATTACTCTAGGACTTGCTGGGGAGAATTGTCTACGGATTGCGTACTACCCCTCGACATCTACCCTATACGCACCCCCAGCAAGTTTCGGCTTACTTGTTTAACCCTCCTACCTTCTCCTTCTTCTCCATAAAACCCAAACTACTGCTATAACAGCTATACCAAGCGCGATGAACAAAACCGCACCAAGCCAATTAACGGGGCTAGGTTCTGGCTCTGGAGGTAATACGGGTGCAGGTAGCGGTTCAGGCGCTGGTATTGGCTCAGGTGCAGGCTCGGGGATTGGAATTGGAACAATTAGTACAGGAGCTGGCTCTGGTAGAGGAACAGTAACTACTAGAGGTGGAACAGGTTCCGGGACAGGTTCAACTACAGTAGGAGGTAGTACACTACCCATAACACAGAAGGATGTAAAGTGGGTTACCGAAGCAGTAAGAGTGTTAGTCTCTGTGTTAACTACACAAACCAGCCCTATCCACTCACCAACGTCCCTGTTATAGAAGGCTACAATCAAACTCTCTTCGGGAACATCCTTAGGTAAGGTATTAGGGTCATAACTCCAAGTAAGAGTTATTGCCGGCTGAAACATAGCTCCAGCAGGCCCGAAGTCGTAAGCTAGCCCTATGATGTGGACGTCTCCCGGAGGGTCAGGTGGGCTTTCATCGACTGCTACCTCTAGTGTTTTCAGTCGCTTGCTATCCTTGCCCAGAGCGACGGTGCCCTTGGGAATGGTTAC
>Ga0209977_10000895_pt1 | contig 12455 bp, 9 predicted proteins | sample SumtaG_2_FD_183113 | JGI IMG/M metagenome (GOLD analysis project Ga0209977, IMG submission 183113) | Deep subsurface microbial communities from Indian Ocean to uncover new lineages of life (NeLLi) - Sumatra_00607 metaG (SPAdes) (version 2) | ecosystem: Environmental > Aquatic > Marine > Oceanic... | reverse complement strand
AATCTCCATCCCCTCCTCTGCTGCTTCCTCCTTGTTACGAGCCCTTCTAAGGCGTTCAATAATCATCTCAGGAATATCCATGTCGGGGACCTTTGTTTTCATGTACCTTGCCGCCGCCACGGATGTTACAGGAGTTATTCCAGCAAGGATTTTTACCTGTTTATGCAGTCCTTCTCCTCGTACCAGTTCCATCCATTTCTTAAAGCCTTCAATGTTATATATAGGCTGCGTCTGGATGAAATCTGCTCCAGCAGTGGTCTTGTCCTTAAGACGATTTACTGCTGACTCCAATGGTCGGACGAAGGGGTTCATGGCTGCTCCGATGAAAAGCCTGGGCTCTGTCCCCACTATGAGCTCTCCATTGTCAAACTTCTGTTCGTCTCTGAGAGTCTTGACCATCCTGATAAGCTGGATAGAATCGAGGTCGAAGACGGGCGTTGCCTTGGGATGGTTGCCAAAGGAGATAGGATCTCCCGATAGACAGAGTATATTGTTAACACCAAAGGCAGAAACTGCCAAGATATCCATCTGGACGGCAATCCGATTTCGATCGCGACACGTCATGTGGACTATGGCGTCAAGCCCTTCGTCTATTCCGGTAAGACAAACAGCCCAGCTTGCCATCGCCACCACCGCTGCCTGCCCGTCGGGGACATTGAAGGCATCAACATAACCTTTGATAATACTGACATTCTTCCTGATTGTCTCCAGCTGCGTATTTCCGGGAGCACTGATTTCGGCAGTGACAGCGAATCGGCCAGTGTCCAGTATCCTCGCTAGATTGCTTTTTGTCTTCATCTTTGAACTCCCGACGGAGTTTCAGTACAGTATGCCAGAACGCCATATTAAGGGCAACATTCAGAGATCACCTATCTTCAATCCTTTGCAATAATCCCTGGAAGTGCTTATAATGTGCGGTGGCCAATGAGAGCAACAGCCGAGTTGAACTCGATCAAGGACACATTAAGATCTTCAGAGATGTTCCATGGCTTGACTGACGAGGAACTAGACAAGCTGCTCCCGCTTTGCAGAGTAGAGATCTACGGAGCCGGGGCAGAAGTGTTCTGCGAAGGTGAGCAGTGTCAATATCTCCAGACTCTCAAATCGGGCAAAGTAGCTTTGGAGACAGAACTTGCTCTAAGCCGTAGCTCAACTGAAAGAGCAACAATTGACGTGTTGTCCCGAGGAAGTAGTTTTTGCTGGTCAGCACTGATGGAACCTCATATTCTGACCTCTTCCGGCCGGTGCCTGGAAGATACTGAGATCATTGCCCTAGATGGAGAACGGCTCAAAGCCCTGTTGGAGGACAACCCTCAAGTGGGCTACAAGGTGGCAAATAACCTTGTGAAAGTGGTTGCTTCGAGGCTAGAGCATACTAAGCAGATGATGGAGCGTACTCTGTCTGTCATTTTCCATGACTTGAAGGCTCCCTTGGCTGCAGCGGAAAGCTACAATCGGCTCTTAATTGACGGCTTTGTTGGAGAACTCACTGAGGAACAAAAGAATATAGTGCAGAGGAGTAGCAAGAGACTTTCTGACCTGCTCAATTTGATAGGCAACATGATTGATTTCTCCCGTGTCGATCTCGGAGACTTCAGGAGAGAAGAAGTTCCTCTGTCGGAAGTGATAGGAGATTGCGTTGATACTATGCGTCCCCTAGCTGAAGAAAAAGGGTTACAGCTGGACGTTGAAGTGCCTCAAGAGCTTCCTGCAGTTCTTGGAACTGCTGGCCGGCTTAAGCAGGTAATGACAAACCTGCTATCCAATGCTATCAAGTTTACTTCGTCCGGCGGGGTAATGGTCAGTGTAAGAGACGACAAAGACCATTTACGGATTGATGTAACGGACACGGGAATCGGAATTCCTACCGAGGACTTGCCCAAAGTATTTGACGGTTTCTATGCGGGTCTGAATATAGAACAAAGAGGAGCGGGCCTGGGGCTTTCTATAAGCAAGAGAATAATCGCGAGCCATGGCGGGAGGATATGGGCAACAAGCCCTTGCCCTGAGACAGGCAAGGGAAGCAGGTTCACATTTCTTTTGCCCAAGAATCCAAGACAGGCAGAGTAGAGTAGATGGTGAAGATTCTGATAGTGGACGATGACCCTGATATGCGGCTGGCAATTGCCAGCGTGCTTAATTCCCGTTCCTACCAGATAGTCGAAGCTTGTAATGGACAGGAGGCACTGCAGAAATTAGAAGAGGAAGAGCCAGATCTGATGCTTCTGGACCTCTTGATGCCAACGATGGATGGCTTTGCTGTGCTCAAGGAATTGAGGGGTACTCCAGAGAAGAGATATCCTAACGTCCCTGTCCTTGTCATAAGTTCAATCAGGGAGGAGGCCAGTCACCGGCGCTATGAGCTGGAACTAGGCCATAAGCTTGATGCTGACGATTATATAGAGAAGCCTATCGAGCCCTTTGCTCTGCTCAAGCGTGTAGAGGAGCTCTTGTCCAAAGGAGGATAAGGATGCCAAAACAGATGAAAATTCTGGTCATTGATGATGATCCCGATGTGCACGGAGTGGTGAAGAAAATCCTTGAGCCCAAGTCCTATCAGATGATATCTGCCTATGATGGGGAGGAAGGTTTGCGCAAAGTGGTGGAGGAAAGGCCTGACCTCATTATCCTGGACGTGATAATGCCGGGTAAGCACGGATTTGACGTTTGCCACGAGCTTAAGACCGACGAGAAGTACCATTTCTTCTCTAATATCCCTGTGTTGATGCTCACAGTCTACCCTGAAGATAGAGAGAAAATGCATCTTTCCGTGCGAGAGGGAATGATGATGGAGGCAGAGGATTACCTTCAGAAGCCGGTTGACCCTCAGGAATTGACGAAGAGGGTGGAGGAACTGCTTAAGAAGTGAAGAACGGCTAAAATAGCAGGGTCTATAGAATTCCAGAAATGGATTTGGAGAACAAATGTGTTTTGGTTGTAGGGTCTGGTATATCAGGGATAGCGTCAGCGTTAGAGTTAGGTAACGCTGGGTTGCATGTATATTTGCTAGAGAAAGAGGCGGCAGTTGGTGGGCACGCCGCCTCTTTCTGTTGTAAGGCAACCGATGTATGCTCAGGGTGTTCTGCTTGTGTAGTTCGCGACAAGATTAAAGAAGCGGTACTGCATCCTCAAGTTAGGCTCCTAACGAATTCCACGATAAGAGAACTCGACGGCAAGCTTGGCGATTTTCGCGTTGAGATAACTCAGCAACCTCGGTACATAGATGAAGAAAGGTGCATAGCTTGCGGCCTTTGCACTGAGGTCTGCCCTACTGAGCCCAAGGCGATCTATCCACCTGCTGCTGAGGCGACGCCTTTCTCCTATATTCTCGATGAAGGGCTTTGTGTGCGCTTTAAAGGGGAGAAATGTGATCTCTGTCAGGAGAGTTGCCCCACTAAAGCTATACAGTTCGAGGTCAAGGCAAAAGAGCAGGAGTTGAGCGTCGGTGCCATTATCGTCGCCACCGGTTTTGATGTTTTTGATGCCAGAGAGAAAGGCTCCTTGGGTTACGGCAGATATCCTAATGTGGTAACCGGCCTCGATCTGGAGCGGACTTTCAGCCGAGAAGGCTATCTCAGGCCTACCGTAAGTAATAAGGAGTCCCAAAACATAGCCTTTATTCAATGTATTGGCTCCAGAGACCAAGGTCACGGTTATTGTTCACATGTGTGCTGCAAATATGCTATGAAGCTTGCGGGGCTTATCAAGTATCAGAGTCCTGATACCCAGGTGACTATCTTCTACATTGACCTGCAGACTGCCGGGAAAGGCTTTGCGCAATTCCATGAGGAATACAAGGAAAGCATACGGTTTGTCCGAGGAGTACCAGTGGAGGTCCTACAGGATGCATCTGGCGAGCTTGAAGTGAAGTTTGAGGATGTCTGTCAAGGAAAAGTCTGTCGGGATACCTTTGACCTTGTGGTTCTTTCCGTGGGCATTTCTCCTAGAAAGGACTCCTGGGATTTGGCCAGGATCTTGGGCATAAATTTGGCTGATGATGGATTCTTTGATATAGCAGAACCCCTGAATTCTGATGAAACCAATGTCGATGGCATTCTCCTTGCCGGGACTTGCCAAGGCCCCAGGGATATACCTGATTCCATCGCTCATGGGATAGCGGCGGCGTCAAAGGTAATACATATACTGAGTGAATTTGCGAGCCGACGGACGGGCAGCTAGAGAGAACACCGAATGGAAGCGAAAATAGGCGTTTTCCTCTGCAATTGCGGCGGCGGCATGAAGAACATTGATTTTGACGCCGCCGGAGCAAAGGTAGCGAAAATCCGCGGCGTCGCCTGTGTCGACTTGATTTCGGACCTCTGCCTTGAGGAAGGAAGGGAAAAGATGGCTGCCGGTATCAGGGCAGAGAACCTAGACAGGGTGGTTGTTGCTGCTTGTTCTCCTGAATTCAAGGAACATGTTCTTGGGCAAGTATTGGAAAATGCCGGACTGGATGGCCATCTCCTTTGTATGGCAAACATAAGAGAGCAATGCTCCTGGGCTCATGAGGGGGATGTTACGGAAAAAGCTGTAGAACTTATGAACATGGCGGTAAACAAAGCACGGTTACTCCAGCCCGTGGAGAAGCAAGATATAGCTGTGGACAGGGAGGTTCTCGTGGTCGGCGGCGGATTCTCCGCAGTTGCATCAGCCCTCCAGTTTTCTCGAGTTGGCTTGCGGTCAACTCTATTGGAAAAGGAAGTGGTTTTGGGAACCGCGACTAGGGAATTGGAAGGCCTTCATGGGTTTGATATTTGCTCAATGATAGATGCGGTAGAGGGAGATACGAATATCGAGATTCTCACCTCTGGCCGAATGACGACAGCAAAGGGAACAATAGGAGATTTCACTGTGACGATAACGAAAGAAGGAGAGGAAATTTCCCGCAAGTATGGGGCGATAGTTCTCGCTACTGGATATCGAACTGAGCTTGCTCTAGGTTCTGGGCTGGAGTTGCGGGCCGACGAGGAAGCGATTTCCCGCGCGAAGATTGTGTCACAGGAGCAGCTTTTTGGCATGCTCAATGATCCCTTCATAGATACAAAACCCAAAACCATAGGTTTTGTGTTCGGTTTTTCTGATGAGAATTCTCGCTTTCCCACACTGGCCACCCTGAATAACGCTTTAGCAGCCAAGAAAGAATGGGACAGCGAGATTTACGTCTTCTGCAAAGATGTAGAAGTAGACAGCGAAGGAGTGGAAAAGCTCTATAGGGAAGCTAGAGAGTGCGGAGTTGTGTTCTTGAAGTGTGAGGTTCTCCCGAGGATTGCCGTGGATAATGGGCGGATAGCAATCGAGGCCGAAGATGTTTTTCTCGGGGAGGACACAATCGTAGCCTGTGACCTTCTGGTGGCTGAGGAGCTTCTCTTCCCTACCGAAGGAACCGCAGCCCTGAGTTCCCTGCTGAACATCCTCTTAGACTCCAGGGGCTTCTATCAGGATGAAAACGTGCACCTCTATCCTGTTGCTTCTGAGAAGAAGGGGGTATTTCTTGTGGGAGGGTGCCGGGGTGACTTGGACACGGGCCGGGTGTTGACGGATATTTCGAGCGCTGTCATGAGCATCGACAAACTGTTATTGTCAGGGACGATCACGGTGGAGATCGAGAGAGTCAAGGCAGACCCTCAAAAGTGCGTCGCTTGCCTTACGTGCATCCGCGTCTGTCCGCACGGTGCTATCCAGCTGGGCCGAGTGGATGGCGGTAAAGAGATAGCTGTGATTGTGGACCTGGCCTGCGATGCTTGTGGCATTTGCGCGGCTGTATGTCCGGCTAAGGCAATAGACTTCCAAGGTTACAGAGATGATCAACTGCTGGCCCAAATCGAGGCCATAGAAGAATCATGAACGGGCGCATCATAGCCTTTTGTTGTGAGCATTCTGCCTATCCCGCTGCCGATCTAGCAGGAAAATTGGGACTTCACTATCCCGAGACCCTGCGTATAATCCGGGTTCCTTGTGCCGGTCGAGTGGATGTGATTCATATGCTGAGGGCTCTTGAGAAGGGCGCCTCGGCAGTGCTGGTATTGGGATGCGAAGATGGGGCTTGCCATCACATCACCGGAAACATAAGAGCAAGGGAAAGAGTGAAACACTGCGATATGCTGTTGAGAGAGATTGGGATAGACGGAAGGCCTGTCGTGATGTTCAATCTGAGCCCCAATGCGCCCCACAAGTTCGTTAAAGCAGCAAACGAGATAACAAAGATAATAAAAGAGTCGAGGGAGGCAAGATGATAATCGCTGAACGAAAACCCATGGAAGAGATCAAGCAGGCAATGGCTCTCTACAAGAAAGTGCTTGTGGCGGGTTGCGGGACCTGCGTCACGGTTTGCTGGGCCGGTGGAGAGAAGGAGGTGGGCATACTTGCTTCACAACTGAGACTCGCTCGAAGTGCGGAGGGGAGTGAGATTGTGACCCTTGAAGCTATAGTGGAGCGACAATGCGAGAAGGAGATGGTAGCAGAGCTTAAGGATAAGGTTACCGAGGTTGAAGCGGTTCTTTCACTGGCCTGTGGGTCGGGAGTGCAAGTGATGGCTGAGTTATTTGAGGACAAGCCGGTATTTCCTGCAGTTAACACTACCTTTATCGGGATGCCAGAAAAGGAAGGGCTCTGGGTAGAGATGTGTGGTGCTTGCGGTGATTGCTTTCTGGATAGAACCGGAGGCATTTGCCCTATAGTTCGCTGTGCCAAAGGGCTTCTCAACGGCCCCTGTGGCGGTACGAGAAAGGGAGGGAAGTGCGAGATAGATCCGGATAAGGATTGTGCTTGGGTTCTCGTTTATCGCAGGCTGGAGAAACAAGGTAGGCTCGATCTGATGCGACAATACTACACGCCGAAGAATTTCCGGGCGGTAAAAAGGCCCGGCAGAGTCCAGGCGACAAAGGCTTAAGGGGGTACAGCATGGCAACACCTTTCAGGGAAGTTCTTAAGACAAAAGGCTTTGTTGTAACGACTGAGGTGGGCCCCGATAAGGGCTCCAACGTGTCAAAGGCGATAGAGCATATTGGTCTTCTCAAGGATAAGGTTGACGGTCTAAACGTAACTGATAACCAAAGCTCAGTGATGCGGTATCCCTCATTGGGGACTTGCCTCTTGATTAAGGAACATGGTGGTGAGCCGGTACTTCAGGTAACCTGCCGCGACAGGAATCGTTTGGCCATTCAAGCAGACCTCCTTTTCGCTTACTCCAGAGGCATCAGTAATGTGCTGTGTCTTACCGGTGATTCCATTGACGTCGGTGACCACAAGGAGGCAAAGCAAGTATTCGACCTCGATTCGGTACAACTCATCCACCTTGTGCACACCTTGAACTCCGGCAAGGATATGGCAGGAAATGAACTTAGTGGAGGCATTGACTTCTGTATTGGGACATCGGCCTCTCCTTCATCGGATCCACTTGAGCCACAGCTTATCAAGGTTGAGAAGAAGCTCAAGGCAGGAGTAAGTTTCATTCAAACGCAGGCGGTTTATGAACTTGATGAACTAAAGAGATTCGCGGAATTCGTCCGCACCGTGGACGAAGAAGTTAAGATACTTGCTGGCATAGTGCCTGTCATTGGCGTGAAGATGGCTGCGTACATGAATGAGAACGTTCCCGGTATTTTCATCCCTCAACGTCTTGTTGACGAACTGGCTGAAGCCCCGAAAGGAACGGGAGTTTCCAAAGGAATAGAGATATCTGCCCGGATGATAAGGCAATTGAAGGAAGAGAGAGTCTGTGATGGGGTACACATCATGTTTATCGGACGGGAGGAGAGAGTTCCGGAGATACTCGAAGTGGCTGGGCTACTATGAGATTGCTCCCTCAAATGGGAATTCAGGAGGCGAAAATGACAATAGCTTTGAACGAACTGGATACCAAATTCAAATACGATGTTGCCAGTGAACCAGGGGGAGAGCGTATTAAGCTCTGCTTTGCCTGCGGACTATGTACCGCAAGCTGCCCTGTTTCTGATATAGAGCAAAGATTCAATCCCCGCCGCATAATCCGTATGGTGCTCTTGGGAATGAGGAAAGAGGTTCTGTCTTCAGACATCATCTGGTTCTGTATCCAATGCTATAGCTGTCAGGCTCACTGCCCTCAGGCAGTGGATTTCTCCGATATAGTGAAGGCTTTAAGAGACATGGCAGTGAGGGAGGGCTACGTTGCCCCGGCTTTTGTCGGAAACATAAAGGAAATCGATGTCTTCTGCCAAAAGCTGCGCCATGAGATGGTGAGCGCGGTTATTGGCTCACGGTCTCAAGGAGGGGAAGTAGAGCCAGCCAGACTTGCTAAGGAAGCACTGCAGAGACTGTAATATAAAGGTGTTAGTATGGAGAAGCAAAACGGAAATGGCACAATAGGAGCAGTGCTTGTCGTAGGCGGGGGTATAGGAGGGATTCAGGCATCTTTGGACCTTGCTGAGTCCGGGTATTACGTATACCTTGTGGAAAAGACCCCCTCCATCGGCGGGGTGATGGCTCAACTGGACAAGACCTTCCCCACCAATGATTGCTCTATGTGTGTTTTGTCACCTAAACTGGTTGAATGTGGCAGACATCTTAATATCGAACTTCTGACCTATTCCGAAGTCTTAGATATTAAGGGGGGACCAGGCAACTTCACCGTTTCCGTAAAGAAGAAGGCAAAGTTCGTAGATGGGACAAAATGCACCGGTTGTGGCCTGTGTGCTGAGGGATGTCCCATTACCATGAAGAACGAGTACGACCAGGGTTTGGTCGAGCGAAAGGCGATTTACACCCCCTTTCTGCAATCAGTGCCTAACACTTACGTTATTGATAGAAGAGAAGAAAGACCCTGCAAGGCAGCTTGCAAGGATGCCTGTCCCATTCACATGAACATCCAGGGCTATGCTGCCCTGATTGCTAATGGAAGGTTCAAGGAAGCATACGACCTCATAAGAAAGACAAACCCTCTCCCCATAGTTTGCGGTCGGGTGTGTTATGCCCCCTGTGAAGAAGCATGTAATCGGGGGCAGATGGATGAACCTGTAGCAATCCGGGAGTTGAAGAGATTTGTTACCGACCAAATCGATATTGACACTATTGAAGTGCCTGAAATTATCACAAACGGGAAGAAGGTCGCTATTGTCGGGAGTGGTCCCGCAGGTCTTGCCGCAGCCCATGATCTTGCCCTGGAAGGGTATGAGCCAACCCTATTTGAGGCGTTGCCAGAACCCGGAGGAATGCTCCGAGTTGGAATTCCCGAGTATCGTCTGCCAAAGGATGTTCTTAAGAAAGAGATAGAGTACATCAAGAGATTAGGAGTGGAGATAAGGACAAGTGCCAGAATAGGAGAGGGAATCCAGCTTGAAGAGCTTAGAAAATCCTATGAAGCTATCTTCATTGCCACAGGCGCTCACGCAAGCACAAGTCTTAATATTCAGGGAGAAGATTCCCCTGGAGTAATCAACGCTATTGACTTCCTGCGGGACGTGAATATGGGTGGGGAGGCTAAAATAGGACAGAAGGTGGCAGTAGTAGGCGGAGGGAATACTGCCATTGATGCTGCTCGGGTGGCGAGGCGTTTGGGATGTGAAGTAAAGGTCATTTATCGGCGGTCCCGGGCTGAAATGCCAGCCACCGCTGCTGAAGTTAAGGGTGCAGAAGAAGAGGGCGTCGAGATCGTATTCTTGACCAACCCGACAAGAATGATAACTGAAGATAGCAAAGTCTCAAAGATGGAATGCACCAGGATGGAGCTTGGCGAACCTGATGCGAGTGGCCGTCGCCGTCCTGTCCCCATTGCAGGTTCGGAGTTTGCGATCGATGTTGATAGTGTTATTACTGCCTTAGGCCAGGCGTCAATTCTTGATTTCGCTAAGAAGCTGGGCATAGTAATCTCTGACACGGGAACAATTTCAACGGATGAAGCTTTGACGACCAGTGTGGAAGGGATTTTCGCGGGTGGCGATGCAGTCACCGGACCTTCCACCGTTATCGAGGCTATAGCGGCAGGGAAGAGAGCAGCTCGTTCCATTGACGAATATCTCAAGGGAGAGCCGTTGTCTTCTAAAGAAGATAGGAGGCGACCCGAGGAGCTTAGCGCAGAAGAAGTTGCCGCGCTTAAACAGCGTTTCCCTTTGAAAGACAGAGTACTCATGAAGGAATCAGATCCAGGTGAACGGATTACGAATTTCACGGAAGTTGAGCAAGGTTATTCTATTTCTGAAGCCAAAGACGAGGCTGAGAGATGCTTGGCCCCGCAGATAGAGGGTTGCTTCCAATGCCATGAGTGTGAAGAGCGCTGTACTGCTGAAGCTATTGATTATGAAATGCAGGATGAATACGTCGACTTGAGTGTCGGCGCTGTTGTTTTTGCTGCGGGGTATGACCTCTTTGATCCCTCTGTGCAATATGAGCTTGGATATCGAAAATATCCCAATGTAGTGGACAGCCTCGAGTTTGAGCGTATCTTGAGCGCGACGGGTCCTTACCAGGGAACCTTGCTGAGACCCTCAGACTTAACACCTCCTCAAAGGATAGCCTTTATTCAGTGTGTTGGGTCCAGGGATCCAAAGCATGGCAGACCTTACTGTTCCTCCGTCTGCTGTACCTCTGCCATCAAGGAAGCTATGATTGCCAAGGAGCATAGCACAGTCCCCCTGGATGTCACCATGTTCTTCATGGATATTAGGACTCACGGCAAGGATTTCGACAAATACTATGAACGTGCCAAAGAAGAAAGCGGCATAGCCTTCATCAGGTCGAAGGTGTACAACATTGAAGCGGCGGATAGCACCGGGGATCTGGTGGTCAGATTTGCCGCCGAGAACGGCGTAGTAAAGGCTGCGCAGTTCAGCATGGTGGTTCTTTCTGTCGGGTTCCAGTCTTGCCCGGAACTGACTGAGTTCGCTAAGAGGGTCGGGGTTCAGGTCAATCCTTACGGATTCTGCCAGACCAAACCATTTTTGCCAATGCATACTTCGAAGCCCGGAATATTCGTCTGCGGGGCGTTCTCGGCTCCGAAGGATATCCCCGAGACCGTGATGCAAGCCAGCGGGGCTGCCGGCGAGATCTCTACCTTGCTTGCTCCTGCAAGAGGGACTTTAACTAGGAGAAAGGAGTATCCGCCAGAAAGAGATGTAACTGGACAGGAACCAAGAATTGGGGTCTTTGTTTGTCACTGTGGGATTAATATCGGCGGGTATGTAAATGTCCCAGAAGTCACCGAATTTGCTGAGACCTTGCCCAATGTGGCCTATGCTGAAAGAAACCTCTTTACTTGTTCCCAGGATACTCAGGAGAAAATAAAGAAGGCGATTGAAGAACACAGGCTGAATCGGGTTATTGTGGCTTCTTGTACCCCGAGGACTCACGAGCCTCTGTTCCAAGAAACGATTAGAGAGGCTGGACTCAATCCGTATCTCTTTGAGATGGCGAATATTCGAGATCAGTGTTCTTGGGTACATATGCGTGAGCCAGAAAAGGCAACGAAAAAGGCAAAAGACTTAGTGAGGATGGCAGTAGCCAAGGTTAGGCTGCTCGAGCCTTTGCAGTCTTTGTCTCTTCCGGTTAACCGTCGTGCATTAGTCATTGGGGGAGGGGTAGCAGGAATGACCAGTGCCTTAACCTTGGCGGAACAGGGATTCGAGGTTTGTCTTATCGAGAGAAGCAACGTGCTAGGCGGAGTGGCAGGAAGGATACACTTCAACCTTGATGGCGAAGACATACAACGATTCCTTGGCCAACTCATCAACAAGGTGCAAGGGCATCCCAAGATCAGGGTATATACCGACACTTGGATTGTCGATGTGCATGGCTATGTGGGAAGCTTCACCACAGAAATCATGAGATACCGTGGTAGGATCGTAGAAAAGATAGACCATGGTGTCGCCATAATTGCAACCGGAGCTGAAGAACACAAGACTGACGAGTATCTCTACGGAAAAGACCCAAGGGTGCTCAGTCAATTGGAACTTGAAGAAGAAATCGTGGAGGGAAACCCAGATATCATTGGTTGCGACAACTTGGTGATGATCCAATGCGTAGATTCTCGAAACGACGAGCGACCTTATTGCTCAAGAGTGTGCTGCAACAGGGCAATCAACAATGCCTTGAAGCTTAAAGAGATAAGACCTGAGATGGATATCTATATCCTTTATCGAGATGTAAGGACATACGGATTCAATGAGAAGTACTATGAAGAAGCAAGGCAGAAGGGAGTTATCTTCCTACGTTATGACTTGGACAATAAACCTCGGGTGAGTCAGAAGAGAAGGGACAGTCGGTTCTTGCTCAGTGTTGAGATCAACGACCCTGTGCTCGGTGAGGATGTGGTCATTGACGCTGACATTCTGGCTCTAAGTGTAGCCATGGTACCTTCACCGGAAGCCAGTGAGCTTGCCATGCTCTACAAAGTCCCTTTGAACGAAGACGGCTTCTTCCTGGAAGCGCATGTAAAACTCCGCCCCGTTGATTTTGCCACTGACGGGATCTTTGTCTGCGGTCTGGCT
>Ga0209977_10000894_pt1 | contig 12456 bp, 9 predicted proteins | sample SumtaG_2_FD_183113 | JGI IMG/M metagenome (GOLD analysis project Ga0209977, IMG submission 183113) | Deep subsurface microbial communities from Indian Ocean to uncover new lineages of life (NeLLi) - Sumatra_00607 metaG (SPAdes) (version 2) | ecosystem: Environmental > Aquatic > Marine > Oceanic... | reverse complement strand
AGGGAATGGCTGAAGTGAGATCGGAAGTAGTCAAACGTGATAAAGCCCCCTCTAAAATCCTAAAATTCTTTACATCTCCCGCTGGCATAGCAATAATAGTCGCCTCTACTGGTTTAGTCAGCTATGGTATTATCAAGTTGCTTGAAAAGGAGGAAGAAGCATCGCCGTTTAAGAAGTGAAAATATAAAAGCAAAAGGAATGGATTGTCGCAAATTCCACGAGCGGGACTCGATATAAAATTAGTTGAGATTGCATAAAAGCAGGAAGGGTTGCTTTAAAGTAAGGAATTTATAATACAAGGGAGATAATTTATGAACGAACATGAAGACGAATTTGCATTAATGGACTACCTGAGTATCATCTGGAAAAGAAAATGGCTCATCGTAATCCCCACATTATTCTTAGTCATTGCAGTGGGAATAATTAGTTTTCTTTTACCCCCGAAATGGGAGATCGATGCCCTAATTCAACCAAGCAAATTTCTTGTCCAGACAGAGGGAGGCCGATTTGAAGAAATTGTGTTTGTTAATCCTAAACAAATGGTAGGGCAAATCAACGAAGCTACCTACAACAACTTAATTGCCACTGAATTGAACCTGGATATAAGAGAATTCCCAAAATTAAAGGCAGAAAATCTTCGAGATACAAACCTAGTGCGGGTTTCCACAAAAGAAAAAGATGCTGAAAAGGCCAAGTTAATTCTTCATTCGCTTTTCAACTATTTAAAAAGACAACTCGATGAAAAAGCGACTATTGAAATAAAAGGGGTTGATTCGGATATAAAATCAAAGGAAATAGAAAAATTGAGAATAGAGGGAGAAATCAAGGGAAATAAGAATAAGCTTGATATTGTCAAACAAAGAAAAAAAGATATCGAAAGAGAAATGGTTGATATAAGAAAAAGAATTGAAGCACTAGAAAAAGAACAACAGTTGAGTTTAAAGAGAGAAAACAGGAGCGAATCTGAAAGTTTAGCAATGCTCCTTTATTCCAATGAAATCCAACAAAGCTTACAATATTACAGTGAATTAAATGAGTTGCTAAGCAGTAAAAAAATAGAAGAAGAGGATATAAATTTAGAAATAGGGGATAAAGAAGAAAAAACAAAGCAGTTAGAAAACGAAATTGACAATTTAAATGAGAGAAAAGGGAGGATAGATTACACTCAGCTCATGAAAGAGCCGACATCTTCCCTTTACCCTGTCTCTCCCAAAAAGAAACTCAATGTGTTGATCGCCGGTATATTGGGCCTAATGACCTTCGCAATGCTCGCCTTCTTTCTTGAATCTCTTGAAAAGCATAAGAAAAGAGCGACTAGGCCATAGCCTATTTGGGCTATTTCGACAAACTTAGCTTTGTAGACGATTGAGATTTGGCAAAGGCCAACTTGAATGCATTAGATTAAATAGTCCCATTGGCGGTAATCTATAAATTTTGTTGTTTCAATAATATAAAAATTTGAAACTAAGAAGAAATAATTTGAATTTTGGAGTCTACATAAATGTCTAAGCAAAATGAAGATAAATTATATAATGAAAGAGTTTCTGAAAAAAAATACTGGCATAATCTTGAGGAATATCTTTTATTCCTTCGTCATAAAAAACCTTATTTTTTTATAAGTCAGTATTGTAATGGTAAAATTGTTATGGATTTTGGGTGTGGTCTTGGTCATGGCACCTTTTTATTATCTAGAGCATCAAAAAAGGTTATTGGAGTTGATATAGAACAGACTATTATTTCCCAGTGTATAAAAAAATATAAATCAAAAAATCTTATATTCCAACTAATTGAGTCTGATAAGAAAACACCTTATAAAGATAGTTTTTTTGATATAGTCATCTCAAGCCAGGTAATTGAACATGTGAAGGATGTAACTTGGTATCTAATTGAACTAAAAAGGATTTTAAAGGCAAATGGAAAACTATTTATTATAACTCCGAATAGAAATTACCGGTTGCTTCCGTTTCAAAAACCTTGGAATCCTGATCATATGAGAGAATATGCCTTAGAAGAATTACATAAAGAATTAAATGTTATTTTTGACAATGTAGATATTTTGGGGGTACAGGGAACTGAAGAAATTAATAAGATTGAGTACAAACGAGTTAGACAAACTCCTTTAAAAGCTTATGTTTTGCAACCATTAAAAAGACTAATTGGAATTAATTTTTATAAATCTCTTAGAAATAAAGTCTATTTTCAAAAAGAAAATAAACATAAACCATTTGTTAAAGCAGAATTATTAAAAAAATATACTATAAATAATTTCTTTATAAATAAAGAAAATTTAGATATTTGCTTAGATTATTTTGCTATCTGTCAGAAATAATAATGAAAATAACCAAAAAAATCATTCTAAATAAGGGAATCTAGAAGATACCTTTCAAAATGAGGAATTATAATTGCTTTAGTTTAGCTAAAGACCATTTGATAGTAATCTTTAGGAAATCATAATGCAGAAGCAACAAGTATTTATAAATGCAATTATGTCGATGATACAGGTTGTGGTGATTGGCGGAATTCTCTTTGTACTCTATCGGTTTCTTCTCAAAACTATTGGCATTGAGCAATTAGGAATATGGTCGCTTGTGCTTGGAACTACAGCAGTTACTCAGATTGCAAATTTGGGACTTTCTGGGAGCGTAGTAAAATTCGTGGCAAAATATGTTGCTAAGGGAGAAAATGAAAATGTTTCTAGTGTGATTCAAATAGCATTTCTTTCTGTGGGTATATTTATGGCTCTCATTTTAACGATTGGCTATCCTATTGCCAAGTGGATACTTAGTTTGGTTATTCTACCAGAATCTCTTCCATCTGCCCTTGCTATTTTGCCCTATGCCTTTTTGGCATTGTGGACTATGATAGTCACTAGCATTTTTCAAGCGGGTCTTGATGGATATCAGCGAATTGAAATCCGTAGTATTCTTTTAATGGGGGGAGCCCTCCTTCATTTGCTTTTGTGTTTTATGCTTGCCCCAAGATATGGACTAATGGGCATAGCCTATGCCCGAGTTATTCAAAATTTTACAATACTCATCTCTAGCTGGATATTAATAAAAAGATATGTTCCATTACTTTCTATTTTCCCTTCCAAATGGAATAAAAATATATTTAAAGAAATAATTAGGTACGGTATGAATTTTCAGGTAATGACCGTAGCCACTATGTTATATGACCCCACCACAAAAGTCCTACTTAGCAAATTTGGAGGACTCTCCATGGTGGGCTATTACGAAATGGCAAGCAAAATGATTAAACAATTTCGTGCGCTTATTGTCTCAGCTAATCAGGTACTTATCCCAGTCATTGCAGATTTAAAAGAAAAAACTCCTAAGAAAATACAATCAGTTTATTTAACTTCCTATAATTTACTCTTTTATCTTGCACTACCTTTATATTCTCTGATTATTGTGTCCATACCATTAGTATCTAATTTATGGATTGGACACTATGAAAATATTTTTGTACTTTTTGGAATACTGCTTGCGATAGGTTGGTTTTTGAATACATTAAATGTACCTGCTTATCATGTAAACTTGGGTATTGGGGAACTTCGCTGGAATGTTACAAGTCGTATTGTCATAGCATTGTTAAATGTTGTTTTCGGATATTTATTAGGAATATTATATGACGGAATCGGTGTAGTTCTTGCTTGGATAATCTCTTTGTTTTTTGGGAGTAGCATAATTTATTTATCTTACCATATAAGATATAAAATTCCATTGATTGAATTAGCACCAAAAGCTAGTAGAATAATTATCATTATGTGTTTAATAGGAATATTTTCTTCCTTTATTATTCGCCACATTTTTTTTGGGAGCTTAAATATCCTTGCATTAAATAGCATAATCATTCTTTTATTTTCAACGATTGTTTTCCCCTCTCTTTGGTTTCACCCCATGCGAAAACGACTAGTGGAATGGACGACTACTAAATTTTTCAATAGAAAAGTTTGCCATGTAAGGAAAGAAAAATGAAAAAAAAAGATGATAAAAAACAAATATATTTACATATTGGAATACAAAGAACTGGAACAACATTTTTACAGGAAGAAGTATTCCCAAATATAAAAGAAATAAATTTTGTAGAAAGAAAGAAAGAAATAATCACTATATTAATGAGTATAGAGCAATATAATCATGAAATAGTTTCAAAGAAAATATATAGCCATATCCAACAAAATAAAATCAATCTTATTTCAGAGGAAAATATTTACTGCGGTTACATGTGGACAAAAGAAGATAATAGATTTGAGAAGATAGAGAAAATAAAACAATTCTTTCCTAATGCAAAAATCATATTTGGAATAAGAGGCAAAACAGATTTGCTTTTATCATGGTATAAAAAGTATGTGGCATGTGGTGGCGTCCTATCCTTCAAAGAATATCAGAAGAAGGTTATCAATATTGAAAATTTGAACTTTTGGCCATACGTTAAATGTCTCTTTGAATATTTCGGAGAAAAAAATGTATACATCTATAAATTTGAAAATATGAAAAAAGATATTCATTCTTTTGTTGATGGGATATGTCGTTTTTTAGGTGTTGAAACTCCTAATTTTAAAAATAGAAAACGAAATGTTGGTTATTCTCTTTATCAGCTTAAAATGTCTCTGCTAATTAATAAATTTTTTAAAACTCCTCTCAATCCTAATGGCGTATTTCCTTTACAATATGGTAGGCATCCTCATAGAAAAATTTTTCAAAGTCCTTATTTTCCTCAGAAATTGCGAGGTAAAAAATTTACCATTCAAGATTTGAAATGATGCTAATTTTTATATGTTCAAGATTCTATTAATTTTAATTATTTTTGAAATTTCCTTAGCTTGATTGTAGCAAGAAAGATTCCTTCGAGAGTGGATGTTAAAAGATTAGGTTTATGAACATACTCGTCTTTTCGACCGATTACAAACCAAATACTGGTGGAATCGCCGAACATACCTACCAAATTGCCAAGCACATTGCAAAAAAAGGTCATAATGTGACTGTCTTATCCTCTAAATTGAATAGCTGTGAAGAGTTTGATAAAATGCAAAGCTTCAAAACATATAGGGTTTTTAGCCTTTCCTTTTTAAAGAATATTTTATTATTTTTTTACCTAGGATATTTCGTTTTGAGATTTCGAATAAATCTTGTTTACAATGCTGTATGGAACCCGTGTGGGATCATATCTTGTTTTCTGTCTTTTGCTCTCAATTTCAGATATGTAGTAGTAGCTCATGGAAGTGAATTATATTCTATTAAACTTCCTTGGCAGACCTTAAAAGAGAGGTTGAAGATATGGCTGAAAAGAGTTATCCAGCCCAAAGTTTATAACCATGCTTTTAAGGTTTTTGCAGTTAGCAATTATATAAAAAAAAAGTTAGAAAAGGCTGGAGTGGATTCTAAAAAGATTCTTGTGTTTAACAATGGAGTATCTTTGGAAGAATTTGAGACTGAGCAAGTTGATGAGGAAATTATCAATAAGTATAACCTTAAAGGTAAGAAAATCATCTTAATCGTATCTAGGCTGGTCGCCCGAAAGGGACACGATATGATAATTAGGACCCTGCCTAAGGTGTTAGAAAAGGTGCCTAATGCCATTTATTTGATAGCAGGGGATGGGAGCAGAAGGTCATTTCTAGAGGACTTAACCACACGATTTAATCTAGAAGACAATGTGATCTTTTTGGGTTTTGTTCCCCATAAGCATTTACCAAGATTATATAATTCCTGCGATGTATTTATTATGGCAAGCAGAGAGGAGGGCTTTGGTATAGTTTTTCTTGAAGCAAACGCTTGCAAAAAGCCAGTAATTGGTGGAAGGTCGGGTGGAATCCCAGATGCGATAATTGATGGCGAAACGGGCTTATTGGTTGACCCACAAGATCCAAATGACATAGCCAAGGGATTAATTAAGATATTGACGAACAAAAGGTTAGCAAAGAAGATGGGCGAAAACGGTTATAATAGGGTTAAAAGAGAATTAACATGGGATAAGATTGTTTCGCGTATGATGGAGATAGTGCAGGAAGAATATTGAAAAAAATTGATGTACCACAATCTTTAATTGGTGTCTTAATCCTTATAACATTAGTTCGTCCAAAGCCCTCGCTAGGAAATAATCTTATCTCTGGACGGCTAGTCGATGCAGTTTGGCTAATTTTAGCATTAGCAATATTTGTTTTATCACTTGATTTTGATAAGAGAAAGCCAAGGTTATGGGGCGGTATTGTATGGCTTATTGTAATGACTTTGTCGATAAATATTTCACTTTTTATTGGAGCATTATTCCTCCAACAAACTATCGTGTTTCGTGATATTTTTGAGTTGTATCGAGGTCCTTATTATATATTAATTCTATTGCTAGCCTCTAGATTACCTTGGACAGAACACCAATTGCGCGAATATTTTTATAAACCATTCTTATTTGGAATTTGGATTGTTCTTATAGTGTCATTCGTTTCGGGATTAGGTGGACTAGCTAGTCACCTGATTAATATCGTCTATAGCCCCAAATACCCAGGCTATGATGTGTTGGATTTGGTAAGTGCTAATGCTGATTTGAGACTACGTATCAGTGGTACTTTCGGCAATCCTAACTTTTATGCTGTGGCACTTGCTATTATGGTTCCATTCTTATTCACTGGATATTATATGATACGTCAGACTTATTTACGTTTTGTAATAAGCATAACTATTGTTCTGTCATTCATATTTTTATTTTCTACTGGCTCGCGTGTTGGATGGATTTCGGGAATTATTTCTATCATAAGCTATTTTTTTTGGGACATAAGGAGCCAAAAAAAAAGGGTTCGTATTGGAGTCAATAGAACAAAAAAAGCAGGTAAATATTTAGTGATTGTAGCGATTCTTTTATTCGCAATAATTATATTTGTAGGACCTAAATTAGAGAGATATACCAAAACATTGCGAGAAATAGAAAATAAAGGGATTTCAAAGATAAGTTCATTCGAAAGAAAGATAATAAGTGGCTCACAATATGTTTTATTAGCTTTAAATAAATCTCCAATATTGGGTTTCGGTCCGTCGAAGAATATTGATTTTTATCAAGGTGATAATCAGTATTCTAAAATATTTTTTAGATATGGTCTTATAGGAATGGTTTGGTGGTGGGGTTTTTGGATTTCTATTTTTGTAATGGCTTTTAAAATGGCCAAAAGATCTAAATCCCTTATGCAATTGGCACTTAATAACGCTTTGTTATCTATTGTTCCCGCTTTCCTTGTGGCATGTATAGGTGGGGATTTTTTCGATGCTACTCAGATTAGCACCATTTTGCTTTTATTCATAGGTGTAGTATATAGCTCCAATATTAGCGTCTCGAATAAGTAATATTATTTCATATATTATTGTTGTATTATCAAATGGCTAATAAAGACATTATTTTTTTGGGAGGAGTCGATTGGTTTAATAAATATAAACTTCCAAGGCATCATACTGCCAAAATATTATCTCGAACAAACCGAATTTTTTATATAGATAATTTTGGTGGTGGTCGTGATCTTACATTTAAAGATACCCAAAGAGCCTTGAAAAAATTAAAATTCGCAGTTCTACATAAAATTAGAAATAGTGAAAATATTGAAAATAAGCAAAAAAAAATTGTAGTTTATCAACCAATTATTATTCCTACCGCACGTTTACAAATGACTGTTGGAAAGGTAAATAATATTTTGATGCAATGGCAATTAAAGCGTTTAATAAATAAATACCAAATAAAAAATCCCATAATTTGGAATAATGTTACAACACAGGTTGTCTGGGATAGCGTAAAAAAATTGGATTATAAACTACTTATTTATCAGTCTGTCGATAAATTTTCTAATAGCCCCATGATACCAACCTCATTACGGCCTCAATTCTCTAAACTCGAGAGAATGTTTTGTCAATTAGCAGACTTAGTCTTTGTAAGTGCTCGAGGATTATTTGAGGAAAAAAGGAGAATTAATAAAAGAACATACTTTTTTCCAAATGGAGTTGAGCAAGAAAAATTTGGAAGGAAAAATCGAGCTATTAATTTTTTTAATAAAATAAAAGGTCCTGTAATAGGATTTGCTGGTGTGTTAGGACCTTGGATTGATTACAAATTGCTATTTGAAACTGCAAAAAACAAACCAGAATGGTCTTTTGTTTTTTTAGGACCCATAAACCATAATGTAAATTTGCATAATTTGGATAAGCTAGCTAATGTTTATTTTGTAGGCACAATTGAGCATTCAAGACTTAGCGATTGGTTTAAATATTTTAATGTTGGGCTGATTCCTTACTTAATAAATGAGTTTACTAAATATACTTTTCCATCAAAGATGGCAGAATATATTGCTGAAGAATTACCAGTCATATCCACTGCCCTTCCAGAAATAGAACCTTATTCCAATGTCGTTAAAATGATAAATAATTCCAGGGAAATGATTACAGCAATTCAACAAGTATTAGATAATCCAAAAAAAGAGCATTTTAGAAGCGAATGCCGACGTATAGCTACAATGCTTTCTTGGGAGACAATCGTAAGCAAAATGGAGAAGCTAATAGACGAGGCCTTTAATGGATTTGAATAGATTTGCTTATGTTATTAGCTTTAATATAGGCGTAGTTAAATGAAGGAACATTTTAAAGTACTTCATATAATCACTCTATCCGAGATAGGCGGAGCTCAGCAAGTTTGCCACGATATTGTAACAAATCTTGAAAAGACTCAATATACAATTGAAGTTGCCTGTGCTCCTGGAGGTGAATTAATATCTCGTTTGAAAAAACACAATATTGTTGTCCATATAGTCGATTTTCTTAAGCGTGAAATCTCGCCTTTAAATGACTTAAAAGCTTTATTTGTACTATATCGGATCATAAGAAAAGGACGATATGATATAGTCCACTGTCATAGCACAAAAGCAGGACTTCTTGGAAGAATTGCCGCTTGGCTCGCTAAAACACCCAGAATCTATTTCACCGTTCACGGCTGGAGTTTTTACAATGTGGGAGAATATGGGCGTATAAAACATCTTTTAATATTTTTTGAGAAAATCCTTGCAAAACTAACAGATATGATTATTTGTGTTTCTATAAACGATAAAATAGAAGGCATGAATAAAAAAATAGCCTATGAAAATAAATTTACGGTGATACACAATGGAATAAGTTCGAGCCAAGCTTATACAAAAGGAATTCTAAGAGATGAAATCGATGCTAATGAAATCGATGTAATTTTTGGATTAGTAGCAAGACTAGCTTATCCAAAAAATCCTTTATTCCTCTTAAAGGTTGCTAAACAAATTACTAAATCATATAAGCAAGCAAAATTCGTTCTGATAGGCGATGGACCCCTTTATGACGAGTGTAGAGAATTTGTAAATATAAACAACCTTGGGGAAAATGTATTCTTATTGGGGCTTAGGAAAAATGCTCGTAGTTTCTTAATTGATATGGATGTATTCGTTTTAACCTCTCAATTTGAAAGCTTACCTCTAACTATTATCGAAGCAATGTTTGCCAAGTTACCGATTATCGCTACAAATGTTGGAGGAGTCAGCGAGCTAGTGCAAAATGAAAGAAATGGCTTTTTAGTCTCACCTAATAATGGCATAGAGTTAGCCGAAAGGATGAAAGATCTAATTAGAAATGCGGAAAAGCGAACACAAATGGGGAAGGAAAGCCAAAAAATTGCCATTGATAATTATACTTTGGATAAAATGATCCAAAAATACGATAAATTATATCAGGTAGATATTCTTAAATAAAAAAATGAAATTTAAAAGAATTTCGAGAGAGAAGTTATTTCTATTTCTAGGAGATGCCTTCATAATAATTCTATCCGTAAACCTATCTTTTATCATTCGCGTAAAAGAACCAATAATAAGTTATCTCGGTTTAAATAGAGGGATTGTTATAATTTTATTAATGCTAGCAAGTTACCTTATAAGTTTTTACATTTTTGATTTTTATAATACAAGAGAAAAATTCAGAAGTATTCGATTCCTGGCTAATGTGGCCGGTTCATTGATTCTAGTATTCCTAATCTCTATTGGCTTCTTTTATGCGTTCCCCTTCATGCTTGGAAGAGGAGCATTTTTGATTAGCTTGATTTCAATAGGAATTTTGGTAGTTATCTGGAGAAAGTTTTACTCTTTCTTCTTTAGTCTGACAACACCGACTAAAGCAGTCCTAATAATTGGAAAAGGGAAAGTTGCCGAGGTCGTATACTCAGTTATTAAAAAGAACCCAGAGTACGAAGTTATTGGCTTCATAAGCGGTGCTTTTAAGAAAAAAGGGATTCAAGAAAAGAAAGCATTAGAAAATAATCTCCCATTGGAGAAAATAATCAACGATTATAATGTTGATGATATCATTGTAACAATTGAACCAATTAGGAATAGCCAGCTAAATAAAACATTAATCAATTGTAAAATGAGAGGAATAAATATTTGGAACACACCGACTTTCTATGAACATTTTATAGACAAGTTGCCTGTTCATTATATCAAGGAAAACTGGTTTTTATTCGCTGATGGCTTTGACAAGCTAGGAAGCAATATTCATAGGAGGTTAAAAAGAGCAATAGATTTATTGATATCCATTGCTTTTTTAATTATTGCTTTTCCCATAGGAATCATCATTTCCATAGCCATAGCATTAAATTCCAGAGGTCCAGTTTTTTACATGCAAAAAAGAGTTGGTGCGAATCAAAAGCCGTTTAATTTATTCAAATTCAGAACAATGGTGTTAGATGCTGAAAAAGGTAATCCCTTATGGGCAGAAGAGAATGACCCTCGTAATACAAGCATAGGAAAGATTTTAAGAAAAACAAGAATGGACGAGTTACCTCAACTTATTAATATAATAAAAGGAGAAATGAGTCTTATTGGTCCTCGTCCAGAAAGAGAATTTTTTGTGAAAAGATTAACAGAAAAGATACCATTTTATTCATTACGTTTTTCAGTGAAGCCGGGTCTAACAGGCTGGGCACAGGTCATTTATAAATACGGAGCTTCAGAAAAAGATGCCTTAGAAAAATTACAGTATGAGCTATATTATATCAAGAACATGTCTCTATTTTTAGACCTAAGAATTCTTTTAAAAACAATTAGAATAATCTTGTTCGGGATGGGAAGATAATTGATTAAATATTTTAGATGGAATTTTAAGACCTTTTAGTCTACCTAAAAGAGTCAAAGGAGACTAGAAAGCAATGAGCTTTTTCAAATCTTGGGCATTTTGGTTTCTCGTCGGTTGCTTCGTTGGCGTTATTATCGGATATTTTACGGCAGCCATTTGTTTCATAAGTGCACGAGTAAGCAGGGATGAAGAGAAGCGGGAACAATCACTGATGAAAGATGAAGATTACAAATGAAGAATCTTTATTTTGATAAGGGAAAAACTTTTTGGACCTCTCTCTTACCCTTATTCCTTGCTCTTTATCTATTGTTCTCCATGGTATCAATCAGCCTAAGTCAGATAGTTCTCTCTTTCGCTCTCATTTGTTGGATTATCGTCCTCATTAGGAAAAAACAAAAATTCATCTTTCCCTCTTTTTTCTGGCCTTTGATTGTCTATGCCGTCTTGTCGCTTGTCTCATCCTTCCTGTCTATCAATCTAGAGACTAGCTTAAAAGACAGCAAAGAACTCCTTCTCTTTTTAATCGTCCCTATGGTCTACATCGGCTTCTCTAAAGAAAATATACTCAAAAAAGCTAATATCGCTCTTTTAGCTTCAGCCTATCTAAGTTGCCTCTATTCTTTCTTTTACTTCTTTTTCAAAGCTTCACCAGGGGAGAGAATAGAAGGATTTATGGGACAGGTCATGACCCAAGCTGGACTCCTCCTCCTTTTTAGTTGCATGGCCTTAAGCATGCTTCTCTTTACCCATAACAGAATAAGATACCTATGGGGATTAGGATTTTTCCTTTCTCTTTTTGCACTTATCTTTACTCAAACCCGAAGTGCTTGGATAGGACTGGTCGTAGCTTCATCCCTCATCTTGCTCATCTACAAACCTAGAGCCTTAATCATTGTACCCCTTGCGATTGGTATTTTTTATATCGCAAGCCCTCAGCCAATAAAAAGGAGGGTCCTTAGTAGCTTTAGCTTGACACACCCCTTGAACAAACACAGGATTGAATACATGAGGGTCGGGATAAAAATCATCAAGGACTACCCCCTCTTTGGAACTGGCCCTAATACTGTGGATATGGTTTTCCAAAACCCAAAATACGAACTCTCCGAGGGAGCAAAAAGGAACGTTCATCTCCACAATAATATCCTTCAGATTGGAGCCGAAAGAGGAATTCCAACCCTTCTCGCTTGGCTTACCTTCATGGCGTGGATTTTTATATCTCTTATTAAGCTTCTCAAGAATAAAGACCCTACACTCTACCCACTTACCGTAGCTGCACTGGCAGCGCTTTTGGCGCTCTTTATCGCAGGCCTTTTTGAGTACAACTTCGCTGACTCTGAAATCA
>Ga0209977_10000893_pt1 | contig 12456 bp, 11 predicted proteins | sample SumtaG_2_FD_183113 | JGI IMG/M metagenome (GOLD analysis project Ga0209977, IMG submission 183113) | Deep subsurface microbial communities from Indian Ocean to uncover new lineages of life (NeLLi) - Sumatra_00607 metaG (SPAdes) (version 2) | ecosystem: Environmental > Aquatic > Marine > Oceanic... | reverse complement strand
AGTATTTATAACATCGTCTGGGATGGAAATGTCTAGGGGGTTTACAACTTTAGAACCAAATAACTCTGCAAGACCACTTATTATTTCTTCATGGGTGGCGGCTCCCATCCTTGTCATTACATCTCCCAATCTGATTGACAGTTCCTTTTGCATGGTCAATGCTTTGTTCAACTGTTCATCAGTTATAATTCCCTTTTTTTTGAGTATGTGTCCTAATGATGTCTGTGATGTTTTCATCTGGTTTTTACCTTTTTTTTTATTTTTTCTTCACCCCATACATAAGTTGCGAGACTTCTTTTATTCTCAATTATAATGGGGATACATTAAGAGTGGCACCAATTATAGAACAGGCATTAATATAACCGCAAAATATGTACCTTTCTGTTTGAGTGTCTCTATCCAAAATGTAATGTATTTACGGAACAATGGTCTTTTCAAGGATATTCTTTAGAAAATACTTTTATGAACTCCATTTTTCCATTAATCTGAATAGTCGTAAGTCTGTATTATATATATAGTTGTAAAATTCCATAGCTTATAGAAATGGCAACTTAGAGGCTACTGGCCTGCCATGCATACTGTATAAGCATGTGGGACAAAACATGATTGTCTGTAGTTAAATAACAATCTGCTCAAATTTATGCTGAATTTTTATACATTAGCGTTCCATTGTGACACATTGTAGGAGATTTCCAGAGCTAAGCCAAAGTTGAACTTAGTCAGCTTCGGGCGGGTGTTTTACTTGCTCAAGAAGGGAAAGATTATGGACGCCAGAGGCTTAGAAATTGTGGATATCCTTGATGTTATATGAATTATTTAATAGTAGAATTAATAAGTAAAAACGACGGAGATGTAAAAAGAAAATTTTAAATGAGACATGAAAGAGTGTGTAAAGTATGTGACCAGCCAGATGCTCATTCTGGCGTGGAGACCGGCTAAAATATTTATTGATTTTATTTTTGTTTCCCATTACCATACCGAACTTGTGGAATTCGATAAATTTTATGGAAGTCTAATGCATTAACATAGGAATACGGTAAATGATACTTCAAGGGAAAACAGTACTCATTGTTAATATTTCCGGCAAACGTAGCACTGGTTGGGCGATAGCACAATCTCTTGCAAAACAGGGTGCAAAGATAGCATATACTTATCAGAATGAGAGGTTTGGTAGTGAAGTTAGGCAACTATTCGAGCCTTTAGATGCAATTGATGTGGGGGAGTGTGACGTCACTTCTGATGACGATATGGATAAACTATTTGAACGATTAGGTAACGGGGTTAATGTCATTGATGGACTGGTACACACCCCGGCGTTTGCTAAACAGGAGGATTTGGCTGGAAATTTTGTAAATACCTCACGAGATGGATTTAAACTTTCTCTGGATATAAGTTGTTTTTCTTTAATAGCGCTGTGCAAACGTGCACTTCCGTTTATGGAAGAGCGTGGTGGAGCGGTAATAGCGCTTACCTATATCGGCGGGGAAAAGGCTGTGAAGAATTATAATGTGATGGGGGTCGCCAAATCGGCGCTTGAATCAAGCATTCGATATTTAGCAGCCGACCTTGGGTCAAAAAATATTCGTGTTAATGCCATCTCGGCAGGTCCGATGCGAACACTGGCGGCAAGGGGTTTAAAAGATTTTATGGTTATGTATGAGCTTGTAAAGGGGAAAACCCCATTGAAACGTAACATTGACCCGGGTGAGGTGGGTGATACAGCTTCTTTTCTGTGCAGTGATATGGCAAGTGGAATTACCGGAGAAATTGTTCATGTCGATTCAGGATATCATATGATCGGCATATGAATCTAAATTTATTTTCTCGTATCGAAATTTGTATTGTAACGTTTGATCAACCCCTCATCCGCAAAACTGAAGTATTTTTCCTCACCAATTATGATATGATCTAGCACTCTTATTCTCATAATCCTACCGGCAAAGACAAGTTCTTCAGTAATTTCCTTGTCTTCATTACTTGGCCTGGGTTCACCGGACGGATGGTTGTGTGCAAATATCATTGCGGCAGCCCCAAACTTATTTGCCAGATTGATAATCTCTCTTACATATACATTACTCATCGTTACAGTGCCTTCATGAGCCATTACAATATCTATGACTTGATTTTGGCTGTTGAGAAGTATCACCTTGAAGACTTCTTTTTTCAAGTCTCTCATCTTTGGAAGAAGCATGTCATATACCTTTTTTGATGATGAAGCGACATCTTCCAGTTTTTTTGGTTCCTCAAGTATCCTTTTTCCCAATTCTATAGATGCCTTAATCTGTGAGATTTTTGCGACATTCAGGCCTTTGATACTAAATAATTCTTTTGATTCTAATTTATCCAGACCTCTTAAGCCTTTTGCCTCTCTGATTATTTGCCTCGCTAAATCAACGGCGCTTTTTCCCTTTACACCAACGCGTAACAATATTGCAAGTAATTCTGCATTTGTTAAGGTATGAGGGCCATGCTTTAATAATCGTTCCCTTGGCCTTTCGTCTTCCGGCCAATTGCTTATTGAGTCTTCGTAGATTTTTTCTTTGGATTTTCCCTTCACGATATTCAAAGATTTCAACAACGATGTCAGGATTAGATTTTATATATTCAAATTATCTGACATAAATCGGGTTTGTAAATACCCATGGCCTGTTTTCTATGTATGCTTCTACCCTGAAGACGCCTTTTTCAGTACTTGAAGTTTCCAGAAATGTACCTTTACTTTCCTTATGTATTTTTCCATTTCTCAGGAGTCTTATTGTAGCCGGATGAGGGGATTTAATACTAAAGCGAATTTCATTCTCAATGTTAAAGATTTCATCGCCCATGTGGTAAATTTTATTTCCTGAATCAGCAACGAACGTAAAGCCCGTAGCATCTGCCAGTAAATCAAATGAAATGTAACATCTGCCTTCTTTATGTGCATTATAAATAGACTGAATTGCTTCATCAGATTTTGCCAGTTCACCATCAATAAGAACATGGGTACGAATTGTCTTAAAGAGTTCCTTATAGGTAAATATTGGTATTTTAACTAATGGGATTCTTCTGAGATGCGCATCAAGACCAGAGATTCCAACTACCTTCCTTTTCTGTCCCAATCGATCCCACAAAGACAATAATTTTGGATCAGGCCCCTTTATTTGTAGATTTGGATGTTTATAGAAATGCCAGAGGTTTGACAATTTCAGGTCATCAATCCAGTCATGCAAGTAAGACCAGATTTCAATACCTGCGAAACCGTTCTGTTTCCAGTCATGCCATGACTGAAGATTTATATTAAATACTATTTTCTTTTTACCTAATGGATGTACAATAAATGCGGTACCACCATTACCGGTGACATCGTCAAGACAATCTCTAGACGTCATGTGCCTGTACTTCCCTAAATCGGCAGACCTTTTACCGTTTAAAGGATGCATATTAAGCGCCAGGAAATGCCCTGATCGTCTGGGTGATACTTCCATACCAACAATCACCAATAGGTCGTCATGCCACCCCTCCCATCCATCGTGTTTGGGCAAAAGAGTATTGTGGTCTGAAAGTATTATAAAGTCAAGATCAGCATCTTGTGCGCTGATTATTACGTCTGGAATTGGGATTGTTCCATCAGAATACTTGGTGTGAATGTGACAGGCCCCTTTATAGTCTTTTAGCATGGGAATACGGTTTATGCGTAAACAAATTTTATAAGATTATTCTTATTTTCGGTATAAGAGGCTTATTTACTTAGCAGATTTACCGTATTTATTATTGTAAATATGTGTAAGCTCCAAATATTTTGGAATTTAGTCATCTGACATTTCTAAGCATTTCAACAAAGGCTTCCAGCCTGGTCCTCATAGAACCACTTAGCTGGCCGGGACGATCGCAATCTAGTGTTAAGATTGGAATATCAATGTACTTGCGAATAAGTTTGTCATAAATCTGCCTGTGGCAGAAACTCTGAACGTAGTGAATAATGCCACCAATTTTCCTCTTCTCAATCTCCTTCTTTATATCTTTGATATGATAGAGGATGTCAAAGGGATATGTGTAACAAGTATATTGGTCTGTTAATGTGTCTGTTTCGTATGGCATACTAAATTGCCTCTGAACTTCATTGAAGGCAACATGTGCACCAAGTCCATCTAAAAATGAATACAGATCACTGCATATTGGTGGTACACCGATGTATCCTAATCTTGTTTCATAGTCACGTCCTGGACGAGCCTTTGCCTCCTCAAGAAATTCTAAAGCTTTTTCTTCAAAAAAGCCGTAATCACCCATTAAGTCGCTTGTAGAAACATTCCAAATATGATTTTCTTCCCCAGTAACTTTGTTATCTTCCCATGTCAAACGGTCAATCTCGTGTACTGTTTTTCTAACTTTATCTAAAGTAAGCTTCATCTGGTGCGCTTTGTCCAAATTTATTCCTAAAGTCCTTGCGAGAGAAATTAATTGCTTGTGAAGGAAATCCTTATCTCTATCATGAGGATATGAGAAGGGTATAACATCGATACCTTCAGTTTGAAAAAACTCGATTAAGGCATGATTGTTACTGCAATCTCCCTGGATAACACCTATGATTCTCTTTATGCCTGTTTTTTTAGCCGCTGCATATATGCCCTTTATCCATGCGCAGGTATTTCTTGGCAAGCCCTTAATCTCTGCATAATCAACAAGGACATCAGGGCCATCATTACAAATAAAGATATTATTCAAATCGATTGGTGTATAACCTGCAGCATAAACAATTTCGATGGGTATAGTGGTTGTAATTCCTATGGCTTTATCAACTGATATACGGTAAGACATAGGAAAGGACATGCCAACGTTAACTAAATTTGTAGAGCTCATATCAGTTTAAGTTTTTTAAATTTATTCAATACTACATGGAGAACAGCGCCCCTAACTATTGCTGGGACGCAGGTTACAGTCTGATTTGGATAGCCACTGAACCAGTTACTTATATCAAAAAGAGGCTCAAAAAGCAATATCTTTGAAGCTTACCGCAACCATCTGAGAATTAAGGTATGCAAGTGGGTGTATTGATAAATGAATGAATAATGCTTGGAGTTCTATTTGCAGGTAGACAGTTCATTTTATCCTGGAAAGTTTAATTTCATTAATCAGTTTTTGAACGGTTTCACGGAGCTTAGGATTTTTATTCATTTGTGTTGCAATCCTGGTATAGTCTTCCACGCTTAAACCGTGTCTTTTTACAATCTTCCTGGTTTCATTATAGTCGGTTTTGCTACCGGTTCTGTTCATGTATGATTGGACTTCAACAAATGCCTTTGCATAGGCCAACAATTTCTGATTATTTATTTCAGGTTTTGTTTCGTCATTACCTCCGTATATTTGTTCCCTCAAGTCATATCTTTTTGGATCTGGTTTTTCGGCAGGGCGTTCAGATTCCCAATTTGATTCCAGGGTGAATGTTTTAGAAGGCGTTACTGGTTCCGGCGATCTGATTAATTTTATAGATAGCACAACAGCAATAACAAATATTAATATAATTATAAATTGTTTCATGTTTATATTTCGATTAAGGATACACTTTCTTTTTTTTGCAGGATTATTTCTTGAGCAAGTTAAGCTTGATTAAGTTATTACATCAGCGCATGAAAATGTTGTCAAGTGAAAACGCCTATGGCCTTGAATCTTGATATTGACATAGGTTTTATGCTTTGTTATAAATAGCACCTTCCCGCCAGAAAGACTTTGCCCGCCCGGATGACTCGGACGGGTCGGGCTGGTGCTATTTAAAATATTCAAGCGGGCCAGTAACCGCTGAGTGGTAACTTATGGAGATTGCATTATGGAGTACAAAGACATAATTTATAAGACGCCTGTAAAACACGGTTTAATCAATTACGAGAAGACATATGAAGATTTTGAATGGGAAGAGGTTAAGAAAAATTTTGAACACTTTTCCAATGGCGAAGTAAATATTGCACACGAGGGCATTGACAGGCACACAAGCACAAGCAACAGGAATAAAGTTGCGTTACTCTGGGAAGATGAAAATGGCCATAAAAAAGAATACACCTTCTCGGATATTAAGAGACAATCTGATAAATTAGCAAATGCATTAAGAGGCATAGGTATAAATAAGGGTGATCGCGTCTTCTTGTTTCTACCAAGGATTCCTGAGCTTTACATAAGCATTATTGCCATAGCAAAGATTGGGGCTGTTGCCGGGCCTATGTTTTCAGCATTCGGGCCTGGGGCGGTAAAGGACCGTCTTTTAGATAGTGAAGCAAAGGCGCTTATAACAACACCGGAACTTAACCAAAGAGTAAATGAGGTCAAAGAAGAATTGCCAATGCTTAAGCACATTATCCTGATAGGTGCAAAAGATAATCTTAAAAAGGATGAGCTTAGCTACGAGACCGAAATAAATAAGGCTTCGGAAGTGTTTAATATAACGTGGGTTAATCCCGAAGATTATCTGTATATACTTTATACCTCTGGAACGACGGGAAAACCCAAGGGTGTGACGCATGTTCATAATGATATGATATCTCATTATATTACTACTAAATGGGTACTGGATTTAAGGGCCGATGACGTCTACTGGTGTACGGCGGACCCGGGATGGGTAACCGGTACGGTGTATGGCACCTGGGGGCCATGGCTCAATGGTATTTCACAAGTTGTATACAGTGGGAGATATGATGCGGAAAAATGGTATTCAATTATAGAGAAACACAAAGTAACAGTTTGGTACACAGCGCCAACCGCATTAAGGATGCTCATGAAGGATGGCGATGAGGTCATTAAAAAATATGACTTAAGCAGTCTTCGATACATTTGCAGTGTTGGAGAACCTCTAAATCCAGAGGTTATCAGGTGGGGTTTAGAGGTGTATAATCTGCCTATTCATGACGACTGGTGGCAGACAGAAACCGGCTCTATAATGATAGCAAATTATCCAAGTTTACCAATAAAACCGGGTTCTATGGGTAAGCCTTTTCCGGGTATTTGCGCCAGGATTATTGATGCCAAAGGCAAGGAATTACCTCCGGGAAAGCATGGTTTTTTAGCTTTAAAGCCGGGCTGGCCATCAATGTTAAGAGAGGTCTGGAAAAACAAGGATAAATATAATGAATATTTCCGTACGTCCGGATGGTATGCAACGGGTGATACTGCCTATATGGATGATGATGGTTATTTTTGGTTCGTGGGAAGAGCGGATGACGTTATTAACACTGCCGGCCATCGCGTAGGACCGTTTGAGGTAGAAAGTGCATTGGTTGAACATGAGGCTATTGCAGAGGCAGGCGTTATAGGAAAGCCTGATAAGGAAAGGGGCGAAATTATAAAGGCCTTTATCGTTCTTTGTCAGGGATATCAATCCTCGGATGGACTGAAAAAGGATATACAGAGATTTATTAAGACACGGTTAGCTGCTCATGCATACCCGAGGGAGATTGAATTTACAGAAAGCGTACCCAAAACAAGAAGCGGCAAAATAATGCGAAGGGTATTGAAGGCCAGAGAACTTGGATTGCCAACGGGAGATATATCAACATTAGAAGAAGACTAAGTACACACCTATTCAAAAACCAGTTGTATTTTGAGTAGAATTTCCATAATCATTACTTCCTGATTTTATCCTTCCACTCACAAAGGTTATATAATACACAATTCGGACAGGATGGATTCTTTGCCGTGCAGGTCATTCGGCCATGAGCCTGAAAAAGGTGACAGGTTTTTGTCCACTTTCCTCTGGGAACAACTTCACAAAGTTCTTTTTCGATATTATCTGGATTTTTTGAGGTTGCCAACCCCAGCCGTATTGAAATTCTCTGGACATGTGTATCAACGGCAATGGCTGGTTGCCCAAAGGCATTTCCTAAGACGATATTGGCGGTCTTTCGCCCGATCCCCGCTAGGGATGTTAATTCGGCTATTTCCGGGGGCACATTTCCATTGTATTTTTCTACAATTACCTTACAGCAGTTCTTGATGTTTTTGGCTTTATTTCTGAAAAAGCTTATTGAGCTTACATCTTTTTCAAGTGCATTTATTTTTGCACGTTTGTAATCTTCTGCTTTTTTGTACTTTTTGAAAAGCGTTTTTGTTACATCATTGACCCTTTTGTCTGTGCATTGAGCTGCCAGGATAGTTGCAACAAGTAATTCCAGTGGACTGCTGAAGTTCAATGCAAGGGATACATCCGGATGCTTTTTCTCCAAAAGGGTTATAATTTTTGCAGCTATCTTTTTTTTGTCGGCCATTTTGTCAAACCTTATAGAATAGATTTGCTCAAAACCAGATAGAAGCCAAGTAAGATGTAAATGGAATATTGAAAAGAAACAGAACTTAAGGTATGAAATGTTTAAACAGGTTGTATTTGTTTTGTATGATGCTTGAATGGATGAATTAGTGTATTTTACTGGCGGAGAGGCCGGGATTCGAACCCGGGGTCCCGCTATAAGCAGAACAATGGGTTAGCAACCCACCGCTTTCAGCCGCTCAGCCACCTCTCCATGAAATTTTGTCAGCAAATGGTTTGTTTACTTATAAATTATTTTTGACTTAATCGATTCCTATGCTTCTTTTTCTGTTCGTATTGTGGCGGAGGGAGTAGGATTCGAACCCACGGTCCCAATTCCTCAGGACTGCAGTTTTCAAGACTGCCGCCTTAAACCACTCGGCCATCCCTCCCGAGTATTTTCTAGCAATACTTTGTGTATGAAGTGTGGCGATGCAGCTTAGGTTGTTACGAACTTTCCCATTTACATACTTCTTCAAGAACCTTTTTGGCCACATATATAGGTGTGTTTTTTTGCATAGCCAATGCAATGGCATCGCTCGGCCTGGAGTCAACTTCCAGTTTATTGCCATTTTGTTTTATGACTATCTTGGCATAAAAAGTATTATTTTTTAAATCGCTTATTTCAACCTTTGTAACGCCATCACTTAGCTGTGTTATTATATTTATGAGTAAGTCGTGTGTAAGCGGTCTTGGTGTTGGAATACCTTTTACGGCCCTATCAATTGCCCATGCCTCATGTAGACCTATGACAATTGGGAAGCTTCTTTGACCACCTTTTTCTTTAAGGACGATTATTTGATGATCACTTGTTTCTGAGATCATTATCCTGGATAATTCCATGTGAATCATGTAATTTCCTCTTAATAATTTGCTTTTAATCCTACAAAAAATTCTAACATACACGGTATCTTTGTCAACATTATTTTCATTTTGCCGCAAAAGTAAAACTTATTGACACTATATATAGCGATTGGTATACTTAAAATCACCCTTAATTTGTATAAATACTTTTTGTAAGTAAAAGGGAGCATTTGGATTATGCAAATTCTTTACATTTATTTTTATGATAATACAATCCATAATCCTGGGTATAGTGCAAGGTTTAACAGAGTTTTTGCCTGTTAGTAGTTCCGGACATCTGGTAATCTTCAAAAGTTATCTGGAGGCAGATACACAAGGTGCTATCTGGGAAATATCACTCCACTTCGGTACGCTTTTGGCTATTTTAGGAGTATTTTTCAAGGATATATTTGAAATTTTGAGGAGTGTTTGTTCGTCATGCAAAAAGATAGTTCTTGGTGAGAAGTTAATTAATATTTTTAGAAACGATAATCATACTCGCATTTTTCTTCTTGTATTAATAGGAACGATACCTACGGCCCTTATAGCAATTTTTTTTAGAGGTACGTTTGAGAGCCTTTTTAACAAACCTGTATTGGCAGGTTTCATGTTACTTGTAACTGGTACAGTGCTCTGGTTTACGAGGAAATATTTAGCAGTTAACAGCAGTAAAGAGAAATTAGGCATTTGTGATGCATTGATAATCGGCACTGTACAAGGGTTTGCAATAACTCCCGGGATATCCCGTTCAGGCACAACGATTGCCGCCGCTACTTTCAGGGGAGTTGACAGGGGGACTGCGGCTAAGTTTTCTTTTCTGCTGGCAATACCCGCAATCCTGGGGGCAATGGTGGTGATAGTGAAGGATCCTATAAAATTTAAAAGCGACGAGCTTTCTTTTCTTGTGACTGGAAGTGTTATTGCAGCTGTAACAGGCTATGTTTCTCTACGTTTTTTGATAAAAATCGTTACAGCTGGCAAACTTTACCTGTTTTCATACTACTGCTGGCCTGTTGGGTTGTTTGCAATCTTGTTTTTCTTATGAAGGATTATCTTATTCGTACCAAAAATTTACCAAAGAGTTTTCTCTTTATCTTACCCCTTTTAGTCCTTTATGAAGTTGGAATAATCCTATATGGTTCAGAAGTAAAGAATACTGCAGATATTATCGTAAAAAGCCCATTAGAAATATTCGGGAAAAATGCTGCTTTAGTATTCAATTCTTTAGTAATCATCATTTCCTTTTGTTCGATATTTTATATTGAGAAAAAACATCGTTTGCATTGTGGTATCTTCTTTCCTATGTTATTGGAGAGTATAATTTATGCACTTTTCCTCGGATATGTAATTGTGTTTTTAGTATACGGATTTCTACCATTAGACATTGCTGGCTTACATGTAGAGAATTTTACAAAGGGAGTTATTATTTCTTTAGGAGCAGGAGTTTATGAAGAGATATTCTTTCGCCTTTTACTATTAAGTATCATTTGTTTTGTTTTTGTTAAGGTATTTAAAATCAATACATTGATAAGTTCTCTTCTTAGTATATTAATATGTGCTTGTATATTTTCCTCTATGCATTATACAGGAGCGATAGGTGACAGTTTTTCGGTTCATAGTTTTTTGTTCCGTTTTGTCGCTGGAATTATCTTGTCGGCAATCTTTATATTTCGGGGATTAGGAATTGCAGTGTACACACATGCAACTTATGATGTTTTAACAGTCTTTAGGTTTTATGCGCAATGAGGAGTTGTTTAAATGGAAAATATAATAGTAGCTATTACGGGGGCTAGTGGTGTAATTTATGGTCGACGGCTTCTACAGGTTTTGTGTGATAAATCTTATCCTATTCACTTAAGTGTATCCTGGCCAGCCATAAAAGTGATAGAAAGCGAACTTAATCTTTCATTAGACTTAAAGGATTTCAATGTTGGCAAATTTATAGACAGGAAAAATCATTGCGTGACTTATCACCATGTATCAGACATTGCCTCATCTATTTCAAGCGGTAAATTCAAAACCAAAGCAATGATTATAGTACCATGCAGTATGAACACACTCTGCTCGGTGGCAAATGGAATTGCATCAAATCTTATTCAGCGTGCTGCCAGCGTGACCTTAAAAGAGGGGAGAAAGTTAGTTATCGTGCCTCGCGAAACCCCTGTGACTTCAATTCATTTGGAAGGTATGTTAAAACTATCAAGAGCTCAAGCTTGTATTCTACCGGCTATGCCCGGATACTATTACCATCCAAAAACAATTGATGATCAGGTTGATTTCATAGTTGGAAAGATACTTGACTATATCGGGATAGAGTATTTGCCACATACAAAAAAAGAGTACGGCGAATTAGACTTCCTGAATTCAGAGTTGATGACAAATTAGCAAAGTAAAGACCTTTTATGTTATAAGTAAGAATAAAGCGTTCTGTTTTCTGAGAATGCTTCATTCTTAACCGCGCACCTATTAGTAAACTTATTATGGAAGATACTAGGAAAAAAAGCAGATCGGGTTTCTGGATTTCGACTTCACTGGCAATATTCTTCTTTCTATGTAGCACAGTATTATTTTTTTCGCTGATAGGCCTTCTTATAATTAAGGGTACTTTTTTATCAGATGTAGAAGAAGGAAAAGTGAAAGAGCTGGTTGAGGTAGTAATAGAAGGTACAGGTACTGATAAAATAACCATAATTCCAGTTAAGGGTGTAATTACTGCGCAATCATCTAAAAAGCTTCTTCATGAAATGCCAAGTGTGGTAGATAGTGTGAAGAAACAGCTTGAACAAGCGCGAGATGATAGTAATGTGAAGGCTGTGATATTGGAAGTTGATAGTCCTGGCGGCGGAATAACGGCAAGCGATATTATTTACAAGGCAATATTGGATTTCAAGGAGAAGACAAAGAAAAAAGTAATTGTTAGCATGCAGGATGTTGCAGCTTCAGGCGGATATTATATTTCGGTTGCCGCTGATAAAATTATGTCTCACCCGACAACAGTTACGGGGAGTATAGGAGTGATAATGCCTCTTATTAATATAGCCGATCTGGTGGAAAAATACGGCATTGAGGATACTTCTGTAAAGTCAGGCAATATGAAGGATATCGGTTCACCACTTAAAAAGATGTCTAATGAAGAACAAGAAGTCTTACATGGTATAGTTGATGAACTGTACACAAGGTTTTTAAAAATCATTTCAGAAGGCAGAAATATGGAAATAGAAGATGTTAGAAAGCTTGCAGATGGCAGGATATATACTGGAAGACAGGCACTGGATAATGGGCTGGTTGATCAATTAGGTTATATTGAAGATGCGATTGCAGTTGCCAAAGAAATGACAGGTTTAAAGGAA
>Ga0209977_10000892_pt1 | contig 12459 bp, 18 predicted proteins | sample SumtaG_2_FD_183113 | JGI IMG/M metagenome (GOLD analysis project Ga0209977, IMG submission 183113) | Deep subsurface microbial communities from Indian Ocean to uncover new lineages of life (NeLLi) - Sumatra_00607 metaG (SPAdes) (version 2) | ecosystem: Environmental > Aquatic > Marine > Oceanic... | reverse complement strand
TAATCCTGCTTGTTGCTGTGCCTCTTCCTGGAACTGGCGCGTGGACAGGAAGTTTGTTAGCTTGGCTCCTCGGATTAGAAAGGAAAAAGAGTATTTTGTCTATAGCAATAGGGGTTATAATAGCTGGAATTCTAGTTTTGCTCGGAACACTGGGATTTATTAAATTGGTTTTTTAGTTTTGATGGGCTAGGGAAGTAATTCTCATTATTTTGATTGTTATTGTGAGTGTGAGAAAGAGGAAGTAGGTTGTTGCTTTAGGAACAGGCGGAACAGTATTTGCGATTGTATTTATCGTCGCTGTTGTAGCATTAGCAATTGTTTTTAGTGTGAAGGGAAGGAGGGAATAATTTCCTCGTCGATGATGAATAATTTTAAATAGTTGGGTTATCTAAATATTTTATGAAAACATGGGCAAAAGTTACGCTAGGAATTATTGGTTTTTTAATAGTTGTTGGAATTCTTGGAGACATCTTTAATCCTTCTGAGACAAATTATTCTAATAATGAATCTATAACTGGGGGGATCATAGATAAACAACATAATTCTGATGAATCAGAACAGGAGCTTAAAAGTGCCGAACTAATAATAGATAAAATTCAGATACAGGTAGCAAATCTATATCCTACCCGCGTAACTGTTACAAATACAGGAGATATTTCAATTTCTCCAAAGTTTGATATATATGTATATGATAAAAATAATAATGAAATATGTTCTGGTAGTCCTCTACTTGATGAAATAGATACAATTCTTTCTGGAGAAAAAGAAACAGGAGAAATATCAATTCTTGGGTGCATGTTTGAAGAAGATGGAACTTATATTTTAAAGATTGATTTATTAGATGGGGATTATAATAAATTAGATACTTCAACAAAGGAATTTACTGTGAATTATTGGAGTAAATTTCAACTAGATAAACAATCTGACATAGATATTAATGGGGTGTGTTATTGTAGTTCAAATCTGTACAATTGCGCTGATTTCTCAACACATGCAGAAGCACAAGAATGTTATGAATATTGTGGTGGACTTAGTAATGACGTCCATGATTTAGACAGAGATAATGATGGTCTTGCTTGTGAGAGTTTACCTTAAAAGAAAACCATAAAATTGTATGATTCTTGGGGGGATGAAGAAGGAAAAAAAGAAATTATTTTTGAGTATAACAATTATTAAAAATCATAATCTATTATTTCTTTTATGTTAAGTAAAAAAGAAGAATTAGAAATACAAGAAAGAAGAGATTTTTGGGAAGGAACTTATAGGTCTATTCAAACTAGAAATTTTGATTATGCAAAATATGAAATAGGGATCTATACAAATTTTCTTAGCAGATATTTTAAAGATGAAAATTATTTTTTCTGGTTGCTAAGAGATGTTGGTTGGCTCAGAGATGAATTAGACTCTACTCAAAGAGGAAAAGAAAGATTTGAAGAAAAAGCAAAAGAAGTCGTTACTGCTCTAAATAAACTAGTTCTAATAATTATTATCCAATTATGGAAGTTTCCTGAAGAAAAGAGAGGATTATTACTTGAAAAAGCCTATGGTGTTTTTAGACCTATTTTCACAACTGTCCCAAAACAAGAAGAGGGTTTTGCTCACTTTAGTAGAATTGAATATGATAGTCAATATCATAATGAAATTTATTCTAGAATGGTAGAAATAATGAGAGAAGAATACCCTCAATTCACTAAATTATTATATCGCTTCAAAAATTGGAAAGAAAAACATGATAAAGAATTTGCTAAAAAGATGGGGTGGATAAATGAGTAAAGGAAAAATTCCCGTAAGAATTTTTGAAAGAGCAAGAAGAATAGATTACAAATCTGAAGGGTTTGAAGATCGATTAAAAGAATTTTCTAAAGATATTAACGATATTAACTTTAAAACAAAAGATATGGGGAAAGAAATAAAAAAACTAAAAAAGGAACAAAATAGATTCTATTTTAATATAATAGAAATATTATCTATATTTATAGTTATAATTGGATTGCTATTTTCTTCAATTAAATTTATAGAAATTGCACGTTTTTCTTTTAATGAAATTTTAGGATTATTAGTAATTTTGGCTGCAATTTTCTTTGGATTAATATTGGGGGTACATTTTTTAGTGAGAATTCGATAATTTTTTATAGTTTGGAAGGATTACTGGGAGTGTGGAAGAAATGAAAAGATACGATTTTGATTTGATGAAGTTATCCAAACTAGGAAATCAGTTTATTACAATTAGTTTTATTTTTCTTAAAAAATATCTTTTTGGATGTTATAATCAACAGATTAGAATAGAAGAAGAAAAACTCAAAATAAGAATATATACAAAAGAAAATGACAAGGATTGGCAAATAGAATTAGAAAAATTATTCTTAGAAATACATTTTTACTTAATTTGCTGGGCAAATATTAAGAAAATTCTAAGAGAATTAAGCAAAGTTATCAAAGATAAAGATTTTCAGATTATTATATCAAAATATAATTTTCATTTAAATGAATTTATAGAATTTAGAACTTATTTAGAGCACTTTGCAAAAGATTTTGAAAATGAAAAAAAGAAAAACTTATTAAAAAACCCCTCTGATTTAGGGAACCTAGAAGGAGATTTTTATACTTTTGGAGGCAAAAAACTTTACATTGGTGAAAAGAATTTAGATCTTCTAAATAACTTACATAGTGATTTAAATAGATGGTTAGGTTGATTAAGGTGGCTTCTATTTAACCCAATAAAAAACATTATACCATCTAACCTTCAAATGCTTTTGAAATAAAGCATCAACTACAAAAATAGCAACAAAAATTATTATTGAAGGAATAATGAAAGAAATTTTGAAATCATTAGTTATTTTTAAAAATAATAAACTAATAAAAACGAAAATCCAACCAAATAAAAAGAACATAATCAAAATTGATGATAAATGAATATATGCTTTTACTAATTTTTTATAAGGCGATTCATCATAATAATTTTTGTTTTTTTCAGACATTTGACATAATAAATTTGATAAAGGAGAAAGATAACACATAACAGCAATTGGTATTACAAAATATTTTAAATTTATAAGGATGACATTTAAGATAGGGAATGGCGTATTAAACTGATAAAAAACATAAGCGAATAAAGCAGTTCCAAGTGCCAATAAGATTGTTATTTGAACCCCTATACTCTTTTTTATCATTTTAATAAAAGTATCTAATAGTTTTAATATATTTCTTTTCCAATACCTGACGTTAAGTTTACAGTTCAGGAAAAAGTAAACCTTAAATATCTTTTAGAAAACTATAAAATTGTGTGATTCTTGGAAGGGTTATGGAAGAGAAAGAAAAATCTATTTCTATTGATGAAAAAGGCTACAAAAGAAAAGGGGAAAAAGAATATTCTAATGCATTCCACAGGCAAAGAGCCCATTATGGAATTTATCTTCCGAATAAAGAAAAATATGAACATCCTTTTTCTTATTATGAAGTGCATCATAAAGATGGCAATAAGCTAAATAATAAGATAAGTAACTTAGCCATACTGACACCTGAAGAACACGATAAAGAACATGATTTCTTTAATAAATATGGCTTGTGGAAAGAACAATTCTATAAAAGAGTTAAGAGTTTATCCTTTAAGTTTGGTGTTATATCCCCTGAGATTGAAACTATTTGGTTTAGAGTTAATAGGGAACTTATTAGACACTTCAAAGGAGGAGAAGCAAAGAGATTGGCAGAAAATCCAGAAATCGGGGAGCATGAATTTAAACAAATTTTAGATCTAAGACTAATAGATATTGCTGAGATAAGTTGGAAAAAGGTTCAAGAAAAATTAGGACACGAAAGAAAAATCAGAAAGATGAAAACAAGGAAGAAAAGACTTGGAAATAAATCTTTCAACAATGAAACCTATCAAGAGAAGATGAAAAGAATTCTTAAAGAACATCCCCGTGCATATCAGAGGTGGACAAGTGGTGAGGAAGAAGATCTTTTGAGATTGTTTGAAAAAGGTGTTAGACAAGAAGAAATCGCTAGAATATTTAAAAGACAACTTGGAAGTATAAGATCAAGATTAAAAAAACTAGGGAAAATAGATTACTCCTAATCTAATGGTGTGGGCATAATACCTTTTTGTGATTTTGGTGTGGATGACTAAAAGGTTAAAAGTTAGGAAAATTCAAAAGGTGATTTGATTTTATTTTTTTTATATAAATGAGTTATCATCTTCATTAAATATTGTCTAACTAAAGAATCAAAGTCTGGGATACCTGAATAAGGTAAGGTCTGTATTTTTCTAGTTTTCCTAACATATTGGATTAATTTTAATTGAGGTTTTTCAATATTTTCTGGATTTACGTTTTTTACAAATATTAAAATCAATCTTTTATCTAATATGTGTTCAAATGCTTTTTTGATTTCATATTCTATGTATTCCCCATAATCTTCTTTTAACGCACAAATGAATATATCTGATTTTCGGATGTTCTTAGTTATTTTTACCTTAAATTTTCGGCCCCCATCAAAAGTATTTTCAACTAATAGTGGAAAGATGGGGATGGGATGGGTATTTTTAATTTCATTTATAATATTGCAAATTTTCACTCTTTCTTTCAAAATTTTACCCCCTTGTTTTTCGTATTGTTTAGAACTGACAAAAACATTTATTTGTGGCATTTTTCTCTCTTTCTTTAGTTTTTTCTTTGTAACTTTTTTTTTCATAAACTTCTTGGAAAAGTTCTTGGAATTCAAAACTACAAAAATTTCTTTTTCTTTTAACACTAAAATTCCAACTCCTTCACTCTTAAGAATTGAAAACGTTTTCTTTTTTGGAGGCCTGAGAAATAAAACATATAGTAATAAAGGTTTAGCATATTTTTTTATTCTTTTTATTTTTTCAATAAATACATTATTTACCTCATCATTTTTTCTAATTTCTATGGCCCAAGCCATTTTTTTATCTTCGGCATATAAATCGAATGACCAGAACAAACTTTTTGGAGAATTGTTAATTAATATCTTTTTAAAACCTCTTTTCTTTAAATTTTCAGAAACATTTTTTAAAATTTCTCCTTCCATTTTACAAAATTACTTTTTCTCTCTGATAGAATTTATTAATTTTTTAAGTTCTTCTATCAACTCTTTTTTATCTTCTTTTGGTAACTTTCCTAAATCTAGATTACTTATATCTCTCCTTAGTTTCTCGGATGTTTTCTTAATTAATTTTGATTGTTCTATTGACTCGGATGTTTCAGAATATATTTGATTAATTGATAAATATCTATCTTCTAAAAAATCCAATATTTTTTCCTTGACAAGATTCTTATTAATCTTCCCTTTTTTAGCATTATTAATTATTTTAAAGATGTTTCTTATTTCTTTATTAGTTTGTATTATTTTATCTTTCTTTTTTTGTATAAACACTTCCACAAACTCCTTTTCAGGATATTTTTTTACAATTTCTGGGAAAAATTCTTTAATACTTTTAAAGGGAGAACTTAGTTCAGATAATAGGTCCAAATCTATGTCTGGATTTTCCTTTAACTCAGATTCCATAAATCTGTTTAAAACGGGTTTAGAATATTTTAATATTTTTTGATATTTTCTAATTTTATATTCAGATAAGGAAGTTAATTTTTTAAGATTTTGGATATCCTCTTTTGTTAAATTGTTTTTGTTAATTCCAAGTTCAGAAATCAATTTGCCCAATGATGTAACTATGGCCATATCTGTCCATTCTTCGTAAATATTATGAATATGAAACATTATAGAAATATTTTCTATGGGGCTTGGTTTTTTATCTAAGATGTGTGCTGGAATTTCTTTGAATCCCAATTTTTTACATGCTGAAATTCTTCTTTGCCCATCTAACAGAACGTATTTTTTATTTCCATCTTCAAAAACAATTATTGGTTGGAGAACTCCTTTAGAGTTTATGGATTCAATTAATTCATCTTCTTCTTCTTGACCATACCTCCTCCTAGGGTTTTCCGAATTAGGCTCTATGTCTTGAAGAGAGATTTTTGTGATACGATTTCTAAAACCCGGGATATATTTGATAATTTCATTGATACCTTTTTTTCCCATGTATTTTAATAGATTAAACTCCTAAAAAATCTTTCTATTCTTACCTTTTTTATTTTTTATAAGTTTTCACACCAAACCCCCTAATCCTCTCAATCCACCCTCCAATAACACCCTCAAAAATGTGAAGAATAGCAACTATGAACAAAGCACTGACTAATCCTAATGCAAAATATTCTTTGTGATAGCAGAGCATGGTGGTAGTAGGTACAGACAATTTATATATATTTCGGTACAGACATAATTACTCTAAAGTAGTTTCTGTACAGAAAAACTTAAATATTTATAATGATTAACTAATTAATGAAACTTCAAAAACAACTCTCTAAAAAAAGAGGTGAAAAGAAATATTATAGATATGTAATTAATATCCCTAAAAAAATCATCAAAAAACTTGGCTTTAAAGCTGGTGATGAATTAAAAGCTGATGTTAAGGGAAATAAACTAGTGATTGGGAAGAATTAAAATGGATAAGAAAAGCTTTGTTGCAATAGATCTATTTTGTGGTATGGAGGGTTCGCCCCCTGCTTTGATTTAATTCTATTATGATGTTAATTTTGTATCTACATATCTTCTATATAGTTCCTCTAATATTTTTAACATTTGACCAGCACTATGAAAATGTTGTTGTTCAATTACTTTGCCTTTATCTTTGAGTGTTATCTGTCCGTCGTAATAATTAAAGAATTTCTTTCTCTTATACATTTCTTTCCTATCTGGATATTGGACAGGACTCCAAAATAACAATTCAAAATTTATTGTGCTTTCTCCTTTCCGAATGATGACTTTTCTTTTCTTTATTGGCTTGATTAATCTTTCTTTTATACCATCAATTATCAAATCCCTCATATCTTTCTTTTCATCTACACTTTTGTGTCGTAGTTTGTTATGCAATTCTTCTGGTATATCTAAAATAAATTTACCCATTTTATTATTCCTATTATCTATATTATATAGGTAATATACACTATTTAAATGTTATGGTGATAGATACTTAATATACACTATGCCTTTATAAATATGAAAACTAATACTAATTATATAAATATAAGAACTATAATTAATATGACAAAGAAAAATATTTATAAGCTAGAAAATGCTCTTTTAATAATGGGTAAAAAAGGGGTGGGTGTAACTTTAGATAAAGATGTTGTTGAAGCTATTGAAGGAATTTGTAAAAATTCTCGTGGTGCTAAATTCTCTCCTGTTGTTAATTCTCTCTTAAAAGAACATCCAGAAGTCAAAAAATTATTAAACAAATTAAAAAGAAAAAATGGAAATTCAAAGAAAACTAATAAAAAAGAAAAATAAGAATAGAAAAAAGAAAAATAAGGATCTTTATTTAGTTCTTAAAGGCAATAATGAGGATTGGTTTTCACCCCTAAATGGGGCATTTAAAGAAAAGGCAAAACTGATTTATTTAGACCCCCCATATAATACAAAAAGGTCAAGGGGGGCAAGAAAGAATTACCTTGACAGGCGTTCGGATTGGGATAAGATGATGTTAAATGTTTTAACAAAAGCGTATACGTATTTATCTGATGCTGGTTTTTTAGCAATTTCAATAAATCAAATGGAATTATTTAGATTAAAGAATGTTTTAGATGATGTATTTAATAATGATGGGAATGGTTTTGTGGGTATTTTTCCTGTAAAAATAAGACACGCAGAAAGGCAACTTATGATAAATGCTACTTTCCACGATGTTTATGAATATTTGTTAATTTATAGGAAGGATAAATCTACTCGTTTCAAAAGTAAATTTAAACCCCCAAAAATTGAAAAATTTATATATAAAATAAAAATAATTGATAATAATCCAAAGAAAAAGAAAATTGGGGGTAAAGAAATAGAAATATATGAAGATAATCAATATAAAATAATAAAAGATAAGCCTTCTTTAGATAATTTTAGGAGATATATTATTTCTGGAAAAATTGCTACTGCAAATTGGTCTGGAGAGGTATATGAAAAACATTTGAAAAGATTGGGAAAAAATAAACTAGTAAAAGTTTATGGTTTAGATAAAAAATGGAGAGGATACCGGTGGTTTATTACAGGAAATCATAAAAGAAGAAGTGGAATATATTTTCAACCAGCCGAAAGTGCTGGAAAACTTTTCCTTTTCACAAACCATATTGATTTTACAGATATAGTCACAAATGTATATAAAGAGGGTGGGGAAGGTATTGATTTTAAAGATTCAAAAAAACCAGAGGCGTTACTAAATTTGTTAATTGAAATGGCTACTGAAGAAGGAGATTTCGTTATGGATTTATTTGGAGGAAGTGGAACTACAATTGCTTCTGCTATTAAAAATAATCGTGGTTGTGTTATAATAGAAAATAATGAGTCAAGTATAAAAATTATTTTAAAAAGATTAGACAATCTAAAGAAAGGAAAGGATATTGATAAGATAAGGTATAAATTTAAATATAGTTATTTTAGTTCTCCAAAGAAATGGAGAAAACCTAATTTTTGAAATTGATAAATTATTTATATACTTCTATGTAATACGAAAGTATATGATAGAACATCTTTTTCCAAGAAATGAATTGACGATTGTTAGACCACCAAGAATGAATATTGGTTCTTTTATAACTTTTAAAGAGTATAATCCATTTGGTATAGGGCAACAGGCAGTCCATAATTCTGGTTCTTCTATGTTAAAAGATACTCCAATGTTCAAAGTAAATGTTTTAAATTTTATTAACGAACATTTTAAGTATTCAACCACAAAGACAAATGATGTTTATTCCTTCATTTCTAACCAAGTTGATAATCTAATAAGATTTAAAAAAGATATATCTTTTAGAAAAAGCGTCTTATCAGAATTATTCCCAAAAAAACCATTTGAGTTTGATGGTAATATCAAATCAGATTTTCTTTACATATCATTAATCCTCTTTTTTATTCGTGAATATAATTTTTTGAAATCTACCCACAAATCTCATTCTTATACAAAAAGAAAATGTGAGAAATATTATCCAAAAGAACAAGATTTTCTTTCTGAATATTATGAAAAATTAAAGACTATTGATAGAATAAGGTACTTATCAGATGTTTGTTATGGAAGATATTATTTTTTAGAAGTCCATTTTTTAGAAAAAAATAATCCAAGAAGTGTTCCATTATCTATTGCGTATGAATATTTACTAATTATAAACAAGAATATTGGTGCTTTTGATTTATTAGAACAGAAAGAAGTGCAAACTGCTAAACCCCTTAATGAGGAGTTACTTAATAAACTTGGAAACAGAAAACCAGAATTACAGAAAACAATACAAGGTAAGAAATATAAAACAAATCCAAGAATATCTAAATCGGTAATAGAAAAAATAGGATATAAATGTCAGATAGATAATACACACACAACATTTTATACGACAAAAAATATCTTATTTGCAGAAGCACACCATCTAATACCAATGTCCTTTCAAAAACACTTTTTGCCGATAAATTTAGATAGAAAGGAAAATATTATTTCATTGTGTCCAACTTGTCATAGAGCAATTCATTTAGGAAATAAGAAAGAAAAAGAAGAAAGGTTGAAAATCCTATTTGAAATTAAACAAAAGGAATTAAAAGATGTTAGATTAGAAATAGATTTGAAAAAAATAATTAGTTTATATATTTAATATAAAAACTTCTTTTAGAAAACCTTAAAATTGTGTGATTCTTAGGGGATTTATGAAAAAAATAAAACAGATATTAAAAATAACTGGAATCACAGTTCTTATTTTAATTTTGGGATTTTTATTGTTTAAAGTTTATTCCCTTGAGAACCAAGTACAACAAGAAAAGATTATTTATTTTAATTATACACTTAATTATTCTAATGAAGAATTAAAGGAAGAAATAAGAAATCTTGAAGAAACAATTTCAAATTTGAAAGAACAACTTAATGAAACCAACTCAATACTTTGGAATATTATACACCCTCCAAAAGAGGAAAGTAAAGATTCAGAATCAATTATCCCTATTATAAATGAATCTCTTGATATTCTACATCACGAACCACAACCATTGAATATAACAATAAAATGATAAAACCTATTGGATTTATTAGTAAAATAACTAATAAGGAAGGTGTAGTTCACGAATCAGTGATATACTACGATAAAAGAGATAAGTCTCCAATTATGAAATGGCGCATTCCTAAAGGTGAATGTAAACCCAAAAATAAAAAAATTCCGAGTATACTCGTTCTCGCATATCCAAAAAAAGGATCTCATGCTCACTTTTATACAGATTCTTCAACAAATGAAATTCATGCAAATATTAAAAATGAGAAAAAGGGATTAAGAAAACCGATAGAAGCTGATTTGAATGCTTTACGCAACAAAATAATGAAAGAAAAAGGGCTTTAATTCTGTGTAAAAAGTAAACCTTAAAAACCCTTTTAGAAAACTATAAAATTGGGTGATCCTTAAGATCCTCATGAATAGAAAACAGAAAATAAGAACTTTGAAGGTATGTGTAAATTCTAAATATTTCGCACGCGATTACTTCCAATTGCCTTCTTCCTTAAGAGAAGAAGCTTCAATTATGGGGATTAAAAAGCAAGTAATAGATTATATACGAGAATTAGAAAGAGAAGAAAAAGATAAAGAAATTACTCAAATCCAAAAACAACAAACAAATATATTAAAAGAACAAAAAATCTTTACAAAAATTTTGGCTTTGGCAACCTTTCTTTTGAGCATAGTTGCTTTCTTCAGTTTTTTTGATATAAGCATTGCATCAATTGGGCTACCAACACAGAATATCTTTTCCCAGATTTTTTTTGCTATGTTAACTGGATTTGGTTTTTTTATTTTAGTTATGGCTTTTTTCTTATTAATTTTTGAAATAATAAAGCTATTTAGCAAAAAGTGATAACTCCCTTCACTTGACCCCTAAACATTTAACCAAAAAAGATTTTCTTTAAAATTATAAATAAAATTTTGGGGAGAGGTTTTTTTCCACTTTCTTCTTCCAACTTTTCTATATTTTATCTGCATGTTAAAATTTATTGAAGGAATTTTGTTTTTCTTTACAAAAGTATCAAGCTTAATTCTTTCTTTATTTTTTAAATCTTTCAAATAAAAATGTCCATGCCCTTCTGTAAATGGTTGGAGTATCCAATGTTTTTCATCTCCATAAAAACCTGTCTTAAACTCAAAGATTTCATTTTCAACATTAGACCATAATTTTCCAAAAACCTCAACTTCCACCTTACTTTTATTTACCATACTAAACCCAAGATGAGAAAGTTCTATTTGTTTAAGATTGAAAGATACAAGGGGGTTATAAATATCTTTTGCGATTAAGTAAGTTAAATAAGCATATATGACTAAGGCCCCAAAACTTAACCATCCAACTATCATAATAAAGCAACCATAAATATTGTTTTAAAGATTTATGTGATTAAGCCACGCCACTTAACACTCTAATTCAAGCCACAAAATACTTAATAATCCCCCCATCAAAACCCTTAAAAAGCTGAATATCTCCTAGTCTACTGTAGACTAGGTCGGCGGGTTAGCCCTCCGCTGTTTGCAAATGGGCTTTATGGCAGGCTGCAAGGAAGTGCGTGATTAGTGCGTTGAAAAGTCTTTGTTTGGACGTTGACGCTTTGTCCGCTTTGATCTTGCAGGTGCGAAACGGGTCAGACCTTGATCGGAGCAGCCCTAAACATTTGTTAAGATGCTTAACGGGTCGCAGAGCTGAGGAAGAATAAAGGTAGCTTTTTAGTAATCTTTGAGCAAGCTTCCGAGTCTACACCTCGGAAGATGGTTTTTTATTACAACAATTTTTATAAATTATAAAAAGTAGATTATTTCATGGAAATGAAATTATATTGTGATAATTCACGATGTGGTAAAGTTATTGAAGATGAAAAAATTACATATGATGAAGAACGTGGAGAGATTTATCATGTTGGAGAATGTGGAATTGAAGCAACTGCCTATAAGTCACTCAAGTCTGGTAAACCTGGAATTCAGAACGTAGATTATATTTCTCTTGAAAAAGCATTAATACTTCTTAAACAGGGAAAATTAAAACAATCAGAGAAACTTGAGGAAAAGGTTAAACACTAAATTAATAAACTATTTTTCTTTATTCATTATATGATAAAAAGAGGGGATAAAACAGGCCAGTTCTATTTAATATCTGCAATTATTCTGGCTACACTGGTCATTGGGATTGTTACAATTTCTAATTATTCAAGAAAAGAATCAAATTTAAAACTGCATGATATAAAAGAAGAAATTCAGATAGAAAGCGCACATGTTCTGGATTATGGGTTATATAATGGACTGGGTGATGCAGAGTTTTACGCACTTTTACTGACTTTCACTAAAGATTATATTAATTATCAGGGGAAGGACAAAGATTTATATTTTATATTCGGAGACCAGAACA
>Ga0209977_10000891_pt1 | contig 12460 bp, 12 predicted proteins | sample SumtaG_2_FD_183113 | JGI IMG/M metagenome (GOLD analysis project Ga0209977, IMG submission 183113) | Deep subsurface microbial communities from Indian Ocean to uncover new lineages of life (NeLLi) - Sumatra_00607 metaG (SPAdes) (version 2) | ecosystem: Environmental > Aquatic > Marine > Oceanic... | reverse complement strand
TAGTTATGGCAAAGCTTCCTATGAAGATGAATATAATAGTGGAATTGGCAGTAATGGCTTAACATTAGCTAGACATGGCATACTTTCACATAAATATTATGAAAAATATCCAGAATGTTATGATCAAAATCTTGATGAGAAATTTGTTTTCTTTGGTAAATATGATTTGACAGATATGATTGATGAGCTGAATCTAACTATTGGAAAAGCGTTATTATCACCAACAAGAACATATGCTCCAGTTATAAAAGATATCTTAAAAGAGCATAGAAAAGAAATCCACGGAATCATACATAATACTGGTGGAGGTCAAACTAAAATCCTAAAATTTGGAAAAGGGATAAAATATGTTAAAAACAATCTTTTCATGATACCAAAAATTTTTAAATTGATTCAAAGATCATCTGAAACTCAATGGAAAGAAATGTTTAGTGTTTTTAATATGGGACATAGGATGGAACTATTATGTGATGAATCTCTAGCCCCAGAAATAATGAAAATCGCAAAAAAATATAAGATTGATTCCAAGATAATCGGATATTGTGAACCATCTCCAATAAAAGGTAAAAATGCATTAGATCTAAAATCAGAAGTTGGTTCTTTTACTTACGATTAGGGAGATTTTTTAATGGTAAAAGAATTTGATGTTCTATGTATTGGTGCCGCTCTTGTTGATATTATCGCTAAAATTGAAAGACATCCCATAGAAGATGATGAGGTATTTGTACCAAATTTACAATTAATGTCTGGTGGAGCGGCTGCTAATACTGCATATGCGTGCAAGCTATTAGGATTAAAAGTAGCATTTATTGGTAAGATAGGATATAAAGATGAATTCGGAAATAAGATCATTAATGATTTCAGAGAGATCTCGCTAAACACGACTCTAATTAAATACTCACAAGAGCAAGGAACAGGATTGGCGTATGTAGCTATAGATAGAAGTGGAGATCGAAGGATTTATGCATATAGTGGAGCAGCAAATTCTCTTTCTTCAAATGATATTAAATCTGAAGATATTCTCAAATCAAAAACGATTTTTTTAAGTAGTTTAAAAAATCTAGAACCTTTTAAGAAAGCCGCTAAAATCGCAAAAAAAAATAAAATACCTATAATTTTAAATCCGGGAATGTTGGTTATTGAACAAGGTTATAATATTATCCAAGGATTATTAAGCAATATCGATATTTTAATAATCTCAGAAAGAGAATTTCTTTATCTCTTTCAAGTAGTAGATAGTAAATTAAATAAACATGTAATTAAAGAAAAAGTAACAAATCTTTTCAAATTAGGGATTGAAGTAATAGTCATTACCATGGGAAAAAAAGGAGCTTGGCTGATAAATTCAGAAAAATCTGAGTTAATTAAGCCAATCAAAGTAGATAAAGTTATTGACACAACTGGAGCAGGAGATGCTTTTTCTACTGGATTCATATATGGTTTTATTAAAAACCTTAGTTTTAAGTTTGAAGATCTGAAATTTAATGTAAAGATTGGAAACTTTATCGCAGGAAAATGTATTCAAGAATTAGGGGCTAGAAATGGCATTCCTACCACTGATGAGATAGACCTTCAATCTCTAGATCACTAAATAAAAAAATTTATAATTTTTTGATTCAATAATTTTTTATTCAAATTATATAAGTGATAATAAATGGACCAAAAAAAGAAAGAAATTGCTCTTGATAGATTACGATTTTTTTTACATGAAGTAGCTTTAGGATTTATTTTAATTTTTGTTTGTTTATTAATACCCGCTTTCTTAATTCCATCATTAATAGGTGTAGGAACTCCCCTCTATGGTATACTATTTTATTCATTAAAAGCACTTTTCGTATTTCTTGGGGTACCACTAATTTTAATTATCTCTAATATAGTATTTGAGTCTGAAAAAAGAAACGTAATAATAGAAGAAGATATTTCCCCCTCAAAGGGACATTTAATGTTATATAAAATGTCCAATAAGAACTATAAATATCAAATTTTATACGGATTATTGATTTTCTTTCTAATTTTTTTACCAATTGATTTTTTTACTTATGTACTAATACCACAGATGCTTGAATACCAATCTTATGCACTTCCAGACACAGATTTTTACTTGCAGTCAGGGGCATCTTACTTATTATTTTTAATTTCTGTAATAATAATTCAATTTTCTGTAGCAATATCTGAAGAGACTATTTCTAGGGGGCTATTGACTAAAAGAGGAAGCGAACATTTTTTTAGTATGTCAGCAGTGATGATTTCAGCTCTTTATTTTGGATTCGGTCATTTTGCTTATTTCCTCGATCCAATAAGTAGATTATATCCAATATGGTATCCTTTTATTTGGTTTTTACAAGCTTTTATTATTGGGATTGTTCTTTCCTTATTTGTATTAAAAAAAAAGTGGATATTTCCAGTGATAATCGCCCATACATTAAATAATATAGTTTCTGCCCACGCTATCTGGAGTTTTAACAATGCTATAGATTTTTCAGTTGTAGCTCTTTATCTTTATTGTCCATTACTAATTATTGGATGTGTTCTATTTATTTGGCAATTTACTCAAATAAAGGAAAGTCTTTCCTCGGGTTTTAAAATGCTTGTATCTTATTTCAAACGTGATAATATGAATGAAGATACAAAAGGAGATTTAATATTTCGTATTTTCATTGATATCCTTATGGGCTTACTAATTTTCTTAATGGGTTTTATGATTATGATATAGAGGAGAGTTGTTTTAATGAAGTTGGGGATTTTATCTGACACACATATTACTAATAATTACGAAAAAGATAAAATTACTTCTTTGATCGATCAACTTAATCATATATTCAAGGATGCTGATGAAATTGTTCATGCAGGAGATGTGTGTGAAGAATTTTTTCTAGAAGAAATTGAAGGAATAGCAAGAACCAGGTGTGTAAAAGGAAATTTTGATAATATCAAAAATTTAGAAATTTTTGAACAGTTCTCAATAGGACGTTATAATATTGGAGTAATCCATATTTTACCAGATAATCTTGAAGAATTTACAAAAAAATATAATTTAAACATACTAATTTTTGGACATACTCATCAACCCATGATAAAAGGAACAGATTTTAATGTTCTTCTTTTAAATCCAGGTTCTCCAACAAAACCAAAAGCCCCCATCGAAAGACCTGGATTTATGAAACCTATTGCAAGACCAAGTGTGATTACTTTAAATATTGATGAAGATGATATTTTATCAACATTTATTATCAACTTTAAATTTTAATCTCTAGTTTGATATTTCGATTATTACGCATGATTCTAGAAATGTTCATTATAACAATAAGCAGTTTAAGGTTTTAACAAAATATTATAAAATATGATTTAGAATCACCTTTGAATAATTTTAAATATTAATTATCTCATATTATTCATACAAGGAAATTTTATAATAGCACTTTTGATGAAAAATATAAAGTAAAATTTCTATATTTTTATTTAACATGTTATTGAAATAATCTTAATTGAGTGTGTGTAGATTTGGTAAATAGACTTGAACTTGTGCTTAAAGAACTTAATGATAATGGTAATTTTCGAGCGTCACTTTTCGCTACATCAACAGGACTCGTTCTAGCTTCACAAAAAGAAGAGAAAATTGATGAGCGAGTAGTGGCCGCAATGGGATCGCTATTGAGTGATTCGGCATACAAAGCAGCAGAGGAATTAGAACTTTCTGAAATAGAAAGTATGACAATTAAATACAAAGATGACTATATTCAAATGCGGAACATCATTATGCCAGATAATAAAAATCAATTTCTTTTAGCGATTTTAACAAAATCACCAGAAAGCGACGATGTGGAAAGATACTTTGATCAACTCCTTGATTGGGCGGTTGAAAACTCACAAGATGATTTAGAAAAGCTTTCAAGTTTATAATCTCTTTTCTCTTATTTTTTATACATCAGGGTCACTTTCAAAATTAAATTATATTATTATAAAATTTTAAAACTTCGTCAGCTATTTGTAGTTCATAACCCATATAAAAATGATCTGCTCCCTCTATAATTTTACTTATTTTTGGGTCTAAATAGTAATTAAAGTTTTCTTCAAAATTTTCATAAACAGCAACAGTATCTTGATTACCTTGAATAAACAATTTTGGCTTGTTAGATTGAGATAATTCTCTATATTTTGCACCCATAAAATCCCAAGGAAAAGATATAGAAATATATCCAATAATTTTTTCTGAGTAATTAATTGCTGAACATCCTATTGCTGCACCATAAGAATAACCACATATTATTATTCTTTCACAATTTTTCTTATTTATTAAAAAATCAATACAGACTTTTACATCACTTAATTCTCCTGATCCTCCAGAATGAATTCCAGTCGATTTTCCTACACCTCTAAAGTTAAACCTTAAACATGAAATATCGTTATTTATTATCTTATTGAAGACTCCAGATACAACATTGTTATACATGTTTCCACCATATTGAGGATGAGGGTGAATAATTAAAATTACTGGAACATCAATATTCCTTTTTGAACGAAAGTACTCAGCTTCCAGTTCTATCTCCTTGTTTTTAATAAATAATAATTCTGTTCCAACCATAATTTTAATTAATTATACTATACAAAAAAAATTAATCATACTATACAAAAATGTGCGAAAGATGAGTTACAATAGAATTGTAATTGAACAGAAATTAAAGGAGTTTTTACGAGAAGATTGTATGTTTATCGATGTAAGTTCTAAAGTAATACCTGAGAATGCAAAAGCTTCAGCAAAAATATTTACTAAAAGTACTGGATATGTTTCAGGATTAAATGAATTAAAAATATTATATAATATTTTAAATGTTTCCAGCTCTTTTAAAAAGAAAGATGGAGACGAGGTTAATAATGGAGATATTATTGTAGAATTATTAGGAAACGCAAGAGATATTTTGTTGGGAGAAAGAACAGGATTAAATCTAATAACGCATATGAGTGCTATTACAACTACGGCTAGAAAATACGTCAAATTAATTAAAGACTCCGGAAAAAATGTTAAAATTGCTTGTACGCGTAAAACAACTCCAGGAATCCGTATTTTCGAGAAGAAAGCTGCAGAATTGGGATTAGCAGATGTACATAGATTTTCATTGGATGAAATGGTTCTATTAAAGGATACTCATTTAAGATATTTTAATGGAGATATTGTAACTTTGTTAAGTGAAACTAAAAAAAGAATGAGTTTTTCGAAGAAAATTGAGATAGAAATCGAAAAAGTGGAAGATGTATTAACTGCTGCTAAAAATGGAGCGGATATTGTTATGCTAGATAATATGGGGCCGGATCAAGTGGAAGACGCTATAAATTTACTGAAGAAGAACAATCTTAGAGACAAAGTAATAATTGAGGTCTCTGGCAGCATAACTCAGGATAACATTGTAGATTATTTACTTTCGGAACCCGATGTGATAAGTTCAGGTCTATTAACTCAATTCCCTTCAGAGCATGTAGATTTTTCTCTTCGTTTCGATTAGATGTAATTCTCAATCAATTACAATTTCACGAATTGAACAAATTACGTCCTTTATTTTAGCTAATTCTTTATAAAGATCTTTAATCGTACCAAATTCACCCACTAACAAGAGTAATTCAATTTTTTTTTCTGCAATTCGCCAATCGGTTATTGTTTTTATAATTTGATGATATTGGGAATATAGTTCGCTTATTTGATCAATAATTATGTCTTTAAAAGGATATACTAAACTAACAGTCATTAATTTATATCCTTCTAGGTTTTCAAATTTTTCATATTTTTCAATAAAACTTACTATAGAGTCTCTTAAGGCTTCACTTTTAGAGTTAAATCCACTAAAATTTCGTACATTTTCAAATCTCTCTAATAAATCATCACTTATCTGTAAAGATATTATTTTCATTTTAAATATTTAAATTTGGAATTATTATGATTTATTTATAAAAACTTGTTAATAAAATTAATACTTTGATTTAATGATTTCGCGTTAGATAATTCAATAATTAATGGTCCCTTATAGTTATATTTTTTAATTACATCAAAAATTTCTTTAAAATCAATCTTTCCTGTACCTAATGGGGGGTGAGTATCAGTTATTTTCGAGAAATTATCAACTAAATGAACATTTTTTATAGAACTATGAAATTTTAACCATAAATTTTTCACATCACCATCACAGGTGTAGAAATGGCTAGTATCATATGTAAGGAAGAGATCCTTTCGACCAATAATATTAAATATTTCCTCAATATTTTTATTATCAGTCATAATATGGGTATTTTGAGGCATATTTTCTAAACAAATCATTAAATTCTCGTTCATTGCATAATTTAGTAATCTAAGGATTGAATGTTTTAAATGTCTTTTATTAAATTCTCTAATTGAGGGTAACAAAAGATTAGCTATTCCGGGATGGATGGTCATCATTTTAACACCGATATCATTACAAAGGTTTACTGATTCTATATATGATTGTATTGACGCCTCAGAAATACGATTATTATGAGAGGATAAATTAATATCGATAAAAGGTCCGTGGACTTGCTTTTCTAAGGAATAAGAATTTACCAGGTCAATAAATTTCTGTCGATTTTCCTGATTAAATACATCTGGAGGGTCAATTACTAATTCTATTATATTAATTCCAAAATGTTCTGCGAAATTGAGACTTTCTTCTGAAGCTTTAAGTTGTAATTCAAAAAGGTTTTTAAATTTACCATTAAGGCCTATTTCGATAATATGTCCCAACGTACTAATACCTAATTCCATGAATTTCACTTAGTTACTATGATTTTTCTATATTTTTTTCCGCATACGCCGAGGATAGTTGGCAAAAAGACTTTCGAATAGTTTTTGAAATCGATCAAGATGTTCCTTAGAAACGATATTTGGCGTCCCTATTTGTAAAGCCCCCCAATACATCTTGGCAAGCTTTTCTACTAATTCCGCAAATTTAACAGCATGATCTAATGATTTTCCACAAACAATGACTCCATGATTTGCTAATAGAGCTGCATTTTTTATACCTAAAGCATTTAAAGCCACTTCACCAATCTCGATCGTATGAGCTTCTCCAAATTCAGAAACATCGACAGAACCACCTAAAAAGATATACATCTCTTCCATTATAATTGGAATGTTTTTTCTTACGATTGAGATCATGGTTGCAAAAGGTGAATGCGTATGAATTACTGATTGAACTTTCGGTCTTGATTTATAGATTGCAATATGCATTTTTGCTTCAGTTGAAGGCAATTTACCAGTACTTAAAGGAATTCCTTCAAAATTTAAATGTACAATTTCAGCTTTTTTAAGTGTATCATATTGATTAAATGAAGGTGTGATGAATAATTCTTCTTTCTTACCATTTCTCATACTTACATTTCCCTCTCCAGCTTCTACTAATCTCTTTGCAAAAATTGCTTTTGCTCCTCTAACAACTTCCATTCGAAGTTGATCTTCTTTATTTATTGCCATATCTTAAATAATTAAATTTCGATTAAAAATATATTTTGATATTTTAAGTTCTTAATTTTTTATTAAAATTCACATAATCTCAATTTTCTATTAATTCTTGAAAGTCTTTTTTTTTAAATATCTTGTTATGATATCAAGTTTATAGACTAGATTTTGCATATCAATTCTATTATCTTTACTTCACAAAATTATGAGTCGTATTGTTTTACATTGTGATCTTGATTGTTTTTTTGCTGCAGTAGAAATAAGAGATAATCCACAATTTAAAGGTAAACCTGTCATAATAGGAGCAGATCCAAAAGAAGGAAAGGGGAGAGGTGTCATCTCAACTTGTAATTATGAAGCCAGAAAGTATGGTTTACACTCTGCTATGCCTATATCCCAAGCATATAGAAGATGTCCTCATGGAATTTATCTAAAACCAAATGGTAATAAATATTATAAAGTATCCAATGAAGTAATGGATATACTCGAGAAATATAGTGATAATTTCCAGAGAGTTGGGACGGATGAGGCATATCTAGAATTGACAGAAATTACTAAAGATTTTGAGGAAGTGGAAAAAATTGCGAAAGAAATCCAAAAGGAAGTTTTTAATAAGATTGGTATTACAATTTCAATAGGTATTGCTCCAACAAAATCTTTAGCTAAAATTGCCTCTGATGAAAATAAACCTAATGGTATTACCATCGTAAAGCTTGAGACCGTTTATGAATTTTTAAAAGATATGGATATTACACGCATTCCTGGTATCGGTAAAAAAACTAAGGTCCATTTCTATAAAAAGGGAATAAAAAAAATTGGAGATATTATAAATACACCTTTACCTACAATGATTAAATTATTTGGAAAACATGGAAGATGGATCTGGAATGTTGCAAATGGTTTAGATAATCGTAAGGTTAAAGAATTTCATGAAGAAAGGAAATCTATCAGCGCAGAAAGGACTTTTTTCTCAGATACAGATAATTTTAATGAAATTTTATCTAAATTTGAAGATATTAATAAAAAAATACATAAATCCATAGTAAAACACCAAATCACCTATAAAACCATCACTTTAAAAATAAGGCTTGAGGGTTTTGAAACTTATACTCGCTCCAGAACACTTCCTTTTCATATTCAAGATGAAAAGTTTGTTTTAAAGGTCATATTAGAATTATTTAAAGAGTTTTCAAATAATAAAAAAAAAGTAAGACTGGTTGGTATTAAATTATCAAATTTAGAAAGAAATCAAAGAGTTCGACAAACAAGTTTGATATCTTATGCCTACATTTAGGTTTTTCATTAATTTAACTAAGAGGTTTTCTTTTAATTAACTCTATAATTTTTTTTTGGAGTCTACTATTTGAAGCAATAATACCTGGTTTAGTCCATAAACATTTTTTTTCCTTAAATTTTAAGCGTTCACCATTTAAATCTGTTACATTACCACCTGCTTCCCTTACGAGTAAATCCCCAGGCATAAAATCCCAAGTGAAGGAATGTTCCTGGTCTAGAGGTTTTATATAGAGATCGGCAGTACCATCAGCTACCATGCAAAATTTTGCCATGCTATCAATCTGAATAAAGTTTCTTATTCCGATATCCTGGGCAAAATTAAGAACCCAGGGTTGATCATAATGGAGTGAATGACATAAACGAATATTATGTATGTCCTCGTTATGATTTACCTTAATCGGTTTAACAACATTTTTGTTATATGAAGCCTGAGCTCCCTGATTTTCTTCAGCAGAAAAAATAGCTAATGACTCCTCATTATAATTTGGCACGGCAATAGCACATATTTTAGGATTTGACTCAATCATAAATCCCACACCTATGGCATAAGACAAACCCTTTTGGTATCCAATCGTACCATCAATCGGATCTATTGTCCATTGACGTTCTGAAGATTTTCCATGATACCCGATATTTTCTTTTAGGATTTCCAATTCATTTATGTTTAATTCTTCGAAACATTGTTTTATAAGATTTTCAGCTTTTAGATCAATAAATTCTATATTTTCTTCTTCTGCTATTATTTGGTCATCTTGGAAGTATTCTCTTAACTGGGAAATAAGATAAATCTGAGATGCAAAGTCTGCTAGTGTTACTGGTGAATGATCAGACTTTTTAAAGGAAAAGGATTCAATTCCTTTTTTTCTAAACCATTCTGTTATTATTGAGGCTTTTCTAACGATATCGATCGCGAATTTTAATTCTCTATTATAGTATGACATGATTTATTTTGAATCTACATTTACACTTAAAATTTTTTTCCAATGTATATTTTAAAAAAACAAAATGGTATTTTTACTAACTAATAATGAATGAAATTCATTTAAAAAAGATTTATTAATTTACCGAATTATTGCTTTGATTTCAAATAAATAGTTTTCTAAAGACATTTGTGGTGTTTTCATACTTTCCATCTGATCTGACTTTTTTATTAATACAGATTCTAAATTGTATTCATTTAATAGCCAGATTAATTTGTATAAATCTATTTTTTTCTCAAAATCACTATTTACTTTAAAGTATTTAGAATATGCATCATAAAAAGCGCTATAAAAAAAAGAATTATTCAAAGGCTTTAAAATCCAATAATCAATCTTAATAAAATCTTGAGCTCTACTGCCAACACACCAATAATCAAAATCCACAATACCATTAATTTTTATAATCCCTGACTCTTCTTTAACAATAATGTTTTGACTTTGAAAGTTATTATGTAAAAGTACATACTCATTTTCGTCTTCAATTAAAGCTTTATTATCTCTATAGTAATCCCTAATTTCATCACAAAAATCTATTTGATTCTTTTTGGCTTCTTTTATCTTTTGTTCTAATTCATTTTCAAAAAATTCACTATATAAAATATTTTTCTTTTGTCCAATATTGATTATATTTTTGAAAAATGTATCAAATTTTACTTCATGTAAATGTCCAAAATGCTTACCTAAATTACTGAATAGATTTAGAAATTTATTAGTGTTCAAGTTCTTTCCTTCGCTAATATATTGATTAATGAGCTGAAATAAAGGTTTACCTCGAATATAGTCTTGCACTGAGAAAAAGTAAGGAATTGTATCTTTAGTTTCATCATAGTAAACTAAATTACATACAGGGATTATTGGAGGTTTTTCTTTATTGAAGATATATGAACCTGTCTTTGTATTGACAATATCTTTCACTTTCTTCCTTAAATCAATATCATTAGGATTCAAACTTTTATCTAAAAAAGGATACAAGAGTTTCTCCTTGATTAAATTTTCATAATGGAAAAATTGGCTTGTACGAAATCTGAAGACCAATTGGCTATTTTCAAAATTTACCCTATAATGTGTATTGATATCAGTAATATAAGGTCCTTTGATTTTCTTTACTTTACCTTGTTTAACTAAAACATCAATATTTGAAAAGGTTTTAATGATTTCATCAAATTGGTAAAGATTTTTTTTACCGATAAAATATAATTGATAAATTTGCTTATTATTTAATAAGTATTTCACAATAGCCTCGATTTTTTCTTTACTAATTAAGTCAATTTGAGTTTGTAATTCTTTAGTAATCAAATTTACATCTTTATTGGATTCTACTATTAAATCTTTATATAGATGTAAAAATGCATATTTTAAACCAATTATTTCTTTACCTTTATTGGTTTTAATTTCATAGATCATTTTTCGAATATCATTTATTTGTTCTTGTAATTGTAACAATTCTAAGATATTGTCTTCTAAAGCAAAATTATATAATTTTGAGCACATATTGATTAAATTACTAATACGGGAGACAATGCCACAAAACTTTCTCTGATTTAATGGAACAAGATGGAAAAATGTTTTATAATTTTCTTCCATTTCACAAAAAACGGAAAATTGATTATTTAAATATTGAATAAACGATTTACAGATTTTAATATTATAAAAGGAATCATTTAATCCCTTCAAATTTGTGTATTCCATTAAATCTTTTAGTAAATCCGGTTCAATTTCATTTCCAGCAAATTGAGGTGGATTATTCATTAAATAAATCTGATTTTTAGGATTTATAGAACTTAAAATATTTTCAAAATAAGATTTTATAATTTCTTTGGGTTTTTTTTCTGAAATGGGAGGAGAAATCATGAAATTTAGATTTTCAAATTTCTTTCCTAAATGTTCTATTTGATCTATTACTTCATCGACAAGATTACAATAGATACCGATAAGAATAGGGACTTTATTCTGAGTAATTTGTAAAATCAATTCGATAAGTTTTATCTTTTCTGTTATAGAAATTAAATTGCTTTCATTTTTATTACCAAAAACAAGAATAGAATTTGCATCGTTCGTAAGAATATGACGAAAAAGAAGAGAATTTAAACTTTCGATTATTTCATAATCTTTATTGTAAAATGCTAAGGCATTGCATATAACGCCATTGATTAAGGGTATTCTAATCTCCTCTTCAATAAATAAAAATCAAAAGTGAATTTCAAATCCTTTTTATGAATAATAATCTTTTTGATTTAATATGATTTTTGAAGATTAAATTCTATGTGAACAGACTTAAAATTAAATAATTCTCTTATTAATATTTATAGAGCAAATTTGTATAAATCTTACATATAATTTAAAGAAGGGTTTAAAATTTTTTGTAAAATAGATGATATAAGTATACCTTTAGTTTCCACAGGAACTTCTCCGTTTATAGGTGCTGGACAATTTGGATATAAAGCATTCGAATGGCGAAGGAATTTTTTAAACAATCCAAAGGCGATGTTAGAGATTTTAGAAGCTAGTTATGTTGAAGGGGCAAGGGGTGTTGAAGTAATACCAAGTGGTAAGATTATTGAAGCTGCTCAAATGATGAGTGAAATATATAGTGATTATGTTATAATAGGATCTACTTATCCTGGCAAGGACTCATGTATTGACCTATTAGTTGAAGCCGAAGCTAAATTAATATTTGTACATGGGATGATTTCTGATAATAGAGGAGGAAAATTGTCGAGCCTTT
>Ga0209977_10000889_pt1 | contig 12473 bp, 13 predicted proteins | sample SumtaG_2_FD_183113 | JGI IMG/M metagenome (GOLD analysis project Ga0209977, IMG submission 183113) | Deep subsurface microbial communities from Indian Ocean to uncover new lineages of life (NeLLi) - Sumatra_00607 metaG (SPAdes) (version 2) | ecosystem: Environmental > Aquatic > Marine > Oceanic... | reverse complement strand
TTTTTCACTATTACTAATTATTAAAATCCTTTTTTTAGCATAAACTTAAAAGATAGAATTATAATAAAAATTTTATAATTACAAAATTAAAAAAATAAACTTAATTTAATCTATTTGCATTAACCTTAATTAAATATGTAAATTATGATGTAGAATGAGTGAGGAATTTAAAAATATTGTAGATTCTTCTTTTGATAATGGAACACCATTATGGATTTATACCAAAGATTACATTTACGGTATATTACCAACTGTCAGCGATAAATGGCTAGAAGTTTCTTATACTTTTGAAGATCCTGATGATCCTTTAATGAAAGGAGAGAAAGGAGCAGATTTTGCGTATCAATTAATGATGGAAGAGATTTCTAAAGGAGTTACCTTTTATGTAGAAGATTTAAAAGGCCCTTTACTAAAGGAATTTGCTGGAGGCTCTGGAAAATCTGGCTCTGATTTAATTATTGCAGTAATTGACGAATTAATTTCAAATACTTCAAAGTATACAAGCAATACTGACTTTCTAATTAAAAATAAGGGCGAATTAGATAAGTTAAAACAAAGAGTATAAAAATTTACTTATTTAAATATATAAACCACGCCTTTGAGGATGCCTTTTCGTAAATTCCTTATCGATCCGTCTTCCTAATACGTGTTCTATATTTGGATCACGTTCATTTATCAATTCTTTTAAATGATTACCATGTTCTTGAGAATATTTCTCAATACCTGAAGCAATTATGTTCTGATCTCTCTTTATTGGAACAATCATTCCAAATAAGCGAAGCATATCATTAGGTGACATATTTTTCCCGATTCTTTCATCGATATCTCTATCTAAATTTCTAACAACTGTACCCATGCTTAAAGCAGAATAAGGACTTAGTTGTTTTGATTTTAACCAGTAAGCATTAGGTTTCTTTGTAATAAATGTATCCGTATTTCCTCTTTCATCACTTGAACCTATCACTCTCCAATCTTTTGGATTTTTATCATAGTCCCTTTTTATTTTCTTGATGATTGAGCTTATTGGAGCAACTCCGTAATAGTCTTTTTCTTCCTTTTTATCACTAGTCATAGTCCCTATTATATTAAGTAAATTTAACTATAAAAATATAGAGAAATATCAATTAAACAATAAAATATTTTAAATTGTAAAGTATAGAAGATATGCAAAAGAATTAAGTAAATATAGAAAGTGGAAAAGCAAAAAAATTTTAATAAATTCAAGGAATTCATAGGATTATTTGATATTTCTATAAAAAATAATGATTTTCAGCAATTAAATAGGTTTATTCCTCTGATAGAGGATTTTGAAGAACATTTTTTGAGTGGTTATCACAAACGTAAGAAGGAAGGAACGTTTTATACAGATAAAACCATCTCAGATTTTATAGTATATGAGTTACTACTTTGCCTAATTAATAAAAAGTTAAAAAATCATGATCAAAATCTCAAAAAGATAGAATTTATAGACGAAATTTACAAGTTTGAATCATCCATTAAAAACAAAATAGTCGAACTCTTATTAAATATTAAGATTTGTGATCCTGCTTGTGGTTCAGGTGGATTTCTTTATAGTTCTGCTGATATTGTTTTAAAAATAATTAGAAAATTAGATCCAAACTTAACAATACATAATATTAAAATTCACATATTAAAAAACCTATTTGGATATGATATTAACGAATATGCTATTAAATTATGCAAATTAAAACTAATCAGTTGGTACAATTATAAACTGAATCCAAGCGAGAAAAAACTGCTATCAATTTTAACAGAAAATGTAAGAATACAAAATAGTATTATCAATTCGAGTTTACCCAAATTTGATATAATTATTGGAAATCCTCCATATGGGAATATTTTAAATCAAAAAGAGAAATCAATTCTTAAAAAAGAAGGTATCTTCTATAAGGATATATACTGTGTTTTTTTAATAAAAGCTTTAGAATGGGTTACTGAAATCGTAGGCTTTTTAGTACCAAAAAGCTTCCTTCTAAGGCAAGGTTATATTAATTTTAGAAGCGAACTACTTTCCAAAGCGAACATTTTAAAAATTTTTGATATCGGTTCAAAGATGTTTAAAAGTGCAACAAATGAAGTTCAAATAGTATTATATGAAAATAAAAATGGTAATAAAAACAGAGATTTAACAATCTACAATTACCCAACAACTAGAATAATTACATACCCAAATCAAAGAGTAGATTCATTAAGAATTTGCTTCAATTCAAATTGTCCTTTAAGTTTAAACTCTAAAAAAATTTATGTTTATACTTTTTTGAAGAACTGCCCATTTTGCGAATCTGATACAATTGATTTGCATCGGATCCGAATTAAACCAGATCTTAAGATATTTCAGTTGATCGAGAAGATTGAGAAAGTTGGAGATATAAATTACTTAAATCCAATCGGCTTTCCAAAAATGATTAGAGGCGAAGAAGAAAATGGTTTAAAATTAGTAAAAAGAAAATTGAGAAAAGACTCAAAAGGGTCTTGCTTCTTTATAAGCGCTAGAAATGATTTCAATTATTATACATTCAAGAAATATAAATCTTTTAATATAGAAGAAATTAATTCAAAATATTTGAAAGGTAGTAATTATGAATACTATAAGAGACCAAAACTATTGATTAAACATAATAATATAATACCAGAGGCTCTTTATACAGAAGATAACGTATGTTTTACTTCATCAATATATTCCTTACTCCACAGTGATATTGATGAACTTAAATATTTATGTGCTATACTTAATTCTATCTTAATCCAGTTTTATTGTATTTATGCAATAAATAATCAAAAAGATACAACTATTAATTTAAATCAATACATGATAAGACATCTTCCTATTGTAAAACCTAATAATAAAATTAGGATTCAAATTACGGAAAAAGTAGATTTCGTGAGTCAAATATTGAAAGATACTAACGGAAAAATAAACGAACAAATTTCTCAAACATTAAGAGATATTGATGATATTATACTAAATCTGTTTTCCATAACAGAAACAGAAAAGCGTTTAATTATCTCTAAAGTGAAAAACCAACTTAAACAATTTGAGATAATTTATGGTAAGTAAATGGTTATTATGGCTTCTCATTAAGTTTTAAATTAAAATTACATATGTTATCTCCCAAACCCATAAATTTTCTCCTTTCAACGATGATTTTAGGATTAAAATCTTTAAAAACAGCATTATAAAAAGGTATACACATGTCTTTACAGATTAAAGAGATTTTATTACTTCGCTCTGGATTTCTATCCATTATAGATTTATAAGGACATTCATATATTTCGATTTTGATTTCTGATTCGGAGATTTGGTTAAAGGAATATTTCCAACCTTCAACAGACCATCGAAATGTAATTATATCAATTAAATCACTTAGACTATTTGTCTCAACCTTTAGATATTTCTTAATTCTTTTAAAAATAATTTTCATAAGCCTAATCCAAACAGCTCTATCAATTTTTAGAGCAGTGTTCCACCCTACTTCTTTTTCTGTTTCTAACATCCACAAACCATCCATAGTGAAAAAATTCTTTTCGAAATAAAATAATTTATCGGCATCTGTTATTTTTCTCATTCTAACAACCTAAATATTGCTCATTACTCTTAATAAAGGAAAGTTCTACATATTATATATAGTATCAAGAAATAGTAAGAAACTCAAAAAAAAAAAGAAGAAAATGCTTGTTATGGCAATAAGTTTGGCATTATTATAAGATATTGAATAATCTCTTAGCATTCGTAATATAAATTTCTTGGAAAGTTAATAATCAAATTCATAATTGCCAACCTTTATCTTTTGAGTAAGTTTTTCTCCCGGTCTTTTTTTACAAACTTCGATTAAATTTAGAACATTATAACCCCTCTTTTTCAAAAAAGGGATACTTCTATAATTATTCGGATGTACCCAATTATACACAGTATCACAACCTATTTCCACTGCTATACTTTCAGCTTTCTCGAATAATGCAGAGGCAACTCCTTTTCTCCTTTCTTCTGGAATAACGTAAAGAAATTCCGACCAAATTATCTTATCTTGTATTTTACATACATGAAAACCTAATAAATTGCCCTTATCTCCTTCTGCAATAAAAGTTGGGTATTTTTTTTCCAGGTAGAATTCTAATTCCTCTTCAGCAGCTTTCAAATCAAGCTCTCTTTCGCTTCCTTTTAATTTTGCTAATGCAACTCTAAAATGACCAATCAATTTAGTTAATTCTAATTTATCACTTGAAATATATGGCCTAATCTTCATTGAAATAACCTTTTAACTTAATAAAATGATTACAACTGAACTTAAAAATGAAAAAGAAGGAAAAAGTTAAAATTATTATTCTTTTTTTCTTAAAATTGAACTTAGTTTAGTTTTAAGTAAATCTCGTATTGCTACCCGAATTACTTCTGAACGATTGGGATACAGGTTCATATTAACTAATTCCTCTATACCGATAAGATATGTTTCAGGAATTATGACTATTATAATATATTGAATAATCGCTTAGCGTTCTTAAAGAATATTTTCTCATAAAATTCTCTTGGTAAATCAAATTCTAATAATCCCTTTGTAGAATATTCATAATCATAAGGAATATTTGGAAAATCACTGCCAAATAATATACGATCTTGATAAGATAATAAGATGTCTGGTTTTGGTCTTTTGGTTCTTCTTTCAGGAAATATATTATCTGGTATAAAAATCATTGTGGTGTCTAAATAAAGATTTTCATACTTATCCAAAAGATTTAAAAATTTACTATATTCAAACGCCCCCATATGAGGAACAATTATATTCATATTGGGAAACTTTTCTAAGAACTTTATAAAAATCTTGTAGCCAACATATTCATTTCTATAAGGTGCAGTCCCAATATGAACACAGAGCCATTTACCTCGATCTACAAGTAAGTCATATATTTCATACATTCTCTCATCGTCTAAATAGAAATTCTGAACTAATGGATGTATTTTTATTCCATAAAAGTTATAATCGTCTAAGATTTTTTTAATATATTCATTGCGATCCTTATCTTCAGGCCAAACGCATCCGAAGGGAATCGAATTCCTATATTTTTTACAAAATTCATTCACCCATTCATTAATATAATCTGCAACACCATCCTTATGAGCATAATTATATGTAGTAAAAGCTTTTACATTATGATTTTCTAAAAAACTCACCAATTCGTTTGTGGAAAGCTTATATTTAATAGGCCAACCTCGAGTAGAAAGTTTTTCATCTGGTTTTTCAAAGAAATCCCAAATTGCCTTGAATATTTGAGGTGGAAAGAAGTGAGTATGACAATCTATATAATCAAAATCGCTATGTAAAAAAGTCATTAATAAACAAAATTAATTGATCTTAATAAAATTTTAATCCCAAGGAAAATGAAAAAGAAAGGAGAAAAAAATTTGATTATTATTCTTTCCTCAAAAGCGTACTTAGTTCAGTTTTTAATAAATCACGTATTGCTACACGAATTACTTCTGAACGATTGGGATATAAGTTCATGTTAACGAGCTCTTCTATTCCTGAAAGATAAGCTTCGGGAATGTGACAAGTTATTAATTTCATTTTTTTTATAAAACCCCTTTTAATATTCAAAACATATTGTTTTTGTTATATTTTACACAATTTGACAATATAATATTTCAGTATAATACGACCATAATACATTTCAAAATTCAATCTTTAGAAGGAATATATTCATTAGAATTTAAATTATCAAATCATTTTAGATTATTTAGAATAATATTATTTTTTATGATTTTAGATGAGTAAATTAATTTTAATAGATGGAGCTAAAGGACATACTGGAACATTTCTTATAAGAGAGGTGTTAAAATCAAAACCAGACTGGAAAATTATTGCTACAGACTTACCCATAGAAAAAAGGAATAATTTAATGACTAAGGAAACTATCTTTAGCAGCAGATTCAAATATATGACGGAAATATTGGATAATGAGAAAATTACGTTCATCCCTTCTGATTTAACTGATAATGAAAGCCTTATTGCTTTATTTAAGGAAAGAAAATATGATCTAATTTTCCATACTGCTAGCCTATACGATTATTTTGCACCATTAAATCTTCTCAGAAAAGTGAATGTAGAAGGTATAAGAAATTTATTAGAAATCGTATGTAAAACTCAAAACCTTGAGAAACTAAGATTTATTCATTGGAGCACTTGTGGTGTTTACGGAGAACCTAAATACAAAAAGGATAATAAAAAATACCCAATCCCAACTGATGAAACAGTACCTTACAATCCACCCAATAATTATAGTGTTAGTAAAATGGAACAAGAAATGGTTTTAAAAGAATACATAAATGACTACAAGTTAAAGGCAGTTATACTACGATCTGCTCCAATTTTGGGGCCATATCAAGTTTATGGCATTTTTCATCTATTCCAAATTGTAAATAAATCTGGATTTGGTCCAGGGATTCATGTATACCCAAGAAAAAAGCGTTTGGCCATGCCTTTAATTCATGTAGAAGATTTAGTCAGAGCAGCACTATTTTTAGCAGAAAAAGATACTGCTATAGGTGAATTTTATAATCTTGTAATAGATGAATGTTTTCAAGAAGATTTTCTTGAATACGTTGCTGATTTATTAAATGTTGGTTATTTTAATTTTCCTATATGGTGGCCATTGTATAAGCTCTTTTCTAAATTTCTGTTCTGGCTTAACAGCCGTAAGGAAAAAAAGGCTAGAAAATTAAATTCAAGACCTCCTGTAGATTTATCTATGGCAGGATATATGAATCATCAATATCTATTTTCAAATAAAAAAATTAAAGATTTAGGATTTAAATTTAAATTTCCAGATTATAAAAGCGCTACTAAGGATACCGTTGAATGGTATCTAAAGAATAAATGGTTGGAGAGTGAATATTAAATGGGATTTGTAGAAGGATTGATTCTAAGTTTTGTTGGTGGCTGGATAAATTCATATTTATATCGAAAATATTTACGTAAACGAAATAAAGACTGGATAGTTTTTCTAGCAGTCACCTTTCTCTCATTATTATGGACTATTGATGGATTAATATATTTCAATCTTATTGATATGAAATGGTTGAATTTTCTACCTTGGGTAGAGATTCCCTCTGTAAACCAGGGTAAATATTTTTTATGGAACTCTTTTCTAGTATTTGGAATTGATTTTCAAATTACTCATCAACCTGGTATGGAATTAATCGCGAGCGTTCTACTCATTTCATATTTATTTTGGTATTATTTCGGTTCGAAGCTTGGAAAAGTTGTTCATGGATATAAAACATACCAACAAGGGCATTATTTAATATTTCGACCTGTAAAAAAATTTATTAGAGATCGTGAAAAACAATCAAAAGATTCTTAGTTTAAAGCTTAATTTAATTATAGATAAGATTTTTATATTTCCAAAAATCTCATGCTCTAATTCATGGAATTTCGCTAAATTTATCTGAAAAATTTGGAATTGGTATGGTAAATTCAATTTAACACGTTTAAAACTTTTAGAAATTGATTTACAGAAAACGGGAAAGTTAAAAAAAATTAAAAATTTTTTAAAAAATTCTAGTATTTAACTAATGAGGCTATTATAATTCACTTTTTTTTGGTCATGTGTCCTAAATTGACATATGTCCAGATATCCAAACCTTTAAATATGATCATTTTCTTTATTATCTTAAGTTAATTTTTTAATTATCTTTCAGTTATTAAAGGTATTATTAGAATGTTTAAAAGAGATATAGATCAATTTAGGTTTGGTAATGATCCTCGTAGATTTATGGGACAAGGTCCCAACAGACCTCATGAACATCCAGATTCACCACCACATGGAAGTCCCTTTCCACATGGGCAATTTCCAAGATTTATGCCTCCACTATTTGGAGTACCTTTACCAATAGGTAGAGAAGCATTTCAAGAAATGAGAGATTTTATCCTTTTATTATTAATTTCCGAATATCCAAATGGTATAACAGGATATCAATTACAAGAAAGTTATAAATTTTCAAGAGGCACATTAATAAGAACTCTACAAGATTTAGAGAATAAAAATTATTTAAACAGTAGAGAAGAAATTATTGATGGTAGAGCAAACAAGTTTTACATGATTACAGAAGCGGGAAAAAAATTCCTTGAAAAATTAAAAATGAAGTGGGCAAACCTTTTTGGAACCATGGCAGAATTAACACCACCTGAAAAATATGGAACTCCATTAAGAATCCCCAAAGAGTTTATAATAGCACAAATTGAACTTTTAAAATCTAAAGAAGATGCGTTAGATCTTTTTCGAGGGATTAGATCTAAAATGAAAACTTTGTTAGCTAAAATGGCAGAGAGGAGAGATTTTTTTGAAAAGAAAAAGGTAGAATTAGATTCTATGATTCTTAAAATTGAGGAAATGGATGAGTTCAGTATTGAAGAAATTAAAGAAATGATTGAAGAAAATAATGATTAAAGGTGAAAAAAGTGATATTACAAGTCCAACCACCAGGAGGGGGGATAAGTATTATGTTACTAGTTCCATTTGGAATTATAATTGGATTAGTAATTGCTGTTGCTTATTTAATAAGAAAAAATATGCAATTAAAGAATGAACTAATAATGCTTCGAGAAAGACATTATTAAAAAATTTACTAAAGAATTTAAAAATACAAATGAGGAAAAAAAATGAACAAAAAAAATCAAGAAATTTTAATACAAATTAAAAACCTAACCAAGAAATTTGGTAATTTTACAGCAGTAAAAGGTGTTAATTTAGAAATACAGCGAGGTGAAATCATAGGTTTCTTAGGACCAAATGGCGCGGGGAAAACTACTACTATGAAAATGATGGCACATTTATTAAAACCTAATGAGGGTGAAGTGTTGATACGAGCTAATGGTGAACTTCAGAAATTAACAAATAGGAATAAAGATTATCTCTTAGATAATATTGGTTTTCTGATAGAAATTCCTGCTTTTTATGGAAAAGTGACTCCTAAGGAAATTTTAAAATACTTTGCAAAATTAAAAGGCTATCCACGTAAAAACATAAACGAGAGGATTGATACAGTTTTAAAGATGGTTGGAATGTCAGAATGGAAAGATAAAAAAATTGGGACCTTTTCCAAAGGAATGAAACAAAAAATTGGAATTCTTTCTGCAATTGTACACGATCCAGACATAGTTGTCCTAGATGAACCTCAAACAGGTTTAGATCCAGCAGCAAGGAAGGAAGTTCGAGATTTCATTATGAACTTAAAGAAAATTGGTAAAACTGTTTTTCTAAGTAGTCATTTACTCTATGAAATTAGTGAAGTGGCAGATAGAATCGCAATAATTCATCATGGAAAATTAATTGCATTTGACACGTTAGATAATTTAGAAGGAAAGGCAATGAAAAGTGTTATCCATTTCGAGTTGCTAAATTCTCCAGATGAAAAATTTGATGAATTTATTAATAAATTAAAACCATTAGTTATTCCATCAACAGGGATAACAAAAGAAGAAAGCTGGATTAAATATGATAACGATTCTAAGGTTTTCCAAATTTTCTTTAATGGAAATCCTAAGAATCAAACAGAAATTCTAAAAAAACTTCTTGATAATGGTTATGAAATCTTAGAATATTCTGTACCTAAAGCAGGTCTTCTTGAGAGTTTATTTATTGAACTAACTAGAACAGGTGAACTAGGAGGTGTCTATAAATAATGGCATTAGAAAATGAACAAATTGAAACTGAAATAATGTTAATAGAAAAACAGAAAGCCGGATTAAGGAGAGATTTAACTCAAATTGGTGATACTATTACTTTTGAGTTTAAGAGGAATCTCAAGAGTTTTATTCTTATGCTTCTTGTATTCCTTGGGATTTTTATAATATTCCTAATAGTTCAGGAGTTACAATATTTACAAGATGTACCATTACAAGAGGATCCTATTGATTATATTATTTCATACACGGGCATGTTCGGGTTTATGGTTATATTGAGTGCTGCCGGATTTGCAGGTTCAATTATTGCTGAAGATTTTCACAAACAAACAGGTAATTTAATATTTCCTAAAATAAGTAAAACCCGACTATTAATAGGCAGGGTTATTTCAAGATACGGTTTAAATGCGATTTGTGTTACCTTTTATTATATCTTAATTGGTTTGATGACTTTCATAAAGTATGGTGAGATACCAATCGTTTTGTTGGGTTCATTGGGATGGGCACTAATATATACATTCATGATATTTTCATTTGTAACCTTATTGAGTAGTATCATGAAAAGTACGGCTATAACTATTATTGTTAGCATACTTTTCCTCTTAATAGTGTTCAATCTGATCAGTATGATTCTAAGGTTTGCGGGTGTGGAAGGTGAACCATTCTATATACTTACTTATTATGAAGGCATTATAGCAAATAGCATGGCGATGCCAGATCCCAGATACTCTGAGATTAATATGCCAACTGGTCCAGGTGGCGGTGGAGGAGAATTTGCAACATTTATAAATTGGGTAACTCCAACAGAAATTGCAGCACTTATAGGAATGCTGATTTATATTAGTGTCTTTATTTGTCTAACATATTTTCTGTATAAACGAAGGCAAAGTAAAAGTGAATAAAATCTTTTTATTAATTTTTTATATTATTTGAAAGCAAAAATTTCTAAAATACAAATTCTAAAAAATAATAAGAAAAAAAATGATTTTTTAAAATTAATTGGATGGATTAGTATCAAGATCATCTATTTTTTTTGGAGTTTCTCTTTCTGAAACTTTATAACCTGATGGATAAATATTAGTTATATCACGAGGTTTTGTATCGTATCCATTCTTTTCCATGATATTATAAAGCTTTTGGATATTTTCTTCAGCATTTAATTCCATAACTTCTCCAGCAAAGAGGATATAGGAAAATGCCGTTAAAAATGGAATACCACCAAACATAACTACTACCATCAATATTCCAAACATAAACATTAAAGCGTCTCCTTCTCCAAAAAATCCAGAAAAATCAACGGTACCGAGAAATGTCCCAAATGTGAGTAAGGCAGAGAGACCTGCAATACCTTTAACTACAGATTGAGCCCAAATACTTATAGGCTCAATATCTCCAGGTTGACGATATTTCTTATTTTCACGGTAATACACGATCCCAGCATCATCAAGTAAATAATTACCAGAAATGAAAAATGAAAACAATACAAATGATAAAATCATTGGTAAAACACAACATAACATATATCCCATCATAAATCCAAAGAACTCAGTTGAACCAAATACATCAAAAGTTACCGGATATCCAAAGAAAGAAGTTAAAACATCATAAGCATAAAATCCAACAGAAATTGAAAGAAGTAATGGTAAGATTAATCTTTTAAGTTGATTAACAAGACCGATTTCATTTTTACCTCTCATGTCCAAGACAAGGATATCATTCTTATAACCTTTAGAAAATTTAAAGAAGAGGTTTCTCAATTTAACAAAAATATATGCAAATTGTGGAGCAAACTGATTATAAATCGCAGCTGTCAAGGGTAGTGTCCCATACCAAATAATAGTCACAACTAAAAATACGATAACAATATTAGTGTTATTAGTGCCCGTAATCAGAGTATTATTAAAAATATTCATTAATATCAAAAAAAGTAAAAATGTTAAGCTCATTAGTGTAATTGCAAGAATATTTACTGCAACTGTGAGTTTGTGTTCTTTGATTGCGTGTCGACGGTATTTTAATCTTTTTCCTCGCAAGACAATAATTATTACACCAGCTATCAAAAGTGCAGCTAGTACAATGAATAAAGGTAAACCTAAAGGAAAAGCAGATGATAACCATAAACCCTGTGGTTTACTTGCAGATAGTGCGACAACTCTGTCATCTCCAAAAATAGCGAAATCTTTTTTACCATCACCGTCAAAATCCGTGATTGTAATTAATCCATCTGAACCTGCATCTATATTCAGAATTGCTAATTCATTTCCATTAATAAAATTAAAAATTGTATAGCGATGCACCTCACTAAATGATACAAGTGGGACATATTCTTCATAAAAAATTATTTCACCAATAGAATCGCCATTTATATCTTCATTCAATACATAAAACCTATCTCGTATATCATCTCCACTTTTAGTGACCTCCCAGATCACTTCTTCCGATAAATCTTCAATCTTATAAATTTGCATAATTCTTTCTTCAAAATCATCACTATACCAATATCTAGCTGTTAATAAAAAATAGCAAATACCATCTTTTTCAGGACTTAAAATTTCCTCTAAATTTATTTCACTAACTTCAGGAGGAATATTAAACTCCAATAAAATTCCACCATTATAACCATCATATAATGTAAGATTTCCATCCCCAGTTATGACTAATATTTCTGAAATATCGTCATCAGTTAAATCATCAATTAATTCATATTCCTGAATATGTTGTGCGGATGTAATATTATAGATCTGATCCAGAAGTCCGTTTGAACTTAAATTATAA
>Ga0209977_10000887_pt1 | contig 12481 bp, 29 predicted proteins | sample SumtaG_2_FD_183113 | JGI IMG/M metagenome (GOLD analysis project Ga0209977, IMG submission 183113) | Deep subsurface microbial communities from Indian Ocean to uncover new lineages of life (NeLLi) - Sumatra_00607 metaG (SPAdes) (version 2) | ecosystem: Environmental > Aquatic > Marine > Oceanic... | reverse complement strand
CGCAAGGCGGGGTGTCTTTATAGATTTGATAGAGTTTATAGGAATATGTTTTCATGCCAAATTACCTTTTCTGTCTTTTCTTTTTTGTATGTCTAGTTTTTCTAAATCTTCCTTTTGAATCCCTTGGAGGTAAACCTTTTGTTGGAAAATACCAAAGTCGTTTGCTCTTTTTTCTTTTTCTCTTCTTCATCTCATCACCTTTAAAATAAGGACGGGAAGATTAGGGGGATTAAATTAGGAGGTAATTTAAAGAATCGTTCCCGTCCTTTTATTTGTAAAAGGGAAGGAGAATTTGAAAGGAAACTCTTAGTCTCAACTTTCATTTATATTATCCTCAACTTCCCTTTTAAAAACTCGAATAAAGTTTAATTTTCAAACCTACGTCTTCTCTTCTTCCTATCTTTTTCAAATATTTATATGCAGTTCTTTTGCTTCTAAAAGTCATAGGTTTACCATTTTTATATGTCAATAACCTGATACCATCATAAATTTTAATTTTCATTTCTTCCTCCCTTTATAATCTCTAATAGCTTTTGATGAAGCCCATGAAGCAATAAGAGTTAAAGTAATTATTGCATACATTTCTGGAATAGGTTTTTTATATAAATCATAATAATATAATTTACAGAAAAAAGAACTGTTAAAAAAGGTCTTGTCATAGTCCTGATTATTCCTTCTGCTTTTGTTTTTAACTCTCCATATTTTCCTTCTGATTCTATATAAAATTTATTTTGCTCTTTCATCTCTTCAAGGTATGCTTCTCTAATATCTGCACGTTCACGATAGAGTGCTTCTGATTCATTAAAAATTTGTTCTAAAACCTTATCTGCACCAGGGATGCTTTTAGCACCTAATTTTAAAAGAGTTTTGACAACGCCTCCACCTGGAATATTAGAGGAGACTATCCCTACAGCACCTTTTAAAAGTTTGCCTAATTTAATTCCCATCTTTAACCTCCAAAATATATCCAAAACCTTTTCTTAGGATTGCCTTTTCTCATTCCCAAATGAATGAAAGATTTTGCTAATCCGATTCTTGTTATCCCTGCAAAAATTGCGTACATAATAATTGAAAACCTTTGAAAATTTGTAACAGCTTTTATATCCACGCCTTCACCTGTCAAATGGTCTGACCTAGATTTACCACCTTCATTTTTATTATGTGAAACACAACGACAACCCGATTTAATAATAAAAGGAAAGCCTGATAATTCACGCATATCGTCAAGAATAACCGATAACTCATTTGAAAAATTATTCAGACCGCATCCGCATTTACAAGTAAACTCTGATTGCTTAAAATGTTTCAACGTCTTTTTCTAAATCTACCTTTTGAATCTCTTGGAAGTCCTCTTCTTTTTTTCCTTCTGGAAGTCCTTCCCTTTCTTGGACAAGCCTTTCTTTTTCGTTTTACTTTTCTTGGTCTTCCTACTCTTCGTTTTCCCATTTTATTTTTCTCCTTATAATAATCTGAATATTTACTTCTATGACCCGAATCCTTAACAGATAATTTCAATTTATTGATTGAGGTTTCATTTGAAAGAAATCAAACCTTCCATATATGCCATTGGTAGTACCCCCATCAGTAGAATTCAATCCATTAACAACGTAAAGACCAACACTTGAAGGAGGCACAGTAAAACATCTTACATCATATCCCGTTAATTCATAGAGATTAATCCAAGTAAAACCATCTACACTATAATCAAAATATGCGTGTGTTGATAAAGGAGAGTCCGAACAAAAGCGTATTCTTAACCAAATTGGAAGGGTAGTAACAGCATTGGAAGCTAAAATTGTGAAGCTATCTCTCATCACAGCAAGGCCATCTAAACCCCTTGAAGTATCTCTTGCTCTTCCTATTGAATAATGAAGATTCGCCCCAAAACCTACAGGCCTTTTGGTAATAAATAATCCTGCTAAAGTTTCATCATTAATTGGAGTGGTTATAGCATCTAATTTAGTGCTAATTTCACAAGGAAAAGTTAAGTTTCCCATAAAAATTTTAGGTGCTTCTACATGGTTTTCATCCCAGTACCCTCTATTAGTACCTGTAATTGTCAATCTCATTTGACCATTTATTTCTTGAATAGTTTTATTAGCTAAATCTAAAGTCCCTTTATACTCTTCCCATGCCCAATAAATATTAGCATCAGAAAAATTATCCCTAAAGGTTAGTTGCGACCCTGCCCACTCTTGAAGATAAAAAGAGGGAATTCCAACTTGTTCCATTTTCTTACCTCACCTCATAAGCTAAAGAAATCCCGCAAGAAACAACATCAGAAAAATCGTTTATTACATCTATTGAAAAAACATCTCCTCCTGCAATTTTCACTCCTGCACATTGTCCTAACTGAGCAGGATAACCTAGTTGGTCTTGTATAGTATTATAAGGAGAAATTGGAATCCCATTTCTTTTAAAAACCCATGTAATTGACCCCCAGGCTTCAAAAATATTAATATAATTCCCAAACCTTATAATAAATAATTTTGAATAAGAAGGAACTTGATACCTAAAAATTTCAACTGTAGCCCCTGCATTAATATTTCTTGAAGTGCTTAAAGTTTCAATTTTTCCTTCTGGAACTCTTAAAACCTCTTCTTTACCTATCAACAGTTGTCCTACAAATTTAACGACCCTCCCTATATCCTGTATCAAATCCATTATTATCTCTTTGTTTTAAGGTGCTGATAAATCTCCATTCACATCTGCTATAACATTTCTATTCCCTACACCTGCAAGGTCTCCAACTCTAAGATTTTTTAAATGAAGTTCTGCTTGATTATTTGATACACCTAAAATTTCTATTATTTCTAGACCATTATTAACAAACCTTAACTGTCCTGGATAGTCTCCGAAAATGATTAGTCCTCCACTATCTGCCATTATTCTAAAAGCTTGAACCGCAAAACCCCCTGCATCCCAAGTGCCAGATAAGGGAACTGACCCATCATGCCTAAGAAATTTTGAATCCCTTCCTTCAATTCCTTGTTGTATCATGTTGTTTCATACCTCACAGCTATACCAACATTATTTGCTACAGAAACGCCAGACATTGCAATCTGTATTTGACAATAATCCCCACCTTTAAAAAGAAGCGGTTTAACTAATCTAGGAAAAGAAGATATCCCTATCTCATCTAAAATAGCCTCATACTGAGGAATAGGAACGCCATTTCGTAATATCCTCCAGGTAACTTCTCCCCAATCTCCTGTCTCCATATAATTAGAAAAATGGGTTAGTAACATCTGGCAACGTGCAGGAACTTGATAAGTAAATATATCTGTTTGTGCAGGGTCTCCCCCACCACCTAAAAATGGAAGAGACGTATTAAAATCTTCAAGTTGTATATTCATCGTAATACCTCTTTACTTTGTCTAAATAGTCTCTATTCCTTGTCCCTGTTTTATATCCCCATTCACCTACATTATAACTTTGAACCATTTGAGAAAAAGGATATTGACTTAAATGTTTTAAAAATCCACAACCAATAATTAAATTATTATCAATATTATATATTTGCGAAACTTCAAACGCTGAAACATTTCTCCAATCTTTAACAAATCCAAAATCTTGAGCTAACATAGGAGTTATTTGCATCAGTCCATAACTAGGGTCAAGAGGATTTTTCGCAGAAAGAGTGAAATTACTTTCAACCTTAGCAATAGCCTTCACAAGTGCAAAAGGTAAACCTTTCTGTTCTGCATGATAAGCAATTCTTTCTTGAACATCAATTTTAACTGGAGAAATAATCCCTGCACTCCCAAATTTAACAGAAAAAAACAGTAAAGTCGCAATCACTACAGGAATAATAAACAAAGCTCTCATTTTTCCTTACACCCCGACTTAACCTCTAATTTAGTCAATCTTTTTTGAATATTAAATAACATTCCATAAACAGGAGAAATCATTAGAACCATAAAACCCATACAATAATACATCTCCATTATCCTAACACCTTTTTATAATTTTTAAACAAAATCAAACCAATAACAATTATCACTACAGCCCAAATTATTGTAGGAGTTAAAGCCTTTCTAGCACCTGAAAGAATAGGTTTAACAACGCCTGAAATCGTATCTCCAATAACAGTTGGTATTTTAACAGCATCTTCTTTCACTCCTCCCCAAAAATCCCTAAAAGATAATTCAGAAACCCATTTAGGAAAAATCCCCATTTTTACGAACCTTTAGTAAAAGCCCAAATTCCTACAATACCAACCATAAGAAAAGGAAAAACCTTCCACAGCAAATTTTTACCTTCAACAACTTTCTTGTTATCTATAGCTTCACGAACACCTTCAATTTTTGAACCTTCCCGATAGGCAACTTCGCCTAAAACATCTAAAGTAGTATCCCAAAAACCTTTGAGCAAATCTCCAAAATTTATTTTACCGCTTTCAACACTCATAACTCACCTCACTTTTTCATAACAAAAAACATTATAATAATTAAAACAACACCACCTACCCCTACATACATCAAAGTTTTCTTACTCTCTTGTGCCTGTAAATTCAATTGACTAGCCATTTCTTTTTTTAAATCTGCTAACTGTTTAGCATAACTCGGTTGAGCAGAACTTGTACTCTTTTTACTTCCAAAAATACCCCCTACAACATTAGCAATCCCTCCTATTAAACCCCCTAAAAATCCAAGAGGAACTACAAAAGCTAACCAGGGAAATATTGACATTAAAGTAAAATTCATTTTTACCTCACTTGTTTAACATAAACATCATTAAAATTAATCCTATACCACCCATCCCGATATATAACAATGTATTGCTATTCGATTTTTGCACAAAACTTTGTGAACGAGTAACTTCTGCTTCATAGGCTACAGGATTTTGAACTGTAGTATCTTTCCTTCCAAAGACCTGACCAATACAAGTTAAAACTCCTCCACCTGTTACATCATCCCAAAATCCCACGATTCACCTCACTTCAAAAATGCGTTAATCCAATTAAAAAACGAATCTAAGAAATTCAAACTTTTAACAGGAGTATGTTTAACCTTTTTCGCTTTAATAGAAACTCCAAAGGCATTGACGGGAGTAGGAATACTAAAACGACCTACCGAAGAAGCAGTAGCCCGACCTTTAATTAAAGCCAAAGTTGTTGGAACGCCCATCATTTTTTTCAACGTACTTGAAACAGTAGTCCTATCAATAGGAGAAGTTAAAGGTTGATTGACCATTTTCTGAGGGTCTGCTACAACAACATTAACTACCTCGTCTTCTGTCGACCATCTCTCACCTGGAACTTCTTGAACTTGAATAACAGGCTCAAATTCTACTTGCTCATTTTGAAGAGCATTATCTATAAGAAGTTGTGAAACTTTTTCTCTTTCAATCTCTCTTTCTACAGCTAGTGAAGTACCAGAGGATGGTCTGTAATCGCTTCTTAAAAGTGCATCTTGAAAGTCGTTGTCATCTTCATTGGTTATCATTTACCTTAACTCTCTTTGACCTATCAGAAGTAAATCAACCATATCATCTGCGTTAACAGTACCAAACTCAAAGCGAATCATTGTCCTGTTTCCCGTAGGCAACGCCTGTTTGTAGCTTCCTTCCCTTGCAAATAACCAGGGATAAACTCCTAACATCTTAGTCGTTGCAGTACCCACAGCCGTTTCAATGACTGATGCCTGTCCTGAATAGTTAGCCCTTTCCTCTTCAAAAACTTCTGTTGGAACGTTATTCAACCAGGTGTTAAGATTATCTCTAAAAGAAATTAAATCAAGATTATCAGCAGGAGTAGCAAGAGGAGAATAAGGAACCCCACAACTTTCAGTCCAACCATCAGAATTTACAGCAATAAAGCCAAATATTCTTAAATCTCTAGCACTCTCAATATCTGCATACTGTCTGGTATCAACGTCCCATGCAGGAAGATGCTTAATCCAGGGAGTAGAAATAGGCTTCCCGTCTTCCTTAAAACAAGCCTTATTTCTGAAAAGAGTAATATCCAACTCTGCGTTAGTCAAAGCGGATGCAGTTGCCCCAAAATCTGTTAAAGCACCATATTGAATCTCTAACTCTATCATAGTATAACGACCAGAATCAATAGCTAAATCGTCCTTACGGGAAAGAAAAGGAAAGACAAAAGGAATATCAACAACAAACTGAAATGGATTAGTAGTTGTAGGTAGAACCCAATGAGGCTCAACACCATTCATAAGAAAGTTGAGATAATAAAGACCCATAGCAGGAGTAGAAACAATAGTCTCATTTTTGGAAGTCCGCAACGTAATATTACGAACAAAATGATACGGAGGAACGTAGAAAGTCCCTGCTTCTGTAACAGTCATATTATAGGTCAGTCTTAGTTTTCGCCAACCTTCACCAGAAAGAGGAAAAATATCCCTATAAGTGTGAGTACCCCCGACAGCAATATGGTCATCAGCAGTTATTAAATTTATACACTCGTCTGGTAGCCTCATAGCTTAACCTCCCTTAACCAATTTACGGATAAAATCCACTCTTTCAACTAGCATAATAGCGATAAAACAAACTAAAATGCTTACAACAATACCAGGAATTTTAAGTCCAAAAATTTTCATTAAATCCTCCACAAAAATAGAAAAAAGCCCTCTAACTGAGGTATATTATTCAGACATAGAGAGCCTTTATTCTGCATTATACAGTCAATTTACACCTTAGAATAAAGGTTGTCAAGGAGTTTAGGTCAGAGACCTATTTTAATATATTCATAGAAATCTAGGCTTCTAGCCTTTAAAGCAAACTCTTCACCCATAGTCCTTTTCAAATATACCAAATCCGACCACTCTGTTATCTGAAAAATATAATAAACATCTGTCAAACGTCTGCAAATAACAGGTAAATTAAAAAAAGTCCTAGAGACCGCTATTATCTCAAGCCCTGCATGACGCCCATATTTATAGACGTATGCAATATGTTCATCATATTTTGAATAGGTATCAATCTCATCAAGAATAATTAAAGTTTTTGGATATTCCTGACAAGTGTCCCAAACTTCTTTTAGGAATGGATATAAATACCCCCTGGATAGTTGAATCCTGGGGTCTGAAAGCTCAAGAAAATCTCCTAAAAAATCTAAAATACAAATCCGTTCTGCGTCTGATTCTTCAATTAAATTTTTTATTAAAGTAGTTTTCCCTCTCCCTCTACGACCAACAATAGTAGTTAGCATCTATCAACTTCTTCCTCTTCTCCCAGGAATCGTAAACTCTGGTTTAACAATTTTCTTTTCAGAAGTCCGTTCTTCCATCCGTTTTTTAATATTTTCAGCTTCCTCAGAAGTGATCTCTTTTATATATGCAATATTACATTTATCATCTACAGGAATAACAAGACCTAAACCTCCTTGAGTAAAATTCACACACTCAACTCTTCCTTGAAAAATTATTTTATCATACTTATCAACTAAATGAGTAACAGGAGGATTTTTCAACGTAACTAAAAATAAATTTTCTTTCATTGTATCACCTTTTTTTCTGGCGAATCACCTTTTGACTTTTTCAACCTTCCCAAAATCGCAAAACCTAAAAACGCAACTAGAACAAATTCATCTTTAGCATACTTCTGTAATTCATGTTTTACTATAACTCTCGCCAAAGGTTTCCCGATTAACTTCTTCTCCTTTGCAGAAAGAGGCTCAACACTTGGATTTATAATATGCCAAATTTCAAAAGGGACATTAATAATATCTCTGCAAAAATCCTCAATATCTATAGCTTCAAAATCTACAGGCTCTTCCTCACTTCCATTCATGGGGGAAAAAAGGCTTTCTTTCCCTTTTGGAGGTGGGGGGAACGGAGGAACTAATTTTCTCTCCTCTGTTGTTGTGAACTTTTCGCTTCCTGTGTCTTTTTCGTTTCCTGTTGGTTTCGTCTTTCCCTCTATCATCTGGTCTTTGTATTCGTCTGCCTTTTTTATCGTCTTTGTTTTTTTCATGTAAATCAATCTCCTTTCTTGTTTTATAAACTTTAATCTCAGGCTTATCATCCAGTTTAGGAGGAGTAGCCTTAGAATCTGAAACGATAATTTTATCGTCTTCAATCTTCTTTTGACTCTTCAATCTTTTTGCTATCTGTTTCGTCCTCTCTGACATTATCCTCACCTGCGTAATCTTTACAAAAATCTATAATAACAGATTTTATTGAATTCCCCTCTTCGATACATTTAATCTTAAATCTCTTATAAGTATCTTCATCAAGATAAACCGCCATTTGAACAGTTTTACTCATTTTAACCCCTCCTTAATCATTTTTGAATCCCCTTCAACAATAGTTATGGGAATAATATCCTCTGCCCCCGTAACCCACAAAACAAGAAATCTATTTATTAATTCTTCAAAACTCCATGAATCAAAAATATGCTTGCCGTCATAAAAAAGGACAAACCATTTTTTACTCATTTTCATACCTCCTTATAAATATATATTATAAGCTATCTTCTTGTCAAGCTATTTAACTCAATAACCTATTAACCTAGTTAAATAGAAAAGGGGGGTAGCCCTCATTCAGCGACTACCCCCTGTCCGTCCCTAAGCCTAAGCACATCAGAGGATGAATCTGTGTATAGGGAATCACCCTTCCTAGACTAAAAAGGGACTTCGTCTTTCTCAAGAACCCTGTCAACATCAAACACCCGACAGCCTCGCTTACCGACAGTTCCCTTAAAAGTAAATCTCAAGCTCATTTCTGCATACTGAGTGAAATCAATATCCTTCAAGAACTCTCCTACGTTAATTCCTACCACACCCTTGCGAGTAGAAATCTTCAACACCTGTCCAAAATTCCCGTCTGAAATAGCAATCAACTTGCCTTCGACTTTCTCCCCAACTTTAATAGGCTTCCAATAAGAAGGCTTCTCATCAGAACCTTTGATTTTTAGGACTTGCTCTTTTTTAAACTCTTTTTCTTTAGGGTCTGTTTTTTCTTTTTCGTCTTTTTGCATTTTTTCTTTACCTCCATATAAATTTTTCTTAAATGACAATGTAAAAATTTTACATTCTCAGAATTAAGACCAAACCATTTTTTAAAATTTTCCTCATCATCAGCCTTAACTGAATAAACATACATTCCATGATAATTAGTTTTCTTGGTTATCCTCCCTTCAATAGAATGGTTAAAAATACAGAAAACTCTGTCCTCTTCGTTTAAGTCTTCTTTAAATAGATTCATCAATCCTCCTTTAAAAGTAAATGTTTTAACTCCACCGCTACCATAAGTAAAAATAACGAAACTGCTGTACAAATTCCTGCTTCAAAATATGCCCCTAGACACAAAGCAATAGTTAAAATACATCTAACTATCCTCATTTTTTCCTCCAAAACAACCACCATCTTTTCCGATAATTCAAACAATTATTCGCTTCATTTCTAACATTACAAGAAACAGGATAATATCTTTCAACAGCATCATACTTATCTCTAGTCCTCATCTCTTTTTTACACTCTCTCCAAGAATCAAAATAATGAAAAACAAAACTCTTATTAAAAAATCTACAATTCGTACAATATACTTTTCTCATAACCCTAACTCCTTAAACAATTTTGTCAACCTTTCTACATGATGAGTATAAGTTTCTAAAAATTCTGTCCAATTAATCAATCCAAAATATCCCTTCTGAGCAACGTCTTTTAAAGCACAAGTAATACCATAACACCTTGAAATAAAAATCTCCTGGTCTATCTTTTTTCTCATGGTCATATTTTTTCACCACAATAAAGACTAGCAATACTTTCAAAAGCATCAATCCTACCCGACAAAAAAGACCGCCTTCTGATAAACTTAGAATCTGTTTGATTAAGCGAAATATTATCTCTTTCAATTCGCATTTCACTATTCCGAAGAATTAAAAAACTCAAGAAATGTTTTTTAGTCATTTTTCTTACCTCCATACCCTTAATACTATCATAATAGAAAACTACTTGTCAAGTATTATTTTAACATATTTTAATAGGTTGAGAAGAAATATTCCCTTTTAAAATATCCTTACCGGAAGCCCAAGACCTACCCCAAACCCGTTTCCTGTCCATGTTAATATTAACTTTCCGTTCCTCAGTCCCGATTATATTAGCCAACCACTCAGTATGTTGAATCCTAGCTTGTAAAATAGATAACTTGGATGATACTGTATAACTTATCTCTTCGCTATTAGACCTTAAAATTTTATCTAACCTATCCTTAACACTCTTCCCTTCCACGCTAAAACCACGATTTTTAGAATACCACTTTTTCCCTTTTCTGTAAAAATAAACTCCGCACCCTATCATGTATAATTCATCCCATTTCTCAACGTGCCAATGACCCATATTATCAGAAATAGGAAGCAAAAGATTATCCTTAGAAATAATTGAATCTGTCTGAACCGCTATTATACTAGAACCACCTAACAAACAAGCCTCATACATTTTCATCCGGCATCTAGCAGTTATCTCAGAAGCATAAATAAAATTTGATTTTCTCATATCCTCAAATTGAAAATATTTCGACCCTTCCCAATCTGTATAAGTGTCAATTAAATCTTCTGGAGGCTTCAAGCTATTAAACTGTTTTTCTGATACCCACCTTAAAGTCCTTTGACCAAGTTTACCATATAAACCATTTAAAATAACTTTGTACGCTTCTTTATTATTACTTCTCTGTTTCATCCAATATAACCATTTCATTTTTTCTTTAAAAGGAAAAGTTATCTGTCCTTCTTCATCAATAAAAATATGAAGTGCAAATAAAATTTTATACTCTTTAGGATTTAAAGATATAATTTCAGACTTTGTTACCCAAACATCAAAATCACCTACCGGATAAACTAACCTCAACCCTTGAGGATAAACTAAAGGAGAAATTTCTTGTCTATGAAAATTCACCCTTAAATGATAAACAGAATAATCAGCATCCTTAAAATATTCAGAAACACATTTCATTTTTGTATAATTAGAAAACTGCTTCAACTTGCAAATCTCATCAGGATATGCAGAGTTAATATCATACATTAAAACATTTTTAAAATATCCCCTCTGCAATACCTCAAACCGACCCCCACGATATGCATTGTGAAACATATCATTTACTTTTCGACTTGGTAATGAATCTCTTATCTCACTTTGAAAATAATCCTGCGTGTAACTCGCCGACGAAAAAGGTCTGCACTCTTTAACGCTTTTAGGAATAGACCGCATAAAAAACTTAAAAAGATTAAGACATAATGTAGCATCATTGATACAATAAGAAATAAGACTTGGAGAATAGATTTTACTTTCGTCCAAATTTTTAACATCATGTTTCACCTTCCTTTTATTCAAATATTTCTTAGAAGCCTTATCTAAACTTGTATGAAAAAATTGCATACAATCAAAAATATAATTGCTTCCAAATTTTAAAAACTTATCCTTAATATAAAACATCTTCTTTCGACCATACGATGTTGAAATCCCCATTGTCAACTTTTCTAGAACATTTTTAGGAAAATATTTTAGAAAAGCCTGTATATCATAATCAGCATTAAAAGCAATAAAATTCTGTTTTGAAAACTCCTCAAAGAATTTTATAACATCTTGTTTATTTTTAATTTTAAAAACCTGACCATCAGACAAACAGACCAACCTTGCATATCCCTTTATTGTTTCGGTATCTAATCCGATAAAATTCATTTACCTAATCAAGATAATTTTCAAGATAAAGACTACAAAACTCATACCCAAACATTACACCTGTTAAAAAAGCCGAAACACTATAAAGATTAGTTTTTACAGACCTGTCTAATCTTTTTTCAGCAAATCTTTTTAATTCTAAAAATAATGTAATTGCTTTTCTAAGTTCTTCTTTATCCATTTTAACCTCCTATGGCGATTTTGGGATTGATTCAATCCACATTCCTTTTCCATCTTGTAATTCCACGCCTTTTCCTTTCACACTTTCAAGATAAGGTCTTGTATCTTCATAAAATTCCCTATACTCTCTAACCTCCCGATGATGCAATAACATCGTTCTCTTCCTCTTCCAGTTCCCAGGAGTTATTGACCTTTGACCCTCTATCTTAAAATTCCCGTTCTTATATCTCTTCAAAATTTTTGTCTGGTCTCCAATGCTTTTCTTTTTTCCCGTTTCTTTAGTATTTAAAAATGCCCATACTCGTTTTGTCATCATATCTATTCCTTCACATAAAAGAGGGGTAAAACCGAATAATGGAATTTGGAGATAAGAAAAGACTCGTCCTACCCCCCTTATTTTCATGGTTAATCCAAATTCCATAATCTTATTTTTTCACAGCCTCCGGTCATTGTCAAGTTTTATTTTATATCCGATAATCTTACTATTTCATGCCAAACTTTCAGGCTGGCTTCAAAGCCAAACCTTCGAAGCCCGCCTGCGAATTTTTGCCGAGGCAAGCTCTACAAAAATTCGCAAAAATGCAAAAACGTGCCAAATATTTTCCCGATAAACTCTATGAAAACGATAAAAAATGGTTGCTACTGTGACATTTTGTTAGAGGG
>Ga0209977_10000885_pt1 | contig 12507 bp, 6 predicted proteins | sample SumtaG_2_FD_183113 | JGI IMG/M metagenome (GOLD analysis project Ga0209977, IMG submission 183113) | Deep subsurface microbial communities from Indian Ocean to uncover new lineages of life (NeLLi) - Sumatra_00607 metaG (SPAdes) (version 2) | ecosystem: Environmental > Aquatic > Marine > Oceanic... | reverse complement strand
TAAAAAATCAAATAAAATTGTATATTTTCTCACTTCTTCCCAATCTTCAATCAAAGTTAATTCTCCGTATATCAATCGAGTAATATTTTTTAGATCTATAAATGATAAGGTTACCGCTAAATCACTGATTTTTCCTTTCCCAAACTTCTTAATACTTTCTATATTTTCTCTATATCTATCGTCACTTGCAATCTCTTCTCTCTTTTTCTTTTCATTAAATTCTTCTTTTCTATCTCCTTCCTTAAATTCAATTAAGTAATTCTCCACATATTTAAGAAGTTCTCCTTTCAATTTTTTATAACCCTTAGGACTATCGTTGTAAATAATAGTCCTTATATGTTGAAGATCAAATGGAATATCTTTTTTATCTTGGCAAATTTGGATAACATAAGTGTGTGTCTTTTCATGAGCTCTTCCTAATTCATAAAAAACATTTGGATTTTTGCCGGTCAATTCTGCAATTATTATATTTGCATCTTCAATGCACTTTAATATATCATCTAAAATCGGGGTTGGGGTGAAGATATCATCAGCTCTTTTGACTGAATACCCTTCTGATTCTAAAGGAACTTTTATATATTTTTCATAAATTTGGGTAAGTTTTTCTTCAAAAGGCATCAAAGTGAAGATAAATAATTCGGGATCATCTTCTCTGTTTGCTCTTTTTGCAGTATACATAATTCTCAGCTAATTTATGTTTATGAATTTCTTAATTTTTATTTAAGAGAAAGATTTTTTGTATTTCTATGTTTCTATTTCTCAATAGTTAGAACTAAATTTATTAAAAATTCAGAGAGTATTTAAAAATATTGAAAGAATAAAAAATAAATTAGAACAGGCTCTAAAAATCTAAATAAGATTGATCGATATCGGAAATAAAAGAAAATTAAGATTTTTTCAAAGAACAATTCAGATTAAAAGTTTGACCAATATGCTGCAACATTAATAACCCGAAGTATATCTTTAATAAAAGGTTCAATTTTTACTTCGAAGGGAAATTTTTCGTTTTTTCTCTCAGAATCGTTTTCTAATGACTTTATCAAATGGGTTTTTAGATTATTTGCAAAATTTTTTTTAAATTCTTGCTTCAGTTTTTTCTTTTGATTCTTTTCTGTTATGAATCCATTTTCATCGAGTAAAATAGAAGGAAATTTCAAGTTGATTTCAATAGGATAACGGTCCTTAAGATAATCTATCATGGCATTCTCAAATCCTTTTGCTGAAACTATACTTGGAGTTGAACTATTTTCTAGTTCTTTAATTAATTGATTAGATTTCTGTTTCTCCTTAATTAAAATTCCTAGAATTTCATCTTTTTTTTCTTTAGGTAAGTCAATACTGAGTTTTTTTACTATAGAAAGAACGGCATCGAATACTTGGTCTACAGAGAAATTCTCTGTAATAAAATCTGGATAGAAAAAAGCGCAATTTTCACCATATTTAATAAATTTTTCTTCATAATGACGTAAATCATGAAAATCAAATAAAAAGAAAAACTCCTTATCCCCGATATCCTCACAAACTCTCTTATAGAAATGTGATTTATCCTCACCCTTCATATTTTTAACCAAGAATTTTAACCATCTTCTCTCAACATATTCTTGTAATATTACTTCTTCGGTCTTGCCAGGTACGTATAATACAAAAGTATGTGAAGGATTTAATCCAAAAAAAAGCAAGATACTACGTAAATATAAAGTGAATTCGTCACCATTTCTCCAATAGAAATGGGGTTTTCTAGGAGGATTCCCCAAGTATTGCATATTTTTACCATTAAGTTCCCAATAAATCCTAATAATATTTCTTCGAAGAAGACGTAAGTTGAGTTGATATGAAAATTCACCCTTAAAATTTTGTTGTAGATGTGGAGAAACTACTTCAATCAAATCAAGCCAATTTGATGTTATTAGAGATTTATCCATTGAAGTCCATCTAGATAATTCATATTCTAATTTTTCCATTAGTTTCATATCGTTGAATGTTATGTAATTTTGGTTATATATCATGAGATTATCTCTCCAGTTTTTAAAAGCCATGTTATATTCAATAATATCATCCTTATTTACTTTTTTTGTCGGAATAAGACCAATCTCGAAAGGACCTACTAAATCTGTTCCAATAGTAGCTACTATGGATTCAATTTTAATCAACGTTTCTAATTTCTTCTCATTTATTTTCCATATAGGAGAGTGTATTTTCAATAATTTTCTTAAATCTTCACCTTCTGGATATTCTTTGTAATTTGAATTATATTGAACCTGATACTCTTTAAGGGCTTTTTCGCTATGAGAAATATCAAGGTTTTGATATTCATATTGTTCAATTGTTTTTTTCATATCAATTATTCTCATTTCTAAAGCTCTCAGATTAGAATATTCTAAATATTCTTTGTTATTATAATAAGGGGGTTCTCTTTTGTGTGATTGAAATGCCCAATTAATTATCTCAAAAAATTGTATAGGATGAAACAATTCTAATTCGCGGGATTCAGATTTTACACCAATATGAATAACTCCAGGTGTTTCATAATAACGTGAATCAAGTAATTCTCCATTTATAGTTAGGGGACATAAAGCTTCAATTTCAATAAGAAATCTTATAAAAACCTTAAAATATTCTTGATTATAACTAAATTTGTCAATAAAATTTGCTTGTTCTGCCCAAGATACTAAATCTTCACGAGTTAACAAGCGTCTTCTATAATATGGGCAGAAATTTTCCCAGATTTTATATGCTTTTTTCCAAATTTTCATTTCACACACTTCATTGTGTTATAATTAATAGTTATAGTTAATAAATAAAATTATTATGTCAAGATACCATACTGAATAAATTTTATATTTTAAATAATAGTCTATCAAAAATTTTTAATTTAATTTATCCCATAAGTAATTTGGGGAGCACCACGGGGGAGGGAGATCAAATAATACGATATTCAACTCATAAAATATCAGACTATAAAGAATTCAATAAATTTAGCAACAATCTTTATAAAGATTCAATGCACCTCTTCAAATTAAATTTTTTTCTCATTGAATCATCAACAAAATCCATGTATGATTGAATATCGCTGTGACATTTCCAAAGATATTCAATATCACAGTTAAGTTCTTCATTCAACCGATCATTTCCTAATGAAAATTTCTTTGAGTATAACTCAGATATTTTCCCATCATTATGAACAATAATATTTCTTCTATAATAGCTTTCTCGTAGAGTTGACCGACATTCTAAGTTATTTATCAGATCTATATTAAATTTCTTGAGGATTAATCCTGCAAGTTTATCAATATTTAGATAACCAAATCTCTCAATTAGATTTTGGGATAGAGATTTATGTAAATCTTCAATATTTTTGAATTGAAGTAAATATTCTAAATCTACTTTCTTTTTTGTACTCTTCATTAGATCTGGTTTAAAAACAAATAATTCTCGAAAATAATCTTTATTAAATGCTTCAAATAGAGAAAAAAAATAAATTAGTCCCATCTTTTGTATATGGTCCTTTATAGTTTCTGGTTTTTGATTTATCTGAGAATTGATTTTTTCTAATTTATTTGCTGTCAATATCTCTTGTTTAGATTCTTGAAACTGGAAAAAATCCGGTCGGTTTTTATCCTTTATAGCTTTAATTGACTCGTCTCCTATAAAAGTAGTATTATAGCCCCAAAATTGCATGGTGGATATTACAGTTTCTAAAATAAAAGTGATATGTGTTGAATAATATACTTTAATACCTGCTAATTTGGGTTCTATACTCATACAATGTAATATATTTCCAATTTCTTATATATTTTATATATAAGGGGGCACCACGGGGGAAAAAGGTAATAGAGAGACATTAATAATATCGAGAAAAAGATATATTTATGAGGGAATTATTATAGCTTAAGACAAAAGAGTAAGTTATGTAAGCAACAGTTATGATGATTAGAAATGTTTAGAGTGGAAGAGTTTCTTGATGCGTTTAAATCAGCGTTAGAGGATAAAGATTATATCTATCTTGAACCTATGAATAAAAGTGGAGGGTGGGCTGAAATATATTATATCTACAGTCAAGATCAAAAAGAAGTAAGAGTCGCTAAAGTATATAAAGAACCATTAGAGCGTATTAATGAAGATATCTACAAATCAGATGCGAAAAAATTAATGAAAATTGAACATGAAAATGTTGTAAAGATTTTTGATAAAGGTGTAATAGAAGCTGATAATGAGAAGTATTTTTTTCTTATCTTAGAATATGTTAGAGGTAAGAGTTTTGAAGATATGAATTCTCGATTATTTTTTGAACTGCCATACAATGAAAGGTTAGAATATTTTCTTCAGGCTCTTGATGGAATTAACGAATTTAGGAAAAATTTCGATTTGCACCGAGATCTTCACCCTGGAAATATTATTCTTTCAGATGAAAATGAATATAGCATAAGAAAAATTAAAATTATTGATCCTGGTTCTTCCAGGTATTATTATGAACCCGGAGTTGAAGATATCGATTTATATTCAATAAAGCAGGGGCTTTTTAATCTCTTCTTACAACAAGAGGAAATAAATAAAATTAATGAAAGTATAAATTTAAGGACCATTGAATTCCCAGAATTAAGAGACTTAATCAAGAAATTGATTAAGAAGGAAGTAACCAAAATTAAATCTGAGCGATTTGAACCTGAAATTGAAGAAAAAATCGAAAATTTTTTCCAAAAAAGATTAAATGAGTTAAACAATGGAGAATATCATGTAAATATTCCCGGTCCAGCCAGGATGTTGATCCATATGATTTCAATTGATACCTTCGATGCAAACTCATCATTTAATCTTGAAATTGTGTTCAATAATTTTGAAAATCATTTAAAACCACCTGGTTGTATCCTTGGTAGAAGTATTAAGCGAAATTTATCTGGATTACTTGTATCTTGTGGTCCTGATCCATATTCGGAAAACTATGTTGGATATGTTCAATTATATAGAAATGGAATGATAGAAGCTATTAACAGCTCTCTTTTAAAACCCACTATTATCCTTCATGGCGAGAAATATGCTAAACCCGTAAAAAAACTTGGAATGTGGATTTTAGAGAAAAATATTATTTGTTCATGTAGTATGTATCTAAATACTTTGGAAAAGATAGGAGTAGGGCTACCTATTTATCTTTATCTTTCATTTATCCATATGAAAGGTTATAAGATCTCCTTAATCCCTTATAAGGATCCATTCTTAGGCAAAGAATCGGAAGCTGTTAAGAGAAATGAAATTCTACTTCAAAGAATAAAAATTGATGATTATGATGTTGATTTAGAAAAAAAGTTAAAATCCTCTTTTGATATATTTTGGAATGCCTTTAATCAACGAGGATCACGAAATTATGATGCAAGTGGGAAATTTATAAGTGATATATTCAAAGTATAAGCATCAAAATAAGTGTGGTTATCAGAATCAAAAAAATAATTTATCATATGTAGTCTGTGGACATGAAATCTTCATTCATGTATTTTTAAATAGAATGATATAGAGAACTTAGCAATCTAGCGTTACTTCTAATTTTAACTAATTATATGATTAAGAAGTATTTCTAAAATTGAACTACTTGCTTCAATTAATATTTTATCCCGTTCAAATTGTTCACCAAATAAAATTACCTTATCCCCATGAAAAAGATTGCATCGTATTTGATAAATAATTCTTAAAATTGCTTCAAAGGGTTCAAAAATATATTCCGTTGGGTTAATCTCCTGACATCTACCTCTTTTTTCTTCTCTGCAATTCTCACAACCATTTTCTATCTCTAATTTTTCCCTTAGTTGCAATGTAGCATTTTTAACATATTTTGATGGTATTGATATGGATCTTCCTTTTCCTACACACTCTTCTTTTATAAGAGCTGTTATATACTCTCTCTTACTCATTATCTTGCCAAAAAGGTTTTTATAAGATTTTCCAAGTTCTAATACTTTTTCAACTTCATTTTCTAGTTCTGGATATTTAGCATTATAATACAAATTCAATAAGATCCATTGGTTGAAAAATTTCATATAATCCTCAGGAACATTCCTAGACTGTTTTATCCAATCATTAATAACCTTCTTAATTTCTTCCATTTCTTTTTGAGTTATTTAACTCACCATAGAATAGTCAAAGTTTTCAAATTATATCATTAGATCTTAAGAAAATAAATATTTTAATATTAATAATTCCATTATAAGAAATTTGATATACAAGATACTCAAAGAATTATTAAAAGAGTTGGTAAATACTAATTTTCATCGTAATCAGACTCTGAATTTACCTTTCTAATAAAAAAAAAGTTTAGAAGAGTAAGAATCAAAAATTTCTTTTGGAGTATATATATACAAATATCTCTAGCTTTTTATAGAACTTTTTAAACATATTGATAAAAACAAGAATTTATCAGAAGGCATGCTTATTTTTTCAGAGTTTTTCTGGTTCATATTATTACTTATCGCAGTTTCAAATGTTTTTAGCTTAATGTTTCTATGGGTGACCGAAAGGCGTGAATTGATAAAATTATATGAATGTTATTTTGTGTTTTTAATCTGTTTGATTATTATTTCTAGGTTCTGCGAGCATATAATGTTTCAAATCTTTGGATTTTTAGAGGTTGTAATGATTATTGATATTGAACTGATTTTAATTACTACTTTTATGACAATTTTATATTTTATTTTACACAAGGATTACCGATCACCTTCTATTGTTTTTATCCATTCAGCAAATACAATATTAATTACTCATATTATCCTCATCATAGTTACAGAGACTCTTGTAATAACTACAATTGTTATTACGCTAATTGGATTGTTTATCTTTGCGATAATTATCCCTTACGATAAGGAATATAAAATTTTAGTTGCTACTATGTTTATTTCTTTATTTATATATATTTCAGTTGTTCTTGACGAATTAGTATTAGGTTTAGGTACTTTGGGTTTAATGTGTTTTGTTATTTTAATTGGTAATGAATCTTTTAGAAATAGGATTATATCAGTTTATCAAACAATCATTATATCGTTAAAACGAGTAGGATCATGGTTATCGAAAGATTCTAAGAAATCTTTAGGCAAAGAGAGTTCACAGGAAAATAAAAAGATTTTATTTTGGCAAGCACGGGTAAAACTTCTACAAGGCACCCTTAAACAAGAACCTCATACAACTGATAAACCAAAAGAAGAGGAAAAAACTTGGCTTCGAGATTTCTTTTCAAATAAGTCAAGATATGGTCTTGAACTTATCTCTCATAAGGATTTCAATTGGACGTTCTTCATAAAATCTCGCTCTGAAGTCAATGTAAGAGTGAAAGGGGAGGCTCTACTCACGCGTTTGTTAAGTGTATTTCCTGGAATGGATGGAGAATTAGAAATTCTTCCAATTACAAGAGATATCATTTTTGAAAAAAAACAATTTTGGGAGATTAAGCTTCCTAAACCTCCATATTTGGAAAAATTTACTCTTATCAAAGATTTTATTAATGTATTTCATCGAAACAAGCAAGAAATTAAATTATATATCATGTGGAAAAAAGCATCTCCCAAAAAAATTGAGGATATAAGAAGAGATATCAAGAAAATGAAATCTAAGGATGATGAGGAAAAAAAGCAGTATATGAAAATGTGGGAGGAAGAGCTATTTAAAGTAAGAATTTTTGTCAGTTATCAAGTTCTTGAAGATAACCCTTCAGTAAAAGAACTTGAACTTCAAAGAATTGAAGGACAGCTTAAAAGCCTTACATTGTCAGCTAGAAATTTAAAAAAAGCGGCAAAATTAAGAAGAGTTGTTTCAGGAGCCCATGGTAATATCGTTAGAGTGAATCTATTTTCAGGTAGCTTTGTAACCCCTTACACCGTAGATTTTGACATTCCCGAATTTATTCCTGTTGTAAAACCATTTGTCTTAGAAAATGAGAACTTTAAATATATCCCTAAAGATGTGAGTGATCCAAATTACATTTTAATAGGGCGACACATAACCAGAGGAAGAAGAACTCAACAGAATATGCTGATTCAGAAAAATTCATTTGCTCAAAGTGCATTGATCGCTGGACAACAAGGCACTGGAAAAACCTATTTATTAGCTCAAATTGTTAACGAGTTCTATAAGAAAGCACCCGAAATTGGAATTCTAATATTAAATCTTGGTAAAGGAAATCAAGAAAGTTTTTACAAAACTGATAAAGTAATAAAATTTGGGGCTTCTAATCTCAAAATTCCCTATTTTGTGAAAGGACCATATCTCGCAAGAAGCATCCAAGAAACTGCTTCCTATCTTATCTCTTCTACTGGTTTAAAGAATATTGTAGAAAAAAATATGGTCAATGTTATGCAAGCTTTTATTGATAAGAAAGGAAAATTACCACATTCATTAATGTTCTTGTTTAAAGAGTTGATAAGATATTTTAAGCTAAATCCTTACCATGTAAAATTTCAAACCAATATCTTACGAGCACTAAAAAACAGAGTTCTTAGTCTTTTAGCTAATGGAGATTTACAGACGGCGATAAATTTATCTGAAAATTATGAGATACCTCAATGGTTTACCGAATGGAGAAATGGTAAAAAGATATACTTAGATTTGTCTATGTGTAATATTTATGAAAAGCGATTACTAACCAGTGCTATATTTCAATTAATTCGAGCACTCACACCTGATATAGAAGCCGGTAAATTAAAAAATATTATTTTAATAGACGAAGCTCATCAGATCTTAGAAAAATCCATTACAAATAACCATGATGATGATGATTACATCTCAAGAGAACAATTAGAAAAAATATTTAATGAATTACTTCGAGAATTTCGATCTAAAGGGATGTCTTTTATCTTATCCGATCAAACGCCCTCTCGACTCTTTGCATGTGTTACCACACTACCTAGCCTAAAAATATTATTCCGTGTAGGACATCCTTGCAACACCATCTTAATAGGGAATCCAAAAGAACAAGATCTCTTAATGCTCCAAAAAAATCAACAAGCTCTCGTATTGAACGGAGTTACGGGTGAAAAATATATAATCGAAACCTTAGATTATGCTTTACCAGATACTTTCGATGGAAAATATTACGATCTTGAAGAATTTATGAATTTCTGTCCCTATTGTAAGAGTGTATTAGAAATTAACGCAGAATTCTGTGATGCTTGTGGAAATCCCTTATATGATGATTTGATTAAAGCGTCAGATGATTTTAATATTGATTTATAAAAAATTTAAAAAAGAGTGATAAAAAATTTCAGAAGAATATGATGAATCCTCAGAATATGAGGAAGAAGTAGATAATGATCAAGTTGAGGATGAAAGTGCAGAAGATTTAGATGAAGAATTTGAACCTCGTGATGAGAGTGAAGACTTAACAGACGAGTTAAATGAAGAAATTCAAGATTTTGAGCCACGGGATGAATTCGAAGAATCTTATGAGAATCTTGAAAATGATTATGTACCATTAGACGAACCCATAGAAAACCCTAAAGGCAAACAGCAGGAAAACCCAAACAAAAAACAACAAATTGGGGATGATCATCAATTATCATTGGCACCACCATTTCCACCAAGAGATGAACCTCCTAAAGATAAACACCTTCCACCAAAAAGACCATCAAAGCCAAAACAAAAAGGTCAAAGCTCTCCGAGACCCCTTCCTAAGCTCTCTTTAAGAAAAAAGTTAAAAGATGCTTTCAAATTCCCAAAAAAAAGAAAATCCTTTTTAGAAAAAACAGACGAGGATATCAAACGCGAATTACAAAAAGATCAATATAGAGATCTGAGGTTTAAAAAATATAAAAAATAGGTGATCTCTAATACGAGAGTATGATGAACCCGAATTAAATGAAGAAAAAAGCATAGATAACACTGAATCTATAGAAAATGATGAAATTGAACTTATTAATGATTTTAACCCTCTCGATGAAGATATAGATTCTAACTCGACCTTGGACGACGAATTTAAACCCAAAGATGAAAATACATACGATGGTGAGGATTTCGATATTGGGTTTGAACCCAGAGACGAAAGTGAATATAATTCATTAGAGTTCTCTAAACAAGCCAAACCAAGCCACTACAAGCTAAAAACGATTGATGCTTCCGAAACGAAAAAGGAAATTAAATGGGATAAAACTGATTGGAGAAAAGACTCTTCTAATCAGAAAAACAAAATCAACTTAAATGATAAGAAATCTGAAAATGAAAAAAAAAAAGACCATACACACGAAAAAGTAAAAGATAGTAAGATCCTTGATAAGGATTACAATTTCAAAAATTTAATAGATGAAAAGGTTCAGAACACCTTTAAAACTTATTATGATGAAACAGGAAAATATGCTAACTACGGAAAGAACCTTAGAAAAGATTTCATTGATTGGGTCAAAAAGACAGGAACAGATTATGATGTAATCAGTAAAATCAATGAGATTCAAAAAAACCAAGAGATTACTAATTTTATAAAAGATAAAATTAAAAATTCAGATTTTTCTCAACAAGAGATTTCTAACCTCTTCAATGAAAACACTTTATTAGTTAGTCGAAAAACTATTGGAAATATATCTTTAAAGGGAGTGTATAATTATAATAAAGACGCACATCATCAGAGATTTGATCATTCATTAAATCCTGAAATAAAAGAAAACATCATAAAAAAATTGGGAGAAGAAGTAGAGAATTATAACAAGGGAGAGCAACATGATTCTCTCTATAAGATTGCAAAAGATTTTCCAGAAATTTCAAAAACCACTGTAGACAAAATTGCTAAGAAAGAAATCTCTCAACAAGTTTATAAAAATATGTGGCCATCTACAAGTGGTACAGTTCCTAATGAGACAAGAGAAGCAATTAAGAATCGATTGAAAGAAGAAGCTCAAAAAGAAAATCCCTATTCTTTAAGAAGTATTTCAGATGACTTTTCAGATGCATCTCATACTTATGTTATAGATTTGGCAAAAGAAGTCTATCCTAATAAACATAAAGATTTATGGCCTGCAATTGGGAGAATATCTAATGAAATTAAAAATGAAATTATAAAAACAATTAAAGATGAAGCTTTGAAAGAAAATACAAGAACCTTAAGGGACATTCATAAAGATTTTCCTGAAGTAGGGGCAGATACAATTAAAAGACTTGCCAAGCAAGTTATACCTGAAGATGTCCATGATAAAATTTGGTCTCCATTAACAACTGAAATTCCAAAGGAACTTGCCTCGAAAATTACACAAACTTTAAAACATGAAATCAACAAACCAAAACCTCGTTCTTTAACCGAGATTGGAAGACATTTTCATGTATCTAATGAATATGTTCGAAAATTAGCTAAAAAAACAATATCTAAACAAGTATATGAAGATATATGGAAAGGTCCTGAGCCAATTACTGATGTTATAAAGAATAATATTATTAAGAACATAATAGATACTAAATTAAATATTTCAGAAATAGCAGAACGAAACGGTGTGAGTTCAAGTTCAGTTTCAAAAATTTCTCAGAGCGAAGTTTTTCAAGAGAACATTGACGCTCATAGAGAAAGGTTTCCTATTGATGATCATCTTGAAATTGGAAATTATACTCATTTAAATTTAAATTCTCTTATAACAGAAGTATTTAATGATATCCCTTATCAGAAATATTATGCTGAACCAAATATATATTCCAATAAAAGAAGACCTGATGGATTAATTCTCGAAGACAATAACTTTATACATCAAAGGCTAACAAATGTTCAAACCGGGGAATATTTGAGAGATAAACTGGAATTAAATCCTAAGAATTTAGATCATATAAAAAGCACTCAATTTGATTTTACTAATGATATTAGTTATGAAAACCTTATCGATAAGATTGAAAAATATCAATCAGAAGAATCACTCTTAGTCATTGTCGGAACTAGATGGTATTCATATAATGATATTAAACATTTACCTGTAGATGATAAGATTAAATATCCTGAAAATGTGAGAGTTATTAATCATAATTTAGGGGCAGATCTCATTGGATTACAAGGTAAATATAGAGATCTTTATGATAAAATAATTGATTTTAATTATAATCGTGATTTGGATTCACTAAAGGCGCTCTATAATTACGATTTATCATCTATTAACACTCATAATACTAAAGAACTGAAAAAAGATTTAATTCAAAAAGGATTAATTCAAGGAGATTTTAATGAATATTTCAATTTTAAAATATTAAATAAAAAGGAAGTTAATGAAAAACAGCTAGATTTAGATTATTTTTTAAATTGCTAATCCTTATTAATTCTAAATTTTAAAAAATACTATCAATAAATCTAAGGAATCTTATTGATATTGAAAGACTTTGTCCAATTACTTAAAAAATAAAATAATTTAGGAGATTTTTGAGAAATGGTTAAGGAAAAAACCATATACCTCCCGATTTGTCTGCACTTTCACCAACCTCTAGACAATTCCCCTTGGGTTTTAGAGAATGCCTATAAAAAATCATATGACCCCCTTATTGATAATATTTTCAAATTCCCAGACGTTAAAATAACAT
>Ga0209977_10000883_pt1 | contig 12524 bp, 8 predicted proteins | sample SumtaG_2_FD_183113 | JGI IMG/M metagenome (GOLD analysis project Ga0209977, IMG submission 183113) | Deep subsurface microbial communities from Indian Ocean to uncover new lineages of life (NeLLi) - Sumatra_00607 metaG (SPAdes) (version 2) | ecosystem: Environmental > Aquatic > Marine > Oceanic... | reverse complement strand
ACTTAGGAATAGCTCCAGTGCACACAATGTCGTTTACATTGACATTTACGGCATAATACCCTATAGCGTCTGTAGCAAAAGTAATTGGGTCGGTTTTAGCAACTAAATAATTATCGCCCATATCAATAACAGCCGCATCCTCTCCAATGTTAGAGCCCATAATGACTCTGTCATCTTCTAAATGAGTGTCAGAAACAAATTTCTTTAACATTTTTAAGAGAAACTTATGTTTCAGTTTACCAAATGGAAATTTATCTTGATTCTCTCTCATAATTTCTCTCTCATTGTCTTTATAAGTATTAATATGTTATTGAAATTTATTGATTGAAATCAATAATGTTCAATAATAATCAATTATGTTTTAAGTTAAATAAATTTAAATAGCTATTACAATCTATTTTATACATAAAAGAAGTAAATTAAATAAGATAAATAATTTGGAAAAAAGAGTCTGACAAATATGGGATTAGGTAAAGCTATAGGATTTAGTTTGCTTGCGTTAATAGGTTTAAATTTTCTGTTTGTAATAATAGTTGAAACTATTACTGGTGATTTAAACCTTCTTTTTAGCGATATTAGCAGCAATCCATTAATCATATTGCTGATTTTTTTCGGACCTATAGTTAGTATGCCGGGGTCTGAAAGTTCGTTCTTTGCTCAAATTTCCTCGGGAATGACTGTTCCTATGCTAATTCAAAGTATTGGATTCATAGTTTCTCCCTTTGTCGCATCATTAATCGCAGGACGGACCGGAGAGAATAAAGGGGGTAGTTTTGGGGGGTGGATGATTACAGCAATGATAAGTGCTGTAGCTTTGGGAATATTAGCTTTCATACATACAGCAACCTTATCGTATTATGGTATCACTGAAACAGATCCGATCGTAGTATTAATCTCATTTTTGATAAGCGGAGCTGTAAACGGCGTATTCTATGGTTGCTTCAGTTTGCTATTTACTAAAGAAGAGATGTATTAGATAAATTTTCTTTTTCTTTTTAATTTAAAATACTAAAACCTAAAGTTCGTATTTTAATTCAAAAATAAAAATTAATAAATTTAATATTTCCTCTTTATCGTTTACTCTTTTTGCTTTTATGAGCTAAAATTGAATACATTCCAAATAGTAGATTGAAGAATACGAAGATAATGAATAACACTTGGGCTTGTAAGATTTGTACATCTACTGGAATAAAAATTGCCCCGATTCTTGAAACCTGAACATAAATCTTCATAGTTATTAGAAATAAGGCTATTGTATCAACTCGAAAAACCTTTATTTTGTCTTGAATATAATCAATTTTATCATAGACTGTCCCTAAGATGTATAAAAATAATGCTGCATCTATTACAAACGAAATGATAACATGAGTTGGGTCTCCTGATGCTGTGCTAAAAAATATTCCATATAATAAATCAAAAAGGATATATAATGCATAGAAGAAAGCAAACAGAAAAAATAAAGTAATATATGCTGATAATTTCTTTGTTATAATCAAGCGAATTAGGACAATTATCATTAAAACTATGTTTATCCAAAATAATGTTTGTAAAATCTGAATTACAAGAAGGAATAATGGTAGAGGAGTATAACTGAAAAAAATTGTTGTCAATCTAAAAAACCATAAGACTAAAAAACCAAAAACAAAAAATTCAATTACTCGAGTCACTTTACGAGAGCTCTTAGATTTATACAAATAATCGTCGACTTTAGTAGATGAATCCATACATAATTTGAAGGCAAAGAAAGCTGTAAAAAATATATTAACATTAAGAAGAATTAGAAAGGCAAAATTAGATGTGGGAGAAAAAATTGAAGCATGGAAAAATATAGCTAAAGCTATCGCAACTATATAAATGATTATGTAAAACCATTTATTTATTTTATCGAGCTTTTTAAATAAGGAAATAAATAAAAAAATTAAATTAAATAATAATAAACCTCCTCCGAACATGAATATAAACAATCTAATCGATGGAATAAGCAAATAACTATTAACTATTATCAAAATCCAAGTTATAGTAAATAGGCTTATAATAAATACAAAAATTGGTTTTTTAAACAATCCTTTCAGTCCAGAAATAAAACCCATTGATTCTCCCTTTTATCAATTTGAGATAATAATTAGATAATTTATTCAATTTATTTTAAACATTGCTTTCAGAATTATTTTAGGTTTTAGTTTCTCTTTATTAACCCCTTAACACATAATTCGCTCTAAGTTTAATATACGGAAAACAATAGTATATACAAAATTGAGATTATAGCCTTAATATCTCTCAAAAATGTACAATTTTATAAGCAATTATATTAGTTACCGACAAAATTAGAAACAATGCCTTAATTTCAAAAAACTTGAGGTTTAGATATATAAATTAATAATATTAGTGTGATAAAAATTGAGTTCAGGAAAAGCTAATATCAATTATTCTATGCAATCTTTTGATATTACTAAAGCAAATTATTTATCTAATCTGCCAGTTTTTGAAACAAAAGATTTAATTCACTTAAAACAACAAGAAATTATCAATAAAATGAATAGATTTTACGGAAAAATCATAGATATCCACTTTTTCATGTTAAACAATAAAGAATTAACGAATAATCAAAAATTAGATTATTGTAGTATTGAAAGATATTTTATGAAACTCTACCTAAAAGAAATTATAAAAAAAGGTTAATGCCTTTTTTACTTTTCATTTGAAATGTTGTAGTTGTGCGATTTTAAAAATTCAATATAATCACAATAAAACGTTATACTTCTCGCGGCATCTCTTAACGAGAAGAAATATAGAACTCTCTCATCGTGTAGGATTTTTTTGACTGAAGAAAATCGTTGCGCGAGTTCTGAAGAGTCTGCTATACTGGGCATACAAAAAACAAATGGTTTCGAAGTAGATTTCTGGATTTTTATCATATGTTTGAATACATGGTTAGATATAAAATGCGACCATAACGGAATCACAATAATATCGATGTTGGTATCTTCAATCACAATTTCTATACATTTTGAAAATACTTCTAAAACAAAACCTGAAGCTCCTAAATCTATTGGGTTCCTAACATTTACATTTTCGTAGGGTAATACCTCACTAATTTTCTTTTGTGATTCCAAGGTTAATTCTGGAATTTTTAAATTGTGTGAGCTAAATAAATCTGTTGTGTTTACGCTAGATCCTCCACCGGTAGTTATTATTCCTACATTTCTACCATCTGGTATATATTTTGGGAATAATAATTCGAAAGTCTTCATTGCGTTCCAAAATTCTTCGTTGTCTTTAACGATAATCGCCCCCGTTTGCTTAGCCATTGAACACCATAATCTTAAATCGCTTACAATAGCGCCCGTGTGCGAAAAGGCCGCTCGAGAGCCATCGTTCGTGTAACCACCCTTCCAGATAATAACAGGTTTAATTTTTGCTGTTTTTTTAAGCTCTAAAAAGAAATCATAACCTGTTGCCGAACCAAACGACTCTAGGTAAGCTGAAATAACGCGAGTTTTCGGATCTCTACGGAAATGTTTCAAAAAATCAACACAGTTCAGATCTAATTGGTTTCCAAATGATACTCCATACCTATACCTGAGATCGCGCTTATAACCTACATCTAATAATTGGCTCATGTGTCCTCCAGATTGAGACATAAACGAAATAGAGCCAGGAGTATTATTTTTAGCGTTGAATGTAAACGTCATTCCTTCAGTGGCGTTATATGGGCCTAGACAATTTGGACCTATTATCCTGGTGTTTGTACCATTGATTATTTGTTTTAACTCTTGCTCTAATTTTAATCCAGATGAGTCTCCCGTTTCAGAAAATCCGGAAGCAAATATTACGACCCAAGGGATTTCTTTTTGTATGCACTCTTTTAGAACAGCAGGAATATATTTTGTTTTCACTGAGATATAAGTTGTATCTACAGGAAATGGAATATCAAGTACTGAAGAATAACACTTCCAATCAAGCACATTTTCGTACTTTGGATTAACCGGGTAAAATCTATCTGCCCATTTTGACTTTTTAAAGGCGGGTAAGTAAAGCATCGCACCAAATCTCGATTTTTCGCTCGCTCCTATAAACGCAATGTGTTGCGGGTGAAATAAGGTGTCAAACTTATCAAAGTTAAAATCTTCGGGTGCCATTTGTATATGAAAAAATTTGAACTGTTTTATTTTTTTTGAAATTCGAAGATTAAAAGCTAATATGTACAAAATTGTTGCTTTTATTATGAAAATGTAATAGAAATAGAAAAAGAAAAAGTAGAAGTGTACTTACAAGTTGTACTTATCCTTTCCATAAAGCAAATCAGGATAAAACGGTTCAAATTTCTCGTTAAACAACTTGTGATTCCGCCATTTTTTATCTTTATCGTTCCAAATAAGATTAATTAAAGGATTGTAAGTCTCTAAAATCTCCAACTCATGAAGGGTGGATTTAATTAGGTTTTCTCCGTCAACTAAATCGTTTAAAACAAGGTAATGATCGATTTCCAAATATTCAAAAATTAGATCGAAAAGCTTCTCAAATTCATCGAGTTGACAATCTGGTAAGCGTAATTTTATCATCATTCCGTTCTCAAACTTTATCACTTCGCTAAATCCGTGAATAAAATACTCCCCTTCTACTTCATAAATGAAACCAACATTAAAAAAGCTGAAGATTTTAATTATTGTCTCGTTTAGCTCTTGCTTAACGTTCGGTAAAATAATAGTTATTTCTTCAATCAAATCTAAATTTTTAACAGAGATATAGGGAAAAATCAATCCTTTCTTTAATAGCTCAGTTATATGATTAATAAGAGTGAAATATCGCCTTGTTAAATACGATTTAATATCTAAAGATTGCCTATTGTAAATTTGGGATAACGCTTGAAATTCGGGGGAATCGGGACCAAAATAATCTGAAACATTCAAATCTCCAATGTTAAATTCTTTCATATCTGGAATTTGAACTTTATAATCGGGGTTAAATAATATGTTTTGAAAGTAAATTTTAAAGCGATTTGGGTCGAGATCCCAACCATCTGAACTTAGATTGTAATTGAAATGCAGTATTTGATACACTTTTTTAACGAAAAATAAACAATATTCTCTAACAATTTTTTTCGATTTAGTTAGCCAATTTAAATACGGAGATATCCCAAGATTACGATATGGAAAAATATATTGGAATAAAAAAGAATTAGAGCTATCAATCTGAGCGGGATATTTAATTGATTGGAAGGAATTACTCAATAGAAGTTTGAAATCAATCTGATTTATGTCAGTGGGATAGAAATATAAGAAATATTGGCTAAACCCAAAATTCTTAAACAATGGCAAAAAATTGATCGATTTGATATAGTTTTTGAAAAAATATTCCCCTTGAGATTTCTTAAATCTATCAATATCAAATATATTTTCTTCTAACTCTGCGCTAAACTCAAGGACACGATGTAAATTATTTGTATTTAAATCAATATTTTCACTTCTAATACGGTTTTCGACTTGTTTGATTAAATATTGAATATTTTTTTCATTAGACCAAAAACTTTTTTCAATTTTATTCTGATTTACTTGAAGAGGTTTTAGTTTGTTACCTAAAATCTTTTGGACATACACAAAGAATTGTTCAAAAAGATCTTTAGAATAAAAAAATTCTTGTCGTTCTAGATCATAAAAATCTTTTCTTGAAAACGCCTCAGTAAATCCTCGAGTAAGAAATTGCTTAAATAAAATAATATCATCCTTTAATTTGTTATTTATTATCGAATAAAATAGTTTTTTTTCATCCTGATTCAAATTTGGGATATAAAATTCTAAGTAAACATATTTGTCTTGAGATTCAATTTCCCTAGATTCTAAAATTAAAACTCTTGGAAATAATTTTTTTAGTGTGTTTATGTGATTTTGAATTTTTGGACTATTTTTTACAATTAATATAGTGTAATAATGTGCTTGAGGTGGAGTAATTATTGTACTTATCAGAATTGGTTTAATAAGTGGAGGATTGTTATTTAAGTAAGTTTCTAGTTTAGTTTCAACAAATTGATTTGTAATTTCGTGTAGATTTAAATTTTCATAATAAAAAATTAATTTTTCTTCTTTCGATTGGTAAATCTTTTGAAAGATTGTCTTATCATGAATTATTTTTTTAATATTGTTTAAATTAAATATTTTAAGATTATAAAACGATTGAAGCATTTTATAAAAACTACGAAATTCTTCAGCTTTTATATAGTATTGCTTATTAGATTTAAAATATAATGGTATTAACTCCTTTAAGAATACTCTAATTGCTTTATTCTTTTTAAAAAGGATTGATTCTTCAATTGAATTTGAAATTGCATTTTTATTTACAAAATCTTGAAACTGGAGATAATTTTGGATTTCATGATTTTTATTTAAAATAGTATTTGTTATGTCAAATGTTATTAGTAAACTATTTAACATATTTTTAATAAAAAAAAATCCGAAATCTTGATTACTTTCTATAAAATTCAAAAATTTATCTTTTAATTCTATAGAAAGATTAATATTTTCATAATTCTTTTTTAAATCTTCAATTAAAACTCTTTGGCTTCTAACTTCATTTAAAAGATCAGATTTTAAAGCAATTAATGTTTCATTCCTCCTTTCAAAACCAAACCCCGTAATAGAGAAATAACGAATCCTATCAAGAATTAACCAATCAAGAAGTGATAATTTTTTGTCATAGTTTCCTTCTCCATATTCCATTGTAAATTCGATTTCATATTGTCTTTCATAATCATGTTTAGTAAAATTAATTAAACTCTTTTTATCGTAAAATTCTCTAAAATAATTTAAATTTACCAAATGTTTATGTTTATTAAAGGTATAATAATATTTTTTAAATATATATCCATAGTCCTCTAATTTTTTAATAAAATTAATTAAATCGCTATAAAATTCTTTAGGAATCAAAAAATATCCTACAACTTCGAAACCAAAATCATTTTTAGAAAATTTTTTAAAAATAAAGAACGGTACTTCTTTTAAGATAGTATTAATATTTCTCTTTTTTATTATGGGATTAAAACTTAGAATGCATATTATGGAAATTATATTTAATGCTTTCCAATTAATTTGATAACTTGGGGCTATATCACTGAAGTTTTTAATCCATTTCATATTTTCTGTAAATTTATTTAGACTTAAATCTGTTTTAATAATACCATTTTCTGTAAATTTCTTAAAATATTTTTGATAATCCAAAAGCGCCTTATAACTTTTAACTTCAAAAAATAATTTAATAAGAATTTTTAAAGTCTCTACAATCTGATCATTAAAAAGAGATTTTGAAACTTTTAGTATATAATCACTATACAAATTATCATAAAATTCAGCCATATTATTTCGAATAAGTTGAATGTTTCTTCTGAGATATTGAAAGAAAAATTGAAAAGGACTTTCAATTGATTCAATTTCTTCGCGTTTTAAAAATTTATCTAATCTGTCAAATTCCGCAAACATAAATTCGTAATTTATTATATTCTCTCTAATAAAAATTTTCCAATTTTGAATTGAAGGTAGATTTTGTAAATCAATTTCTATTTTTTGGTTTATAAAAATATTAATAATCTCATTTTGTTTTAAATCATCAGGAATAAAACAAAAATAGGCTTCTCTAAGTAAAATAATGGGTATGAATTTAGCAAAATTGCTAAATATTCTTATTATTATAAGTTCATTTTGAAAAGTCCTGTTAACACCAATATCCGCGATATTTTCAAAGTTACCTTTTGATTCTAAATCTCTATGATCAAATAATATCTTAAAATGACGGTTTACTAAATCTAAACCAAGATAAATTTTGAGTTCTTGTAATAAATCTTTAAAATAAATTTCCAGATTTTCGATGATATTATCATTTGGACTTTCTATCAGAAACTTAATATCAAGTTTTTTCATTTAACGATCGTTTATTTTAATAAAAAAAAAATTATTTTATTTTCTTATACCGGATAAAATTAATGAAATATGTGATTGTTAACTTTATATATTTTTATATAAATTATTCTGTATAAACTTAAATAGAGGATTGAACTTATAGGAAATTGAAATACTTGAGATTTTAGATATGCCTTAAAATCAATTTTGGAACGATATTTACACACAACTTAATATATGATTTTTATTGTATTACTTTACTCAGTTCCCTCTTAAATTCTTAATAATTGAAATTATATTCATAAAATTCTATTCACAATATTGTTTGTTTTATTTGCCTAAAAATTACTAGTTGAGTTTAAATAATTCAAATTTGAAAAAGTAATAACATACGAGAAATGTTGCGTATAGTTTTTACAAATCTATTATTAATTTAATCAATTTAGGGGTTTTAGCTATGCCTGGCTGTGCTCACACCGTACCATTGGCATAATCCCGCAAGTCGGGATTTATATTTTTTTCCTCTTTTTTTTTGAAACATTTTCTACTCCTATGAATTGATTTACCTAATAGTTCAGTTTATAAAACTTCTGGTTAAAGAATATTGTATTACTATATCTATTTTTAGCTATTGGGAATTAAAATCAATAATTAAGAAGAGATTCTCAATGAATTTTGTGTAGTTTATAAAATCCGTTTTATATTTATAAGAGAATTAAACAAAATTAAAAATCTAACCGACATATTGAAGTGTTTAAAAACTAGTTCGAATATTTTAGTGTTGGACTTAAAAGAAATAGCAAGAATAAAAAAACGGAATTACATCAGCTTTTTTATTATTTATTTCACCCTAAGTATAATACAGATTTATTTAGCAGTTTATTTACCCCTTTATTTGCTAAACATACGTTTAGTGGTAAGGAGTGAACTGGCATTCATACAAGTTCTTGCTTTTTCAGTATTATTCTTAGATCCCTTTCTAGGATTTTCATTCGATAAATATGTGAAAAACAAAAAGATGATAATCTCATTCTCTATACTATTTTTTCTAATTAGCTTTTTTGTATCAATCTTTTCAAGCAACTACTTACCTATTTTTGGTATATTTTTAGCTTTAAATCTACTAAGTCAAGGAATTATAAAAGTAGGGATTAGTAAAATGATAATCGATCTTTCTGCAAATGAAATTATCAAGGATAATAATTTAGTAGCTATCAATATATCCTCAAATATCGGCTCGTTTATACCTTCTATTGTTTTTATTTTTGTATTAAGCGATCTTTTTGATTTAAATCACTGGAATATGTTTTTTTTAATTGGAGTTTTATCATCTCTACCCATGCTTCTATCAATCATTTTCCTAAAAGATTTCGGTAATAGTTTTAAAAAAAAAAAAGAACTTCAAAATGAAGTTATGAATTCGCCGAAAGTGTTGCCGAAAGCGTCGCCTTTTAATTTTTTCTTTCTATTCTTATCATATTTATTAATCTGGAGCGACAAACTATATCAATTTCCGTTCTCTTCTTGGATCTTGACTAAATTTGGGCAACAGAGTTTCAACATATATTCTATATCTTATATCTTATTTGTATTGTTAAATATATCAGGATGGATTATTGGGCAAAAAATTTCCAAAAGAGAAAATAGAAAATTAGAAATGTTCATTTCAGAGAAAAAGAAAACCTCCGCTCTTGATAGAACTGTAATTCAAGAAAAATTAATATTTTCTTTTAAAATAAAAAAAAGAAAGAAGATTATCATTATTACAGTAGGGAGTTACATCTTTTTAACTTTTGTAATGGCTTTCTCTGATTTCTTCGTAATGATGATTGTCCAAGGAATAATTCAAGTGTTAGCAGGCATTTTTATGTTGAATTATATCTCTTTAATGATGACAATTGCGAATAACAGAAAACACAAAACTTTTTCGTTTCAGTGTTTAAAACTAGCATACGCGTTTTCTTGTGTAATCTTCATTCCATTAGGAACTTATATCTCTGCATTTATTCCGATTGAGACTTTAATTATAATCACTGGAATACTATCAACCTTAGCATTAGCTCCCTTGATATTATTAAAAGTTAAACCCAAAAAGAAGTTATTTTGAATAGGATGTAAATTTTTTTTTTCGCATGTATTATTTTTAATACAAAACTTTTAGTGTGGAATTTCAAAAAACCAAATTTTAATTGTAAAATTAGACTAAACTAAATATTATATTTTAAAAGTAAATAATTTTAAAGAGAACAAATTTGGAGAAAGTGAAATGGCAAGACCAAGCCCGTTAGAAATCTATGCGCTTTTAGATAAAAGTAATTGTAAAGATTGTGATAGAGACACTTGCATGGCCTTTGCAACAGACTTGCTTGAAAGAAAGGTTATTGTTCAAGATTGCACACATCTTATGCAAGATCCTAAACAGGCAAAAAAACGCGATAAATTAATAAAAATTGTGACACCTCCACAAAAACCAGTTATTATTGGAATAGGGGAACGAAAATGTATAGTTGGGGGTGAAGAAGTTCTCAATCGCCATCAACTCACGTTTTATAATGAAACACAAATTTTTATGCAAATTGCGGACGATGATCCTGATTTAGAAGAAATTTCTAAATATTTAACCGACCTTAAAATCGAAAGAATGGGGGAGGTTCTTAGAGTTAGCGGTATTGCGCTAAGGTGCGTATCTGGAGACGCTGAGCAATTTAAACTCGCTGCTAAGAAACTGACAGAGGTTTCAGATCTTCCCGTAATGTTAGCTTGTTTGAATCCAGATATTTTGGTAGCTGCTGCTGAAGTTATTAAAGATAAAAAACCGTTACTTTACGCCGTAACCAAAGATTCATGGGAACAGATTGGAAAATTTGCCGTAGAGAACAATTTGCCCGTAGCAGCCGTTTCAAGCGATTTAGACGAATTGATGTCTTTAAGTGCCACCTTACAGAAGTTAGGCGTGACAGGTATAGTATTAGATGCTATGACTGTTTTTGGTTCAGGTAATGTAGCATTAACTTACGATAATATAATGCAATTGAGAATTGCTGCTATTGATAAAGGAGATGTGAATGCAGGTTGGCCCATTATGGGCGTTCCCGCTGCTTATTGGAGTCAAGTGAAAACTGACGATGATAAAGGACTCTGGGAGCATCAATACCAAGAAATTATAATGGGAGCGATCATGCAATCAATTGATTGCAGTCTCATCGTTATGCATAGCGGTAAAAGAAAAGAAGATATTTGGGCTCTTCTGGCAATGATGACGTTAAGACAGAGCATTTTCAGCGATCCTCGAATCTATCCCGCTGTGGATGCGGGAATATACGAAATAGGAGAACCAACAGATAAATCTCCTATTTTTGTGACCTCAAATTATCGTCTAACAAAAATTCCAGTTGAAATAGACATAAAAGGGGCGAATCTAGACGCTTGGCTTCTGGTTGTAGATTCTGAAGGGATAGGAATTGAATCAGCCGTCGCAGGAGGGCAATTTAACGCAGGATCTATTGCTGAAACAGTAAAAGAATTTAAAGCGTTTGAAAAGGTTAATCATCGGATCTTGATTATTCCAGGTATGGCTGCACGTTTAAGTGGGGCTTTAGAAGACGAAGCAGATGCGTTTGTTGTGGTTGGACCAAGAGATAGTTCTGGAATTGGCAAATACATAAAGGAACAATGGAAACCCGAAGAATTTATGAAGCAATACGAAGAAATGAAAGAATAGCTTAATTCTTTTTATACTTTTTTTATTATTCTTAATCAATTGTTATTTTATAATAAAGAATAAATCATATTAGGCTTTATCTCCTTAACACTACTTAAAATCTGAGTTTTTATAGTGCTATTTTGTTGCAATTCTCCAGCTGAATGGTGTCCTGTTAAAACACCAATGAAAGGTGCGCGTAGATTTTCGGCAAGAGCTTTATCTTTAGGATGGTCGCCAATAATCACGATAAAAAAGCCTTTATATTTATTCAATAAATAAAATTTCAGATTAGGGTCTAATTTGCTCTTGATATTTTCGCTTTCGCCCAAGATATATACGAAATAGCTAAAAATTCCTAAATACTTTATAATTCTAACTGCCATTTCTTGCTTCTTTGAAGTTATCACGCCCAGGGTAAAAGATTTTTGTTTCAATTCTTCTAATTTTTCTTTAACACCAGGCAATAAGTTTGCTTGGTAAATTCCTTTTTTTCCATAGTATTCACGGAAAGTTGTTGATAATTTTTTTGGATTAATATTAGAAACTTTTTCAAACATGTCATCTAAAGGCGTACCAATCATTTTTTCGATCTTATTTCTTTCGAGGGCTGGGAGATTATATTTTTTCAAGGCGTAATTGAAGGAATTAACGATCCCTTCTCTATTATTGATTAATGTGTTATCTAAATCAAAACTTAAAAGAATTTTTTTATGGTCTTTAATATCTTTCATAAATTATGGCAAAAAAATTATAATTCGTTGATATAATTATTTATATTGTTTCTATTTTTATAGAAATGTATAAAAAATCGTCAATTTAAGGCGAGAATTTGTATCCTTTAAATAATTTCAGAAGGTACTTTATTTCTTCTGAACCTTGAACGATGCGTTGGAGATCGTATGGGAAATTTTTTAATTCCACTTCTTTTCCCTCCG
>Ga0209977_10000882_pt1 | contig 12525 bp, 12 predicted proteins | sample SumtaG_2_FD_183113 | JGI IMG/M metagenome (GOLD analysis project Ga0209977, IMG submission 183113) | Deep subsurface microbial communities from Indian Ocean to uncover new lineages of life (NeLLi) - Sumatra_00607 metaG (SPAdes) (version 2) | ecosystem: Environmental > Aquatic > Marine > Oceanic... | reverse complement strand
TTAATATCCTGCCTGCAAGCACAAGAAAGGTAAATAAAATAAGGCCGGTCGTAAAAGTAGGAACCATCTCCTTAAAGATATATATATTGATAATTTTTTTCATGGTTATATCTTTGTCTCGACCTACAACTGGTTGCTGGAGGAAGTCATCAGCCTCAAGTCAGCAAAGGAAATCATCTGTTTAATAAAGTTTGTTTCAAAGTAACTAACATCCTGCATATATTAAAATCATAGAATGCATTTTTGAGAGGGCCTAAGAGTTCTTCTTTGACATAACGAACAAAGGGTATCTACCAAGATAACCAGCTTTACGCACTTCAAAGAACTCCCCAGCTCTTTTAAGAAAATATGCAGTGTTATATGTAACTTTATTTCCAAGCATTTTAGCTTTCTCTTTGAGAACAGTAGGCAACCTATCTACTTCTAATCGGGCTGAGAAAATAAGCCTATCCGTGCTTATCTTAGAAAGTTTATTTAGAATCTCCCGGTGACTATAATATGCACTTGAGCTAAGTTTACTACCCCAAAAGAGATAATGATAGGCTCCTATAAACAAAACTGTCTGAAATGGACCACCATAAGCTTCTGGTTTATTTGACACCTTGTCAAGCGTGGCAAGGTAAAAGTCAGCATTCTTAATGTCCAGGTATTCCTTGACTTTGTTAGATATTGTAACAAATGGCTCATAAACATCAATCCCTACTGATACTTGGCAATGAGGCCTTTGAGCCGCCTCCATTACATAAAACCCCCTGCAGGAACCGATGTCTATGAATCTTTCTAATTTCTCGGGATAAAGAGAAGTAACGAGTTTTAACCTTTCGTAGAGTTTGAAGCTCGGAAAAAGTTTCTTTTTACGAATCCTATAGTCATGGTTTCTGGGATACCCAATCAAAAGTTTATTAAGATCTTTTTCAAGTTTATTCAACGAATATTCAAAATCCAAGGGTAAAAATCCATTAAAGTTACGTCCCAGTAAACATCCATAGCCAAAAAAGCTTTGAATCTTTGCATTTATCTTGTAAAACAAACTTGGTTTAGTCATGTGTATGGCCTCCCTTCAGACTCTCGTAACCTCGTTTGAAGCGGAGATGCCTCTCAAAAGCGATCAGGCAATGTCAGCAAATTGCCAAATTTATCAAAAAGGTTTCGTTTATTTATATCGATTATATAGCTTGCCACTTAAATGTATTCAGGTGTACAGCATATAAATAGGTTGCTCTAAGGCAGAATTTATTCCAGAGTTTGGAATTAAAGCAAAATATATACAGGTTATCCATGACCTTTTAGAAAATTCAGAAGTATCAGGTATTATTCATTATTTTTTAAGATAGGAAAAATAAGTTTCAATGAAAAAATCCCATTCCTTAATTGAAATAATATCGCGACGTAATATTTTTTGAAAACGACCTAATGCTATTTTCTCATACTTATTTCTGAGTGATTTAATTTTTTTCAGATCATTATCGATCCAAAATATTTTGGTAGGATCTACAAATTTACATAAGATGTTACCAAAATGGCTATCCTTGTGAAAAAATCCATTGTTGTGAATTGTAGCTAAGTCTTGAGCCACTGCGGATAAAAAACTACTCCTTTCCTTAATACCCTTTTCTTCAATGAGAAATTCCACACCATTAATTGAATTTTCAATGTATTCACATATATATAAAGATTCATATTGCCCAAAGGGAGACAGATTTACACCATAACTAATAGGAGTTGGGCACTGAACTTTTATGGATAAAAGGGTAGTTGATGCAAAAAATTCCCTAAATGCTTGTGACCTGCCTATGTAGCGACGAAGATAATCTGCAGCTATTTGGAATTTAATCTTTTTTATTAAAATACATTTATTATACGTTCCTAAGGATAGGGTAAATATATCGGAGTGTTTTTGAGTTAAACCTGTCTCTAACATCGTTTCCTTTCTTCTCAGAAGGGATTCGATTTGATTGAGATAGCCAGGTTTAACCCTGAAAATCCATGAGTCTATTTTATGAAAAATTGATCCAGCATATAGGAACAGGTATTTATTTTTTTTCATATAGATTAATCTAACCGACAAAGCTTTGCCTTCCCGGCTCGTCCCAACCCGGGACGGGGAAACCGACGAGGCATTGAGGTAGTAAAAAATCCGAAATTCGAATATCGAAATCCGAAACAAATTCTAGTGACCTAAATCCCAATGCTCTAAACCAAGAGACCGTTGCCCAGACCTACTTAGCTTTGAGCTGTCTAAAATTTTAAACATTTGAGTTTTGATATTGTTTCGAGTTTAGGGTTTCGGATTTCGAATTTCAAAGTCTCGATAGAATCGGGATTTAATTTCACCCCAAAAACTTGATATAAATGAGACACTTAAATAATCCATATTTTGACAAAATTTTGTTTGAACTAGCCTGCCCTCAATATCACTTAGCGTGAAAAAGTAGGATGAAATTGTCAAAATATCTTAAAATACTAAGCTCTTGAGCTATGAAGACATCTATTGCTTAAAATAAGTTTCATTTTGGGTTCTAATACAGAAGCAACTTCTTCAACTGATATTGTGTCCAAACATTTACTCCCACCTTTTCCGTTACATCCTTTGTTCTTGTTGTAACAGGGCACACAATCCCATGACTTTTGAATAACAGTATGACCTTCACCCCATGGCCCCCATCGAAATCGGTCTTGAGGTCCAAAAATTGCCACCACAGGTGTTTTAACTGCTGCTGCCATATGCATCGGTCCGGAGTCAATACCAATAAAGAGCATAGCATGAGAAAGAAGAGCGAGAAGTTGTTTCAAGGATAATTGCCCTCCTAAGTGAACAGGTGAACTTGCGGACATCTCCACAATTTTGTTGACAAAACCAATTTCATCTGTATAGTTGCCACAGATTAAAATTGTTCGAACATTCCATTTTTTTTGCAAATAATCACATATTGCCGCATAACCATCAACACGCCACGCCCTGAATCTTGCTTGCAAGATCGGATGCAAGACAACAAAGTTGTCATTGAGAGAAAGATCTTTTTCCCCTAAAATCTTCTGGCAGGCCGTTTCGTCTTCTTTGGTCCAGTAAAGGGCGAGATCTTTTCTGAGCGGGACGTATCCAAGATACTTAATCATCCTCAAATGATGCTCTACAATATGCTCCTTTTCATTTGGTGTTATCAAATCCGTAAATAATAGATGTCGATCGAACTTTTTCATTTTTGCTGGCTTAAAGCCTACTCTTTTCTTCGCGCCGCTCATAAAGCCAAGAAACGCTCCGCGATCATTTGCAGTAAGCTCTAAGACAAGATCAAAATGCAACTTCCTTAGTATGTTTATAAGCCCAATCTGCTTTATAAAATCAAGAACCGGATTTTTATATCTCTCTAATACTAAAAGCTTGTCAATGTCCGGGTTCTGGGTAAGCATCGCCTCGGTGCCCTTATTCACAAGTGCAGCGACAAAAGCCTTTGGATAATGGTATCGTAACTCTTTAAAAATAGGAGTAGTGACTACCACATCACCAAGGTATCGAAACTTGATGACAAGGATATTTTTTATTTCATCATATATGAAATTTGTTTTAGTCCCTAATACTTTCATCCTGAATCCAAAGCGAACGATTTGTGGATCCAGCCACCATCTTGCCAAGCACACTGATCAGATACGCAGCATGATCCTTTAAGGCATATTTTTTAAGTACAATTTTCCTCCCTATCTCTCCCATCCTCGTTCGTAGTGCAGGAGACTCTATCAGTACACCCAGTCTATCTATCCACTCATCTGCATTATTAGCCCAAAAGCCATTTTCTCCATCTATGACAATTTTTCGGTTAACTCCTACGGGCGAGCAGACAACGGGGAGACTAACAGCCATATACTGAAGAAGTTTAAATCCGCATTTTCCTTTTGCCCAGTCATCATCCGGGAGAGGCATAATACCGATGTCAAAGCTCTGCAGACAATCCACTACCTCTTCAAATGTCCACGGCTTCTTTATTACTGGCATGATACCACAGTCAAAAAAGTGATCTGAAACAATTTTAAGCTGGGTCTGAGGGTATTTTTTATGTACCATGTTCCAAACCGGGATCATTCTTTCCATATGAAACAATGTGGGATGGCTGCCAATCCAACCAAGCGTGACAAGAGAGAGGTTTTGTCGTGTTTTGGGGGTATAGAGTTCCGTATCAATAGCTGTAGGCAGAATCAGGACTTTTTGGTTGTACTTTCTAGCCAAATCACACAGATAGGTATTTCCGGCAAATACAACATCAGAATTGCTTATTGTTCGTCCAAAACGTATCTTCCCTTTAAGGGAATATATATTTTTTTTTCGTGAGGAATCGTGAAACATAATAGCATCATCAAAATCAAAGGCAAGAAATCTCGATTTCCATCTAAGAAGGTTCCAATCAAGCAGCCCAAATAATCTCTTTTGCAAAAAAACCACATCAAAATTAGAAAGATGCCAAAAGATTTTGATACGATCCACACGTCTCCTTCCAAAAGCAAAAACACTGACCTCCCAGCCTGCCTTCTGGAAATAGGGAAGATATTCTATTACCCGGTAACGGGCGCTTGGTTTTTCAAGACGAGTTATTAAAAATGCTATTCTCATAATTATGGCCCTTCCGCTCAGTTGCATGGAGAAGCCAGCACTACTATTACGTCGCTTTGTTTCCTTATTTGAATGAGTAGATTCCAGAGACGAAGGATGTATCTGCGATTAGCTATCAATCTACCTATAACCTTATCTTCTCTCTTAAGACTAGTTTGAAGGCTCGATAACTTTCTCTCTTGACGAATTTCTTTTACAGTGAAACCAGCTACCTTTAAAAGATAACTCAAGGTATCTGGTGAAAAATGGATTAGATGTCGAGGAGCATCCAGGGCATACCATAAATCTTTGAAACGTTGCGCTGCATAGCTTTTGATATTGGGTACAGCTATAAGCAAAAGCCCATTTGGTCCTAAAATACGATGTATCTCCTCAAGTACCTCTCTCGGGTTCGGCATATGTTCAAGAGAGTGCCAAAGGGTTATTACATCAAACTGTTGATCTTCATAGCCCTGATCCAACAGAATGCCTCCTTTTACATTTTTTAACCCTAACTCCTCATGTACATACTGAACCGCCTTTTTATTTGGTTCAACACCCCAGACATCCCAGCCCAATTGCCTCATAAAATATAGAAAAGTTCCGTTGCCACACCCTACATCAAGAAGCCTACCCTCTCCTGTAAAGGGAATTATTCTTACTTTTTTGCTGTACCATTTATATCTGAGGTAAAAAGGCGACAGTACGAACCTCTGAAGGGTGGAACACTTTCCAGGGTAATTGTAAAAATTTGAAAGAATAAGATGATGGATACGCCCTAGCCTTCCTTTTTTGTGCTTTCTAAAGATTTGGTAGGGCCCATAATCTTCATGGTAAAGAGAGGGGATAGTCTCCACGGTTGGGCGAGGGTTCAAATAAACAAGACCACACCTATTACACCGAACAACGTGGAACTCCCCTGGTGTCATATGCAATAAATCTTTGGCAATAGTCCACACTTCAGAATCTTTGGAACCACATAGATAACAGGAAATATATTCCAATTTATAATCTAATATTTCATTCTCCACTAGATGGCATTTTGACCTTTTATTATAGGCCCCTTGTTCGCCTGTAACTCTGTGCCCTTAGATAATAACTACCTCTCCATAAGTCCCATTTTCCTTCTCGCCTCTCTTCTGGCCATTATCTTCTCTGTATGTCTCTTGATTCGGGCCGTTTTTCTCTTTATCCAAAAAAATTGAAAGTGATCCCAATTTCCAAGCTTTTCTTTCCTTTTGTAGGATTTAAAAAGGTAAATTTGGTCTTCTTTATTAAATATCTGATTAGATAGGGAATAAATTACTTCAGCCAAAGTCTTAATTATCCAGCGAAACCTGAGAAACCTTCCTCTATCAACCCGTTGTAAGTCAAAAAGGGCAATTTGGGGGACATCCGATTGGTTGCCATAGTGAAGGAGAATATGGGTCGCATTAAAATCACGGTGATTGAGCCCGCTCTGGTGCATTCTGCGGGCTAAGAGAGCAATCTCTTTTATTAGGATCCTTTTCTTGAGTTCACCTTCCGGACCCATAAGAAATTCGGGATGGTGTCTAAGCAGGTGCTCCAGGGAGATAAAAGGGGCAAAGTCTTCGGTAATGAGAAAAGACTCCGCCCAAAAAAAACTGACGAATTTTTCTCCTGCGGCTAACGGTATAACCGTTGGAAGTTCGCATCTCCGAAAATCGCATATATTTTCAAATTCTCTTCGACCCTGTGATAAGATCCATTTTGGAAATAATTGCATAAACAACCTTCGTAGACCAATGTATTCAAGGTTGTGCCGTTTTAAATAAAAAAATTTTTCTTTGCCATGGATTCGAATTCTAATACGAATCACAGACCTTGCCTTGATATTTTTGATGGCCTCGCCGCTCCGGTAAAGCCATACTGATTCGAAACAATTGAACCCAAGATATCTCATGAGGTCCTGGTAGTCCTCGTTGAGAATCAGCTGGTCCCTTTCCACTCGATGGACTGGTGAGGAAAATTTTGTCATTTTATACATAACCCTGGCCCCTGACCTGGTCATAGATATTAAGTACCTCGGAAATATGTTTCTCCATAGTGAAGCTTTTTGCTTTCTTGGCTGCCTTCTCTCCCATGATAGTTCTCTCTGTTGGGAATTTAAGGGCCTCTATCCTGCTCGCCAATTCATCAGGTTCCTGGCCCTTTAAGACAAAACCATGTTCCCCATCCTGGATGAGTTCAGAAGCACCATTATTTCTGGTAGTTATCACAGGCAACCCGCAGGCCATAGCTTCTAAACATACATTGGCGAAGGCATCATAATGGGTTGGCAAGACAAAAATATCAGCAGCTGCATAATATCTTTGTACGTTTTCTTTTGGCCCTAAAAAGATAATTTTCCCTCCTAACATATTCTTCTCAGCCCATTGGACATAAGGTTTCTCTGTATCTTTTCCTAAGACCATCACCTTGATATTCCTTTTTTCTATCTGATGGATAGCCTTTAAAAGGTTCATAAGTCCTTTCCGTTTGTGATCATTGGATATAAAGAGGAGAAGTATTTCTTCTTCGCCGATTCCATATTTTTTTCTAATTCTATCTCGATATTCTTTTCTGATATCAGGACGAAATATGCCTGTATTTATCCCATTATAAATTACCTTTATCCTTTCGGGATGGACGTGATAGTATTGAATAATATGCCTTTTCACCAGATGGGAATTAGTCATGACGATTTTACATCCCTTGCCAAGAAAAATCTTCTTTTCCAAATAGGCAAGTACAAGATGTCGGGGACCAATGGACTTAAGCCACCTAATGGTGGGATTAGAATAGCGTTGCTCAAGGTGAATAGGAATGATACCATCTGAAGCTCGATAAATATCTTGGTAAAGGACTCGTTCCATGCTGTGGACAATGTCAAGCTCAGTTTTTTTTAAAAGTTGTTTTGCAAAATAAGCAAAGGAAAGATTCTTTAAGGGCAACGAGAAAGGGATCATAGGTACTTGATGTATAGTAATATCGGCATTTGCCTGCCAGCTATTTGCAAAAACGTGGACTTCATGGCCAGCACGAACAAGTTCTCTGCTTAAAAAAATAGTATACTTTTCAAGCCCCCCTTTTTTAAGAGTGTATTGCTTAGAAACAAGCCCTATCTTCATTCTTTGACCTCAAAAAGCACTACTTTGCCTAAACAAGGACTATTCCATGACCGCACATCAGTAAGGGTCTTACTATACCTGCTTCGTATCAGATCCAAATCATTTTCCGACCAGTTTTTCTCGTCCCAGATAAAATAATGAAGGCCTTTTTGTTTCAGGGTCCTGAGGGAATTTGTGTCATGGGATTTTAATATCAAATCGCTATTAAAGCAAGGAGCCTTCTGGTATTTTAGATTGGCATAGAAGTGGACTAAACGCAGACGTCTGAAAGATCCTGCCACCAAGATCTCGAATCCATTACTCTCCCTACTGGAGATAAATTCTCCAACCTCTTTGAATACAATCTTATCTTTCTCTCTGTGTTTTAAATTTTTGGACAATCCTACCGATAGGATCAACATGCATAGCAAGACAACAACCGCTGAGTCCTTCCATTTAAATTTAGCCCTGAGATAACGGATGATATTCTCTAAACCAAAACCAATTAGCACAACAGTGGGAAATAAAAAGAGGACTATAAACCTGCTCACCATCGCCCAAGTATCAAGAATCTGCAAAATGAAGGTTAGCAGAGCAAAAACGCATAAAACAGCGAGATAAATCAATCGATGATCCTGATTGATTCTTTTTTTTAGCCCGATGAAGCCAGCAGCGAAAATGACAAAAAAAGGCAAAAAGATTGCTCTCACTATCTGCACAACTATCGCTCCTAAGGCAATCAACCATAGTAGGTTTCTCACCTTCGGAAAAAAATAGGGGCTGATGTCCATGCTCCTTTGCTCAATGAGCTTGCTCAAATATTCCCGCAATGTCTGATAGTTTTTGATCGCCCCAAGGAGCCTTTCAGGTATCTTTTGAATAGCAAAGAGGTCAAGGGACCTTTCGTTTAGCATAAAAAAAAGGGTTATTCCAATCAGAAAGATGATCACAGGGAATATAAGAAAGAAGAAGAGGCTTTTTAATTTTTTTCTCTGATCTGTAATTAGCAGGAAGAAAGATGAACCAACCATAAAGACAATTGCTTCAATCCTCGCCCAAATACCCAAGATAAAGGCAACGCTACTAAAGATCAGTAGGTAATTCTTGTGGTTTTTTTCCGTATGTAGAACAAAAAAATATAACCCAAGAAGTGAAAAGAACCAGTAAATGGGATCTCTCAGGGTGTCTGCACTTACTGCAACAAGAGTGGGATTAAAGGCAAAAATCAGTAAACACAAACATGAAAGTATTTCACTGCAAAAGCGCCTTATAAGAAGATAAAGCGGAATCAGACTTAATGTGCCAAAAAAAAGAGACACCGTCTTGGCAGCTATAATCCAATCACCAAAAATTTTAAAGCTACCTACAATAAAAATTGGGTATACAGACAGATAGGAATAGCATGCAGTTACCATGCTATTTAGGCCATAATAAATCGCCTTTGCTTGCTGGATATATAAGGTTCCGTCCGGGTTGATAATATGTGTATAGTGAAAAGAGAAAAACCTGATACTAAACCCTAAGAAGATTATTAATACGGGCAGTATCGGAATTGTACCGTTACTTGGCTCGTATTTACTATCTGGAAGAAAGGGATTCATTGATTGTTGAGTCATATATAAAAATCAGAGTAAAGAATTCTTTAATCTGATATTGGCTTTGCCTCATCTATAAGCATAATCGGTATATCATCCTTAACTTCATATAAGAGCTTGCATTTTTCACATATAAGCCCATCTCCTGCTGCATTTAAGTAAATCTCACCTTTACACTGTGGGCACACTAAAATGTCCAGCAGTTCTTTGCTGATAGCCATATCTATATCCTCCTTATTTACAATAAATCAGTATGCAGTAAGAAGTATGCAGGAATAAACGAACATATTCATTGCTGGTTAACTCCTACTGCTTACAGCATACTCCTTACTATCTTCATTCCCTCAATTTCCAATTTTTAAAATCATAATTGCTGTGTTGATGTCAGCACCTCTTTTACAGCCTTAAAGACCATATCCACTGTGATCTTGTTCATGCATGACATGTCATCACATTTTTTTTTAAAACATGGACTACATTCGAGGCCAGCCCTAATAACTCTGTGTTTTGCTCCATAAGGCCCAGTTTTAAAAGGAGAGGTAGGGCCAAAAAGGGCTATCACTACAGGGGAGGTCATAGCTGCTGCTACATGCATGGGTCCGGTATCAGTAGATATAACAATGGCACATTTTTGATAAAGGTATGCCAATTCTTTTAAGGTACTCTTTCCAGCCAAATTCAGGGCTTCTGTGTTCATCCCTGACAGAATTGTTTCTATTGCTTTCTTGTCACTTTCACTTCCAGTGAAGATAACTTCTGCCTCCAATTTTTCTCTTATTCTATCTGCCAGGCAAGCAAATCGATCTAACCCCCAGAGTTTGGTCTCCCATTTGGCCATTGGATTAACCGCTACCAGGGTTTTGTTACTACCTATTTTTTTTAAGAGATAGTTCACATATCTTTTATCTGTATTATTAATGGGAATTTGGCCATTCCAGTCGAGGTCGGTCGCTCCTAAGTATCTGGCGACACATAAATATCTCTCAAGTGCATGTATATCTGGGTCAGGAATGGCCACTCTTTCATTGATAAAAATAAAACTAGCCTCTCTTCCTCCATTAAGTGCAATTTTTCTTTTCCCTCTTGCAATGAAGGTCAATATTCCACTTTTAAAAAGCCCTTGGAGATCAACTACAATATCATATTTTTCTTTCTTAAGTTCTTTAAGGAAGTTGGCAACCTCTTTTCCAACGTTACTATATTCGCCATTCCTAATAAATTTTTTTATCCAGCTCTTTCGAGGAAAAACTATCAACTGATCTACGCCAGAATGACCCTCTACTATGCCAGCTGCATCTTCCTCGACTACCCAATCAATCCTGGAAGAAGGAAATCTATCCTTTAAGACTTCCAAGAAAGGCAGACTATGAACAACATCGCCGATTGCACTCAATTTAATTATTAAGATATTTGGGTTCTTATTCTTCACGTTATCTATCCTGTTTCAAAATCCATTTTACAGCCATTAATAGATCTTTTGCCACATAAGCAGGTTTTTTCTCTTTATGAGGTACAGTGTATTCTAACTCTCCCTTACCATAACCGGTTAATACGAGGATACCTGGTATATTTGCATTATGTGCAAATTCTATATCAAGCAAGCGGTCCCCGATTACGTATGATACTTCTATATCAATATCTAATTCAGCTTTAGCTTTCTTTATAAGGCCTATATTCGGTTTTCTGCAGCTACACTGCCTGGTATATTCGTGCACGACTCCATCTGGATGGTGCGGGCAGAAGTAAATCCTATCCACATGTGCATTATCTTTGGCTAATTCCATCTCCATTAACTCATGGATCTCTTTTACCAGTTCTATGGGAAAGTAACCTCTAGCTACACCTGACTGATTAGAAGTTACCACCACAATGTGGTTATTTTTATTTAAAAGGGATATAGCCTCCCCCACACCAGGCAAAAGTATAAATCGACTTATATGATTTATATAACCACACTGTTCATTGATAGTTCCATCTCTATCTAGAAATACCGCCGGTCTCATCCTTCAATCTTAAATTTTCAATTCTCTTTTCAGGACTTCCATCTGCCCCCAAACCTCTTCTGGCTCAATGGACAACATACACCTATGATCAGATGGACATACCTCTTTTAAACAGGGGCTGCAATCTACACTATGCCTGACTATTCTTGCTTTTTTACTAACTGGACTGGTTACGATATGATCAGTTGGGCCAAAAATAGCTACCATAGGTATATTAAAGGCAGCAGCTACATGCATGAGCCCGGAATCATTGGTTAAAAAGAAGTTACATATCTTGATCAATGCCATAGCCTGACCTAATGTCGTTTGTCCACAGAGATTGGCAGGATTGGTATGCATTAGATTTGATACCTTAGCAGCTATCTCTCTCTCAGATAAAGAGCCGAATATTAATACCTTGGCATTCCACCTCTTGGCAGCCCAATCACCAATTGCAGCAAATCTCTTCTCTGGCCATCTTTTGGCTGACCCATACACAGCACCTGGATTAATTCCAAAAATAAAAAGATCATCTTCTATTCCCATTGAAGATAACATTAAAGAGGTTGACTCACTATCCTCATCATTAACATATAAGATCGGTTCCCTCTCTTCAACATGCCAATTCATGGCCTCTATAAGCCCGAGAAAATATTCAACTTGATGAACTAAGAGAATATGTTGATCCCTTATAACCTTATGGGTCAATAAAAATCCTCTCCCATCTGTATTGTAACCAACTCTATATCTAATCTTTCCCATATAGGCCAGAAATGCAGCTTCAAAGGCATTTTGAAAGAGAACAGCCAGATCAAACCTTTCACTTCTCAGTCTAGATGTAATCCTCGCTAATTCTTTAAAGGAGCCAAAGAAACTGTTACCTTTGTCTATGATCATTATTCTGTCCACAGCACGATGATTCTCTAAGAGTGGAGTAACCCAAGGATTAGCTAAAACTGTTATCTGGGCAGAGGGTAAGGACCTTTTCAGTGCTGACAGAGAAGGGATCATCATCACGGTATCCCCTACCCAATTAGAAGACCTAACCAGTATTTTTTTAATCTCCTGAGGTGAAATATTATTCCTGGATCTGATCCTCATTTTTTTTCACATTTGATCTAATAATACCATGCTTGATGATATCAAAAAGTGTATCTGTACCTGCTCGCTCGTCCGCTTTTGGCGGAGTGGCAGGCGAGCCTGAAAGGAGCCCTATCTTTATGGTTAAAATAGCAATGTCCAGATCTACACCAATT
>Ga0209977_10000881_pt1 | contig 12546 bp, 9 predicted proteins | sample SumtaG_2_FD_183113 | JGI IMG/M metagenome (GOLD analysis project Ga0209977, IMG submission 183113) | Deep subsurface microbial communities from Indian Ocean to uncover new lineages of life (NeLLi) - Sumatra_00607 metaG (SPAdes) (version 2) | ecosystem: Environmental > Aquatic > Marine > Oceanic... | reverse complement strand
TGGACCGCGAAACCCATCAACTTGAAAAACATCATCTTCTTTGAAAATTACGGAATTTAGGTAATCTTCATCAATAAGTATATGCCCCATATTAACAATTTCGTCATTTAACCTAACCAGTTGACAAGTCTTTTCTTTTGTTTGAATTATCTCAGTTCCGGTTCTTTTTAGTGTATTGGTAACTTCTTCAAGATAGTTTGGATATTTCTCAAAATCTAAATCCGAGAAGTATAGCCTTATCTGAACGCCCCTCATAAATGCCTGATATAATGCGGGTTCCAATCTTTTTAAAAGAGAAATAGGCAAGGAGCTCATAATTATCTCGTGAAGCGTGTTTTCTATTAGTATATAATAATTCTCAAAAGCTAAACTAAGATTGGTATAATGATAAAAACTTACATCTCGAATACATCTTCCCATAGCACTTTCTAGAATTTTTAATTCTTCATCTAACTTATTAATATTTTCTTGAAATGCGTTAAATTTTTTATTGATTAATTCTGTTAAAGCAATTTTAGGATTTATCTTAAGGTAAATTCGAGGTTTTGAATCTGATGATTCAATTAAACCTATTTCTTCCAAAATCATTAAATTATGGTGTACTTGTGTATAAGAATAATTTAAATCCTTTTTTATATCGTTTATAGTTCCAAATTTATGAGTTAATAGATAATTATATATTTTTATTTGAATATCGGTTAATCCAATTTCATTTAAAAACCTATTAATTGTGCTTGTGATCATAATTATGAAAACAAAAAATAAGGTTATTTCCTTGTATAATTAATTTGTGACATATACTTAAATAATTTTTGTATAACAAATAGTTTAATATTGTCACAATTAATTTAATACCATAATAACCTAAAAAAAATTTAAGTGATAATAAAATAGATATATAATTTTAAACAAATTTAATCTTAAATTAAAATTTCATTGAGTAAATTCAATCAACCTATCCCAATTTATTTGAAGGAAATGTAGAATAAATTTTGAATGATTAATATTCATTGTATAAAGATAATAATTAGTTCCTTTCAATAATAAGCAAATTAAAAGATCTCCCAAGTTATAGCAATAATTAGTTCTGAAATCAAAATTAAGCTTATTTTTAGTAATCAATATTAACTTTTCTATTGTTAATATTAAATTATTATCAAAAATGATTTTGTTTTGAATAGCATATTGTTTTCCATTTTTTAAAATATCTAAGAAAAATAATTCACATTCTTCTGTTAGTTCAATTAAAATTTTCTTTCTATCGGGACAAATTTTAGAGCATATTGAATTATAGCTAAACTCATAATCTAAGGTATTCTCATTATAAATAATCTTCCATTTTGCTTGAGGACAATCAATTGTGTTCTTTAAAGTCCATTTTGAAAGTTCTTCTTGAAATTCTAAAAGTTCGTCTATTAATATATAAACTGAGCTTTTAATTCTATCACTTAGTTTTATCAAATAATTAGGATCTTTCTTATCTAATGGTATTTTATCATAAATATTTCTAAAGTATGTTAAAATATAACTGAGTCGTCTGGACAAATGATTACTCCAAATTCTATTAATTTTTTGATTGAGTGTGATCCAGAAATCATCAATTTCAAGATTTTCCTTTTTTGATAAAAAATTATCTATCATTTCTTTTAATTTAAAAAAGGAGGCAAAAATAACACGTCCTATCTCAGACAATAAAGGTTCATTTAATGTATTAATATTATTGAATTTGTAGAACATTTCAACTATCTTTTTCTTTTGGTTAAGATTTCCAAAAAGATAATATACCAGAATACTAGTATCAGGAACTATTCCAATTTCAGTCTTCATTTTTCTGTTATGGTATTTTCTAAATCAAGTTCCGTTGTAGTAGTATCCAATTCTTCTTCATCAGTTGGAGAGTATTCGTCAGATAGATTTGATGCGACGGTTTCATAAATAAATTGATCAAGATGCAATTTGTGGGATGGTTGTTTATCTTGGGTTCTATAGTAATTTACAAAACCATTTATATGTTTCAATTTAGGAATTATTTTGTGCTCAAAAAAAGTTTCCTCAATGATTAAAGGCTCAAGTCCATCCTTATATTTATCAAATTTCAAGTTTTTCCTATATTCTTGAGTTATATTCCTAAATATTTTTTCAGAATTTTCATCAAGTGGCCAATTTAATTGAAGAGATTTTAATAAATATATAATAAAATTCTTTTTAGATTTAATATTCTTAAAAATATCGAAGGGAATGGAAATAAATTCTAATAATTTGTATTTTAAAAGCTTAAAAGTTTTTTCTGCCTCGCCTATACTCATATTATCAATAATATCTATTATTGAATCTCTTTTATCATCCCCTCTATGAATCAATTGTTCCACTCCATTTAATAAGAGTAATAGATTTCTTTTCTCGTTATGATTCTCATAAATATTGAAGATCGTCAAAATCCCATTTGAGTGATCTAGTAATTTCAATAAGGGTTCTTTTTCTAAATCAGAAATTAACTTAATAATAACATTTTGATTATAATTTTTGTCCAATTTATCTATTTTTTCTTTAATAATTGATTTTTCAGAAAATTCTGGTTTTAAATAATAGCAAAATTGGATTAATTCTGGTGTATGGGTCTCATCAAAGAATTCAGAGAGATATCTAATCACTTTAAGTTCATTAATATATTTATTTTGACTGATGTAATCATTTTCCAGAACATTTATCAATTTATCCTTATGATCTTGATTTAAAAAATATTCTTTGGTACAATCTAATGAAATATGCTCTGTTCTACAAACTTCTCTATAAGATACAATTTCTTCAACTATTAAAGGCGTAAGATTTAATTGAAAATTGTCCGCAAATGGTCCATAATCATATGCTATATAATCTAATTCTTTTTTATCTTTAATGTTAAATACTTCATCAAATAGAAACATTAATTTCATCGCTCTAGTTATTTTTGTGTAGTTTTTATTTGAGAAATATAATATCAACAAAAATTTTTCATTAAAATCTAATTTTTTTTTTCTTTTCAATTAAGTTCACTCTTTAGGGTTTAGAAATTCCTTCCAATTGGGTAATCCTTTATTTTTTACATAATACATATTGTAAATGTCATCTAATGGAAAATGAAGATGATTATCGAGATTAGAAAAATTATGTTTAATTAGAAATGAGTTTTGTTTTGCTTTCAGCTTCTTTTCAAGTGTTTTTTTTGCCCTTCCATGATAATCGTCATAATCGGGATTTGTTATTGGATTTTGTATATAGAATTTAAAAGCTCTTTTGGTGGTATTGATATTATGGAAAGAACAAACTTTACAATTACATTGATAAAGAGGTGTATTATCTTTTACTAACAACTCATTTGAAAAATGATTAGGATTATAAAATTTACCATTTTCTTGATAAAAAAATCTCTTCGTTCTGGGAGCGATTGCTGGGATATTAATATCTAGTCCAGGATATCCACTAATTCTGACAATTTTTTTAATTTTTACATTAACTTTCTCCAAGAATTTGCAACTATAAACTCCGGAATAATAAATAAAAAGAGATGTTATTGATTTTGAAAATTGAGATATTAAATTTTTATAAGCTTTAATATGTTTTTTTTGAGCGGTTAAATCGTTGAAATCTATTAACCATAATCCTACATTCTCAAAATCACTTATATCATTTAGGATCTTTTCAATATTATATCGATTATTTAAATAATCATCCAAGTTAAATGTTATAGTAAACAATTGTTTATGTAGATCGTAATCTTTGCTATATTTGGATACTAATGATTTCAATCTTTTTGAAACATCATCAGTAAATGTATAAAACTTGTTATAATAAGATTCCAAATTCTTATACTTATAAGGAAGAGTTGGTAAATAGGGAATAGTAAAAAATAAAATTTCAAAATTCCTTCTCTTTCCAAATAACTTTTGTTCAATTTCGGATAAACTAGATTTTCTCTGTGTTTTTTTTACAAATTCAATTATTTTACAATATCTATCAATTTCTTTTGAGAAATATGATTCTAAATTTTCCGTACTGAATTTGTTCTCGAATTCTTCTTTTTTTTCTAAAAAACTTTTTTTAAATTCATCGTTTTTTAGCTTATTTGGATTAAGTAAGTTAGGTCTTTCAGAATAATAATTTTCATACAAGATTACTTTTTTGTTTAAAGACTGCACAGTTTTTAGAAATGAATCATCAATCTCTTCATTTTTATCAAAAAAGTGTCTTTTAGGAATTAGAAATCCATTACATTTGGATCTTTTGAGTTCTAGGTTTAATGTTTCGATTTCAGATTTAAATTGAATTTTATAAAAAATATTTGACAATTTCAATTCCTAAGATTAATTTGAATATTTTTCCTTATATTTTGATAAATGGCCCTCATCAAGTATTGGCTTTTACTAGGCTTAATTTTAACTTTATTTTTATCTTTACTTACAATAACTAAACCAATTCCTTCATTTAATAATTCTTCTTTATTAATTTTGTATTCATAATCTTCCCAAATTGCTATGGAATTATAGGGCATTAAAACTCTATTACCAAGAGCCTGTTTAAATCCTGCTCTCCAATTGAAAACTTTAAATTCAATAGCATGAGCGATTCCAAGGCCTCTCTTCCTAACTGGAAATTGGACTATATCGATTCTTTTCTGATTATTCTTCACTTCTCTGAAGGCAATAATTTCTTGCTTATTCTCATTTTTTAAATTATATAAATAGTATTCAATCATTTGATTTTCTGAAATTGTTTGAGATTTCATTTGAATGCTTATCCAAATTATTAATTTAATATTGTTTTTAAAAATATTACACTCTTATCAATTTTAAATTTTTAGATATTGATACTTAAATTAAGAAAAAAATAGTTATTTATTCTTTACATTTTAGAACAATTAAATCCAGATAATCCAATATTGATTATTGATAATGTGGATTTTTTGGATATTTGTTTTTATTTATACTACTATAAACAATCTCACTCTCATTCTTTTTTTGGGTATTTGCAAATGTTAGTTCTTAGATTTAAATGTTTCCATGACCTTTTCTCTTTAAAGAATCCTAAAGTATTGGTTCCAAACCTCCATGTAATTTCCGTACCACTTATCTAACCTCAGAAATTTGTGTTTGAAATACATTCCCGCTCCTTTTAAAGAAGGATTTTTAGAATCTCCTAGTAAAATGACCCTATACTCCTTGTATTTTATCCGAACCTCTTCAATATAGATAGGAAATCCCTTGAAATTGTGTCCGAAGGTTCGATAATCGAGAACTCTTTGTGCTCCTTCTGGTTTTATCATACCCTTTTTAAAGGACGGATAGTACTCGTATTTCTTATTAAATCCCTCGGTCATATTATTGGTTTTTGGCAAGTCTGGATTCCTCTGATGGGCAATAATTTTGGGCAGCCACGACTCTAACTGTTTTAATGCGGTGTGTAGTTCGCTAATCTTTTCTCCTTTCAACCGTTCCACCGTATAACGGATGATCTCTAACTTAACATAGGAATCCGACTCGGTTTCTGAATCAATTAAGGCGTAAAATCGTTTTAAAAGCCAGCGCCATTCTTTAGGCACGGGTTTTCTCGACTGCTTGGATAAGCCCGCAAACGCCTTTATGTGCTTGCTAGCAATCCATTTTACGTGAGTTAAGCAATTTTGTTGTACAATATGCTTAAAACTACGGGTTTTAAAAAGACCACCTAAATTGGTCGTACAGTCCTTCGTAAGTCCATTAATCCGTAAAGTAGCCTTTTTTCTGCCCTCCATCAAGACGACCCTTCCCGCATTTCGCCCCATTTTAGGCGAGATTTTCGCTACAGGAATGAAACGGGTATTTAAATCCACCGTATTTATAGCATACATCTTCTCCCCACCGACTCGCAAATGGATCTCGTCGTACCCCCAATAGCCACTTGAAGGCACGGGAGTCTCTTTCAGCATCTCTCTAAGCGGTTCTGCAGCTATTCTAACCCAATTGACGATGGAAGACTCTGAAATATCCATACCAAAATCTATTTTAAACGTTCGCTTGATTTGGGAAGGCATAAGTCCTTCCATGTAATGTTGTCTTGCCCTGCGCTTGTAATTCTCGTGGTAATTGCCGTATTTCGGTGCTAATTTAGAATAATCGGGTTTTATTTCTCCACAATTTTTACAACTCTTCCGATGGAGCTTGAACTCGTACCTTCCAAGCCCTTCGTCCAAGATCGCCACTCTATCGTTAAACCCGTTCTTCTTCAAACGCTTGCCACAATCTAAGCAATGAGTCTCCTCAATCTCTATAGTATTTCCTGACTCTAAGCGGAGATTATACCTGCTATCGCACGACATCGAGTCAATTTTATCTTTTTTAACGAGGAGGTCAGACTTTTTTGGCTCTGGTAAATTAGGAAAAAATTTAATAAGAGTGGATTGTTCTATATTAATGGGAGCCATTAATTTTCTTATTTGTGATATTGGCATATTAAAAATAAGAAAAGGTTCCCTTTAAACTTTTTTCCCACGCAAAGTCTTTTATCGATGGAAATCAAGGTGCGCCTATCTTTTTCGACTGGAGAAATAGCAAGAATCCATCATTAGAAGCAAATTTCGATCTGATCGTTTCGTCAGCACTGACATTTGCAAATACCCCTTTTTTTTTATTTATATAGTTTTAATAATATATATTTTAAAATAAAAACTGAAATTATTAGAAAATTGAGAAATTATAATCTAAAGAATTCAGTATCAATAACATTAAAAGAGTTTATAAATTCACTAAATCTTCCACATCCCCAAAAAGTGTTAATTTTGGACACAACAACTAAAATTTTAGATAATCTTATAAATCGGTTGGAATTAGGAGATATTTCAATAGGAAAATCTTTTGATAATAAACGCATTTCTGCTTTAATATTATATACAGCCATAATCTCTGACGAAAATATTGAAGATTTTTTCATTAGTGATAAAATTTATGAGTTGACCGATGGGTATTGGAATCTCTCAGGGCCTTACAACTTTTATTTTGCAGAATTTTATCCTAGGAAAAGAGAGTTTCCTATATTTGAATCAAAATTATCAATTTTGGGGGATGTCAAATATAATCTTATTAGATACTTTTCAGGCATTCTTATAAAAAACTTGGAGATTGATATTCCTGAATATGTTCTATTATTCGAAAGTAAGTTTATCAATGATGAGATGCCTTATGAATTTACAACAGAAGATAGAAGTAACCTGATTCAATTTCACTCTAAGAACGTTCTTGATTTTACAAAATTTTTTACTGATATTATTTCGATTATAAAATTGTTAATCACTACAAGCAGTAATTATAAAAAAATAGGCGTTTCTATGCCATTGAAATATTTATGTGAATTTGCTAAACATAATAATATTAATTTTCTTACTACTTCCTTCGCTACATTATATTATACTGTTAAAGAAATATATCAAATTCTTTTGGATTCAAATCCAAATGATTATCCAATATTAGTAAGGGATTCTGGAAATAATAGGAGCCTTGCTAGTAAAAAACTCAAGCTTTATGCAATGAAAAATCTTTATAATGGTCAATATTGTTATAATGGAATAATCAAGTGTCCATTATGTCAAAAACAGCTGTTTTGCACTAATACTGATATTCTTCGATTAAATGCATTGGAGTTTCATCATGAAGATAGTAGAAAAAAGGAGAATTCTTTTACTGGAATGAAATTATATCAACTATTTATTGCAGATCAACATAAATCTGATGTTTTAGAGAAAATAATTGAAATTATGGAATTTGAGGGTGTTTCTGTTGAATGTAGAAGTCATCATAGATTAAAGAAAGCGAAAGTATTTAGATATTTCAAATATCTTATCAATTGGGAAGGTTTATTCGATTTAGATCCTGAAATAATCCATATTCTCATAAAAACTTCGATTAATAATTTTTGTTGTACAAAAAACTTAACCGATTCTCAAAAAAATATCGTTAAATTATCAATTGTTAGGTTATTAAAAAAGAAATATATTATAGATAGTTTTTATGGAACTCATTGCCATACGTGTGGAGAGTTTAACACAATAGATCATTTACCTGCATTTGATTTTCATCACTGTGGTGAAAAAGAAGAAAAACAAGAGTTTAGGGAACTAATTGATCGTCCGTTAGAAGAGATCATACATTTTATCAAAAAGGAGGGAGGAGGATTCATCTGTACTAATTGTCATACAGTTATCCATCGAAGAGATTTTGAATTACTAAATAAAGTGTATAGTAATGATAAAGTAGTTTTAGAAAAAATATATTGTGATTATAATAGAGTTATTGAACTTTTTACGCCTATTCAGAATATTTTTATTAAAAATTCTTTAGAATCACCAATTAGGATTACAGAGGCGATTATATCTCATCTTACGGCGCTCTATGAGCTTTCTAAACAACAAACCGAAATTACTTCTCAAGATTTAGCAATATATTTAAATCAAGAATCGCGAAGCATTCGAAATTGGTTTATTCGAGATGTTAATAAAGACTTTTTGGAGAAGTGTGTAAATATTAATTTTGGCACAACAGGATACGGAGCTCGCCCAAATACTTATCAATTGACTTCTTATGGAATAAAAGTTTGCGAATTAATATACCATTTCAAGCAATACTACGATGATCTTAAGATTTGATTATCGTTCTTTTATTTAATTTTTGTTTATAATCTGAAGGAATTATGAAAAAAAGATCAGTCTCAAGGATATATGGTATATCTAATCCAGAATATTTTAGACATATGTGATACTTACTTTTTAATTTCATAATATAAATTATTTTTTTCATTATTTCTATGGATTTTAAGTAAAAATAGAATATTTATTTATTTTGCATCCGCAAATCGAACAAAATTAGTTTCCAAAAAGAATTCTAAGTTTAAATCTATTCTTCTATGCTTATTTTCTTTCTTTTAGGTTTGATGTTAATCTGGTTATTCTTTTTAAAACTTTAGTTTTAATTTGATGATAGTTATCTACCTCTCTTAAATTTATGTTTAAAACTTTAATATCTTTTAGTTGTATTTTATTGTTTAGAGTTTTATTAAATTCATCAAATTTTTCCTTTGAGTATGTAAAAATATTAAAACTATATCCTCGTTTAATAGTTAAAGAATATATATTAAAGTATTCATGTAGTTTATCCAAATCTCGGAGGATTTTATCTCTATTTGGATTATTAAAGCCATAATATTTAATCTCAATAAAAATAACTGGCTTGTAATTCAGAAAAATTAGAACATCAGGTATTTTTTTTGCTGCCTTCAGATAAAATGTATTAAATATACTCCACCTATCATCTCTGAATTTTTCAACATTTTCTCTAAGATAGCTTACAAATCTACATTGAAGATCGAATTCATTTAAAATTTTACAATTTGTTATTTCCTCAAGTATATATGACTTTACCTTCTTTTCTAATAAATTAAAGATATCCTCGATAAATAAAGATAAGAGTCCCATTGTAAAATTATTCTTTTAGGTAATTAGCAATCAAAACATGAACAGTTTTCTTAGCACTTGTGTTAGGTGAAAGCTCTAATTTCTTTTTCAACTCATTTACAGTATCTTTTTCAAGTTCAAGCTTAACTGAAACAGTAACTTTCTGTTCACGTATAAGTTTTAAATCTTGCTTAGAAGTTTTAACTGATTTCTTTAATTTAAGTGAAATATCATCCTTAGATTTGTTCTCTTGTTTTTTTGGTATCTTAATCTTTGTTTCTTCTTTTTTAGGTTTAGATGGTTTCTTGATCACTACTTTTTTTTTCAGTGAAAGTGTTTCTTTTTTTTCAGTCTTGACCTCAACATCCTTAATGATTTCATTCTTTGGTTTATCTTGGGAAATAGGGGGTTTAAATTCTTTTTCATGTATAATGGTCTTTATCTCGTTTTCAATTTTAGGCACAAATTTTTTATGTAAATTATCTTCCTCAATGGATTGTCCTTTCTCCTTTCCCGCCTTATCATCTTCCATAGATGTTTGTATTTCCTCTACATCTTCTTCATCTTCTTCAGATAATGGTAAAAAACCTGATTTAAGAAAGTGTTCTATCATCTTTTTTATGTATCCAGGGTCTTCCTTTGATTTACCTAGAACTGTACTGAATCGTTTAATGGCTTCGTTGAATTCTTCATTTTTAGATCTTAAACTATCTAAATCATCTCCATTAAATTTCTCTATATCGAAAAGATGTTCATTTCTTAGTGAAAAGAATGGCCGTAATATATTTAATAAATCTTGTTCATCTTCAGTAGATAACTTTCTCTTTTTTTCCGTTAGTGCTTTCCAATCTATATCTGGATAAAGTACATTCCTATTTTGTGCTTTTTTAATTTCTTCTAATAAATATATACTTTTTTCTTCTTCAGATCTTTCGATAAAATCATATGAGAAAATTTCAAAAATAAACCTGTTTCCCCCATAAAGATGATCTAATGGGTATATACATCTTTTTACCAGTAAAGATATAAATTCTACTATTTTCTTTTTCAATATGCTTTCAGAGTTGAAGCCCTTTTTAGTAGGTATTTTCCAGGGAATATATCTATTTAGTTTTTTATCTTTTGACTCAAAAAATAATAGAATGGATAAATGATTGAAAAGCTGTCTTTGAGAAAGTCTTATGCCTGTTGATGTGAGATTATAACCCACCGATGAATCCTTTCGATTTTTCTCAAAGAGCCTACCATTTCCCCACATACTTACTCCTTTAAATTTAGCAAGCTTGTGATTTTTTTCAAAAGGATTGATTCCACAATAAGCATCGACTAGTAACGACTGTTTTTTACCACTTTCATCATTAAAGCTTAATTTATAATCTTGGATGAAAATTGGGAGACAATAAGGATAGTGAGAAAAGGCTCTGTTTATTTGAAAAAAGTCAAACTCAACTTCTAATTTTTTAGAAAAATAAGGTATAATATCAATTGACACGTTATATCCCATATCATATATTTCAGAAGCTTTTTTCCAATATGTATCTTCAATTTCACTTTTTAGGTCTTCGTATAATTCTATTTCATTTGTTGTATATTTGTAAACATTATTAAATTCAAAGACCGTCCATCCTTTATCTAGGTTTTTGATGCCGTCAAATGTATTACTGATTCTACTTTTTAATACCCACTCCTCATTATTGTAAAAATCTTGATTTATTGGGATTGAAAATGGTTTTCCATTTTCATGGAAAGAATATACAATAACTTCACTCCCTAAACTGTAGCAAGAGTATAAAAAAGCTTCTCCCCAAGTACCAATACTTGTCTCACTCTCATCCCTCCCTGATTTTCCAGTCTTTACAAGAGGAAGTATATCATCAGGATGAATTCCTCCTGAATTTTCTCTTATTAATAATGTATTTTGATTGTTACTCTCGTAAAAAATCAATTCAATCTTTAGTGATTGATCTAAATTACCATTTTTCAGATTTTTAATATAATTATCAAAAATATTATCCAAAAATTCAATTAAAGCCATTTCTGGAGAGATTAATAAACTTCGGTTTTTGATTATTTCTAAGGAAGGAGGATTTTTTATATCCTTATAATAAGAAGAGTCATTATCTTTAAATCGTGGTTTTAAATTTAATATTTTTTGTTCCTTTTTGAAAAATGCAATATTTTTATCTTGATATAGATTATAAAGTGAATCTAAAGAATTTTCTTTTAACAAGATTGCTTTTTGTTTTAGAGTTAGGTCTTCCCAAGGAATTTTGATTGCATTCAATTTTTTCTCCTTATTTATTTTATATTTAGGCAATAGATGAATAGTAATAACAATATTTATAACAAGAGAGTATAGGATTAATAAATTCCATTTTTTTATCTATAGAGCACTAAAGTGTAAAAAAAATCAAAATATTAACCAAAACAAAACTATAAGTGAAATTTTTTTTTTTTATATCTTTTTACTGAAGACCTATATTTATTATGTCGACTTTTCATCAATAAAGCAGAACATATCTTTTTGAATAGATCTTCTATTAAAATCAGATTTTAATAATTCTTCGAGTTCAGGGAATCTAAAAGGAAAAATATTCTCAAAAGCTCTTTTTAGCAATTCGATATATTTCTTTCTATCGTACTGATGAATTTTTTCATCGTAAAGGTCTGAAAGAATCACTTTCTTTTCGGGAAATGCAGGGTCGGCGTTAGCATTGAGGATAATATACCGAACATTTTTACCGGGAGTTACTACCACTCCTGATCTTTCAAGTTGTCTCGCAGCAACAGCTTGATACGAGTTTACCTTGTATTGTGAAGGTTTTCTGGAAACTCTTTGGCGGATCGTAAGTTCTTCTCGCGAAACTTCACCGGTCTCTATCTTGTCCACATATCGATAGAGCATCTTCTTTACTTTTGGGATTCTTCTCATAAATTCTTCGACGGATTTTGCGCCTTGAAATACGTCGATAAATGCGTACTGAGCGTCTTTAACGATTTTTGGTATGTCTCTGCGTCGAACTTCGATTCCTCTTACTTTTATCTCTCCATCGCTTTTAATCCCCCAATAGTGGCTTAACGCCGGGATGTCT
>Ga0209977_10000879_pt1 | contig 12559 bp, 7 predicted proteins | sample SumtaG_2_FD_183113 | JGI IMG/M metagenome (GOLD analysis project Ga0209977, IMG submission 183113) | Deep subsurface microbial communities from Indian Ocean to uncover new lineages of life (NeLLi) - Sumatra_00607 metaG (SPAdes) (version 2) | ecosystem: Environmental > Aquatic > Marine > Oceanic... | reverse complement strand
TTCTTCCATTTCAGAATGTTCAAATTGACCATCCAAGTTACCATTAATGCTTATCGCTAAAAAACCATCATTCATAATGATAATTCTTCTCCCAAAAATTTCCACATATTTCACTGTTTTTATATAAGTATTTAACGGTACACTATAAAATCGTTCTTGGTCTGTAATGTATGGTGGAGTGCCAATCCAAATTGGAGGACGGATATATCCTGCAAGAAAGGGTATCCTATTTGCCTTCATATCCAATTCTTGTTTCCTTATAAAATCTTGTACTTCAATTGATAAATCTTCTAAATTAGTCTTCATTTGAACAACTCCAAGACTATCTTTGAGAAAATTATTTAATGCATCAATTTCTTTTTTCTCCAACTCTTTTTGTTGGAAAAACTCGAGGAACACTTTTTGAGGTGAATCAAACAAGTTTCCAAGAAAGATTAAATAGTAACTTTCGTTAAGGACACCATCTTTAATTACTTCATTTTTAAGGTCTTTTTTCAAATACGGAATGTTTATTCTAATCAATCTTTTTAAATCAGCTTTAATAATATTTTCATTATTAATGAATGATTGAAACACTTTCCCCTTCTGAATATCAGCTCCTAAGTCGTTAAGTACATTCTTTCTCGAAAAATTAAGTGGTCCAGAGACAAAACAGGTCTTGTCGGAGAATTTCTTATCGTGATTAAATAGTAAAAATTGAATATCATTTTTCGTACTTCTAAACCAGATTAGGGTGATTTGTAAGGGGGGTTTGAATTCAGACTGATCAGAATCTTGGAGCTTAATCCGAATAGAATCAACCAATTCATTCAAAATCCTCGCATAATCTTCATTCGTCATATATTAGAAATTCGTTTTACCCATTAATAAGCTATTAAGGATCTTCTATTCATTAATATATTTAAATAATTTTTCTTTTAAGATAAATCTAAATCAAAATTATTTCCATTTCCTTAGTTATTACAAATATAAAATGAAATCGAATTAAATTAAAAATATATATCTAAAAAAGATTTAACTATTAAGAAAATAAAGAGAGAATAAACCATTATATGATTCAAATTAATGAAATTATCAAATATTATCAAAAATTTACTTATACTAATGAACAAGGGTATTTACATAAGAATTTTTTTCTAAAACAATTGCTTTTTAATTATTGTAGTAAATTAAATAGCCAAGAAAATCTAAATGGTAAATTTAATACGTATTGGCTTCAAGAACATATAAAAACACAATCCAATGAAAAGGAGTGGAAACATGATCGTCAAATCCTTAAAAACTATTTTGATGAATGTGGCAAGTTAACTATGATAAAGTTAGTTAATTATCCTGAATTCATAATTGGTCACTTTATTGAATCTTTATGCGCTTTTGAAAGATCTATTTTTTGGTTTTTTAACTATAAACATAAGTTAGATCCTTTTAATCAAATAGCTTCAGACCAATCAATATATTACTCAGAATTCTTTTCAATAATTGCTATAACTAAATTGTTAGGAGGTTCATTGGTCCATACACCAGTAGGGAATTTTAAAGTCGCACTAGATTGGGAATGAAAACTCATTACTATTAAATTTCCTGCTAAAATCGGAAAAGGACAACATGATGTACAAATTAAATTACTCACAGATTTGCTTGAAAGAATTGATCTTTCAGATCAAGACTATCTTCTGGATCTAAAGGAAGGGAAATTTTATCAAAAAAAGGGATTTTTAATGAAAGAAGACAGAGTAGAATATGTATATGATTTAACATCTGCTACTGGCGATCCTTTTAAAAATGCATTAGAATTTGATTTACATGAATCCTACATTACAATTTTAAAAAGTCGTAATTTCCTTGATCCCAAAAACGCATCTGCTGAATATTTACAAAGAGAACCTGATGATCAAGAACTCATAGAAACTCATATCGGTGAGTATTGGAAATTAATTTTAACTTACTTAAAAAAAGTAAATAATACTAGAGAATATTTTAAAAGATTAAAATGGAAACTCTCAAGATATGATAACTGTCTCTCAGTAAAAATAGATTCAAACACCAAGAACATCTTGTTTAAGTGGATCGAAACCCAAGAGAAATGATTTATTGCAAACGCATTAGAATAGCTTAGAAATACTAATTCATATAGTGTGGATTAGAGTGAAATAATAATTATGCCTAAAAACTTAGCGAAAATGGATTGAAGAGAGATATCTCTTATTATTAGAGCAGGAGTAGATCATCTAAAAAATAACGATATTTTTTTTACAACGTAACTTTATTTTAATCTTCAAGTAATTGAATTATAGATTCTCGTTCTTTAGATTGTATCTTGGATTCCCTAAGTTTATAAATTCTCAAATCTAGTCTGGTAGGAGCATTTCATCATAGCTTAATTTGCTCATTTGTGCTATGATTCTAACAAACTGATTATGGATTCTATCATATTAATTAAATCAATATCAGAATTAAAACTAAGTTTTTCTATTTTCAGTCTTAATTTTCTGATGATAAGAAATTTATCTTCTTCAATATTAGTTGAATATAATAACCTTCTAAAATTCTTTAATGAATTCATGTCTTTTTTATCTATTGCTCTATATATCTCAGCTGAAATGGATTTAAAATATCCACATTTATACAAAATTAAGACAATATCATTGTTATTGAATCCACTTTCATATAATTTTTTAAAATTGTGATAATTTACATTCTTTATTATTTCTAAAAGCTTTGGTTTTAAGACTAACAGCCTTACGGTTCCTATAATTATTTTTATTAGATCATCATTATTACCTAAGATGTATTTGGTTATACTCTTCATATAATTATTTATTGTATCAAGTTCATTCTTATTAAAATCCTCCTTAAGTGAAATCTTAACAAATTCATTATGAAGCTTATTTAGTATTGGTATTAAATTTTTAGGAGATAATTGCATACTCTCCATCATATCTAAATATTCATTTATTAATTCCATTTTAGGGCTCATTTCAAATTGATCCTCATCTAAATCAATCAAATCAAAATCTACTTTATCATTAAATAAATAATATAATACTTGATCTGAGACTAGACGTTTTCCATTAGGAGTTCGAATATAATATATGCGATTTTTAACCTCAGGACCCTCCCTTTTTACTATATAAGCATAAGGAATCTCCTTCTTCTTCTCAACCGTTATAATTGATAAATCGCCTTCTTCACACTCTACAAATTCAAATTGATAGTCTATAGTTGGACTTATTTTATTATGAATAATGTTGTCTATATCACCCTTTAGTTTATTGACATCATAATCTGCTTCACCATCAAATGTACCATCATTCTGAAGACCAATTATCAACTTTCCACCGTGTTGATTGGCAAGGGCTACTATTTCCTTAGCTAAGCTACTTTTCCATTTGTTGTTTTTAAGTATCTTAGAACTCTTTAATTCATATTTAAGATTCTCAATTTCAGATTTTGCTAATAAATTTTGAATTTCTTCGCATGTGGTCATATTCTAAAAATAAATAAATTTCGATTTTAATCTATAGTAAGGCTCATAATCTTTAATATACAAAAAAATATTTTAACTATTAATTTTAACCTATTATTCTAAAAATAGAGATAGAATTTTGAGTATGAAATTCTAAGATATAATTATGGAGTACGTTGAATATAAAGGAAATAAATATGAAGTAAAAGATGGAACTCTTAAGTTAATGGAATTAAATATAAAAAATATTAATAAAATCAAAAGGTTAAAGAATTTATCTAAGCTAAAAGTTTTATATTTTACTGGAAATCAAATTAAAAGTGTAAAAGATCTGAAATCTCTAAATAATTTAGAAGCCTTATATTTAAGTGGTAATCAAATTACAGAAATAGAAGGTTTAGAGGCTCTGCCGAATTTAAAAGTTTTATATTTAGCTACAAACCAAATCAATGAAATATCAAAGATAAAAGGATTAAAAAGTCTTAAAAATATTGAAGTTTTATGTCTTAGATCTAATCAAATAACAGAAATTAAGAGTCTAGAATCTCTTATTAATTTACAAAAGTTAGATCTTGGAAGTAATAAAATTTCAGAGATTAAAGGCTTAAAAAATCTTATTAATTTAAAAAAATTAGACATTAGATTTAATAAGATTACAGATATCATTGGATTAAAAACACTTACTAATTTGCAAAAGTTGAATCTCTCTGGTAATCAAATTTCCGAGATCAAGGGTTTAGAAGAACTTATTAATTTACGCGAATTAATTCTCTCTTTCAATAAAATTACAGAAATTAAGGGTCTAGAAAATCTCATTAATTTAAAGTTTTTATTTCTTAAATTAAATCCAATAATAAACGAAGAATATTATCTTATCGACAAAAGTCCTACCGAAGTTGTAGATTTTTGTAAAAAAAAGAGAGAACAAATCTATGAATTTGATTTTGCTTTATCATTTGCTAGCCAAGATCGAGAGATTATTGAAAAAATAGCAATCATGCTTAGAGAAAAAGGAATAAATGTATTTTATGATAATTTTTATAAAGCTGACTTATTGGGAAAGGATTTATCAAATCACTTTAAAGAAATCTATGGTGGAAGAAAAAGCAAATATGTGGTTATTTTTATTTCTGAGAATTATAGTCTAAAAGATTGGACAAATTTTGAATTTGAAATAGCAAAAAAAGCAGAAAAATTTAGAAAAGTTGAATACATATTGCCCATTAGATTAGATAATACAATAATTCAAGGATTAAAAAGAACTATTGGATATACTGATTATTTTAAAGAAGGTTTAGAGGGGACTGTGAAAATCTTATACAAAAAATTGAAAAAAAATAATTCTAAATTAACCAAATGAATGGAGAACAAGCTAGTATAATAGAGAGAGTAATAGATGACATACCGAAATTGGAATTTTAAAAACAGGAGATGGATGTCATAAATATGCGATTAAAAGAGCTCTTGAACTTACTAAGGACAATATTATAATTATCTATTGTAAAAATCGAGATTTTTCAATATTATTAAAACGTTTAAAGTATAAAGAATTGAATGAAAACTTCCCGTTTAATACAGATATAAAAAACCATTTTAACTTTATTAAAGAAGAACTAGATGAGAAAGAAGTAGAAAGTTTTTGGAAAATGAATAATTCGATATTAATTAACGTTTATATGGACACACCCGAAGATATTACAGAAAATATGAAGATTATCAGAATTAGGGTAAAGCCACGAGGGAGAGCCGATAAATAATGCGTATTAATACAGACTTATTAGAAGAAATCCTTATCTATACCCTGAATAACGATATCCTCGCAAATATTTTCAAAGACCTTATATGGGGGACTATTCGATTTAAGGAGGATAATTGGGAAGATACTTCAGAGCGCCTTAGAGGGTTTATTGAGCATTCTCATAAAGCTCTTTATGAAGAACTGATTGATTTAACATCTAATCCTTTCTATCTTAATGAATACGAAAAATCAGCAAAAAACTTGTATAATAAATTAAGAAGATATATCTTTACGGATCTTTCGATTAATCAAACCACACTTTTAGATGAAAACCGTCAGAATTATGAATATTTGGCTACAAAATTCCATAAAATTATTTCATATGCTAATAAGTCAAAGTTTATACCAATTATTATTAATTGTATTAAACTTATGCTTTTGACTGAAGAAATAATTTTCTATATTAATGAAAATAAAAATTATAAATTAAAATCCATTCATATTGAAACAAAATACCAAGATCTTTTTGGTTTGAAAGAAGTTGAAATTATAGAAACAATATTAGATACGGTTTTTTCAAGACATGTAAGAGATTTATTGATTAAAAAATCAATTTTAGACTATAATCATATCCAAAATTCAAGAGTTTTACAAAAATATTATCCCTATTACATAATTGATCACTTAAGAATTGAAAATTTATTATCTGAAACAATAGTTTATCCCTTTCGACCAACAGGCCCCCATTTAATTGATTTTGAGCAAGGAGATTGGGTCTATATTCCTATAAACGCTAAGTTAATAAAGAGACATTTGGAGATTACAAAAGAGAGCATTTTATTAAGTTCTTTTAGTGGTGCGGGAAAAACTGTTATCTCTCGATGGGTAGGTTATAATTTATATAAGAAAGGATTTAGTGTGTTCTATATAGATTGCTTAGAACTAAAGGTAAAAAAGATAGAATCAATCTTAGACCAAATTATAATATTAAAGGGAAAGAATTCCGCAAGTACCTTGTTTATTTTTGAGAATATACATATTATGGATGATGACCTAAAAAATAAATTAACCAATTGTAAAGAATTGACCCTATGCCTACTAACTGAGAGAAATTTTGAAGGAGAAGAAGAAAAGAGAGGTGAATTTAGGCAGAAATTCAAAGAATATCAAAAATTTAGAATTTTGATAAATCATTGGAGTTTCAAGAAAACTATTAAAGGTATAATCAATCTAAACAGCACAAATAACAATATAATTAATCAATTAAGACATATCGGTAATCAAAACCTATGGATTTATGCAATAATCTTGAAAATTTTTAAAGAATCCTCAAAATTTAATCAAAATTCTTCAATTATAAGCATTCTAGCTGATAATCAACAAATTGGAGAAAGGATTTCAGATTATTTTCAAAATTTACTTGAAAAAAAACCAATTAAAATAATATCTTCAAAGGAAGCACTATATTTGAACCATATCCATTATTTCCTTGGGATTTTATCAATCTTTTCTGAATATGAATTATGGACAGAGGAATCTTTCTTTGATTACCTTATTTCAATCACCAATGAAACTCCATTAGGATTATACAATTCAGATCTGAATATTAATAAGGAAATTCTAAAAGAAGTTCAAACCTTTTTAATTGATATTTTTGAAATTAACGAACGAACTGTTAATATTAAACCTGGAATTAAACAGAAAGAATTTAAAATTCCTCACTCTCAAATGGCAATAATTTATCGGAACACAATCTTAAAGATTATTGAAAAATCTTATCCTGGTTTGCAAAAAAATATATATAATCTCTATTTTTTCCGTGGTAATTATTACGGCCAGTTATTGGATTATAGATTTCAAAAAGTTTATCTTGCAAAGAAGCAACAACCTCAACCGGGTGAAGTTTTTAGTTTAACTGAGTGTAAACAATATACTGGAATAAAAAATATGGATTCCTTTATGAATAAATTTTTCGAAAATATGAAAAATCATTCATTAAGAGAGATTAATATATTCACTGAGAGATGTCGATATTCTAAATGTGTTGAAAATAACGAGCAGGTTCATATTAATTTATTAATGAAGAAATTACTGGTTTTAAACAATAATTATTGGGAGTTAAAAATTAATTCTACAAATCCAAGAAGTCTTTATTATTTCTTAGAAAGTATTAACGATTATTTGGAAGGCAAAAATGTCATTGAATTTTTTGAAAAATTTAGTTTAATTATCTTAAAGAAATTATCAGAAGCTAAACTTGATTTAATTATAAAACTTATGTTTCTCCTATTTGAAAAATCAGAAGATATGAATATTACATACTATAATGACTTTAAGGAACTTATATTAAGAAACAATGAACCTTATGATGAGTTTAGATCTTCTATTACTTTTATTAAGAACTTTCAAGAAATAACTTTATCTAATAACCATATCAGCAAGATAATAAAGGAAAAATTAAATCAGTACATATACTCATCCAAATTGGAAGTAGATCTTCAGATTTTATCAGATAGAAAAGAATCTTTTCTTTTGATTTATAATGATTTTTTAGAAAAGATAGACTTAGAAAGCAATTTCAAACAGATATTTAAGGATAAATTGGATAAGAGTGAATTTAACCAACTATGTAGTTATATCTATACCCAAACTTCTCATAAATCAGAATCAATCAATAGAATATTAGTTCTATTCTTTCAAGAGATTAAAAATCTATTTGAAAAAGCAGATTTGAAAAGTATTTCTGAGCTTCTTGTTGAAATTAAATATATTAAGGATTTAATTCCCGATTTTAATAATCTCTTATTTGATGAATGGGATTGGTTTTTAGAGTTAATCTCAAAATTTGATGCTTATGATATAATAAGTAATTATAATTCAATTTCAAAACATTTTTTAGGATCTTCTAATAAAGACTATGAAAATAAATACGATATTTACATCAAATCCATCCTCTTAGACAAGATTCGAGAATATTACGGCTCACTCGAAAAAAGATATGAAGTTTATAAACTTCTCATTAAGAATGACCTTTTAGATCAAGTAAAAGATGAGGTATATTCCTTATTTACAATTTCTATTATTAATATATTAGAAAATCCTTCGAGTAATTTGGACATAATAACAAATATTATTACTGAGTTCCAAAAAAATTATATTGCATTCTCAATTTTTATCACAGATTTTAATTTTGATTTACTCAATTCTAATAAAAATTTTAAAGAGTTAATTGAAAGCGCAAAGGAAGACTCATTGTTTAAGTTTATGGGGCTATTAAAAGATAAAGCAAATGATTGGTTTAAATTATTCACAGCAAAACATCGTGATTTTCTTAAAGAGAAGTATGGAAATTGCTTTGAAGTTGCTCATTTATGTAGTAAGGAGGGTCGTGAATATTTAAAACAAATACCTTTAATAGTTAAGAATTTAGATATTGAATCAATCAATCTTATCTATAATAGTACATATAGAACTTGGTATCCAATTAAATATAGTCTTAAAGCAACTGATGATTTAATAGATGTTCATAATGCCTTTTTGAGGGAAATTAGTCAAAACATAAATTCACAACATGAACTATTTAAATCAAATGAAATGGGTAGAATATTAGCGAATATCAACTCAACCACTCTATTTAATTTTATTATTATCTTCTGCAAGTTTAATTCAGACTTACTAAAAGAAATTTATAAAAAATTCAAACAAGTTATATTAGATACTCTAAGAAGGATACCAATTAAACCACTTATTTTATTTAAGATCTTAGAGACTTATGAAGTCTCAATACTTAATTTAAAAGATTTTTTAAATTCTTTCATTGAAAGAAAATTTTTTTCAGAACTTTTAACAAATTCTCTTAACGAATTTGATTTATTCTCACTAAGAGCGTATATTTCATATTTATCAATTCCTTACTTATCTAGAAAAGATCGTGCAAAGGAAATTGAATTTCTAAAAGACCAGGTTAATTTTAATCTCGCCCTTAAAAATTCAAATCTACTACAAATCGCCTTAGCACTCCATCAAGATTCAATTTCCCTTTTGAAAAAACCGGCAGGATTAGTTTTTCTTAAAGGACAAAAGCGAATTAGGCAAATTCGTTTAGATCCTCAAGAATTTGAAACCTTAACAAAAGATATGAAATTCATAGCAGATGATATCGATAGAGAATTCACACATATTGCATTAGACAATACATTCCCTTATAATAAAGATATTATTTTAAACACCCCGATATTCTATTCTGATTTAATCTTAGAAAAAATGAAAACATCAAATCTACATGATATCTCTCAATATCTACAAACTTTAGTATCATGGATTGAAGAATCTTATGATTTATTGCTAAATCTACTCCCAAAATTTTTAAACTATTTTAAATCCGAATTATTTTTTAAAATAATTAAAAAGGCTAATTTTGATGATATTTTACTATTTTTTGAAGCCTCCTTTAATTTATTTCCCAAAATCGCAAAAGAATTATGGTTAATACATCAGAACTACTTTAAAAAAGAGGATTTCATAATTAAGATAGAAAAGAATTATTATAAGGAAATATTCAAATTCTATATGCTTAATTATCCGAATTTAAGTGGAGTTCCATTAGATATCATCGAAATTATTAAAAAATGTATTAATAGACTTAATTTTGACAGGCTAATTTGGGGGCTTGCTGATTTAAGTGAAAAGGAGTTTGAGTTTCATTTAGTTAATTTTAAAAATAATATTGAAGAGATTATTCAAAAGAGCTCACGGCAAGAGATAGACCATGTTTTGCGGCAATATAAGTTTTTTGAAAAAGATAAGGAGAACCTAAAATGGATTGTTAATAAAATATCTCTAATAGAAACTAAGAGAGAAGAAAAATATTTTTTTGAGCAATAGCAAATAAAAAACAGGAGAATAATATTCCCATATTTTTAATTAATATATAAGACCTAATTTATTTTACTTATTAGATTATCTTGATTAAAGAATTTAATTTTTAGATTATAGATATTTATTTTGGTGAAAATGTTTTAGATTTATTCTTATCAACAAGACCAATGAACCTCCGAATCCCAAAAAGCATTTTATCTTCATCTTTTGCTTCATAGACTGCAACTTTGAAAATCATACTCGGGAATGAATATATATCCTCAGTAAGCTTTTTACTCATTCCCTCTTCAGCAGTAATGAATATGACAGCCTCGATAGAATATCCCAATTTCTCTAAACTTCTTTTATAAATTTCTCCTTGTTGAGGATCGACATCGCCTCCCTTATATTTTGCATCAATTATGAAATAACTATCTTTTATTTTTATTAATGCATCAATTTCTTTATAAGAAAAAATTTTCAAAGCTTCATTTTTGAATATAATATGTCTTTTAGGGATTAGGATCTTTTTAATCTGGAGCATTCCTATGATTGTTTTCTCCCATTTTTGCCACTCCTCAAAAACATCTTTAGGAATAAGATTTAAATATTCTCTTAATAACTTAACTGATCTCAGATTCCATGGAGCTCCTCCGGGTGTAGTTGAATCAGGATAATTTTTCTTTAATAAAACAAGTATTTCGTTATCTTCTTGATCTTTCCAATTATATAAAAGTTCTAGAAGAATATCAAAATTATTTCTTTTCCATGTTTCATATTTAATCATTCTTTCAGTTTCTTCATCCATTGCTCGATTTTCAATAATCTTAGTATACTCTGAATTATGATCAACAAATTCAATATCAAATTCTTCAATATGTATATTTTCAAATTTGATTAGGGTCCATTGTTCTGTAATATCATGTTTTAGTTTATCACACCTTTCTCTTATCTCTTCGTCAGAATGACAAAAATATCTAACTACTTCTTCTTTAGAACATTCAAGAATACTACCATTACTAAACTTCACATTCCATTCTTTATTTCTTGATGGTCTCACTGGTCTACCAAGATCATCAAATTTAACCGCTACCCTCATTATATAATTAATTTCACGAGGAGATTGTTCTTTATTTAAACATTCTTGGCATAATCCTGAAACCCATTGATCCTCCATACTCTCTTTCCAAGAGTGTTGATTATGACACTTTCTACATTTTATCATTATGCCATCATTCTCTAAATCTCTGATGGCTTCTACTATAAATGTTGAACCTGTTTCTATATCTACTCCTTTAAACTTAAAAGAAAAATGCATATCATAATCATATTCAGGAGTGTTTTCACCTGAGCGTACTCTATACCGATTTCTCATTCGATTTTTTTTTTATTTATATATTAAGTCAGAATTTAACCTAATAAAATTAAGTTTTGGCAACAATGGGTTGAAATATTCTAATTCTTATAGACTATTTTATAATTCAAAGTATCATATGTATTTACTTATTGGAAGATATATTTCATAACTTAAATCTAAGATGGATTCTACTATTTTATTATAAATTATACTTACCGATTTGATTTATTTATTAGTATTTTTTTATTCGGAGTTTTCTTGAAAAAATATAGCAAGGTTAATTTTAAAACATAATCCAATTAATCGATTACAATCTATCAGTAAAAAATTATGATCTATTAACAATTACATAATAATCTAAAAGAAAAAGATTATGATCTAATGAAAAAAGATTACAATCTATCAAAATAGTATTTATCGATATTATTATTCCAACAGGGCTGGATTATTCAATAGGAAGATTAAAAATCTTATCATTTCAGATGAAAAATACTCTTAATATTTTTATTAATAAAACCGCTAGACCATTTTTTTAAACCTTTTAAAATTTTAATTATACAATAAATAAAAGTTGTACTAGTCTCATTTTCTAAATAATCAGAAAAATTTTCTAACATATTTTTAATTGGAGGTAAATCCTTTTTATCTAAAATTCTATCTCTAACTAATTGATGTTCATAATCATCTAAAAATCGCTGAATTCTTGGTTTTAAGGTTTTCAACTCTGAAGTATTCAGATTAAAATTTAATTCTAAATAATATTCAATATAAAAACTTAGAGGAAATTGTAGATCCTTAATATTAATTCCATTTCCAGTTCTATAAAAAACATACTCAATATAATTAACAAAATATGGATATATTTCTTCATATCGAGATAATTTATAATTAACAATTTCATCAACAATAGAATTAACATAACTAAAGATTTCTTCATCTGTATTAGATGGTGGTTGTTTAGCAAAATATATACATTTTGTAATCTGTGTTAAATAAAGATGCCCTAGTTCATGGATTAATAAAAATATTGGATCATTAGGGTAGTATATCAATATCCACTTGTTATTTTTACAATCACAAACAATTGATGTACTTCCTGCTTGATAAGAACTTATAATTTCAATATTATTCTCAATTGATA